>Ga0082212_10008290_pt1 | contig 13604 bp, 10 predicted proteins | sample TergutNt197P3_FD_71548 | JGI IMG/M metagenome (GOLD analysis project Ga0082212, IMG submission 71548) | Neocapritermes taracua P3 segment gut microbial communities from Petit-Saut dam, French Guiana - Nt197 P3 | ecosystem: Host-associated > Arthropoda: Insects > Digestive system > Gut ... | reverse complement strand
TTATCGCTTCAAACGGAGAGAATGTCAATTTCAGAAGCGGGGAAATTAAAGCTTTCGTTGACTTAGTAAACGGCAACGGACCTTATTCAAGCTATTATCAGAACTCAGACTACGGAATTCCTTATTATAAATCGGCAATAGACGCTTTCGCCGAATCTTTCGCGAATCTGATGAACAACGCGAACGGCGCGGGGTATGACCCGATGAGAGCCATGTTCGGGTCGGCGGATGATTATTACGACGTTGACGGAAAATTAGTCAGCCGCGCACCGATAACCGCCGCTAACATCAAAATGACGGAAGAGTGGCGGGTTGACACTTCGATGATAGGGATGCCGTTCCGTGTAACGACCATGTTAGACTTTGGCAACCTTACCGTCGGCAGTACATACGAATTAAATATAGGGATTGAGGGTTACGGAATCCGGACGATTGCATTTACAGCCAACCCGCTTGAAGACCCGCCCGGTTCGGGGAACTTTACAACGGACGTTGACAGGAATGACGCCGTCAATCAAATAAATATGCAGCTTGAATCAGTGTTCCACGAATTGAAACCGCCGGTAACCATTTCAAGAGAAGGGCTTTTACCGAATAAATTACTGGAAGGTAATTTGGTCACTGTAGCGACCGGGATTGTAAACGGATTCCCCACCGCTGATATTCACGAAAATCATTATGTTTCAAACGCTAACCTTGACGGTAATCACGCCCATATTTTAATGCTGGCGCTTGACGAAACCGTAAAATACGGCAGAGCCTTGGACTTCGCAGGTACGCCGTTTGATTATGTGGCGTTTCTTTCCAACCGTTTGGGGCAGGGTTTGATGTTCTTAGATGAGCAAATCGACACCATGACGGTGACTTCCAACAACCTTTTGGACGGCAGGGACGCGGTTTCCGGCGTATCCAACGACGAAGAAGGAATCAATATGCTGATATACCAAAAGTGGTATAACGCGGCGGCAAGAATGATGACCGCGCTTGACGAATGTCTTGACAGAATTATCAACGGCATGGGACGCGTAGGATTGTAAAGCTTGTAAAATTGTAAAGAATTTTTAATTATTTAAACTATCATGGGGGTAAGAAAATGAGAATAGCGGGTAATACGGTTTTAAGAAGATACATGCACAACCTTGAAAGAAATATGGGCAACAAGAATAAAGCGGAAAATCAGCTTTATTCGGCGCGTTATTTCAACAGAGCCAGTGAAAACCCTATTAAAGCGGCAAGGGCTCTGCGTGTGCGCAAGGCAATCAACGACCTTGATACTTATCAGGACAATCTCAGAACCGCCAACGCGATTTATGAAAACGCGGAAAGCTCGGTAATGAAAGTTTCTTCCATCATGCAGTCGGTTTACGAGCATTTAATTAAGGGCGCGCACGGGTCTTACAACGAAGACGACGCTGAAATCATCGCCGATTCGATTGACCGGTTCGCTGAGGAAATGGTTCAGCTGATGAATATCATCGTAGCGGACAGAAGAATTTTCGGCGGCGTCAACAACTCATCCTTAGCATTTAAAATCGAGAACGGAAATGCGTATTATCACGGAATCCCGCTTAACCAGTATCAGAACCCCGAGCTGTTTCCGTATAACGGCATATCTTATACCGATATAGGCATCGGCATGACGCTTAATTCAAGCGGCAGGATAGACCCGCAGTCAGCACTGCCGATTACATTCAACGGCGCGGAAATCTTAGGCTGCGGATTGGACAGCAAAAAAATCACGTTTGACCTTGATACATATGAACCCGGAAGGGACTACAGTATTAACGTAAGCATCGGAAAAGAAATGCAAACCGTTAAATTTACAGCCCCGGGCGCGATAGGCGACCTTGTAATGGATAAGGACGCGCTTGTAGATACCATAAACGACGCGCTTTTTAAAACGTTCAACAACAGATATATAACCGTCGGCAAGGAAAGCGGCTTAGTTACGAACAATGTTGCGGGTAAACCGGAGGTTTCCGTTATCAGCACGCCTTACAACGGAAATCCGACGCACGATACTTATTTGCCTGCGGGCATAACCTCTATTCCGAACGGCTTTTCGGCAAATGTTATTCAATTGGTAATGGATTCGGCGCAGGCGTTAAAAGACGACGACAGATTTTTAGCGGCTCAGTACGCGGACGCGCTCTTTGCCCTGCAGACCAATGTTTCCTTAACCATTGCGAAAATAGGCAACACCGAAGAATTCATTGAATTCAACCTTGACAGAACCACCAACAACAGAATGACACTGCTTGAACAGCAAAAGGATTTGGAAGCGTCAAAACCGGAAGAGCAGATTACGATGATTAAGGTTTTGGAATCCATATTCAGCGCACAGCTTCAAATGGGCGCGCAAATCGTCCCCATGTCCATCTTTAACTTTATCAGATAGTGGAAATGTCTAATATAAACCAAGTATAATTTTATTGAAAAGGAGGCAGGAACAATGCCGGTAAGTCCAAATTTATTAAACATTACAACAATCCCTATTTCTGTCGAAATAAATGTTGTAAAAGGCGAACTGCGCAATCCGAAAGCACCGAAACCGCAAATCAAAATTGAAACCGGTGACGGCGGAATCAAAATTGAAGCAAGTCCTGCCAAAATCAATATCGACACATACGCGGCGCGTTCAAGCATGGGGCTTGGCAAATTAAACAGTAAAGATTTTTATAAAAGAGAAGCGGACAAAGGAAAAAAGCTTGCGTATCAAGGCACGGCGCGGATTGTTTCGGAGGGAAACTCCTTAGAAAGAGGCACATCGCCCGGACAGCTTGCCCTCAAAAACCAGCGTGCCGGAATGAACATTCAAACCGTTATGGAATACATTCCTAAAGCGGACGCGGACATTACCTTTGAAAAAGGCACGCTGAATATAAATTATAAAATCCGCGATGTGGATATTAACTGGGAGAATCTGAAAACAGTCCCGCTTGAATTCCGCCCCGGAAGAGTGGATATAAACATCAGGCAGATGCCGAAGGTGATTGTTGAATACACGGGAGGTCCGATTTATGTGCCGCCCAGCGCAGACCCCTATTACAGCGGTCCGAAATTCAATGCTGTAATATAAATACAGATAAGCTTCTTCAAACAGGGAGAAAAATGAAAAAATGATAAAATTAAACACACGCGACTTCGGCGAAATCGAAATAAACGAAGAAAAGGTGTTTGAATTTCCGAACGGGGTTTTCGCATTTGAAGACACAAGGCATTTTGCTTTAATCAGCCCGCTCGGCGAAGATGTATACCCCATGTGGCTTCAGTCCGCTGATGATATAACACCATGCTTTGTGGTTTTCGACCCAACGATTATAGACGGCGGCTACAGCGTTTCGCTGAGCAAAAGTGAAAAGGCATTATTAAGCATAAACGACAATACAAATCTGCGTTATCTTGTGATTGCGAAAGTGCCGGAAAACTTCAGGGAAACCACGGTAAACATGAAATCACCGATAGTTTTTAACTGCGATTCCGGTAAAGCGGCGCAATTTATTCTTCCGAACGATTATCAGTTCAGACTTCCGATTTATAAAAAAGAAGAACCTTTATCGGAAACCGTAAGCGTTTCCGCAGCGGAAGCAGGTGCGGTTTAATGCTGGTAATAACAAGAAAAACCGATGAAAGCCTTTTAATCGCCGACAACATTGAAATCACTGTGCTTGAAATTTCAAAGGACAGGGTGAAAATCGGCGTAAGCGCGCCGAAGGACATTAAAGTAATCCGGTTTGAACTCATAACGGCGCAGAACGCCAACCGCGAATCCGCGGAAATTATATCAAAAGACGCGCTTAATGCGCTGATGAATACCGCAAAAATACAAAAACAATAACGAAACGGGAAAGGAATGGTTATAACCATGGCTATTAAAGCAAGCTCTCTCAGGATAGGCGGACTTCATTCGGGGTTGGACACCGAAGCCATTGTAAACGCAATGACCGCTTCAACCAAACTCAGAATCACCACCAATCAAAGAAAGGTATTGAAGCTTCAGGCGCAGCAGGAAGCCTACCGTTCAATTATTGATAAATTTTCCGCTTTCAAGGATAAATATTTTGATGTATTAAACGGCAATACCTATTTAAAAAGCGCGGCAACCTTTAACCGTCACGCGGCAAAAATTTCCTATGTTAATAACAGCGGAAACTTGGTTGACGGCGCACCCGTAGGTGTTACCGTAACCACGAGAAACAGCGCGACAGCGGGTAACTACAGCGTTAAGGTAAACGAACTCGCCACACAGGCGACTTTAACGTCGCAGTCCATTGACTCCACAACCTCAGCAATGGACATCAGCGATTTTATCGGCGCGGGCAAAGACAACGAAACCTATACCATGAGCGTTACAGTCGGCGGCGTTACAAAGATTATCAGCTTTAAAGGAGCTGACGACACAAGCAATCTTACCGCTGATACACAGGCTGTAATCGATAATATCAACGAGTCGCTTAAAAAGGCTTACGGCGAAACCAACTCCGGTACCGGTATGGTGTATGTCGAGGAGAAGGACGGCGGGGTTAAATTCAACTCAACCGAGAAGAAAGCAATTTCCACCGGCACGGTTACTACGCTCGACAGTGAGATTGAATTTAACATAGGCGGCTGGGAAACCGGCAATAACAGTATAACCTTAGTTATAAACGGCGAATCAAGAACCGTTTCATTCCAAACGGTTGATGATAATTTTTTCGCGGGGCTTGACGGGCTGATTACCTTCGACGGTAACGGCAATACCGTTCTCAGCAGTACGGCGACAGCCGCGCAGAAAGCGGCGTTCGGGGTATTCGCGGAAGTTATCAGCGACATGTACGATAAAGTACGCCTTGACGCTTATGAATCATGGAAAACCGCTCAGGGTGCGGCATATAACGAAACCTTTAAAACCACAAAACTTACCGACGCCGAAAGAGCCGTTGTTTTAGGCTTGGCGGCACAGGGCGGTGCTGAAAGCGATGAAGATTTCAAAAACAGAATAGACGCTCATTTGGACTCACTGACCGGCGCGACAAAAGAAGCGGCGTTAAACGACCTTGAAGAAGCACTGCTTAACAAGGCTTTCTCACCCTTGCAGAAAGCGATTTTCCTTGAAGAAGTGAACCGCAGGAACTTAGCGACGGAGCAGGCGCAGTATAAATCCGCTTTGGAAGCGGCATACGCGGAATATGAAAAAGCGGCGAAAGCCGGCGGTCATAAATTAGGCGACCCGGATTACTTATATTATGATTATAAAGCAAGCTACGGGGAACTTTCGCTTGCGGATAAGCAAGCCGCTTTAACGGCGGCAGGCATTGCTTTCACGCCCGTGACGGGAACAAATGAAGAAATAACTGCGTTTATGCAGGATATTTTCAAGAACGGTACACCCACCGAAATCGCGGACTTAAATGCTGCTTTAAAACCCTATTTAGAAGCTTTTGAAGAAACCAAGAGCTGGATTAAAGCACCCGTAGCAAACGGCGGATTAGGTCTTGCTTCCATAAACTTTGCCGACAGGAACACAGCAACCCAGTGGTGCGAGGGCGGAACATTAACCTCTTTCACAAACGCGCAAGGTAAATTAATAGCGGGTTATGAGCTTTACTTAGACCGTATGCTTGACAATGAAATGTTCATGCGCGTAGGGTACAACGAAGAAAGAGCGTACATGAACCATTACGCTGAACAGCCTGCGCAGACTCTTGCGGACTTTGAACAAGATTACATTACAAATTATTTTAACGCTGAGGAACTGGCTTCCTACTTTAATGAAACTTCGTTAAAGCAGAAATTGGAAAGCGTTACTTTCTCGGACGGAACAAAAATTGAAGTTAATGTTTCAAAAGATACAACCGGCGGTTTGATGTTCGGAATTATAGACGGCGTTGAAGTAACGGCTTATAAAACGGTAGGCGGCGTAAAAACCGCAGTGGATGTGGGCGCGTATTCCAACCCCGGTGCGAATGATTTCGGGCTGACGCCGAATACCACCACTGCCAAGAACATTACACTGACCACCAAGCTCAGCGAACTCGGTATTCCCGCGGACACCACCGGCATAATCCTGACCGCGGACGAAAGAGCAGCGGCTTTGGAATTGGATTTATCCGATATTAAAAAAGGCACAATGACAGACGCGCAGTATGAATCCGCGAAAAACAAAGCGGTAGACGATTATGTAAACGCACTGCCGCCGGGCGTCAAGGAATTAGCGATAGCCGACCTGAACAGCGCGCTTGCTGAAAAAGCGCAGAAAAAAGGAACGTACAGCTTTGAAGTAAACGGTTATAAATTTACTTTCACTGCGGACACCTCTATCAGCACGATGATGAGCACGGTCAACGCCAATACTAAAGCGGGCGTAACCATGAGCTTCTCCACGCTGACAAACTCGTTTGAGTTTAAAGCAAAGGAATACGGAAACAGCGTTGAAATCACATTCGGCGACGACCCGGATAAATACGACCCGAACGGGTTACTCAAAGCGTTAGGCTTTGAAAACGCGGACTTCAAAAAAGGCAGTAACATGAGCCTTACCGTGAACGGTCACGAAATTGAAACCGCTTCCAATTCCTACGAAGTAAACGGTACAGTGATTACGGTAGGACCGAACGCGATTCCGGGGCAGGAATTCCAAATTGAAACCGAACGCGACGTGTCGCAGGTCATGGATATTATCAAGGAATTCGTTAAGGATTACAACGATTTAATTGACTATGTTTACGGCTTTGTAAATGATAAACCGGATAAGGATTATTACTTCCTGACTGACGCAGACAGAGAAGATTTGAACCTTACCGATACGCAGGAGCGCAAATGGGAAGAAAAAGCCATGAAAGGTATTCTTCACAACGACCAGACGCTCATCAGCTTAATGGGCAAAATGAGAACGGCAATGTATTCGGGAGTTCCCGCAGGTGACGGTACTATCTTCGGTCTTTTCAGCATAGGCATTACAACATCAAGCAGCTGGCAGCAGAACGGCAAATTGGTCATTAACGAAAAGATGCTGATGGAAGCACTTGACAAAAATATGGATATGGTGGCTGAGCTGTTTACGAATACAAGCAAGGGTCTTATGCCGCAGATTGACGAAATCATCAAAGGCGCGATTAATACCACCGGTGCGCGCTACGAAAAAGGTGTATTGGTTCAGAAAGCGGGCGCGAGAACCGGTTCGTCGGTCAATGATAACTCCATTTTCGACCAGATTAAACGTTTGAATACCATGATAGACAACTTTGAACAGCGTTATCAGAGCCAGCAGGACAGATATTGGAAAATCTTCTCCGCGCTTGAAAAGCAGATGGGTCAGCTTAATTCTCAAACTGACTACATCGGTCAGATGATGGGTAATTTCAATTTTGTCCAAAGCCAGCCGATAATCCGACCGGAAAAAAGGAGTACGCCGCTGAACAGGTCGGAAATGATTTCGCAGACGCTCTTGCCGAGGTCGTGGAAAAATTCCGATAAGGTTTTTAGAACAGCAATATAAAAAAGCTGTTGCTTGGGTTTCTCCGCCGCACCCGGCAGAATATCGCTTTTATTTTCGGGAACTAAATCTATATTATCCATATTCTCCATACTTTTTATTTTTCATTAATTGAAATTATTACAAATTGGTTACAAAATTCAGTATATCATAATTTTATCCGTTTGTCAACAGCAGAATTCACTTTTATAAAGTGAATCTGTAATAAAACGCTTGATTTTATAATCTTTTTATGGTAAAATGAACAAAAATAAATGAATGAAGGAAAAACAAAAAATGAATTTCGTGCCGAATGAGGGCAAAAACCTTACGATTGAAACCGATTTCGGGGAATTTTCCAGATACCCCGTTAAAACCCACGTTATTATGAAAGAAGACGTCATGGAAGACGTTTTGGATAAATACGCCGCCACATTCATGCAGGAGGGTGATTTTCTTTTTATTTCGGAAAAAATCATCGCCATTACGCAGGGACGGGCATTTCACTTAGATGAAATCAAGGTTTCGCGTCTTGCGCGGTTTTTATGCAAATTCGTGTACAAGCCCGATTACGGCATCGGTATCGGCAGACCGGAAACCATGGAGCTGTGTATTCGGGAAGTCGGCAGAATTAAAATTCTTTTTGCGGCGTTTTGCTCGGCAATCGGCAAGCTTTTCGGAAAGCGCGGGGTTTTTTATAAAATCTGCGGTATGAAAGCCCGCGCCATTGACGGACCCTGCGATTATACCATTCCGCCCTACAACAATTATGCCAAAATGGCACCGGACAAGCCGCACAAAGAAGCCGAAAGGCTCGCAAAGCACATCGGCTTCGATGTGGTGATTATCGACGCCAACGATATAGCCGCTACAGTGCTCGGGAAAAGCAGAAAAGACTTACCGGACGCTTTCGCAGAGCAGGTGTTCAGGGACAATCCGCTCGACCAGTGCGACCAGCAGACCCCGCTTTGTATTGTGAGGAAGGTTTAAAAATAATTACAGAATTATTACAGTTTTAAATAAAGCGGTAAAATGTTGACAAAAGTGTTGACATTTTAACCGCTTTAGGTTATTATGTTATTGGTAAAGAATTTATATACTATATAAGGTAGAGTTTTCAACCTATTAATTTCAGGGGAACGGCTATGAAGAAAAAAACTTCCTTGTGTATGGGCTGTATGGAGGAAATGAATAACAGCAAAATTTGCGCGGTTTGCGGATACGCCGACAACAGCGTGTTTTTGTCGTCCTATCTGACGCCCGCCACGTTTTTAGCAGAGCGGTATATCGTCGGGAAATTGATTTCATATAACGGCGAAGGCGCGCTTTATATGGCGTTTGATACTAAAAATAACGTCAAAGCCACCATACGGGAATATATGCCCGATACACTTTGCGGCAGGAAAAAGGACGAAGAATCCGTTGAAGTCAACCCGCAGTATGTTGCGCTTTACAAAACATACCTGTCCGAATTCATCGAACTGAATAAATCGCTGATGAACACAGGCGGTGCGCTTCAGATACAAAAGGTTTTAGATGTTTTTACCGAAAACAATACGGCTTATGCGGTTTATGAATATATTAAAGGCGTGAAGCTTAAATCCTACCTGTCCAACTTAGGCGGGGTTCTGCCGTGGGAACAAGTCAGAGAGCTGTTTACGCCGCTTTTCACCACGCTTAATTTGATTCATGCTGAGGGGATTGTTCACAGGGGTATAAGCCCGTCAACGATTTTTTTAAACGATAAAAGCGAATTAGTGTTAATCAACTTCGGGATTACCGCCAGCCGCACCTACGGCTCGGAAATCAACCATGAGGTTTATCCCGGTTACGCCGCGCCGGAGCAGTATAACAGCACCGCAAGGCACGGAAGCCATACGGACGTTTACAGCATTGCGGCTGTGCTTTACAAGGTTTTAACCGGTCAAATGCCGCCTGAAGCCATTTCAAGAGCGGAAGATGACGTGTTGACCGAACCGTCGCTGATTAACCGCAATATTCCGCCCTCTGTATCGGCGGCGATAATGAAGGGCTTGATTTACAACGAACAGGAAAGAACCGGAACAGTCAACGGGTTTATTACCGGCTTGTTTGAAGCCTTGCCGGTAAGCGTTCCTGATTCCACCAACGAAATTTTAATCAGAAAACCGCTTCGCAAGGCGGAAGATGAAGAAACATTATTTTCTCAAAATTCGTATACGTCTGGTTCGCGCCGTAATAACCCCAAAAAGAACAAAGGCTCGTATGCCGCCGCGATTACGGTATGCGTCATGCTGGGGCTTGTGCTGATTGCATTTATCACGGTGATAGTGCTTTCCGCCCGCAATCCGGATTTGTTCGGCGACTGGGGTGCAAAAGACCCGGTCACCGAAACCGAAAAGAATAAAAACGATGAGCCCGAAAACAGCAATCAAAGCCCGTCCGCAGATTCCGAAAAAAGCGAAGCAGAATTTAATGATAAAACCAATCAGCCGCAGAACGAATCCTTGTATATAATCCCCGACTTCACCGCCCGCGAATATGAAAAAATCAAGAACAACGCGGCATATGAATTCTTGATTTTTACCGCAACTTACGAGTTTAACGCGGATTTTAACGAAGGTGTTATCTTTTATCAGGATAAACCGCACGATACGGAGGTTTCAAAAGGAACGGAAATCAGCGTAAAAGTCAGCAAAGGTCCTGAAAACGCGGCTCTGCCCTCTTATTTGAATCATAAACGCGATGATTACACCAAAATTTTATCCGAAGCAAAAATTAAATACACAGTCATGGGCGAATACCATGATGAAATTGAAATGGGAACGGTAATCAGGTGCAGTGTGCAGAAAAACGGCAGTTCGCCGGAGAATTCCGATGCGATACAAGCCGGTTATATAATTAATTTGGCAAACGGCGAAACCGTAACGGTTTATTTTTCGCTCGGACCGGACCCCAACCCGCCCGAACCGCCTCCGGAAGAAGAACCTGAAGAAACTGGAAACGAACCGGCTGATAACGCACAGGATGAAGGGAATGAATAAGACCGCCGCCTTGATTGCGGCAGGGGGAGCAAGCTCGCGCATGAACGGCGAGGACAAGCTTTTTACGGATTTGTGCGGTGTTCCGGTGATAATCCGCGCCGTTAAAGCGTTTGAAGACGCTGAAAGTATCAGTGAAATCATCATTGCGGCGAAAGCCGGAAATAAAGAAAAAATCAGTTCTTTATGCGAAGAATACAGCATTACAAAGCTGAAAGCCGTGGTCAGCGGCGGAAAGAACAGACAGGAATCCGTTCTGAACGCTTTAAAGGAAGTCAGCACAGATATTGGGTTTATTGCCGTTCACGACGGCGCAAGACCGTTGATTAAACCCGAAAGCATCGAAAAAATTATAAAATTTGCTTATGAAAAAGAAGCGGTAATCCCCGCCGTAAGGGTCAAAGATACAATTAAAACCGTGCAGAACGGCAAAATTATCGCCACGCCGGACAGGAGCGGGCTTTACGCCGCACAAACCCCGCAGGTGTTCAAGCTTTCAAATTATAAAGAGGCGATTCAGTATACAAGTGATATTCCTGTCACTGACGACGCGATGTTAATGGCGGAAGCCGATTTTGAAGTTTTTATAACCGAAGGAGATTATAATAATATAAAAATTACAACACCCGATGATTTAATTTTTGCGCGTTCTTTGCTTGCGGAAACGCCGCCATTACGCATAGGCACAGGCTACGACGTTCATAAATTCGCGGACAACCGCAGATTAATCCTCTGCGGGGTTGAAATCCCGCACGAACAGGGGCTTCTCGGCTATTCCGACGCTGATGTTCCCGTTCACGCGCTGATGGACGCCCTGCTCGGTGCTTCCGCGCTCGGCGACATCGGCATGCATTTTCCTGCGGGCGAACCCGAATTTATGAATATTTCAAGCCTTGAACTGCTCCGGCGCGTGATTTTAATACTGAAAGAGAAGAATTACGCACCATCCAACATTGACATAACCATCATTGCAGACCACCCCAAGCTTGCGCCTTACATAACCGAAATGCGGAAAAACCTTGCAAAAGTCTGTAAAATGCCGCTCGAAACCGTCAGCGTTAAGGCAACCACGGAGGAAGGTCTCGGTCTTGCGGGGAAGGGAATCGGCGCGAACGCCGTTTGCATGGTCAAAGAACGATTATAACGCAATTGATTACATAATTCATATAATAATTTCATTTTCGGGCTAAAGTTTTTGCTGTTTTGTACGATATTAATTACAGAAAAGAATTTGTAAGTTAATTATAAGTTGACAATAACGGCGGAACACCAATCCGAAACTTTTTTATAAACGGGGTAAACGATATGGAGATTAAAAATTTAAACAACAGAATGATTAACGCTTATAAAAGCGTAGCTGTAAATCCGGTAAAAAACGGCAAGGATTCAACGCCTAAAACCGCCGGTACAGCAAAAGCGGACGGGAACAACTTCGATAAAATAGAGTTTGATTTTCCCCGTTCCATAAACGCCGCAAAAACCGACATCGTCAATACAGTCTCTGCAGAAGCGGGGGCAGAACGTATTGAGAGCCTTCAAGCGAATTATAAAAGCGGCGAATTACCGGTAACACCAGAACAAATTGCCGAAACGATTGTAGGGTAAGCCCTGCGACGCGTTTCGGCGTGTCTTTTAAGAAGGAATTTAAACTAAGAGGAAAAAAGTTTAAAATACTAAATAGAAAGAAGCACAGAAATACGAGACCATGCCAATTTACATGGGGTTTTTGTGTGCTGAAAGGGGCATGGTCATAAGTATGGATTATAAAACCGCTTCGGAAGTATTGGAATTTCTTGAAAAATACAGCGAGCATTTTAAAGAACTGCGCACCTTTATAAACGAGAAGCAGGAAAAAGTTGCGGGAGACGACCTTGTATGGCTTTTGGATTCGCTGACTGAAGAACAGCGGTTCGTCATGCGGGGGAATTCGTTAGAAGCAAAAAGACTGCTTATTTTTGAAGAAGCGGGCGTAAAAGGTTTCGATTCGGAAAAGCTTGTTGAAGCCTGTCCCGATGAAATCAAAGGCAGAATGAAATTAGCCGTGAACACGATAGATGAAACAGTTCATTATATAAAGGAAACCAACAAAGGCATATTAGAAATGTCGCGGCGGAAATTAGAGGTTCAGGCGGAGCTTCTGCATGACAGCCTGATAGCCGGAAACAACACCTACAGCAACACAGGCGAAAAAATAAAGAAAATGGGCGACGACAATATTATCGGAAGCGTTTAATTCAATTAAAATGTACGAGGAAAGTTTGAAAGCGTTATCTTTCAAACAGGAATTTGTGTAAAGCACAAATTCCGGAGAGGATTGGGTATAATATGAGGTCATCATTCTTAGGATTGGAAATGTCCAAAAGAACCATTCAGGTATCGCAGAAAACTTTAGATATAGCGACAAATAATATGGCGAACATTATGACAGAGGGTTACACGCGCCAAAGGATTGACACCCACTCGATGTACATGAGAAGCTATAAAAACTGGCAGTCAAAAATGTCGCGGCTTTCGCTTGCAGGGCAGGGCGTAAACGCTTTCGGCGTGGCGCAAATCAGAAACCCTTACTTAGACAAGCGTTTCCGCGAAACAAACAGCTACCTTGCCGAATACGAAAAAAAAGTACCGATATTGGAAGAAATCCAAACCATCATCGACAACTTCGAGAATGTGGGCATGGAAGCAATGCTGGCGCGCTTTAAAGACGCTTTATCCAAATACGCAACCAACGCGCCCGACAACCTTGAACTTTCGAGCATCGTTTATAACGCGGGCTTTGATATTACCAAAATGCTGAACTCCTACGCAAGAGATTTAGACAAACTGCTTGAAGACAACGTGGAGGAGCTTAATGCCACGATTGAATATGTCAACACTATATTTGACAGAATTGTATCGCTGAATAAATCCATCGTTAAAGAATATAAAGCAACCGAATTCGGCAATATCGATATGGGCAGAGGGGTTTCCCCTTACGGACCGCTCGAACTGCTTGACGCAAGAAACCTCCTGCTTGACGAGCTTTCCGAATACGGCAACATCAAGGTAGAAGACAACGTAGACGGCAGCATAAACGTTTACATGGGCGGCGTGCTTATGGTGGCAAATGAAAAATTCGAGCACCTTGTTAT
>Ga0082212_10008289_pt1 | contig 13606 bp, 12 predicted proteins | sample TergutNt197P3_FD_71548 | JGI IMG/M metagenome (GOLD analysis project Ga0082212, IMG submission 71548) | Neocapritermes taracua P3 segment gut microbial communities from Petit-Saut dam, French Guiana - Nt197 P3 | ecosystem: Host-associated > Arthropoda: Insects > Digestive system > Gut ... | reverse complement strand
TTGGGGTTTTTTGCCCGCATTACGGCCTCGTGCTTGACGTCGGACACGAAGCTGGGCCACGGCCCGGACTCAAGCTGGTCCAGTTTGGGAGTTGCGTGTTTCGCCATTGCCTTACCTCCAAACGGTGTTTATGATTGTCAGCTGATTTACAGCGGGATGCTCACCCGGAAAGTTTCCGGCGCAATGCACCGGCCAGTCCGGCGCCATCCCGCTCCCACGCATGAGGGAATAGAATGCCTGCAAGGTGTAGCGCATTTTTTGCGGTTTGACAACCCCATTTGCTCAATTTGTATATTTCATCAGTTTCTTGCGGCATAGCGGGCATCCCGGCACAAAGCGGGTTGGCTCCGCTGTTTTCGCGCTGTCCGGCGCGCTGCGCGTCCGCTCCGACCATGCTTGCAAAAAGCGCCGTCAGCATATACATATGGCACTCGCAGAGTGCATACGGGGAAGTTTCACGCGCAGTTGCCTGTGAATTTCTTAAGGATAGCCATGTCCGACATCACCGAACAGGAACGCCCGCCGGTTCCGCCCAAAAAAAAGTCCGTCTTCCGCGAATACGCGGAAGCCTTGCTGGTAGCCCTGGTGCTGGCGTTTGTCATTCGCACCTTCATTGTCCAGGCTTTCAAAATTCCTTCCGGTTCCATGCTCGAAACCCTGCAGATAGGCGATCACCTTCTGGTCAACAAATTCCTCTACGGCCTCAAGTGGCCCTTCAGCGACGTCTACGCCGTTCAGGGCATTGACCCGGAGCGTGGCGACATTGTTGTTTTCAAATACCCCAACAACCGCGACATTGATTATATCAAGCGTATTGTTGGCGTGCCCGGTGACGTCATCGAAATCCGCAACAAGCAGCTCATTCGTAACGGGCAGCCCGCAAGCGAAGGCTACATCAAACACTCCCAGCCCACTCTCATGCTGCCCGTGCGCGACAACTACGGCCCCGTCACCGTGCCGCAGGGCCAGTATTTCGTCATGGGCGACAACCGCGACGACTCCCAGGATTCCCGCTTTTGGGGTTTCGTGGCGCGTCCCGACCTGCACGGCAAGGCTTGGCGTATTTATTGGTCTTCGGAGGGCCTCGGCAACATCCGCTGGGATCGCTTCGGCAAGCTTGTCGAATAGCTTGTAGACCTCCGCCGCGCCGGGCGGCGGGGCAGTACAGCAATCGCGGCAATGGGACATCATGATAGCTCAATTGGCTTGCGGCGCGCTGCATGGGGTTGACGCCTTCCGGGTGGATCTGGAGGTGGATTTTACCCGTCAGGGTTTGCCCGCCTTTACGATGGTGGGGCTTGCCGAGGGCGCGGTGCGCGAGGCCAAGGAACGCGTGTTCGCCGCGTTGCGCGCCTCGAATTTCAAGCTGCCCGCTGCGCGCATCACGGTGAACCTTGCCCCGGCGGACCGCCGCAAGACGGGTACCGCCTACGATTTGCCCATGGCCCTCGGGTTGTTGGTCGCAAGCGGCATTGTGCCGCCTGAACGGACGCAAGGATGGTTTTTTGCGGGCGAACTTTCCTTGAGCGGCGAGATCAAATCCGTGCCAGGCATCCTGCCCTTGGCCCTGCTCGCGCGGGAGCAGGGCGTGCGCGGCATGCTGGTCAGCCAGGACAACGCGGCGGAAGCGGCCGTGGTGGACGGCCTGTCCGTCTATGCCGTGCGCACCCTTGCCGACTGCTTGGCCTTTGTGCTTGGGGCGGCGGAGCTTTCCCCCGCGCCCGCAACGGGCATGGCTGGCCTTGCGGCGGCAACCCACCATCTGGATTACGCCGACGTCAAGGGACAGGAACATGCCAAGCGCGCCTTGGAGATCGCGGCGGCGGGGGGACATAATCTGCTCTTCATAGGGCCGCCGGGTTCGGGCAAGACCATGCTTGCCCAGCGTCTGCCCGGCATTTTGCCGCCTTTGTCCTTTGAAGAGGCGCTGGAGGTCACAAAAATTTACAGCGTGTCCGGCAATTTACCAGCCGGGCAGGGGCTGGTGGCGATACGGCCTTTTCGCGCGCCGCACCATACGGTTTCCGAAGTCGGCCTGGTGGGCGGGGGCGGTATTCCTCGTCCCGGCGAGGTTTCCTTGGCGCACCGCGGCGTGCTTTTTTTGGATGAACTGCCCGAATATGGCCGCGCGGCGCTGGAAGTGCTGCGCCAGCCCCTGGAAGACGGTGTGGTAAATATCACCCGGGCCGCGCAGAGCGTGAGTTTTCCGGCTTCCTGCATGCTGGTGGCGGCCATGAACCCCTGCCCCTGTGGTTACCGCGGGGACGAACGGCGTCGATGCACCTGCGCAAGCATGGAGATAGAACGATACCGGGCGCGTCTTTCCGGGCCGCTGCTTGATCGCATTGATCTGCATGTAGAGGTGCCTGCCGTGCCGTGGAAAGATTTGTCGGCATCCGCTTCGGAGGTAACCTCCGCCGCCATGCGCGAGCGGGTGCTCGCGGCCCGCGCCGTTCAGGCGCGACGCTACGTGGGCATGCCGCATTGCCGCGGCAACGCGGACCTCGCGGGCAGCATGTTTGAGGAACACTGCGCTCTGGGTCGGGACGAGCGGGCGTTTATGGAGCAGGCCGTTACAAGTCTGGCCCTTTCCGCGCGCTCGTATGTCCGCATTTTGCGTCTGGCGCGCACGGTCGCGGATTTGGAAGGCGAGGGCCGCATCCGCATAGAACACCTTGCCGAAGCCGTGAACTGCCGCGTGCTGGACCGGGAACGGCTATAGCGCGTCAGCGCTATCCCCCGCCCGCAACGGTGTGATTCGTGGAGATATAGGGCGCTGCTGTTATGATGCTAAGAAAAATTATCAGGATAGATGAAGAAAAGTGCAACGGTTGCGGCGCCTGCGTGGATGCCTGCCATGAGGGGGCTATCGGCATGCGGCGGGACAAGGCCGTGCTCCTGCGCGACGACTATTGCGACGGCCTTGGAGCCTGCCTGCCTGCCTGTCCCGCGGATGCGATCACCTTTGAGGAACGGGAGGCCCTACCCTATGACGAGGCGGCTGTGCGGGCGAATGCGCGCAGCAGGCAGACCCCGCTGCCGTGCGGATGCCCGGGCGCCCATACCCGCCTGTTGAGCCGGGAAGAGTTTGCCATCCATGCGGAAACGCGGGATCTGCCGAGTGAACTTCGGCAATGGCCCGTGCAGCTCAAGCTTGTGCCAGTGAACGCGCCCTTTTTTTCCGGTGCTGAACTGTTGATTGCCGCGGATTGCGCGGCTTATGCCCACGGCAATTTCCACGCGGCATTCATGCGCGGCCGGGTGACGTTGATCGCCTGTCCCAAGCTGGATGCGGCGGACTACCGCGAAAAACTGACGGAAATATTCCGGCTGCATGCTATCCGCTCTGTTACAGTGGCGCGCATGAGCGTACCCTGTTGCGGCGGGCTCGAAGAGGCCGCAGGCGGGGCGTTGCGCGACTGCGGCAAACTCATTCCTGGCGGATGCGCTGTCTTGTCCACGGAAGGGGCGGTTCTGGAACGCGGAGCGTTGCGCCTGGCCGTGGATGGCTGACAAGGATCCTTCAGCGGCGTTGCCTAAAAGGTCATAACCGCAGCTGCCTTCTGTACAAGTGGGGGCACTTCCGCGACCGGAATAGCAGCAACGCCGGGCGGCAGGGATGCCTCATCTAGCCCCGCATTTTCCAGGTCTTCCCGTACGGCATACACTGGTCCGCCCTGCTCCAGAAAACGCTGGTAGACATCGCTCAAGTAGCCGTCTTTTCCGAAAATACTGTAAACACCCTCACCCATGACAAGAACCGTGGCCTCGAGCCCGGCGGCGAGCATGGCCCAAGCCGCGCGCATGCCAAGCAGGGCATGTTCATGCCCGCAGGGCTTGCGGATGAGCACAACGCAAGAACTGATCATGGATAGTACTCACTGTCCTATGGTGAACAGAGCGTCTGAAGCAAGCAGCATGTGGACGAACGAACCGCCCACATCACCCCGCTGAACGCCCCTGAGATATTCAAGTCCTTCCGTGCCGCGGCTGTACTCGGTAGTGTGGCAGGTCACGATGGAGGCTCCTTTGTCCACAAGACCCTCAAGGGCCGTACCCAACACAGAGATGTCCATGTGGATGCGCAAACCTTCGGATATCGGCGAACGGCCTTCGCGGGGAACGGCCAGGTTGGCCAGATTGCAGCCATTGCCGTACAAGAAAATATTGATCTTGTTGCCCCTGTCAAGCAAGGCGTCTGCCAGTTTGACGGCAAAGACGGCATCCTCGTTTTCCGTGCTGCCGGAAAGCAGCGCGATGGTGATTGTTTTCGACATGCCGGCCTCCGTTACAACATGATAATTTTATCCGCATCTTCCAGTAATTCGGCCATACCGTCATAGTCGAGCAACTCTACCTCGCCGGACAGCGCCACGTTACGTGCGTTTACGGCGTCGGCGGCGGCGTAGAAATCTTCCACATCCAGATCCGCAAATCGCTTCAAGCCCGCATTCGTACCCAGAAAAACGGCGTCCGATATCAACAGTACCCACGCCTCGCTATCGCCTGCACCCACAGCGGTAAGTTGGGCCAGAGACGATGCACAGGGTTTGTTCAAAATATACAGCATGCATCCTCCTCGGCGACCCAGGCCCCCGAAACGTGCTCGCCGGCCAGAGTATAGCCTTAGTCAACAAGCTCTATGTTGTACTCCATTTCTACGCCTTGTTCCATGGTATAGGTTACCAGAGAGCCGCGCATAAGGGCGCTGCGGATGGAGGCGAAGCTTTCCTGGGAGATGTCCCGGGCCGTTACCTCCGCTGCCAGCGTATAGGGGTCGAATTTGGTTCGCAGGGTGGAGTCCTTTTCCTTTTCCACGGTTATGGAGGCTTTCAGCGTGATGGGTGTGCCCCCTGCACGGATGATGTCGTTCCATAGGGTGTTGGTGAAACAGGCGAGAGCAGCAGCAGCGAGCAAACGGCCGCCTATGTGCTCGTTGCTTTTTTCTTCCTGGCTTAGGGCGGAGGTATCGTACGAAATGACGGGCAAGGCGAGGGAACCTGTGGACAGTTCCCAATGATCGCTTGCCTTGCGGACAAGTTCAAGATCAAATGCGTGAGACATGGACGTTCTCCTCAGGAGTGTTGCGTTTCTTCCGCGTCAGGCGCAGTCATGCTTGTCCCAAGGCGCGCGTGAGTCGCGCTCCGCAGCGGCCTGCATTGCTTTGATGGATTCCTGAAGCCGGGCAATTTCCTTCAGACGCGCGTTGGGATCTTTCAAGGCGGCATACAGGACGCGGCCTTCCTTCGTATCCGGCGGCAAGGGGACATCGGCGACATAGGCAAGGGTGGGAATGACATCAGCCGCGCCAGCGTCGTCTTGAATTTCAACAGCCTTGACCACGCCATGCCCGTACAGCGCCAGAACCTGTCCGCCTGCAACCGCTATGAGCGTGCGGCGATCGGCTGCATCCAGGATGGAACCTAAGGCCGCGTCAAGAGCAGCATCGTCTCCGCTTGCAAGATCCACCAGCGTCAAGGCGGTCCCCTTTGCCAATTCGGCGGCCACCAAATCGGGGGTGGTCTTAACTACGCCTTCCACTTTTTCGGCTTGCGCGCGCAGATCACCTGAAGCGTAGGGGATAAGCGCTCCTTTTTTTACGAGCTTGGCAATGTTGGCGCCGTCGCTGATAGCCGCTTTGCCTGCCAACACCAAAATGGCTTTTTTTTCAGCCATGAAATCCTCCTTTTTCGCAACACTCCATCCGGCGGACGGTGAAAGTCTTATCCGGGTGTCGTCTTTTTTCTGTTGGGTACGGCCGTACCCAGCCCCTCGGCGGTTTTTTTCCCGTCGTCAGACCTGTCCGGCGTCACGGGCGTATCGTGCGGCCAGCCCACGTGGCCGCATTCGGCGCAGAACATGACGTGGTTACCTTTGTCGTGAAACATCCGTTCCCCGCACAGGGGGCAGGTATGAATAAGAGCCATGATTCCCCGCAGCGGCCGCTCCAGGGGCGGGGCGGCCGATTTTTTTCAGCGATCCAGCATCTGATACAAAATCGCGCCTTCACAATCCGAGGGCACGGGCCAATCCATTATGGAACAAAGCGTGGGCACGATATCCGTAAGCCATGCGGTGCGCTTCAGGCGCAGGCCCTTTTTTATGCCCGGGCCGGAAAAGACCAGGAAGCTGTTGACCGACCCACAGCCGTAATCCGCTGTGGTGAGAATCGGCCCATGCTGCGAGGAATATTTGGGATGTACGGCAAAGACTACATCTCCGACGTGGTCTCCATATAAACCGATGTGACGGGCGTCATTCTTGGTCAATGCCAGAGAGACCATGCGCTCGTTGGTCTCCGGGTGTCGATAGGTGTACAGGGCGTCGATAATCTCCTGCTGCACCTTTTCGTAATCCTCGGGGTCGACAATGCCTTCTGGATCCCGTCCCTTCAGATTCACGTAAATATAGGCCGTACGCTGCGGGATAGCTTTGGATTCTGAGAGGATAGGGATCTGTGACTGGGATTTGAACTTTTTCATCAGGGCCTTGGATTCGGCCTTCTCGTCCATCATGTCCATGTATTTGTTGTCGGTATATCCGCCGCGTTTTGCCAGTCCGGCCTTTACCAGGATGTCGTAAGGATCCAGAACGGGGCCGTCGGTGGTGGCTCCATGGTCCGAAACAAGGACAAATAACGTCTCCGGCCCGGCCGCATCCATCATTTCTCCAATCCCCTCGTCCAGATATGTCCAGACAGCGCGATCGTACATCTTGGCTTTGGCCATGGCTTCCGGCGATGAGGTCGTGGTGGGGCACAGATCCGACATGATTTTGTGATACATCCAGTCCGGTGGATGATTGTGCATGTAAAAAAGATCCCAATCATAATGGCGCATCAGTTTGATCGCCGCGTCCGTGTTCCATTCACAGTGCTGGCGGTTTCCTTCCAGCCAGGTTTCGTCATCTATCCAGTTCATGAGGTTGGCGAAAAAACCCCCGAAATTGCCCGGTATACCCCGATTGCCGCGCATCAGCTCCGCAGCTTCGGTCGGGGCAGCCCAGCCCGTGGCGCTTAGAATGGCTGATACGAACAATTTATAGCCTTCGCCATCTTCGGGCAGATGTTCCGCCTTGACCATGAACACGCCTTCCCGGAGACCTTCTTCTGTCTGGAAGGTATGAGTTATATGGCTGCTCCATTCACGATGGCGCAGGGTACAAAACGCGCGGGCAAAGTCTTTCGCTGGGGCTAGGGTGATGGCGTCATAGCCGTCCCCGTTCGTATCGCGGATCAGTACATGCCACACAGTTTTTTTGATCGGCGCGGCCGCGCTGGGAAAATTCATTTCTACCTCGGCCTCCAGAGGGTCATCGCCGGGTTCGCTTAGGTTGGCCCAACCCTCCGCGTCCTTGAGAGAACCTTTTATGACCTTGGGGAAAACTCTGTCGGAGATGATCATATCCGCACTGAGGGACATAAAAGAGCCGCCAAAAGGACAGTCGATGTAGCTGTTGCCCACGGCCAAACCCGCACCGCCTACGACTACGCCGTTCTTCAGCCGAGAGGGCCAGGACAGGGGGTAGTTGAACACGATACATCTCTTACCGATGGCGTCCAGAGCATCCCAGATGGTTTCGGACTTGTTGTCGTCCCGGCTGAAGGCTTGCAGGATATTGCTGTTGTCCGGCGTCGTGCCGGGCAGATGTTTCCAGAAATCGGTCACCCCGTGCGTGCCCGCCCAAGCTCCGGTGGCGATGCTCGTCCAGTTGGGAGGAGTGATGGTGGGATAGGGCGCCAGAGCATGGTCGCAAATGGTCCCGGCGTTGATGAGTTTCGCGATATTTGGCAAATAGCCTTCGGCAATGTGCCCTTCCACGAGCTTACGTACGGCGGCGTCAAGCCCGATGACGGCGACGCGTTTGGGTCTTTTCACAGCAGCTCCTTGTAAATGCAGCGGCAAGTCCGGCTTTCCGCTGACACTGGTTATTAGGCCGAATAACGTCAGCAATCGCCGTTTTCGGCCCCTACTAGCGGATAGCGCCTTACAGCGCCAAGATCTTCGGCGCGTTCCGCCCAGCAACGCTCCATCCGAAGTCTTTTTTGGGGACAGCAATCCATATGCCAAAAAATATTATGTGTATATTCAATATATTATATTTGATGTGTTGTCCAGATATCCATATTTGGTTGAAAAGTGCCTGCCATGGCGCTATCCTGCAAAAAACTGGAGAGGCCCATGTTGCCCTTATCCCCTCCGCAGTTTCTGAGCCAGCACAGTTCTCCCCACGCCATAGTAAACAGTATGTTTTACGACTTGCGGGAGAATATGCCCCTTGATGGCATCCTGGTGGGTTTTCTGGATATTTCCACCTTCACGACCTATTGGATTCACCATTGCGGTCTGTCCGACGGTTCGTCCGTACCCTACGCCTTCGTACATACCGGTCCGGAACTGAGAGACTTGATGGAAAATTCCACTTGGGATCAGGAAGGCAACTGGATCAGAATGGTAAACGAGCCGGAAAGTATTTTCGTGGGCAAATTTTTTGTCCGCCATATGAACAGCAATGATTTTTCCTTTCTACAGGTGCGCTCGGTGTATGATGCGACACGCCGGGGCTATTTCATACTGTATGCCTGCGGCAAAGGGAGATATACGCAAAGGCACGCGGATTACGTGGCCGGATTCGAACAGATGTTTATCCTGCTGACCGCCAACACCATCAAGGACTTCCTGCTTCAGCAGTTGCAGACCGCGTACGCCCCCGCCCCCGTCCCCAAGCCGCGTATGGGAATGGAAGCCTATGACATTGTGGCCGCCTCGCCCGTTATGCTGGAAATGCTGAACAAGCTGCAGTTGGTGTCACAACTGCCGACGCCGGTGCTGTTGACGGGGGAAACCGGGGTCGGCAAGGAAATGTTCGCGGATTTTATTCATTTTCATTCGCCCCGTCGTGACATGCCTTTTATCCGCGTCAACTGCGGAGCCATTCCTCCAACCTTGCTGGACAGCGAGCTATTCGGGCATGAAAAAGGAGCGTTCACAGGAGCGGTGTCGCAAAAAGCGGGCTGCTTTGAACTGGCCCACAAAGGCACGTTGTTGCTGGATGAAATAGGCGAAATGCCTCTGGACGTGCAGGTACGGCTGCTGCGTGTGTTGCAGTCCGGCACCCTGATGCGTATCGGCGGCAATAAAATTTTGCATACGGATACGAGGATCATCGCCGCTACCAACAGAGACCTTGGCGCGATGCTCCGTCGAAGAGAATTCCGCGAAGACCTGTTTTACCGGCTCAATGTCTACCATCTTCACATCCCGCCCCTGCGCGAACGGTTGGAGGACATTCCGCTTCTGGTCCGGCTCTTATTGCGTAATATACTGAAGAAATTACGAATTAATTTGCCAATCACCGTACAGCCAGCCAATATCAAGGAACTGGCCGATCACCCTTGGCGAGGTAATGTACGTGAGCTGCAAAACGCCATTGAAGCTTCGCTGATTAATCATTTGGTTTCCCCTTTACCGCGCGGTTTCTGGATAACGCCAATCGGTGAGCTTCTTGAGCCGCGCAGGGTGCCGGATTTGGGAACGCGGCGAGCAGCGGGCGAAGACGCCACCGAAAACGGCATGCTGACGTTTGACGCGCATGTACGTACTGTGCTCACGACGGCACTGCACCATTGCGCCGGAAAAGTTCACGGGCGGGGTGGGGCGGCCGCTTTGCTGGGCCTCAAGGAAAGCACTCTGTGGGGCAAGCTGAACAAGTACGGCATCCGCCCCCAATCCTTCAAACATTGATCTTGGGGGAATGGTGCAATTTGCCGGAGCTTCGTCTACGGCTCCCCGTTATATAAGGACAGCAGACACTCCCAGCGCGTTACCCCCATTGGGCACTATTTCCTAAGGGACGGGTAGTCATTTGCTTGTTGCGCGCTCCGAATCGTCAGAGGCAAGTTTTTCTTTCTGGTCCAAAATTTTGCCGAGCTGTGCTTGGGCTTTGGCGGCCTTGAACGATGTATACAGCACCAGCGCGAACAAAACGGCTAGGATGACCGACAGCGGGCGGAAAAGCACATACGAGAACATGGACATCTGTTGTGCTTGGGCTATGGTCAGCCCCTGCCTGAACCCCACTTCACAGATCGGTCCCAGAATAAGCCCCAAGACCGTGGGTGCCACAGGTATGCCGGAGATTTTGTACACAAGACCCAAAAGCCCGAACGCGACGGTGAGCACGATGTCAAAGCTGTTGTTCCGTACGGAATAGGCTCCGACGAAACACAGCAGCAATACTACGGGCACAAGAATTTTCAGAGGCACGTCAGATATTTTGGCAAACGAATTCGCGCCCACACGCCCGATGATGAGCATGGCAAAAGTCGTCAGGCACATGCCAAACATGAAGGTATAGACCACCTCCCCATGCTCCACGAACAGGCGCGGGCCGGGGAACAGCCCGTGAATGGTCAACGCCCCGAACAGGATGGCGCAGGTGGTGGAGCCCGGAATACCCAAGGCGAGCAGCGGCACCAGAGCCCCTCCGACGGCGGCGTTGTTGGCGCTCTCGGCCGCGATAATGCCTTCCGGATTGCCTTTCCCGTACTGTTCGGGATGCTTTGAACTGCGCAAGGCTTCTCCGTACGCGATAAAGCACGCCACGGCGGCTCCTGCACCGGGCATGATCCCAATGATCGTCCCTATAACCGAACTTTTGGCGAGCAAAAACGGTTTCTTCGCGAGAATGGACCGGAACACTTCAAGCAGTGTAATGTCTTGCTGCGGCACATCCGAAAGCCGGGAACTCTCCGCACGCAAAGCTAGGCTCAGCATTTCGGCCACGGCGAATAGGCCGACCAGGCACGGCACCAGTTGGATACCCGCTTCCAAGGGAAGAAAGTCGAAGGTCAGGCGGGAACTGCCGCTCATAGGGTCTGGCCCCACCGTGCTCAGCAACACTCCCGCCGCCCCAGCCGCAAGGCCTTTGGCAAGGTTGCGGCCAGCCAGCGCAGCGATGATGGCGATTCCAGTCATGGCTAGCAAAAACATTTCCGGGGGGCCGAATTTAAGGGCGATCCTGCCCAGCACGGGTGTGAAAAACAAAAGCACCAGCACTCCGAACAGCCCGCCCATGAAGCTGGAGGCCAAAGAGAGATAAATGGCCTCTTTGGCCCTGCCCTGCTTCATGAGCGGATAGCCTTCCAGCGATGTGGCAGCCGCCGCTTCCGTGCCAGGCGCGTTGAGCAGAACGGCCGTTACGGATCCGCCGTAGGACGACCCCATGTACACTCCCCCGAGCAACAGCAACGCGTTGACGGGCGACATGGAAAAGGTGAACGGCAACAGTAGAGCCACACCCGTGGGGCCGCCCAGACCCGGCAGAATCCCGACAACGATGCCGGCTAACGTGCCCGCGATCACAATCAGGATGGTGTCAATGCTCAGCAAAGCAAGTATAAAGTCCATTGCCGTCTCTCTGCGTTACTGGCTAAAGAGCTTGCTGTTCCGTTGCACGACGGGGAAGAAGCGTTTGTTCATCGTTTCAATATACCGATCCAGATCCGGACCCGCCATATAGCTATATTCGTCTCCGGCCTTCTCCACATTGGCGATCAGACCCTGGTCTTTTGCCGCCGCATCGCAGGCCTTGAACAGTACCTCAAGCATGGGCGCCGGCGTGCCCTTGGGAGCCACGAACACTCTGTGCATCATCATGACAACGTCAAACCCCTGCTCCTTAAAGGTGGGAACATCGGGCATGGCTTTGATCCGCTCGGCACTGGCCATGCCCACCACCGGGCGCTTTTCCTGCAGGGCGATTCTGCCGAATTGCGGCGCAATCATCGCCGCGTCCACATGTCCCCCCAGCAAAGCATTCAGCGCCTCTGAACCGGAGTTGTAGGCAACAGTCGAGGTTTCTATGCCGGCTTCCTCGCAAAGCATCACGAGGCTCAACAGGTGTGAATCGCTGGCGATGGCAACTGTCACTCTTTTGGGATTGCTCTTGGCGTAAGCGATAAATTCTTTGAGCGTCTTGTACGGCGCGTCAACCCGCAAAAGCAGGCAGGTGGGCGTGGAATTGAATGAAGCCAGGTAAACGAAATCGTCCGTCTTGTATGGAGTCTTTTTGTATTGAGGGGGAATCACGACATCAGGGTAGGCTAGGCAGCCCAGAGTATAGCCGTTGGGTTTGGCGGCGGCGATTTCCGAAAAGCCGATAACGCCTTTGCCGCCGGTTTTGTTTACCACGGTCAGCGGTTTGCCCAGCAGCCTTTCCAGCGCGGTTCCCGCAATGCGGGCCTGCGTGTCCGTCCCCCCTCCGGCAGCGAACGGTATGATAAGCGTGATGGGACGTTCCGGGTAGTCGGCCGCACTTGCAACTCCGGTCAGGGTCAACATCGTCGCGATGAAGGCGCAGAGAGCCGATGTGAATAGACGTGTTTTCTTGTGCATACTGTCTTTTCTCCTTAAATTTAAGTGAATTATTATTCAATGAGTGGCGCGGCATGGCATTTTGCCGTACAACGACACCACATTTTTAACACCTTCACCATGCGAACAGAAGTCCTTCCGGCAATGCAAGGTTAAGCCCGAGCGCGAAGCATATATGAACTAACAATACAATAATCACTGCTGTAAGAGCTGCATAAAATATGTTTTTCTTCGATCTGTCGGGTTCAAAATGAAGATAGGAAAAAAAAGCCAAAATAATTGCAGATGCATAAAATCCAATTATGTCCAAAAGTAAAGAAAATATTACTAGTACGGAGATAAATACGGCGATTGCGCGTATGTTTATATTGTTGCCATTTTTCTGTTCTTTTGAAGAAAATAGAAAGATATTGCATCCAATAAGCAATATTGAGGCGCTGCATACCACTGGAAATGTCGCTAGTTGTCCAGGCAGCGTTCTCACTTCATAAAGAATAAGAGTTGGCAGAAGGATGAACAGCGTAAAATCCATCAAGGTGGCTAATGTGATATTCCGTCTGTATTTTTCGAGCATACCTGTCACCTGAGAGTTGGGGTGGCTTGCTCAGAATGCGTATTCCATACTTTACCGGCATAAGCAATAAATGTACCCAAGGGGCTCCCCGCGCCCGACATAAAGGAATCCTCTCCCCAAGGGGATTTACAGCGGCGAATGCCTCTTTGGCGGCTTGTTATTGTTTGTATTTGGAGGGAAATAACGATATTTCGTTAGATAAATGCCGCTCGAGGCCATGCACAGGTACAGCAGCTCGTTTCGCGCCAAGCTGGGGCATATGCCCTACACAGGTATAGGCCGCACGGCCCGTAGCAACGCAATATGCTCGTGTCGAGCGTCGAAGCGGGCGTGCCTCTGCAAAGTCCGTTGTCGGGCTTTGTCGTGCATCTGGGCTTTGGGTGAACGTTTTTTCTGGTTCCTGTGCCGGATCGCGGCTTGGCGCCTCAACGGTATTTCCTGCCCCACAGTTCCAGATGCGGGCCTGCTTCCAGAATGACCTCCAGGGGCACGTCCACCCGTTGGGCCCCCGCGACAAACGGAGCTACTTGGTAGGGCTGGAAATGTATGCGCAGACCGGCGGGAAACAGGCTGAAGCTGGAATAGTTGTCCAGTTCCGGAGCGGTGCCGCTTTTGAGCATGGTTTCATCCAGGTCCTCGCCCAGAGTGCTTCTGAGGG
>Ga0082212_10008288_pt1 | contig 13607 bp, 8 predicted proteins | sample TergutNt197P3_FD_71548 | JGI IMG/M metagenome (GOLD analysis project Ga0082212, IMG submission 71548) | Neocapritermes taracua P3 segment gut microbial communities from Petit-Saut dam, French Guiana - Nt197 P3 | ecosystem: Host-associated > Arthropoda: Insects > Digestive system > Gut ... | reverse complement strand
TCACCCGCGCGCTTATCTCCGAGATGAAGCAGATTTCCGAGGACAATCCGCTGTTTTCCGAGGAGATGCGCCTGAACATGATCAACATCGATCACCCGGGCAAGATCGCCGATTTTTTTGCCAGCATTTTGAACATCAACAAGGCCGACCAGCAAAAGATACTTGAGATTCTCAATGTCCGCAAACGCATGGAACAGGTGCTGGTGTTCATTAAAAAGGAACAGGAACTTCTGCGGATTCAGAAAAAGATACAGAAAGAGATCAACGAGAAGATAGAAAAATCGCAGCGGGACTATTTCCTGAAGGAGCAGCTCAAGGAGATAAAGGGCGAGCTGGGAATGACCACCGATGCCAAGAGTTCCGACTACCAGCGCTTTAAGGAAAAACTCGAAGCGTTTAAATTTGAAGGCGAGATAAAGGAGGCAGTCGATCAGGAACTTGAAAAGTTCAACCTGATGGAGCCGAACTCGGCGGAATTTATTGTTACGCGCAATTACCTCGACGTTATCGTCAGCCTTCCCTGGAATGAGCCTGAACCGGAAAATTTCAACATGAAGAACGCCCAGGGGATTCTCGAAGCCGACCATTACGGCCTGAAAGACGTAAAAAGCAGAATCGTTGAGTACCTTGCCGTCCGCAAGCTGCGCTCTGGCATGGCCGACGGAAAAAAGTCCGCCGCCGGAGACGTTCCCGCAGGTTCGATAATCTGCCTGGTGGGGCCGCCCGGAGTGGGAAAAACCTCGGTGGGCAGGTCGATTGCCCGCGCCCTGGGCAAACAGTTCTTCCGCTTTTCGGTCGGCGGAATGCGGGACGAGGCGGAGATAAAGGGCCACCGGCGCACCTACATCGGCGCGATGCCGGGCAAGATCATCCAGGGGCTAAAGATCGTTAAGAGCAAGGCCCCGGTGTTCATGATCGATGAGATCGACAAAATGGGGGCAAGCTACCAGGGCGATCCTGCCAGCGCCCTTTTGGAAGTGCTGGACCCCGAGCAGAATTTCGCGTTTCGGGATCACTATCTGGACCTTCCCTTCGACATATCGCACATATTTTTTATTGTTACGGCAAACACCCTGGACACCATCCCCCCGCCGCTGTTGGATCGCATGGAGATCATCCAGCTTCCCGGCTACATCGACACGGAAAAGCTGGAGATCGCCAAACGGTACCTTGTCCCCAAGAGCCTGGAAAAAAACGGCCTGAGAAAAAACCGGGTAAGGTACACCAAGGACAGCCTCCTGCACATCGCCAACGCCTATGCCCGCGAAGCCGGTGTGCGGAATTTTGAAAAAAACCTTGACAAGATTCACCGCAAGCTGGCAAAGCAGATCGTTGAAAACGAAGAGAATTTAGTCGAAAAAACTTCACACGGAGGCACGGAGGCACGGAGGAAGAAGGGAAAGAGAATTAATGTTACCAACAACGCTTCTGGTGGTTTAAAAGATGCGGATAACGCGCAGTTTAGTATCGACAAGAAGCTGATTGAGAAGCATTTGGGGAAGCCGATTTTTCCGGAGGGGGACATAAAGCGGGCGGACAGGCCGGGGATGTCGGTGGGGCTTGCGTGGACCAGCATGGGCGGTGACACGCTGGTAATCGAGGCGGCCTCGGTTCCCGGCAAGGAGGAGCTGACGTTAACCGGCAAGATGGGCGACACGATGAAGGAAAGCGCCGCCATCGCCATGACCGTGGCGCGCAAGCTGGCTGTTGAACGCTACAATGTGGCGAATGACTGGTTTGACAACAACCACATCCACCTGCACATACCGGAAGGGGCGACGCCCAAGGACGGCCCCTCGGCGGGGATAACGATGGCTACGGCGCTGCTCTCCCTGATGCGGGACAAGGTTGTCGAAGACCGCCTGGTGATGACCGGCGAGCTCTCCCTTACCGGCCAGGTGCTGCCCATTGGCGGCCTCAAGGAAAAAACCATCGCCGCACGGCGGAACAGGGCGCGGCACATCATCATCCCCCGGCAGAACGAGCGCGATCTGGACGAGATCCCCGATAATGTAAAAAAGGGCATCACCTTCCACCCCGTCGAACGCTTCGAAGAAGTCCTCGCCCTGGCATTACCGGATTGATCAACGAATAAGTACAAATACTGAAGAGTCAACGAATTACGCGAATGAACGCGAATAAATCAAAGAATTAGGGTTCGTTGTTCGGAAAATGATAGTTCTCCCGATGAAGACGCCAATAGCTCGAAAAACTGTCCCTGGTCCCTAGTCCCCGATCCCCGATCCCTAGTCCCTAGTCCCTGATCCCTAGTCCCCTATTCTTCTTCCCCTGATGCTATGCGGAGGTCGGCGCGGGCGGAGTTGAGGTATTCGTTTATCCGTATCTTGTAGCCCATCGGAATATTGGCTTCGTCAAAATCCATGGCAAGCGCGACCATCTCTTTTTTTCCCTCGACGTTTTCCGAACGGACAAATTTGCCCTTGACCAGAAAACTTTCTCTTGGGTCGTCGAAATCAAATCGCAGGGCGGTTTCTTTTTCAACGAGGAATTTTGCCACTCCCATCATTATCAGCTTGGCGTTGGAAAAGGATAATTCCCGCAGTATGCAGCGGCGGGGAACGCCCTGGATAAAGGCGGCGGATTCTTTGGAAAGCAGCTTGAGCCTCCGTTCCGATTCCGGGTTAAGAAGTATCCGCTCATCTTTACGTTTGGAAGAATTGATATTGGCGTCGAGGATGCGGCCGATTATTTCAATAAGATCGTCGGGCGGGCGCTGGGTAAACTGCAGCGTCAGCATGGAAACTTCTTCGGAGTTCTTGTAGGGCATCGTGCCCAGAACCCGCGAAGCCACGAAGAACGTTACCGGGTTTGCTTCTTTTTCTGCGTTTTTAAAACACAGCCGAAGGCTTACCGTGTTATTGGCATGCTGGAGTTTATCCAAAAGGCCCGATTTGATGTTGGCAACAATTTTGGCCCCCTGGAATGATGTCGCGTAGAGAACGCATGGCCAAAAATCGCTCCCGCATTTAAGATGCACCTGCTCGGGTACCAGGCCGGTTACCTGGAGCATATCTTTGGTAAAGGTAACGTCAATTTCCTTAAATCGATCATAAAACTGAGCGACTTTCTGTGCTGGCATTATACCCATCAGTTTCCTACCTCATTTTCAATCTAGTATTATATAGAACCGCGCTGTAAAGTCAATCGCCGATTAATCGTCAAATTCGGAATATTCATCCATAACGAGCGGCTCCATGGGCTTTTCGCCATCTTGGCCCCCCAGCAGCCCCATCAGGTACTGCTGATCGAAGAGCCTTACCAGGTCGTCGGCCTGCGAGCGGGTAAAGTACATGGCAATGCGCTGGGATTCGGTCCCCTTTTCCCCGCTGCCAAGTTCTTCCTCCAGGGCAGAACGCATGTTGGCAGAAAAAAACGGCGAATTTTCCCGAAAACGGTATCCCAGCTCAATGGTAGGCGATGAAACGCGGGTTTTTGCCAGTTTAAATGCCTCCCATTCAAGGCGTCCCTTGGTTTTTCCGTATATTTTTCTGGTTCTATTGTATTTATTAACCAGATTCCTCGCTTCGTAGTCAGTTTTATACCGCTCAAGGGCATCCGCAAACATCTTTCTCGAGGCTTCATCCCAAAATTGACGGTAATTCAGAAATTCATGCCTGAATTCCAGGGCTGCAGCGTTCAGTCTGGGGTAAAAAACCACTTCAATTTCCACTTTATTCAGTTTAGACGAGAACATGCGGTCAAATTCCGCTTCAATCACCCCTGCGGAAACAGGGTCTACGTTCGCTACCATGTTGGGGTATTTTTTGGCGGGATCGGCGGTGGCACAGGAAAGCGACAGGAAAATAACCGCGCCTGCTGCAATTGGAAAGAAAAAACGTTTCATGCCGTTACTATAGCAGTAAAATCCAACAATGTGAAGGTTTGAATTTCATCATACTGCCTGTTGACAAGCTAAAAGACGGCGGGTTACAATTAAATAGAAGGTATATATCGGGAGCGGTTCATGGCATTTGATAAAAACGGCATAAATGGCTCGGCAGAAGAACTCGAAACCTACGGCGTATGGGTTAAAAGCGAGCCGCAGGATATGGTTTCCGGATTTGCCGACGCTGCGGGTTTTGGCGGAGGGGCTATGCCCTACGTCGGTGATTTTGTCGCGGGCTTTGAAGAAATGGGTGTTTCCGGAATTGACCTCTCCGATCTCGACGGTGAAACTTCCCGGATGGGCATGGACGACTTCCATGTTAGCGGCTTTGACGATGATGTGGGCATGGACGAGCCCCGGGAAGAAATGTCCTCCCAGATACTGCTGAAAATTGCCGATGAACTTTCCACTATCCGATCCGAGCTTACCACGCTGAAGATGGAATTTGCCGACATCCGCGCGGAAAGCGGCGGAGCGGAGGGCGCCAGAAGCGGCGACCACGGCGGATTTTTTGAAGAAGAGGAAGATGAAAAAATCGCCCTAACAGGCGATGAGATGGACAGCATTCTTACTTCTGCCGATTTTTCCGAAAACGAAGAGCCCGGCTTTGATTCCCGGCGGGAAAAGGATGCCGCCGCGCTGAGAAAACTCTCCGAACAAAACGAAGCGGTGTCGCTGCAGGATGATGTGCAGGATGTGGATCTAAGCGCGTTAGCTGACGAAGATGCCGAAGAGGAAGAAGAAATCGAAATTGATTTTGACGAGCTGGGCATCGACCTTGACAACGAGCTGGCGGGCAACGTAGCGGAGGAACAGGCTGCGCCGCCTGATCCGGAAGACGAACTCAAGCTTGCCGAAGATTTTTTTGCCGTAGACCCGCTTGAAGAGATCGACGAAATACGCGACCTCAGGCTTGAAGGCGCCGATCACATCGAAGCCGCCCCCAACGACACCAGCTACCTTGACGAATATCCTTTTGCCCTTGGAGAAGCGGTTTCAGACGGTTCTTTATCCGGCGGCGACGAATTGAATATCGATCTCGGCGATGTAGCGCTCCGCCTTGATGAAGCGTCCTTTGGCGACGGCGCTGACGATCTGGGCCTTGACGGATCGGATATCGGCCTGGATGCGGCGTCGCTTGGCCTTGACGAAGTAACCCTCGCGCTCGACGAAGCGGTCCTCGGCCTTAGCGATTTCATGGAAGACCCATTGCAGCTTGAGGATGATTTTGAAGCAATGGACCTGTCCGGCGCGGTGATTGAAGAGCCGGACCTTTCCGCCGACATCTCGGACCCGCCCCTGGAAGAGCCCGACCTTGGCGAGATTTCGCTTGATCTTGACGATATTGATGATTTTGAATCGGCGGGAAGCGCATCGGCAAAAGATAGCGGCATCGCCCAGGTGATCCCCGAAGGCTTTGAACTGGACGCGGAAGATGCGGCAGGTTCCCTTGACGACGATCTGGATGCCGCCGAAGACGACATCGGCGTTGACACCGCCGGCAGCGCTGTGCCGGTCTCAGCCGCCGTACAGGGAAAATCCGGCCTTGCCGGCATTACGCCGGATATGATATCCGACCTTAAAAACATGCTTACCTATATGGATCATCTGCTGGAATCCCTTCCCGAAGAAAAAATCGAGGAATTCGCCAAGTCAGAATTCTTTGATTCGTACAAGAAAATATTCAAGGATCTGGGAATAGTGTAGCGATGGGGCTTTTGGGCAGGGCGGCATCCAGAAACTCTCCGGGTTTTTTGAACGCCGGTGCCGGGAATGTTCAGGAAGCAATCGAAAATTTTCGTCGGCAATACCCTTTGTTTCACTGCATCGTCATGCAGTTTGAAGACGGCAGGGAGGAAGACCTTCACGACATCGCCGCGATGACCGCTTTGCACGGCGCGGTTTGTTTAAGCCTGTCCGGCGGGAAGGGCCTGGTCCTGCTTCCCGGCGCTCTCGACATGGAACTCTTTTCGCACCAGCTTTCAGAAAGCACCGGCTCTACCGTGGCTTTTCAGTTTACTGCAGATTCACCCTCACTTGCCCTTGAGACATTGTGCAGCTATTTGTAGCGAGGGGATCCGATGGCTAACCCCCAGGCACACGTATTCGCCGAAAAACTTCATTCCAGGTACCGTCCCCAGGCGGAGGCGGACCGTTACATAAATGCCCTGCCGTTGCGGCCGGATGCCGATTGTTTTATCGCCGTCGAACCGGCCCTGGGCTATATTGTCCAGTCGCTGCTTAACTTAAGGCCGGAAAGCACAATCGCGGTTCTCCACGCGGACAGCAGTTTCCAGGATGCGGGCGTTTGCCCCGATGTTCCCGCCTGGTACCCGGACAGCGGCAATACTGTGCAGGAATTTCTGGAAGGGGCAATTCCCGAATCCGCTTCGGTGCAGATAATCGAGTGGAAGCCCAGCGCAACCCTGTTTGGCGATGCCTATCTTGGCCTTGTCCGCGAATGTGCGGAATTCATCCGGCGCGCCGCTGCGAGCCGCAGAACTGCCGCCGCATTTGGCAGACGGTGGGTGCGGAACTTTTTTCGCAGCCTGACCATCATCGAAAAAACGCTGCTGTACAAAGCCGCCGATGTACCCGTTGTAATAACCGGATCGGGGCCGGGACTCGAAGCCGCCCTGCCGGGAATACGTTCTTGCAGGGAGGGAATTTTTCTTATGGCAGCATCGTCGTCGCTGCCGGCGCTTGCATCGGGCGGCATTGCGCCGGATTTGGCCATCGCCACCGACGGCGGCGGCTGGGCGCTTCTGCACATGCACGCCTGTTTCCGCGGCGCTTCACCGCCCGCGCCAATGAAGCTGGCGATGGGTTTAACCGCGGCGATACCTTCCCAATGCGCCTCGCTTCCCGTGCTGGCGATGAGCGACGGCAGCCTCTGGCAGAACATAGCGCTGAACGCAGCGGGGATTCCGTCGGCGTACATACCGCAGCGGGGAACGGTAACGGCTTCCGCGCTGGAGCTGGCGATGGTACTGAGCGGCGGGAACATCTTCCTTGCCGGCATGGACCTTTCCGTCCGCGACATCCGAAGCCACGCGCGGCCGTATGGGTTCGATCATGTTTTTTACGGAGCGGCATCGCGGTTCAGGCCCGTATACTCGCAGTTGTTTGCCCGGTCGGGCGACATACAGGCGGGGGGCAGCTACGACGTGTACGCCGCCTGGTTCAACAGCCGCGTCGCGTCAATGCCCGGCAGGGTGTTTTCGCTTGGCGCAAGCAGCGCGGCGCTGCCGGAAAAAGACCTTGCCGCAGGCGGCGGGCAAAAGGACGGCATGTTCAGGGTTATCGCGGCGAAAGGCCCGCCCGAAGAACGCCGCGCCATTGCGGCGGACACCCTTATCGCCGCCCTGGGCAATCCGCAGTACGCCGCCGCGCTGCGGGCAGAGCTTGCCCCCCTGCTGTTTCCTTCGCAGCCCGAAGCGGCGGCCGGGAAAATCGCCGATGCCCTGCGTACAATCGCGGGGTGCTGCCGGGGGCAGGGCGGTGGATAATTTTTTCAGGCGCAACCTGCTTGCCCTTGCAAAGCACAACCCCGCGCTGTGTTCCCGGCTGGAAGCCGCCAATACAGCCCGCAGCCGGTACCGGTTTTTGGAAGCCCGCTCCGGCGAACTGGTGCCCGCCCTTGCAGACAAAGACGGCAAGGTGCGCCCTCTGCACTCAACGGTCGATCCGGCAAAAGAAGCCGCGCGGCTGGCCGGTTCTTTGCGGGAAGGGAACAGCCCGTCAGGCGGCGGCTTTGTGGTTTTCCTCGGCCTGGGGGCGGGCTTTACCCAGGCGGCGGCGCTGGGATCGGGCCTTGCGTCCCATGCGCTGGTAATCGACTTTGACATTGACGGCATAGCCGAACTTTTATGCCGCCGCGACTACACGGCTATTTTGAGCGATCCGCGCTGCACTTTGCTCGTGGATCCTTCGCTGGAACACATTGAAAAGGCGATCCTCGAACGGTACTATCCCGCCCTGTACGGCGGAATAACGGCGCTGCCGCTGCGGGCAAGAACCGAAACGGACAAAGAATCGTTCGCCGCCGCGAGCGGGGCGGTACAGAAAACCATCGAGAAGGTGTCGGCGGACTATTCCGTGCAGGCCCATTTCGGCATGCGCTGGTTCGGCAACATTATCCGCAACATTGCCGCCGTCGGAGAACAAAAGGGCAGCGCCCCGGCGATCCTCGACGCGGCGATATGCGCCGCCGGGCCATCGCTGGACTTGCAGCTACCTGCCCTTGCCGAAAAACGGCAAAAATTATTTGTCATCGCCGCCGACACATCCCTTGGGGCGCTGCTGCGGCACGGGATAATACCGGACGCGGCGGTATCCATCGACTGCCAGCATTACAGCACATATCATTTTACCGGCCTTGACTGCCGGGACATCCCCCTGTTCCTCGACATCGCCGGTCCGCCCCTGCTGTCAGGCTTTTCGGCTCATCCCTTCTTTTTTTCCGGTGGACATCCGCTGGCGGAATATGTCTCGCGGAATTGGCGGCCCCTTCCCCTGCTGGACACCTCCGGCGGCAATGTGACACACGCATGCCTGTCCCTCGCGGAAAGCCTCGGCGCGCGGCAAATAACCGTATACGGGGCTGATTTTTCATATCCCGCCGGAAAGGTCTACGCAAGGGGAACCTACATCCACCCGTTGTTCGAACGGAGGCAAAGCCGCCTTCGTCCCCTGGAAGCCCAGCTTTCCGCCTTTCTCTACCGTACTCCCTTTCTGCCGCCAGAGTCGCCCGGTCATTCCCCCTGCAAAGAAACCGAACCGCTGCGTTTTTACCGCAACCGCTTTGAGCAAAAAGCGTCGGCCATGGCCGCAGAAGTTTCCGCCGCCCCCGGCATTGGAATCCCCCTTGCCATTAACAGGAATCGCAGCGAATCCTCCGGCGCGGGCGGGACAGGCGGCGTGCGATTTACGTCCGGCGAGGCGCTTGTGGGGACGAAAGAATTTCTTGAGCAGTACCGGCGCGACGTTGAAGGGCTGCCGTCTGTGCAAGCCGGAACATGCGCCGCCGCGTATCCGCATAGCCTCGCCGAAAAGCAGCGTGAAGTTTTCGTAACCCTGCTGCCCCTTGCGGCGGCAATCAGGCACCGCCAGCCGGAACTGGATGCCTCAAGCCTAATTGAGGAAGTTAAGCGTTACTGTGTTAATGAGGTAGACCGTGTGCTGGGTATAACAGTTCCCTGATTTTGTTATACAATTAACAGTAATTGCGGTTTGTCCATTTTCTGCAAAAATGATTGACCCCTGTGTAATTTGGCTGTATTACGGTTGTTGGATAGGAGCCGATGGCAAAAACGTTTGGCATAGCAATAATTTTGGCTGTTCCGCTGTTTCTCTGTTCATGCGCACTGTCCAAAGCCATATACCTCGGCCCAAACGATTATTCGCCGAGAACCGCCTCGCCGTTCCCCGGCATCAATAGCGCCGAAGACATCAACGGCAACTTTCCCGAAGCGGTGTATATCAAGACTAAAACCCAAAGTTTTAACCAGTACCATTATTACATCCTTGACGAAGGCAAAATTTGGTACAAAAGCATTGACCCTGAAAAAGAACCGCAAAACTGGGCGCTGTTCACCAAAACCGGGCTTCCGGGCAAGAAAACAACCAACGCCATAGCGGAAATATCCGCAGATGCCGACGAACTGGTGGCGCTTTCTGCGGAAGGCAATTTTTACCGTTACTGCTTTGACTTGACTTTATCGCGCAGGAAAAGCAAATGGAAGGACCGGCAGGGCTGGCCTGTGGAGGATCAGCTGTACTTCGACAGCCGAACGGCGGCAAACCGCTCCTGGGCTTTGGGAAAGCGCAACAGCCACGTGCTCTACTACGAAGACATTTTCGGCAACCAGCACCACAACGGCACTATGGAAATCGCAACGACCTATGTGCTTCTGGAAGACGGACAGGAAATATGCTACGGCGATACGGGCCTGCCTGCCGATTTTTCCCGGAATTTCATCGGGCCAGAACGGGGAACGTTCATCGCCGCATCCCTGTCGGCAAGCGCCTCTACCATGTTTGTGATCAACGAAGCGGGCGAGATGTACACCCGGCTTGCCGATTTTGACACAGCCGGCTGCGATCCCATGTGGTTCAAGTACACCTACATTCCCTATGCATCCGATTTGCCCGGCACTGACTTTTTTTCCAATTTTAACGAATGGGCGCTGCCGTCGGAAGGCTGGCGTCCGCAGCAGCCGATTCCCCTCGCTGGAAAAGCCGCCATTACCCGCCACATCACCATATTGCAAAACGGCAGGGGGAACGGGGCGCGGGAACTCCGTGTCGCAGGGATGGATCAAGACGGAACAAACGGCTACTGGAGCAAGCCTATTTTTTCTGATACATGGGAATTCAAAGCGGCCCCCCTGTCGTTCGCAGAAGACGCAATCCTCGTAACGGCTTCGGCGGGCAGTGAAAACGAGCGGGGCAGGCGGGGGCAGCCTCTGGACAAGGACTATGCCGGAAGCCGCTGGAGTGGCAGCAATCAGGAAGACGGCTGGGAATACCGCATCCCCAACTTTAACATCCTTGAAGGGGAATGCGATTTTCACATAACATGGCAGGGCGAGACTTGCACCTTCAAACTGCACCCGGTCGAAATGTGGGCATACCTTAAACGGGATTATTTGCCGGGAAGGAACGGCTCTCCGAAAATATTTCTTGTTACTCTGGAAGTCCCCGAAAACGCTTTTGAAACATTGAGCGATGAATTTGTGCAGCATCTATCAGAACGGTATGGGCAATACGACCGGAAACTTTTTCACTATACCATAGCGGCATCCAACAGTTTCATCATAATGCGGGAAACCACCGATGCCGGGCCGTTGCTGTTCCTCACCGACGGCACGATTTCCGGCCGCTATTCGGAATTACATATCGGCCGCTATATTGAAAATTATGGAGAAGTACAGCGGTACTATTCGCCGGAATTAACCATCGGCGATCCCGCAGCGCTAACAAGGGATCAGCTAGCCGAAAAGATCAGCCTTAACAGGCATTTTATTGAAGAACTTAAATATCAAATCCGCGTGCTGAAGTGGTCGCAGCTTACCGCTTTCAAGTTTAACGCCGGTTATTTGCCTGCTCACTATATTGCAAAGATAACGCCCCTGCGCTTTGTCGACGTACCCAAGATACGCACAGTTACCAGCTACGGCGATACGATGGTTAAGGCAAACAGCGCCTATGTGTTTACAACCACGACGGCCCGCATCCGCCTGCTGGAAAAAATCATCGAAATGCTGGAAGCACGAATCCTCTGCTACGGCGATATGGAAAAAAACTTTACAGCGGGCATGGCACTGCCGCCGTGGTTTTCGGATAATTTTTCCGATTATTGGGACATCGCCGGTCTGCCGCGCACAATACAGGGAACTTTTTTTGCCCCCGGAATGGCGCTTGACTACGTGCCGATACCGGCCCAGGTATCCTTTGTTCCGTCCATGCCCAAACAAAACATTTCCGGATGGTTCCTTGCCATCGCCGACAGCAGCGATTTTTCAGTTTTTATTGAATCCGATAACACCGCCGCAGCGATCTATTCGCGAAAGGGGAAAACGCCCCAGGAACAGAAACTGCGGATCGGCGGCACCCTGCACATTAACGGCAGCGCCGATGCGCCGGCAGAACGGGACATTATCCGGCGATGCCTTGAGCCGTATTTTATTGCGAACGACGAAAGCATAAACGTGCGGATTACGTTTGACGGAAATGTTTTTGAGATAAGGGAACATCCCGCAAGGCGCGGCAGATCACCCATATTCAGGGGTACGCTATAAGATGGCGGGACCTGGCATCAGCCAAACACAAACGAAGCGTAGCCGACAAAGGACGCGGGCGGTTCCTCGCTATTTTCAGCATCGGCGCTGGTGCCGTATTCAAGCAGGCGGGCGGAACCGGCTCTTTCGGCAGCGGCGAAACCCATCGCGCCGGTAACCGCGCCAGCCGAGCAGCTTGAATGGTCGGCCTTTGCCTTTTCAAGCACGGCGGCGGGATCGCCCGATTCCACCGCATCGATAAAATTGCGGTCGTTCACCTCGCGCATCCAGCGCAGGGCGTTTAGCCCGCCGCCCTTCGGGGTAAAGCCGAAGTTCTGCCCATAGTGGGTCAGGTCGGTCGATCCTAGCACGGCGACGTTCCGCCCCAGGTCTTTGGCGGCGGCGGCAAGGGCCTTGCCGTGTTCAAACGAGGAGCGGTCGGCGGGAAAGCGCACCCAGAGCAGCCTGGCTTTGGGAAAGAAAAAGCGCGCCATGGGAACCAGCACTTCCACGGTGTTGTCGGGAAAACGGTCTTCTTCTCCGTTGATTTTTTCGTAGAGGGCATCGCGGAGTTCCGCGTCTATTTCCATGTAGCCAAGGGGCGAGTCAACGGCATCTTCCAGGGCGAATACGGGCATGGCGCCGCCTGCCAGATGGCCGCCGATTATGACGACGGTATCGGCGCTCCTGTCCAGGCTTGCGGCGGCGCGGGCGGCTATTTTCCCCGAGTAAAACCAGCCGGCATGGGGGGCAATGGCGGCCTTCGCCGCGCCGGGGGCACCGGAATATTCCGACAAAAAGCGGCTGATTTCGGCAGGATTCCGGTAGTACCATCCGGCAGCCAGGCAAGATCCTCTCAGATTCATGTTTATAATCTAGCAGAACTTGCCAATAAAGTATATAATATACCTATGGTTCAAACAGATAATTCCAAAAAGACTTCGGTCATAGGCATTGTGATTGCCTCTGTCTGCATCCTGGTGTACATCGGCGCGCTGGTATCCGTGTTAATCCGCGGCAGCAGAAGCATGGAACAGCAGCGCCAGGAATCCTATTATGAATTCGAAAAACTTGTTGATCTGGTAAAATCGCTGGAGGACCTCAGTTTTGAAGATGAGAGTTTTGAATATATAATCAACAAGTTCCTCCACGAAAGCAATACCCTGGAGGGAATAATCTTCAGCGGCCCGTATTTTGAATATGGGTTTGAGAGGGAACGGGGAAAAGTACTCACCTGGGTTAACAACTCGCCCCGTTTCAAGGATGGCCGTTTTGACTTGTCCAGAGAGAAATTATTTGAACGTTTGATCGGACTGCGGAACATCAACATCCAGGCGGTAGCCGGGAAATTTAACTATGACGACCTTGCCATTATTTTACGGCAGGCGATACTGGTGATCGCCGCCTCTCTGGCCGTCGCTTTCTTTACACTGATGTTGGAGTCCCTGCAAAAACGCGGCACCAGAGTGCCAAGGGCGCCCGCCGCAAAAGAGGCAAGGCCCGATAGAGATGCGGCAAAGAGCCAGCCAGCCGCTTCCGCCGGGGGGAAATATTCCCAGCGGGGCCACGTCGTCCGGCAGGAAAACACCGAGGCGAGGCTTACCGAGGAACTGCGACGATGCGCCGCCGGCGGGCACGACCTTGCCTTTATCATCATGGAATACAAATCGACCGCCGATGAATCCTTCTACCCCCGTTTCGCGGCAGATGCCGCCCGCTTTTTTTCGTCCAGGGATTTTGTCTGCGAGAAAGACGAAAAGGGAATATCGGTGATCTGCCCTGCCCTTAACCTCGACACGGGCTTCCTCAACGCCGACGAGTTTCACAACCGTATCTTGAACAAGTACCCGAGCATTTTCAAATCGAAGACCGATCTCTGCATGGGCATTTCTGCGCGTTCGCAGCGGCCCGTCAACGCG
>Ga0082212_10008287_pt1 | contig 13607 bp, 11 predicted proteins | sample TergutNt197P3_FD_71548 | JGI IMG/M metagenome (GOLD analysis project Ga0082212, IMG submission 71548) | Neocapritermes taracua P3 segment gut microbial communities from Petit-Saut dam, French Guiana - Nt197 P3 | ecosystem: Host-associated > Arthropoda: Insects > Digestive system > Gut ... | reverse complement strand
TCGGCAATTTCAGTCCTCTGCAAATTGTAGATCTCATTGGCAATCTTATAAAAGGTTCCGGCGATCAACGCATAGATATTCATCAATTCCACAAGCCGGTCCCGGCTGACATGCCAGGTAATGTCCGGCACGCTCAAGCCCAATTTCCCCATGGCCAGTTCCTGCAGCTTGAGAACGTCTTCCCCATATAGGGAAGCCAGCCCGACCACTGTCCCGGAAGCGCTGCCCAATTGCCCCACAAAAACCCGGCCTTCGCATTCCTGCATTCTATCGAGATGCCGGCCAACTTCGCTTGCCCAAACGGCAACCTTATAGCCAAAAGTAATCGGACTGGCATGTTGGCCGTGCGTTCTTCCAATCATGACTGTATCTTGATGTTCTTCGGTCATTTTGAGCAAAATACTTTCTATTTCAAGCAATTCCGCAAAAATGACCTTGAAGGCTTTTTTGACCGCAAGAACAAGACCCGTATCACTGATATCCTGGGTTGAGGTTCCGTAATGCACATATTCGCCGGCGCCGCCGTCGCACTTGCTTTGCAGTTCCTTGACCAGGCCAAAATAGGAATGCTGGTTGATATCAATATCTCTGATTATCGCTTCATAGTCCAAAACATCCACGTGAGCTTTTCTGGATATTTCCGCGGCGCATTCCTTGGGTATCATGCCCAGCTCACCCTGGCTTTCCGCCAGGGCCGCCAAATAATCAAGCCAGCTTTGAATTTTTGACCTGTCGCTGAAGATCTCTCTCATCTTTTCAGTGCTGAGCAAATTTCTGTGCATGGAATCAGACAAAAGTGAAGCCATTTTTCCCTCCGCTCAAGTTTTTTCAACAGGCAGTTCGCCAAATGCTGTCGCCGTAAATACCCGCCAATTACTTCCGGTTAAAAAAATGTCATCCTGAAAGATTAATGAATACTATGCGCTTTCGTACAGCTTGGTCAGGACGAACTCGCGGTGACCCAGAGCCTCCGCGGCGGTATTCCGGCCGTTACAGGTGCGGAACATCATTTCGAGGAGTTTGTCGCCGGCCTGGTCCAGGTTAAGTTCCCTCCGCACTATGCCGGTCACGTCCACGTCAATGTGTTCGCTCATGGTGCGCACGGTGCGGGGGTTGGCGCTCAACTTGATGACGGGAAGAATGGGATTGCCGATGACGTTGCCCTGCCCGGTGGGGAAGAAGTGCACCACAAAGCCGGCGGCAGCCAGAAGGGTGACCATCTCGGCGGCCGCGGAAGAGGAGTCCATGAACCACAGGCCGGGTCCGGTGGGGGCTTCGGCCTTGTCGAGGCAGCCTATCACCGGCGCCTTGCGGCCGATTTTCTGGACATTGCCGAGCGCCTTTTCCTCGATGGTGGTCAGGCCGCCCTCAATATTGCCCTTCGTGGGCTGGGAATCACACAGGTCGTCCACCTTGTTGTCATCCACCACCTTGGCATAGCGATCAAAGAAGTACATGAATTTCTTGCGTACTTCATCGTTGACGCAACGATCAGCCACCAAGTGTTCGCCGCCGGTGATTTCCGTGGTCTCGCCGAATACGGTGGTTGCGCCCTTTTCCCACAGCTTGTCAAAGGCGTTGCCCACAGTGGGGTTGGAGCCCAAACCCGAAGTGGTGTCGGATTCGCCGCACTTGCACGAAACCCACAGCTCTTTTACATCGCATTCCACGCGCTGGTATTCGGAAGTGAGCTGTAAAAAGTCCTTGGCCGCGCGGGAGGCGGCGCAGATGGTGTTGAGGTCGCCGTTCTGCTCAATGGCGAAACCGGCAACAGGTTTGCCCGTCGCGGCGATGCCGTCCACGATGCGCTTCGTCCACACAGGCTCAATGCCGATCACCACGACAGCGGCCACGTTCGGGTTGCAGCCCGCGCCGATGATGGTGCGAAAGTGCAGGTCAAGATCCGCCCCGAACTGAAGACGGCCATAAGCGTGCGGTATGGCGAGCGTGCCCTTGACGTTGTTGGCCACGGCTTCGCACGCGGCATTGGAAAGATCGTCAAGAGGCAGGATAATGACATGGTTGCGGATGCCGACCCGGCCGTTTTCACGGCGGTAGCCGAAAAATTTCGTCTGCATGATTCACCACCTCTTGGTCTTGACGTTATGCACGTGCAAATGCTCGCCCTGTTTGATAGGGGCGACGACCTTGCCGATATCGGTGCTGTACTTGATGACGGTGTCGCCCACGGCAAAATTCTGCAAGGCCACCTTGTGGCCGATCGGAATGTCATTGAGGATGTTGAAGGTGATGGTTTTGTCTTCTTTCATGATCCAGCCGTTGCATTGCGTACCGGCCTTGAGTCCCTCGACGACCACAACGCCGACGCCGTCGCCTTCTTCATGGACAATAAATTCAGTGGACATGGCTACTCCTGAAATAGGTTATGATGCTATCGCATCCCCAGTGGGGAGGCGGGTTCCGATACCCCCGGCATCCGCGCTACGGACGCCTGCCGTAATGCTTTGCCGATCAGCAGGGAGCTTACCGAGCTTTTGCAAAAAACACCAGTTGCGGGCGTCCATATCCGGCGCGAAGCCTGCGTCCGCCTGGACGGTTTTACATATGCTCACATGCGGCTTTGCCGAAAGCCGAACAGCCGAGTTCTGTCGCTCCGTCCATTTGGCGGGCCAAATCGTAGGTCACCTTTCCGGCGGCGATGGCTCCGGCCAGTCCCTTGCGCACCAGCCCCGCGGCTTCGGGCCAGCCGAGGTATTCCAGCATCATGGCCCCGGACAGAATGACGGAACTCGGGTTGACCTTGTCCTGGCCGGCATACTTGGGAGCTGTGCCGTGCGTGGCTTCAAACACGGCGTAGCCGTCGCCCATGTTCGCGCCCGGGGCCATGCCGAGTCCGCCGACCATGGCGGCCAGGGAATCCGACATGTAATCTCCGTTCAGGTTGGGCATGGCGAGTACGCTGTATTCCGCCGGACGCAGCAATATCTGCTGGAACATGGCATCCGCGATGCGATCCTTGATGACGATTTTGTCCTGCGGGGGTCTGCCGCCATGCTTTGCAAACACATCGGCTTCAGTCACGGTCACGTCGCCGAACTCCTCGGCCGCCAGTTCATAGCCCCAGGCGCAGAAGGCGCCCTCTGTAAACTTCATGATATTGCCCTTATGCACCAGGGTTACGCTGTCGCGCTTGTTGATCAGGGCGTGCTGGATGGCCTTGCGCACCAGGCGGCGCGTTCCCCAGCGGCTCATGGGCTTTATGCCTATGGCGGCATCCGGGCGGATTTTCTTGCCGGAGAATTTTTCGATCAGCGCGATGAGTTCGGCGGCTTCATGGCTGCCGCTGGGCCATTCCAATCCCATATACACGTCTTCCGTGTTTTCGCGGAAGATCACCATGTCCACATCCTGAGGGCGTTTCACCGGGCAGGGCACGGAGGGAATATAGCGCACCGGCCGGATGCAGGCATAGAGGTCAAGAGCATGGCGCAGGGCCACGTTGACGCTGCGTATGCCCTTGCCGACCGGGGTGGTCAGCGGGCCTTTTATGGCCACGCGATGCCGGCGGATGATTTCCAGGCTCTCCTGCGGCAGGGATGCGCCCTGTTCCGCCAGGGCTTTTTCTCCTGCCGGGATTTCCAGCCAGTCAATCCGGCGCTTGCCGCCGTAAGCTTTATGCACCGCGTCATTCAGGACCATCTCCGCTGCCCGCCATATATCCGGGCCGATGCCGTCGCCCGGAAAAAAAGGGATGGTGGGAATATCCGGCGTAATGACGGCGCCTTCCCCGGTCACCTCGATAAGCTCGCCCATATAAATTCTCCTTATTTTTTTGTCGCGTAGTAATTCATCAGGCAACCGCCTGCAAGTATGTCACGCTCCTGTTCCGTCAGGCCGGGCAAGCTCAGGGCCACGGGTCTTCGAGTTCCATGTTGCAACAGGACGGCGGAAATGTTTTCCAGTCCCGCCGTGTCTGGCGGGGCAGCCAATATGGCGCGCAGGTCAGGAATATACACGAAATCGCCCGGCTGAAGGTTCCAGCTTTGCGCCTCCTCTGCCACAAAGGGCAAAAGCCCCCAATTGACCAGATTGCTGCGGTAACGTTTGGTTGCGTACTCCACGGCAATATTCGCCCATCCGCCGAGCACCTTCTGGCACGAAGCCGCCTGTTCGCGGGCGGAACCGTCACCCGGCCTGAGAGCGAAGATCAGTGAACCCAGCCTTGTCGTCTCTGCCGTGCCGGACAAGCCCAAGGCATCAAAAACAGCCGCTGCCTCCTCCGGCAATTCCCCGCGCCGCCCGGCTTCGTCCCAGGCGGCCAGGGACTTGGCCCGCCCAAGATAGCCGGGGTCTTTGCGGCACAGGGTAAATTCGGCCAAGCGCAACGGGTTGGAGCGGTAGGAAGAGGTTTCTCCTGACGGGATAAGCTCGTCCGTGGTTGTGATCGGATCATATATAGCCGAGGCAACGCCGAGCAGGAGGTGTTCCGGCAGGGCCGGCATGTCGGGCCAGTCCCTGATGTTGGGGCCGAAGACAAGCGCTTCGTCCTCCCTTGGCTGTCCGAAACCGCGGTATACGCGTTTGGCGTATATGGATGCGGCAAAACTATAGGGGAATTCCGTCTCCGCGGGGAGACCCTCCAGCGCCGTGGCCGGGGTGAGGCGGCCCCTGTTCAGTGCCGTGGCCGCAATGGAGCGGGCGTCCATCAGCGCGACATAGGCCATTTGCCCGTCAGCGGGCCTGGATCCTTCCCGGTTGGGGAAGTTACGGGTAACGTGCCGGATGGAAAATGCATTGTGCGCCGGCACATCGCCCGCCCCGAAGCAGGGGCCGCAAAAAGCGGTTCGCATCGTGGCCCCGGCCTCGATCAACGAAGCGGCATAGCCGTGTTGCAGTAAAGCCAGGTATTGCGGTTGGCTGGCCGGGTAGATGGAAAGCCCGAAGGCGTCCGCGCCGATAGACCGGCCTTTGAGCATTCCGGCTATATGCGCCAGGTTTTCATAGGTTCCTCCGGAGCATCCGGCCACAATGCCCTGATCCGCGTAGAATCCGCCGTTGCGCAGCTTGGAGCGCAAACTCCCCTGTTTGCGCCCGGTCAGGGCTTGCGCCTCCTTTTCCACTCCGGCCAGCAAGTCCTCGGCGTTTTCCAGGAATTCCTCAATGGTCCAGGCGTTGCTTGGATGAAAGGGCAGGGCGATCATGGGTTTGACCCTGGAGAGATCCATCGTGATCACTTGGGCGTAGCAGGATCCTTCCGCCGGCTTCAGTTCCCTGTAGTCAGCTTCCCGGCCGTGTGCGGCCAGCCATTGCCGCACCTTGTCATCCGTTTGCCATATGGAGGACAGGCAGGCGGTTTCCGTGGTCATCACATCAATGCCCATGCGAAAATCCACAGACAGCTTTTCCACCCCCGGCCCCAGGAATTCCAAGACCTTGTTTGTTACCAAACCTTGGGGAAAAACGGCCTTGATCAGGGTAAGGGCCACATCCTGGGGACCGACTCCCGCTCCCGGCGCGCCGTCCAGCCACACGGCCGTCACGTCCGGCATGGATGGCAGCGCATAGCCGCGGCCCAGCAACTGCTTGACCAGTTCCGGGCCGCCTTCGCCAATGCCCATGCAGCCCAGAGCGCCGTACCGGGTATGGCTGTCCGAGCCAAGGATCATGCCGCCGCAAGCGGCGAGCATTTCCCGCACGTATTGATGGATGACCGCCATGTGCGCGGGCACATAATCCCCCCCGTATTTTCTGGCCGCGGAAAGGCCGTAGGCATGGTCGTCCTCGTTGATGGTCCCGCCGACGGCGCACAAGCTGTTGTGGCAATTGGTGAGCACGTAGGGCACGGGGAAATGCCGCAGCCCGCTTGCCCTGGCGGTTTGAATTATGCCCACGAAGGTTATATCGTGCGAGGCCAGGGCGTCAAAACGCAGCGCAGTCCCCGGTCCATTGCCTGGCAGTTGGTGCGCTGTCATGATCGTATGCGCCAGCGTACCCGCGCCCGGTCTGTCGCCAGGGCCGGCTTCGCTCCATGTGCCGCCATGCAGGCGAGACTTGCCGTGTATCTCAAGCATATGCCGCTCCGGGGTTTTTATGCCGTCCGCTCGTTGCCGTTGTTGTCTTCCGCTTCCAAGCCATCCGCCCGGCGCAGGAGTTCTTCCAGTTCAATGTCAGCGCCCAGCACGCCGGTGATTTCGTCCTTTTCGTCCGTTACGGCGGTCGATACGGTCAGGACGAGCTTGCCGGTCATCTGGGACTGGTAGATATTGCTGATATGCAGGCCGCCGTCGCGCATCGGGTTGATAAACCATTCCCGGTTTGAAAAATCGAAGCCCAGAGGCAGGCGGTTATAGTTTTCCCTGTAGGCTTCATTGCTGATGGCCATCCCCAACAGGCGCGCCTTGGTGTTGGTAACGTAGACATATTGAATAAAAGGATTTTCAGCCAGGAAGCCGGGCATCCAGGGATAGAATTCCGTTCCTTCGCCGCGGACTTCACATTTGCCGGCCAGGCGCAGCATGATGTTTTCCGCCAATTTGCCGGCAACGTCATGCAGACGCCGAAGTTCCGAGGGGAACAGATCCGGCATGTAACGCTTGGCCAGGGCCAGCATTTCCTTGTTGGAATAGGAGGTGTTACGGCCGCGTTCGTAGGAGCCCATGATGCGATTGTACATCATGCCGACTGCCGGATGGGTCTTGCCGACCTTCCTCTCCGGCCCCAGGTTCAAATGTTGATTCACCCAATAGGCCACGCCGGCCCGTCCGGATTTATCCGTAATAATGATGGGCACATCCCTGCCCAAAATGGCGCTGGTGTCGAAAATATTGTAAATTTCCTCGTTTTTTGCCAGGCCGTCCACATGCACACCCGCGCTGGTGGCGTTGAAATCACGTCCCGCCAGGGGGTAATTGTCCGGAATGCGATAGTCCAGATCGCTTTCAAAATAGCGGGCGATAGTGTTGATAATCTTGGGATTGGCCGCGTCGTCGTCACCGGTAAGAGAGATATATTCAATGACCATGGCCTCAAGCGGGCTGTTGCCGGTGCGTTCGCCAAAGCCCATCAGGGTACAGTTGACTCCGCTGCAACCGTACAGCCAGGCCGTTGTGCCGTTTATCAGCACCTTGTGCAGGTCGTTATGTCCGTGCCATTCCAGGCATTCTCCTGGTACGCCCGCTTCGTCGGTAAAAGCCCGCACCAGGCGCGGCACGGAACGGGGCAGGGCCGCGCCCGGATACGGCACGCCATAGCCCATAGTGTCGCACAGGCGTATTTTGACCGGAAGCCCGCTGCCCTTGGCCAATTCCATCAGCTTGGCAGCCAGGGGCAGGCAGAAGCCCTGCACATCCGCCCTGGTAATGTCTTCGAAATGACAGCGCGGCGCTATGCCCCATTCCAGCGCCTGAGTGGCCATGGCAATATAGTGGTCAAACGCCTGACGCCTGTCCCATCCAAGCTTCAGGAAAATATGGTAGTCAGACACGCTTGTCAGCATGCCGACTTCGCTGAATTCCATGTCCCTGGCCAGGCGCAGGTCTTCCGTGGCGGCGCGGATCCAGCCGGTCACCTTGGGAAAGGCATAGTCCATGTCCCGGCAGGCTTCTATGGCCTTGCGATCTCTTTCGGAATACATAAAAAATTCCGAAGCCTGGATAAGCCCGCTCCGGCCGCCGAGTTCATGAAGCAATTCATACATACGGACGATTTGGGCGACCGTGTAAGGCGGACGGGCCTGCTGGCCGTCACGGAAGGTGGTGTCGGTTATGAACATCGGCGAAGCCGGACGCGGCTCGACATACATGCCGTCAAAGTGCACCCGGCTGACCTTGGTATATGGGAACATCGCCCGAAACAGTTCTGGCGCGGAGCTTTCCTTGATGGACATGACAGCCGGATTGCGCTTGGGATGCAAGAGTGGCATGGACTTCCTTCCAAGGGTAAAAAGTTTGACAGAGGGGCATCAGGGACAAGATCCCCGGCCGCCTGGGGCTAGCGAAGACACTGTGTAATATTACTGTATGTTCCTGTCCAGGCGGGCCAGGGTTTCAGTCCGGCCGAGAACCTGAAGGATGTCGGGCAGGCTGGGGCCGCCGGATACTCCGGTCAGGGCCACCCGCAACGGCGGGGCGACCTTTTTGAACGCCAGTCCGTTGGCTTCCACATGGTCATGGATGCATTTTTCCAGTGCCGGAGCGGAAAAATCCGCGGCAGCGGCCAGCAGGGGACGCAAGGCGGCAAGTTGGGCTTTGCCCTCGCCGTGCAGGGCCTTGGCTACGGCGTTGGGGTCGTATTCAAGCTCCTGCGCCGTACAGAGCAGGGGATGCATGCTTTTCGCGAGGTCCACGAGGTTGGCGGCCCGTTCGCGATACAGGGGAACAAGTTCCCGGATCCGTTCGGGAGAGGCGGCGATCCGGACAAAGGGGGCGACAAGGCGCGCCAACGCGTCCACAGGGGTTTCACGAAGGTAGTGGCCGTTCAGCCATTGCAGCTTTTCCGGGTCAAAGGCCGAGGGAGCGGGGTTGAGATTGGAGCCGTCGAAATAGCGCACCAGTTCGTCGAGGCTGAAAATTTCCTGGTCGCCGTGCGACCAGCCGAGCCGGACCAGGTAATTGACCAGCGCCTGCGGCAGGAGCCCGTCCTGCTCGTATTCAATGACGGCGCGCGCGCCGTGACGTTTGGAAAGTTTTTGCCTGTCCGGTCCGAGGATCATGGGCACATGCGCGAAGCGGGGCAGGGGCAGGCTCAGGGCCTGATACAGCAATATCTGGCGATAGGTATTGGGAATATGGTCGTCGCCGCGCACGACATGTGTGATGCCCATCTCGTGATCGTCGGCCACCACGGCCATGTTGTAGACCGGCATGCCGTCGGAGCGCAGCACGACCATATCGTCCAGCTCTGCTATGTCAACCGCCACGCTTCCTTTGACCATATCGTCGTACGCCACCCTGCCGCCGGGCGGGAGTTTGAAGCGCACCACATGGCCGGAACCGGGGCCAAGGCCGCGCGTACGGCAGCGACCGTCATAGCGGGGCTTGGCCCCTTTGGCGCGGGCCTCTTCGCGCATTGTTTCGACTTCCTCCGGCGTGCAGGAACACCAATAGGCATGCCCGGAAGCGAGCAGGCGATCCACGTAGCCGGCATATATTTCAGTGCGCTGCCGCTGGTAGATGGGTTCACCGTCCCAATCCAGGCCGAGCCAGCGCATGGAGGCCAGGATGGAGTCGGTGTATTCCTGCCTGGATCGTTCCAGATCGGTATCTTCGATGCGCAAATAAAACCGCCCGCCGAAGTGGCGGGACAAAAGCCAGCAGAAAAGCGCCGTGCGGGCTCCGCCTATGTGCAGGTGCCCGGTGGGGCTGGGGGCAAAACGGGTAACAACGGACATGGTTCCTCTTTCACAAGTTTGAAGCTCCTGCCTGAATCCCCCAGGCAGGCGCAGGCCGGCAGATTAGCGGGGCTTATCCGTCATCGTCATCCTGGGAGGCCGCAAGGTCATTGCCGAGGCGCAGGGCCGCGCGGTTTGCCTCGTGGAATGCCGGGGCGAAACGCGATTCAAGCACCTTTTCCAGGGAACTCATGCGCACCAGTTTTGTGAAGCGGTTAACGACGCCCAGCACACAGATATTGAAGGACTGGGACTTGCCGATGCGTTCCATAAGCGTTTCATACATGGGCAAGGCCTTGTGGCGGGCATCCACGCGCTTGCCGGGCGTGACGAAGCGGGTGTCGCTGATGAACAGGCCGCCGGGGCGCAATAAAGGAAGATACTTCGTACAGGCTTCCTGCGTCAGGGCGATCAGGATATTGGGCTGAAGCACTTTGGGGAAATGGATGGGACCGCTTGACACGATGACGTCGCAACGCGTCGCGCCGCCGCGGGCTTCAGGTCCGTAGGACTGGGTCTGCACGGCGATGAGGCCGTCATGGAGCGCAGCGGCTTCGGCCAGCAGAATGCCCATGCTGATGACGCCCTGCCCCCCGGAGCCGGAAAAAAGTAAGCGGTATCTCTCGGTCATATCCGGCCTCCCCCGGCGCTTGCCGACATGCGCGCGTATTCCGCGCAGTATTCCGGGGTATCCGCTTCGGCAAAAATGCCGCGCGGCAGATAGCCGGGATTTTCTTCAAGCTTCTTGGAGCCGATTTTCGCCGTATTGTCGCGGAACCATCGCATCATCTCCACCGCGTCGCCCATCTTGTTGCGTCGCCCGAAGTAGGTCGGGCACTGGGAAAACACTTCCACCAGCGAAAAGCCCTTGTGTTGGATGGCTTTTTTCAGGATGCCGGTCAGCTCTTTCACATGGAAGGTGGTGCTGCGGGCCACAAAGCTCGCTCCGGCGCCCAGGGCCAGTTTCACGGTATCAAAGTCCGGGTCTATGTTTTTGTAGGGAGCGGTGGTGGCGTTGATTCCCCGTCCGGAAAGGGGGGAGAATTGGCCGCCGGTCATGCCGTAGATGCGGTTGTTGAGCAGCAGGGCGGTCATGTCGATGTTGCGCCGGGCGGCGTGGATGAAGTGGTTGCCGCCGATGGCGAGGCCGTCGCCGTCCCCCATGGGCACGAACACGTTCAGTTCGGGCCTGGTGAGCTTGACCCCGGTGGCAAAGGCAAGGGCCCTGCCGTGCAGGGTGTGCATGGAGTGGAAGTCCACATAGCCGGACATGCGCGCCGAGCAGCCGATGCCCGAAACCATGACGATGGAGGATTGATCAAGTCCGAGTTCGTCCACGGCGCGCAGGAGCGCGTTGAGTGTAATGCCGTGCCCGCAGCCGGGACACCAGATATGCGGGAAAAAGCGGTCGCGGATAAGTTTGTGCATGCTCATGTCACACCCCCCTGCCTTCGACGACGCGCATGACCTTGCGGATATCCGCAGGGGCGACAAGCTGTCCGTCGGTGCGGTTGGCGAGATAGACCCTGTCAGGATTGAGCGCGGCCTTCTTCACCTCGGCGAAGATATGCCCCATGTTCATTTCAACCACGTAGACGTTTTTGGCTTTGGCCGTTTTTTCGCGCACCAGTTTGGCGGGAAAGGGCCAGAGCGTCTGCAGTTCCAGCAGGCCCAGCTTGTGGCCGCGTGCTTGCATGTATTCCGCTTGGTGGCGTGCGCTACGCGCTGAAGCGCCGTAGGAGATGAGCACATCTTCCGCATCGTCCAGGTAATATTCTTTCAAGCGGGCAAGTTTGCTGGCTCGGTTTTCAATCTTGTCCACAAGATGATGCAGCAGCCCGTCCACCGCTTCGGGTTGTTCGGTCGGAAAGCCCCAGATGTCGTGGAACAGTCCGGTAACATTGTACCGGTGCACGCCGCCGAAATCCGACATGGGCAGGCGGCCGTCCTCTCGCGGCAGGTAGGGATGGTAGTCGACGCCGGGCTTGACCGCGGTGCGCAGCCTGTCCACCACCGGCATGGCGCCGGGTTCGGGCAGTTCCAGGCGTTCGCGCATGTGCCCCACGACCTCGTCAAAGAGCAGGATGACGGGGGTACGGTAGGTCTCGGCCATATTAAAGGCCTCGACCGTGATGGAGAAGACGTCCTGCACCGAGGAGGCGGTCAGCACGATCACCGCGTGATCGCCGTGTACGCCCCAGCGGGCCTGGTTCACATCGCCCTGCGACACCTTGGTGGGCAGGCCGGTGGAAGGGCCGCCGCGCTGCACGCTGACGACCACGCAGGGCACTTCAGCCATCATGCCGTAGCCGAGCGCTTCCTGCATCAGGGAAAATCCCGGGCCGCTGGTGGCGGTCATGGATTTCGCGCCTGTGAGCGAAGCGCCGATAATGGCGCACATGGAAGCGATTTCATCTTCCATCTGGATAAAGACGCCTCCCTGCCTGGGCAGCATTTCCGCGAGATGTTCGGCAACCTCCGTGGACGGCGTGATGGGGTAGCCCGCGAAAAACTGCAGGCCCGCATACAGCGCGCCCCGCACGCAGGCTTCGTTGCCTTGCACAAAAAGCAGTTCGGAACTCATGCCTGCGCCTCCTGTCGGGGGCTTTTGCCCTTTGCGGGGGGCACGTCAACGTCAACGGCCAGATCAGGGCAGTACAAGGCGCACATGCCGCAACGGATGCAGTCGTCCGGCCTGGCTTGCACGGCTTTGCCTTCCCGGTCCACTTCGAGGGTGTTTTTGGGGCAGAAGGCCGCGCAGATGCCGCAGCCTTTGCACCACGCCGAATTAATGCTTACGACAGCCATGCTCCCCCCTGTGGTAAGGAATGATAGGATAAAAGTTTTGCACCTTTTTCCCCTGCTGTAAAGCCTCGGTTCCCGGTTCCGCATGTTGCCGGAGATTTTGCTACCATTTTTTCGCGATTTGGGGTACTGTATCCCCGGCTTTTTGTATCATCGTGTTATGTATTAGTATTTCTGCGCGTTTTTTTTTTTGCGGGCAAGATTAAGGAGTACGACCATGAGTACGGGGCAAGAAGCCGGACAGAGTCTTCAAGATCTGCGCAGCATTGAAAAAAAGATACTTAAAAGGCTGCACGATCTTGAAGCATCAGTGCCTAAAGAATTGCATTACATTGAAGAAGCGATACTCGAAGGTTTTAACAATATTGAAGAACAATTGCTTAAAGACCTGAGAGATATTGAGCATGAAATACTCAAGGAATTGCATGCCATTGAAGAAATGCTGATCAGTGAATGGCATGTCATCGAGCAGACGAAGCTTGACAAAAACCATATCTTGCAAGAACTGCGTGAAATTGCGGAAATAAGACATTGGTGGAAGGATGCGCTGCAAGGATGGAGCGACAGGAAAAAAGAAGCGGGCGGAAAAAGCCGCACCTTGTCAGAATATTTCACGCTCAAGAAAAAGCTGGGAGAAACGTATAACAAGATCGTTGCACATCGGAGCCTTCTTGCAGACAGAGAACGCTCCCGGTAAGCGCGCAAACGACAAGCCCGGCTTCACGGCAATACTGGCAGGCCTTGGAGATCCTTCTCCAAGGCCTGCTTTTTTTCCACAACCCGCCTATTCTTCCTTCTTTTCCTTCGCGTTTTCCGCGATGACCTTTTCAGCTACCGGCGGCGGCGCTTCTTCATAATGGGCGAATTCCATGGTGAACACGCCCTGGCCGCCCGTCATGGAGCGCAGGTCGGGCGCGTAGCGCAGCACTTCGCTCATGGGGATATGGGCCTTGATTTCGGTGATGCCGGCCTGGGAGTCGGAACCGAGCACCTTGCCCCGGCGGGAGGACAGGTCGCCTATCACGTCGCCCATGTTTTCATCCGGCACGGACACGCTGAGCAGCACGATGGGTTCAAGCAGGAGGGGTTTGAGCGTTTCCATGCCCTTTTTGAAGGCCAGGGAACCGGCGACCTTGAAGGCCATTTCCGAAGAGTCCACGGTATGGTAGCTGCCGTCGTAGACGCGCGCCTTGAAATCCACCACCTGGAAGCCAGCCAGATAGCCGCGGGCCGCGGCCTCCTGGATGCCTTTGTCAATGGCCGGAATGTACTGGCGGGGAATAACGCCGCCCACGATGGCGTCTTCAAAGACGTAGCCGGAACCGCGGGGCAGGCCTTCCATTTCAATCCAGCAATCGCCGAACTGCCCGCGCCCGCCGGATTGTTTTTTGTGGCGGCCCTGCACCTGGCATTTGCCGCGCACGGTTTCGCGGTAGGGCACCTTGGGCGTTTT
>Ga0082212_10008286_pt1 | contig 13608 bp, 11 predicted proteins | sample TergutNt197P3_FD_71548 | JGI IMG/M metagenome (GOLD analysis project Ga0082212, IMG submission 71548) | Neocapritermes taracua P3 segment gut microbial communities from Petit-Saut dam, French Guiana - Nt197 P3 | ecosystem: Host-associated > Arthropoda: Insects > Digestive system > Gut ... | reverse complement strand
TTGCCAAACGATATCCAAATAGTAGAGCGCTTTTTCATAAAGCTGCAATTCACAGAAACAAAATCCGAGATAGTAACACGATTCAAAAAAGAAGAACTTCTCTTCTTCAGAAACCTCTTTGCTCAACCATTCATCATTGAGGTAGTTGAAAACATTCAAGAAATATTCGATGGCGTTTCCATAATTTTCTGCATGAATGGATTTTTGACCAAAGTAAAAATCTTTTCCCACATTCACCCGCACATTATCCAAAAAAAATCTTTGGATATCAGATAGTTCATCTGATCGATTGTTCATAATTTTTTCATGGGCATCGTTTCGAATAGTACGGTATTCTTCTAATTTTTGTTCCGGACTTTTTAGATCAAATGCAAAAGTAACCGTTACAATCTCTCCTTGTAAACGATCAATGTCCGAAGTTACAATTGTTTGCCTTTGATCGGCAGAGGGCGGAAGAGCCACTGTGGCACAAAAATGAAAACTCTCATTTTCATCACTTAAAGAATCAATATCTCTAAGTGTTTCGCCGAGATGCACAATGATCAAGTCGTTAGAACTATCATAGAGATTTCTCTTTTGGTGATACCAAATGGAGAGGACAATATGCTCTGCAACTTTAATAGATACTCTATCTTGGTTTTCAACCTCCAACATTGCAGCACAGAGATCGTAATTCCAAATTTGCTCAACGTTTTGAATGAGGCTTCCATGCATTTGGGGATACTTAGACAAAACATACATATCACCAACTTCTTCTTTTTTGATATCAAAAGTAGTTAACAACATACCGAGTGTGATATTCTTTTCCGGATTCCCCCTAATCTTATTAACTTGCGGCTGATGTTCAAACTCTAATTCACTTCGAATGGATTTTTTATCATCGTTCCCCTTAATGGCCTCTTCTATTACCTCAGTTTTTTGATTTTTTGATTTGTTTTTGAATAAATCAGGAAATAGGTATCTGATTATTTCAACAACAATGATAATGATTGAAAGTGTTAGTAAAAAGATTGTTAGCATAGTGTTTTCTTTTGGTCATTCTCATAAATTCGCCACTCCATAAAACCAATGAAGTTCCTCCGATAATAATTCCCCAATCAACGGGTTTGAGCGGAACAACGTTGAACATTTCTCCGCCATAAGAGACGATTATCCATTGTCCCACAAGAATAACAAGCGATATGGCCAGTAAACCTCCACATTTTCTCAAAAGAGAAAAGGCAGATCTTCCGCTCATAAATGCCTTAACATTAAATAGATTCCAAAATTGCAGCAGCACAAATAGGGTAAAAAACAGCGACAATTCATACGCCGAGAGTCCGTTTCCCGCACCAAAGTTAAAGAAACTGTGTCCAAAATCTGAGATGTTGAATTGCAAAAGCGACTCAATTTCTGCATGTTTAAAGTATTGAACCCATCCAAAAAGCAGAACCACAAAAGAGATTCCAACTCCAAAAATATTCCTTGCCATACTTTTGGTAATAATGTGGTCGGTGGTTTTACGCGGTTTATCCAACATCACTTTTTCGTCAGGTGGTAAAGATGCTAATGCCATAGCCGCAAAGGTATCCATAATGAGGTTTATCCAAAGCATTTGGGTAACGGTTAATGGCGATTCGGTACCCAAAAAAGCCCCAATCAATACAATCAAGCAGGCGGCAACGTTAATGGTTAATTGAAACAAAATAAAGCGTTGAATGTTTTGGTAGAGAGAGCGCCCCCACATGACTGCTCGTGAAATGGTCGAAAACGAGTTGTCAAGAATGGTGATATCGCTTGCCTCTTTGGCTACGGCCGTACCTTCTCCCATAGATAACCCAACCTGTGCAACGTTCAAGGCTGGCGCATCGTTGGTACCATCTCCGGTAACAGCAACAACCTGATTCTTTTTTTGCAACAACAACACCAACCTTTGTTTGTCCATAGGGCGGGCGCGGGAGAGAATTTTTAGATCTAAAACTTTGTCCAACAAGGTTTCATCGGATAGAGCGGAAAAATCGCTTCCGGTAAGGTGATGCTCTTCGGGTTCGTTTTTGTTCCACAATCCAATTTGTCGGCCTATCTCTTTGGCCGTTACGGGTGTATCTCCCGTAACAATTTTTATATCAATGCCTGCATTTAAACATATTTGAACGGCTTGAGGAACATCCGGCCGTACAGGATCGGATATAGCGGTTATTCCCAAAAATGTAAGGTTAAGGTTTGCCGGCTTGGGAGTCAAAACAGGCATAGAATCGTCTTCTATGATTTGGTAGGCAAACCCTAATGTCCTCAACGCTTTGCTCTGATATTCAAATAATTGTTCTAATATTTTCCTCTCTACTTGCTTTTGTCCTTCTATGTTGGAACACAAATTGAGAACAATTTCGGGAGCACCTTTTACATAGAGTATTTTTTTATGAAGCGTTGGCGAATATACAAGGGTTGCCATATACTTTCGTTCAGTGGAAAAGGTGAGCTGCTCAATAATTTTGATATTTTCCCTAAGAGACAAATAGTTAAACCCTTTTTGGTGTAACCAAAGCAATAATGCGCCTTCGGTTGGGTTTCCAAGTACCATAGGCTTGTTTTTATTTGAGAAATCAAGGTAGGCCGTAGAATTAACGGCGATTCCTTCTGATACTATTGTTTCGAGCAGCGCATTGGAAGAAAATCCGTATTCCGTATTGTGGTTATCAAAAAGCTGCATATCACATACCAACATCCGGTTTTGTGTTAGGGTGCCTGTTTTATCGGTACATATTACTGTGGTGGCACCCATAGTTTCACAAGCGTGCATCTTGCGCACCAAGTTATGGGTTGTCATCATTCGTTTCATACTCAACGCAAGGCTCAGGGTAACGCTCATGGGCAGCCCTTCGGGAACAGCAACCACTATGAGCGTAACGGCAATCATGACGCTATTCAAAATATATCCGCCAAAATGAATCCAATCTGTTACATACAAACCGCCCGCATCCACAAAATAGTTGATCACTCTGCCAAAAAGGATAAAAATCGCCATCGCGTAGCTTGCTTTTGTAATCACTTGCGCCAATTTGCCCAACTGAAGATTGAGGGGCGTTTTTACGCTGTTGTCAATTTGAGCGCCTTGATACACTTTTCCATACTCGGTAGCGTCTCCCACTTTTTCTACCAACATCATCCCATGTCCATCGGCAACGGTTGTGCCTCTCATAGCGTGGTTGGAGGGATAGGTTGCCTCTTTGTCAAAGAATTCGGGTTGGGTTGTTTTTTTTGTGATTGGTTCTCCGGTAAGAGAGGATTCGTTGATGAGTAAAGAGATTGCCTCTATCAACTTTCCGTCTGCAGCCACCTCCTCTCCCGTTTCAAGAATCACCACTTCCCCAACAACCACTTCTCGCCTGTTGATTTGGCAAATAATGCCGTTCCGAATCACCTTTACGGGCGTATCGTCATTAACCTTGTTGAGCACTTCAAATTTTTTGTTGGCATTCAATTCAAAACAGAACCCCACCACCGTTGCCAAAAGTATGGCTGCCAAAATGCCCGCAGGCTCAAGAAAGATAGTTGCCGTTCCTTGCCCCGAAAAAAAATCGTAACACGAAACGCCTATTGACAACATCAAAGCAATCAACAAAATGACAATAATCGGTTCGGTGAATTTTTCTAAAAATTCTTTCCACCAAGATTCTTTTTTTGGTGGCGTTAACACGTTTTCTCCATAAAGTTTGCGACTTTCAAGAACCTGTCTGTTGGTGAGGCCTGTGTGTTGTTGGTTGTGCATTATGATAGATGGTTTTAAACAACAAAGATATGAAAAAAAGCAACCATTGTGTGGCTGCTTTTTTGCTCCCCGCCGAGGACTTGAACCTAGGACCCCCTGATTAACAGTCAGGTGCTCTAACCAACTGAGCTAGCGAGGAATTTTTTAAGGATGCAAATGTACTTAGTTTTTTTTATTACGCAAATAATTTTTGTTTTTGGATAGGGTTCTTTCCTATATTTGTGCCAAAATAACTACTGATGGCCACCTATAATAAACTCTTCTTATTCCTCTTTTTGGGACTCTTTACCTTTCCACTCTTTTCACAAACCTTGCAGGAGCGCTACCAAAAGCACATTACCTTTTTATCAAGCGATGAAATGGAAGGGCGATCCGCCGGTACGCACAAAGACACCCTTGCGGCAATGTATGTTGTAAATCAACTCTCTACCATAGAGGGATTGACTCTTTTGGGCGATAATGGATTACAGGTTGTACCCTACAGAGCGCGTATCTCGCGTGGCGATACCACAAGAGTAACAAAAACCACCTTTAATGTGGTGGGGTTGATTGAAGCGGAAAATCCACAATACAGAAACAGGACGTTTATTATGGGCGCTCACTACGATCACTTAGGTATTAGGCGCGTAGACGGCGTGATGCAGATATTTAACGGGGCGGACGACAATGCTTCCGGAACCGCTTTCATTATTGAAACCGCAAGAGAGATAGCGCAACAAAGGAGTCGGCTAAAAGCAAATGTTTTGGTCATTCTCTTTGGAGGCGAAGAGGCAGGATTGGTGGGATCAAGGTATTATGCCAACAACCCGCTAAGACCCTTGGAAGAGGTTAAAGTGATGCTGAACTTTGATATGGTGGGCAGGATGGCACAAAATGGCATTACCGTTAGGGGATTAGGATCTGCGGTTGAGGCGCTTGAACTCTTTGGTAGCTTCCAAAATCCGGAAAAAATTGATCTGATTTTTGAAATGCGAGGCAACGGCCCTACCGACTATTCAAGTTTTTATGCCAAAGGCATTCCCGCTTTCTCCTACTCAACGCGTCATCACGACGACTACCACCGCCACACCGATACCATGGATAAAATCAACTATCAAGGTATGGAGATGGTTCGGAATTATGTATGGAATATAGTAGAGGCGCTTGCTTTTGGAACGGCGGAGATCACTTTTAAAGATGTCTTTCAGTAGGTTCAGGGTAGCCTTTAGTTGATGACGCATCCCGGACCTAAAGGATCCTGCGGCGTGATAAAGCGCATATTTCCGTTGGGTTGTTTGGCCATCAGGATCATTCCTTTGGATTCGATGCCACGGATAACCCTTGGCGCTAAGTTGGCCAAAATGGTAATTTCTTGGCCAATCATCTCTTCGGGGGCGTAATATTCGGCAATACCCGATACTATGGTGCGAATATCAATTCCTGTATCAATTTGTAATCGTAGTAGTTTGTCGGTTTTGGGCACCCGTTCCGCTTTCAAAACCACCGCCGTACGGATGTCCATTTTGCTAAAGTCTTCGTAGCTGCATTCCGCTTTTTGGGGTTCGCAGGGAGGAGGGGCAGGTGTTTCTTGGGGAGGATTCCCTTGTTTGGTAGCTTCGAGTTTTGCCATCTGTGCCGCTATCACATCGTCTTCAATTCTGTCAAACAGCAATTCGGCTTGGTTGATGCAATGTCCGGCAGGGAGCAAATCGGGAGTGCCCAAGCGGTCCCAAGAAAGGGGTTGAATGTTGAGGATGCGCCGCAATTTGGCGGTGGAAAAGGGGAGGAACGGCTCAAGAGCAATGGATAGTTGGGCGCAGATTTGGAGGGATATGTTGAGGATGATGCCCGTGCGCACCCTATCTGTTTTGGCCGTTTTCCACGGTTCGGAATCGGTAAGGTATTTGTTTCCCAAACGGGCAATATTCATGCACTCTTTGAGCGCTTCACGAAAACGGTACATCTCAAGGTTCTCTTCTATACGGGCTTTGAGCAAGGGCAGTTCGGATAATGCCTCTCTGTCGGTTTGGGAGAGTGTTTCTAATCCCCAAAGATTCTGTACGCTGTTTGAATCACCCAACGCGGGAACCTTTCCCTCAAAATATTTATGCGTGAGAACCACTGCCCGATTTACAAAATTCCCAAAGATGGCCACCAATTCGCTGTTGTTTCGGGTTTGAAAATCTTTCCAAGTAAAGTCGTTGTCTTTGGTTTCTGGAGCATTGGCGCAAAGGACGTAGCGCAATACGTCCTCTTTTCCGGGGAACTCTGCCAAGTATTCGTGCAGCCATACCGCCCAATTGCGGGAGGTGGAGAGTTTGTCCCCTTCTAAGTTGAGGAACTCATTGGCAGGTACGTTTTCCGGAAGAATATAGCTTCCGTGCGCTTTGAGCATGGATGGAAAAACAATGCAGTGGAACACAATATTATCTTTACCAATAAAATGCACCATTTTGGTATTTTGATCTTTCCACCACAACTCCCAATCGTTGGGACGAATTTCAATGGTATTGGAGATGTACCCGATGGGGGCATCAAACCAAACATAAAGCACCTTTCCTTCTGCTCCTTCAATGGGAAGGGGTACGCCCCAATCCAAATCTCGGCTCACGGCGCGGGGCTGCAATCCCCCGTCCAACCACGACTTGCATTGGCCATACACATTCGCTTTCCACTCTTTGTGCTGCTCCAAAATCCATTCTCGTAACCATGGTTCATATTGATCTAATGGCAGGTACCAGTGTTTTGTGGTGCGCTTTTCCGGTGTGCTTCCGCTGAGGGCAGAACGAGGGTTGATCAACTCGGTGGGACTGAGGGTGCTGCCACACTTTTCGCACTGATCTCCATAAGCGTCAGGATGGTTGCATTTTGGGCAGCCTCCAACAATATAACGGTCGGCCAAAAACTGTTTGGCTTCGGGGTCGAAATATTGTTCCGTTTCCCGCTCTATAAATTTACCCTCTTGGTAGAGTTTTTTAAAAAATTCCGAGGCGGTTTTATGGTGGATGGCCGAAGTGGTGCGAGAATAGACATCAAAGCTGATGCCCAACCCTTTGAACGACTCCTTGATTTGGGTATGGTATTTATCCACCACATCTTGTGGAGTAATGCCCAACTGCCTTGCTTTAATTGTAATAGGAACGCCATGCTCGTCTGATCCTCCAATAAAGAGCACCTCTCTGCCGCAAAGACGCAGGTAACGGACATAAATGTCGGCAGGCACATATACACCGGCTAAATGACCAATGTGCAGCGGGCCGTTGGCGTAGGGGAGGGCGGAGGTTACAAGGTAGCGTGTAAAAGGTTTTTCCATATCTGTTCCAATTTTGAGTTGCAAAAGTAGGAAAAAATCTGAAAGCCTCAAATAACCTCTCCGCCCCACAACCTCTCCAAAAATACCCTCCAAGGAAGAATAAGTATATCTCCCACAAGGCGTGGTCGCGGATCATTGCTTATGAGAATCGCCTTTTTTAACGCTATATTCATCAAGCAAATCGGGTATCAACGGTATCTCGTCAATGATAACAGGTGTTGTATGTAGATTGGCCAAAACGATTTCACAAAGAATATCCGGTTTGACGCTCAGTCGTTTGTATTCGCTTGAAATCAGTAAATCAAACCACAATGCATTAGGAAAGAGTTGTTTTCTGTTGTACATGACGATAGAGTGGTTACTTTTAAAATACATGATAATCCAAAGAGACTCCTTGAAAATACATGATAATTCAAAGTTTGACCTATACTGCCGCAAAAGTATAAAAAAATCTATACCGAAAAATTTGCACCATTGAAATATTCTTCTTTCCTTTGTGGCATATTTGTATATGCCACTATGCACCTATGCCACTAAACTAATTATATATGATTGACATTCAACATTTAACATTTAACTACGGCAAGCGCCCCTCACTGTTTGACGACTTTTCGCTGAGTTTGGATCAGGGAAAAATAGTCGGATTGCTTGGGAAAAACGGAGCGGGAAAAACCACTTTGCTTCGCTTGATGGCGGGACTGTTGAAGCCGCAACAGGGATGGCTACGTGTAAACGGCTACCAGCCGTTTACACGCGATCCCAATTTCTTGGAAGATGTATATATGATTCCGGAAACCTTCTCTTTACCCTCAATAACCATTGCGGGCTACCTCAAAGCGATCACTCCGCTTTACCGCTCTTTTGACAGGGGAAAATTGGAAACTGTTTTTGAATCGTTTGAACTCAAAACCGGCGACCACCTGCATCGATTGTCCCACGGTCAGCAAAAAAAGTTTCTCATTGCCTTTGCCTTGGCCAGCAACTGTAAACTCCTCCTGTTGGATGAACCTACCAACGGATTGGACATACCCTCCAAAAGCCTCTTTCGCAAGGTAATGGTGGGTTCGATTTCGGACGAACAGTTGGTACTGATCTCTACCCATCAGGTAAAGGATGTGGATGCCATTATGGACGAAGTGGCGGTGATCGACCACGGAAAGATGATCTTTAGGGATCATTGCGCCGGAATAGGTCAAAAGTATGAATTTGAAACGGTTTTAGATCTTTCGCACTGTTCCGATGCGGTTTATTGGGAGTCTTCTCCAATGGGTTACCGCGTGGTTCGCCCCTCTAAGGGAGAAAAAGAGACAGGCATTGATTGGGAACTCCTCTTTAATGCGATTATTAACCATAAAATGGATGCAAAATGAATACTCCTTTACACCGTTTATTTGATATGAAGCGCTGGCTTGGCTTATTAAATTCCGATTTACGCCTGAACAGCAAGCGGTATCTCTTTATCCTGCTCGGAGCCTTTGTGGTGGGTTATTTGGCGCTGTTGATGTCTATGCGCAGCATAACGCATTATGATTCCAGTAGTTATATTACTGTTTTCATGTTTGGATTAATAGGTTTGGGATTTTTTGCAGGAAGCGCTTTTCAGCCATTCAACCATCAAACCACCACCGCTGATTATCTGTTGTTACCCGCTTCGTCCTTTGAAAAATTATTGACCCAATTCTTGATTTATGTAGTGTTGGGCACTTTGTGCTATCTGCTGATTTTTGGAATAGATGCGCATTTAGCCCGTTGGACCTCCTTAGCCATAGCTGCCGCCCAATCCAAAGAGGCGGTGATGGTACCTTTTCGCTATGCCGTATTATGGGAAGAGATGGGAACTCCATATATCACTTGGATGGCTATTATCGCCATTGGTTTTTATTTGTTTGCCACACGTCTGTTTTTTAAACGCTACGCCTTTGTAAAGAGCGTATTGGTACTCTTTTGTATTTTTGGATTGTGGTATTGTTCCATGGTTGGGCTTTCTCATTTATTTTACCCCGAAACAAAGGGATTTACTATTCATTTATCTGACTACAAAGTATATAAAGATGTGTATCTTGTCGAAGTTTATATTTTTGTAATGGCATGTTTCGTATGGCTGACAGCCTTTCCTCTATCCTATTATAAATTAAAGGAGAAGACGCTATGAGTGTAGATTTTAAATCCGCCAAAGGCATTTTTTTGCAAATTGCAGAAAATATATGCCACCAAATATTGGAGGGACAATTAAAGATCGGCGACAAGATTCCATCGGTACGTGAATTAGCAGCCGAATTTGAAGTGAACCGAAACACGGTATTGCGTACCTACGCCTTGTTGGATGAATCGGGCGTATTTGAAAACAGACGGGGTATCGGATTTTTTGTATCGGAAAAAGCCGTTGAGATCATCCGAAAAAGAGAAAAAGAGGCTTTTTTTAGGGACGACTTACCGGAGTTTATCCAAAAGATTCGCGTTCTGCAGTTAAACGAGACCGATCTATCGCCATTAATCACCATAATCAAAAATAATCAACTCTATGAAAATAAGTAATTATATTATTGCAGCCTTTTTTGCGGCTGCCGCCGGAAGTACTTTGGGGATGTTCATAACTGCCAAACACCATGAACCTGAAGGCAACAACCGTTTTACAACCACAGAGTTTGCGCTTCCCGATTTTTCGGTTATTGTGGCTCAAGATAGCGTCAGATTTTCGATTGACGGTGCAGGAGGGAACCATTGGACGGTGGTTTACCATGAAAAAAAAGCGCCTGTAAATAGCGAATGGTATCAAGTGCAGGGAGACACTCTTTTTGTTGCATCCCATACGGAATTCCGGCCGGTTTTGCATATAGAGGAAATATCTGAGATTTCCATTTTGGCAACCGAAAAATCACTCATTGATATACGTAATATTAAGGCAGACAAGCTGATGATAGCGTCTGACTATGGCTTTGTGACTCTATGGGACAACAATCAGATAAAGACTTTTGAAGCGACATTGTTCAATGAATCATCGTTACGGTCATACAGCAGAAACTACCAAAAGGTGATGGTGGAAAAGGACAGCAGCAGCAGGGTTTTGATGTATTAAGGGAGAATGATACAGGTATAGGGGATATGGCAGATAATTGTACCTTTGCCCTATTGATAACCAAAAACCTGTTGTTTTTCCACCATGTACGCCCCATCCCCTTTCCAAGCCGTAATCACTCCTTTTCGCAACCAATCCTACTCAGAACGCGACAAAGGCGCCAAGTTTGAACGCCTGATACAAAGATATTTACAAACAGACCCTATCTATAAAGATCGGTTTACCGATGTTTGGTTGTGGGCTGACTTTCCCGGACGGTACGATTTTGCAGGCGGTACGGACTTGGGCATAGACATTGTGTGCAAAACAAAATCGGGCGACTATTGGGCGGTTCAATGCAAGTTCTATGAACAAGATACGCCCATTTCCAAAGAGAGCGTGGACACCTTTCTCTCCACTTCGGGCAAGCAATTCACCGACCCGGTTACGGGGCAAACCACCCGATTTGCGGAGCGGCTTTGGATCTCCACCACCGACAACTGGAGCAGCAATGCCAAAGAGACCATCCGCAACCAGCAACCGCAGGTAAACAAAATCGGCCTTGCCACCTTGGAAGATTCCGCCGTGGATTGGGCGCAGTTGGCCATCGGCATTTTGGGCCAACAGGCGCTGCAACCCCAAAAGAGGCTGCGCGAACACTAGATAAAAGCGCTTGAATGTGCCTGTGAGCACTTTAAAACTGCCGACAGGGGAAAGTTGATCATGGCGTGCGGAACGGGCAAAACATTCACATCGTTAAAGATTGCCGAGCGCCAAACAGATGGCAAAGGATTGATTCTCTTTCTTGTTCCCTCCATTGCGCTGTTGGGGCAAACGCTACGGGAGTGGTCGGCGCAATCAGAGAAGCCCATCAACGTTATATGCATCTGTTCCGACTCCGCCGCAAGCCAAACCAAAGCGTTAAGAGAAGACAAGGGCGGCGACACCATCGAAGATTTGATGTTGCCTGCCTCCACAGACGTACAAACCATCCTACGGCAGTTTACCCAAATCAAAGAGTACGACTGCGGAGGGTTGACGGTGGTCTTTTCTACCTATCAATCCATCGAGCGCATTGCAGAGGCGCAAAAGGTGCTGCTATCCAAAGGCTACCCTCCCTTTGACCTGATTGTATGCGATGAGGCGCACCGCACCACAGGGGTAACGCTCAAAGAGGACGTGGACGAGTCAAGTTTTGTAAAGGTGCACAACAGCGATTTTATTTGCTCCCATAAGCGCCTCTACATGACGGCAACGCCCAAACTTTACGGAGATGAGGCCAAGTCAAAAGCGCAAGAGATGGAGGCGGTTTTGTGCTCTATGGATGATGAAACGCTCTTTGGCCGAGAGATGTACCGTATAGGCTTTGGCGAAGCGGTACAAAAGGGGTTGCTGTGCGATTATAAAGTATTGATATTAACCGTAAGCGAAGACGATGTACCCAAAGCGGTGCAGGAGATGGTAGCCGACAAATCCACCGAGATCAACTCCACCGATGCCGCCAAACTCATCGGCTCAGTTGGTTTTGGCCTACGAGCCGTTGCAGAGCGTGATCTATGGAAAGATTGTAAAAAAGGTGGGACAGCGGAGGTACTGGGAAGTATGGGCAAAAGATGTTGGCGAGATTGCCCAAAGATATTCCGAGCGCATCCAACGCCTAATCAACCAAGATGCCAAACACCACAAAGCCTTTGAGGATTTTCTCAAAGGATTGCAAAAGAACATCAACCCCTCCATTACGGTGGACGAGGCCATAGATATGCTTTCGCAACACATCATTACCAAGCCGGTGTTTGAGGCGCTCTTTGACGACTACTCCTTTGTGCGTTACAACGCCATTTCGGTCTCGATGCAAAAGATGCTCGACCTGTTAGAGGGGCAAAGTTTGGAAAAGGATGCCCAAGCGCTCGAAAGGTTTTACGTTTCGGTAAAGGAGCGGGCAAGCGGGATTGACAACGCCGATGCCAAGCAAAAGATCATAGTGGAGTTGTACGACAAGTTTTTTAAGACGGCATTCCCAAAGATGGTGGAAAAGTTGGGCATTGTCTATACCCCTGTTGAAGTGGTTGACTTTATCCTTAAATTGGTAGAAGTGGTATTGAACAAGGAGTTTGACCGTAGCCTGAGCGATGAGAACGTGCATATCTTGGACCCCTTTACCGGCACCGGAACCTTCATCACCCGATTGCTTCAAAGCGGGTTGATTCGCCCGCAAGACCTCCGCCGCAAATACACCCGCGAACTGCACGCCAATGAGATTGTATTGCTTGCCTACTACATTGCCGCCATCAACATCGAGAATGCGTACCACGACTTGGCCGATACTAAGGAGTACGTCTCCTTTGAAGGCATCTGCCTCACCGACACCTTTCAGTTGGGCGAAACCGACAGCAGCGAAAAACTCTTTTCCGATATGTTCCCCAAGAACTCCAATCGTGTGATTGAACAGAAGAAAGCGCCCATACGAATTATTGTAGGGAATCCGCCCTACTCCATAGGTCAAAAATCGGCAAACGACAATGCACAAAATCAAAAATACAAAAAGTTGGATGCCAAAATAGCCGCCACATACACAAAACAATCAAGCGCAGGATTGAATAAATCGTTATATGATGCCTATATTAAGGCTTTTAGATGGAGTACCGACCGGCTCGATCCCCACAATGGGGGTATTATTGCCTTTGTATCTAACGGGGCTTGGATAGACGGCAATTCAACGGACGGATTTCGCAAAACGCTCGAAAAGGAATTTTCGAGTATCTATGTGTTCAATTTGCGTGGAAATCAACGCACAAGCGGAGAGCGCTCCAGACAAGAGGGTGGAAAAATCTTTGGAAGCGGATCTCGGACACCAATTAGCATCACTGTTCTGATTAATAAACCTAAGACTTTGACAGAGAAAGCAAAAATATACTACCACGACATCGGAGACTACCTGAGCCGAGAGGAGAAACTCAAAATCATCAAAGAGTTTGGCTCTATCGACAACATTGATTGGCAAATCCTTTCTCCAAATGAACACGGCGACTGGCTCAATCAGCGGAATGATCTCTTTTCGTCTTTTATTCCGCTTGAGCCGGAAAAGAAGTTTGATGCAAAGGCAAATACATTCTAAACCTCTTGTTAAATGTGATCAGCCTTTCTGTGGAATCGGTAGAAATTGTGAATGGGCTGCCAAAATTGAAGTTTGAAGAATAAAAAATATAAATATTTAATCTAATGAGTTTTAAATCAATTTCAATATACAATTGGCGGCAATTTGAACGCATCGACATCCAATTTCTTGACTTCGACAATGCGTCACCCTACACGTTTTTCCAGAAGTTTTGGTCGAATAATTGTTTGATGGAATGATGTTTTTTCGTCAGGAGCATTGTTTTTGTCAGGATTTCACCATTTGCGGGCAGTTTGACCTTTATGGTAGTAATGGTTTTGGCGATATTTAAAATCTTATCAACACTCAAATCACCAAACGAAAATTTGTAGTGCACAAATCGGAATTTATAAAAATGG
>Ga0082212_10008285_pt1 | contig 13609 bp, 13 predicted proteins | sample TergutNt197P3_FD_71548 | JGI IMG/M metagenome (GOLD analysis project Ga0082212, IMG submission 71548) | Neocapritermes taracua P3 segment gut microbial communities from Petit-Saut dam, French Guiana - Nt197 P3 | ecosystem: Host-associated > Arthropoda: Insects > Digestive system > Gut ... | reverse complement strand
TCTCTAACGCATTCGTTACGAATGATATTCTCGAAAAACAGCATCAAAGATGCTGCACGGTTGAGTCTGGCACGATGGTACAATAAAGTGGCAGAATCCGAATTCAAATCGTTCAATACAATCACAGCTACCGTTCATGAACATTATGACGAAATCTTAAACTTCTTCATCAATCGATCAACGCTTCCGCCGAATCTTTTAATGCCAAAATCAAAGCCTTCAGAGCTACACTCAGAGGGGTTGTAGATATTGACTTCTTTTTATTCAGATTAACGAATATTTATGCGTAGTCCACAGATTTTCCGACTGACCCGGCTTTTGACCTTCTCTCACAGATTCGACAAACTCGCTTTCTGCCATTACTATTACTCTGGTTTTACGCTGACTGCCTCTGTCACGTCTTAATGGTTTGTCTTTTGCTTCAACGGGCGTTTCCATCGAAAAATATCTAAAAAACAAACATATAACGCAATGTGCTTGACAAATACAAAAAAAACGACAATTTGAAATGCACCCTATAGGTTTGAAATATGAGTAATTTGATTTATTTTTTATACTTTTACGCGCTGAAAAAAATAAAATGAATGAAACTGGTTTCAGAAGATGAAATTGTAGATAAGTTACGAAACCCGAATACAAGGCGAGCAGCCTTTACTCAAGTCGTTGAAGCATATAGCGAAAAATTGTACTGGTTGATTCGTAAGATGGTTTTGTCCCATGAGGATGCGAATGATATTTTACAAAATACTTTTTTGAAAGCCTGGACGAATTTAGATAGCTTCAGAGGCGACGCCAAGTTTTTTACATGGATATACAAAATTGCTATTAATGAAAACATTACTTTCTTGAATCGACAGCGTGCCATGAATAATATTTCATTAGATGATGCAGATGTTTTTATGCTTGAGAGATTAAGTGGAGATGAATATTTTGATGGAAATGCGCTACAGTTAAAATTGGAAGAAGCCATATTAAATTTACCTGAAAAACAGCGGATTGTTTTTTTGATGAAATATAAAGATGAGATGAAATATGAGGATATGTCAGAGATATTGGGAACTTCCGTTGGCGCATTGAAAGCCTCCTATCATCATGCAGTCAAAAAAATCGAGGTATTTTTAACACAAGACATTTAAACCTTTTTAATTTTGAAAAGTCATAAATAACGTTAATAAAATAAAAAAAATGGAAACGAAGCTGAATAAATTGGATGAATTAAAAGGGAAAAATCCTTTTAAAGTTCCAAAAGGTTATACAAAAGGCCTCACAGAACAAATAATGGCCGGACTTCCTGAAACAACGCTTTTTGAGACAAAAGTAATGTCTCTGCGCGACAGGATACGCCCATGGTTGTATTTGGCTGCAGTTTTTACCGGATTGCTCATTTTCTTTAAAGTGTTTCTAAATCCGGTTTCTCGGGATACAGAGCAATCGGATAATGTATCTACATATCTTCAGGCTTTGGTTTTAGGAGATCTTTTACAAGACATGTCGGACGACGACTTGGAATATTTAGAATATATTGAAAATCAATATATTGGACGCGAATTTGCGGAAGAAATAGATAACATGAATTATTAATGAAAAAAACTTTTCTTTTGACATGTATCGTAACTGTGCTATTTAGTATAGTTAATTTGTCGGCACAGGGACAACAGCAAGGCAACAGGCAAATAATGAGTAATGATTTTTGGGAAAGACGGAATACGTTTATTAAATCTGCAGTCGGTTTAACGGCCAACGAAGCAAGTATATTTATTCCGTTAGAAAATGAATTTAAGCAAAAACAACTTGAAATCGGTCGTGAATGCCGAAATTTGGAGCGCGAAAGTCTGAATAAACAAAAAATGACGGACGATGAATATTTAAAACTGATTGACTGTTATCTTGATAATCGCATTAAGGAAGCACAAATTGAGAAAGAGTATTTTGAGAAATTCAAAAACGTGGTAAAGCCGGATAAATTACAAAAATATCGTGAGGCTGACGCCAGATTTTCGCGTGAGTTAGTTAATATGCGAAGAACAATTCCGGTGGAACGCAATAATACGAATTCTCCCGGAAATCGCAACAATACAAATCAATCTGGAAACAGGAGATAACTTACAAGTAATTTATCAATAAAAATTAAGGTTGATATACAAACATGACCTAATGTTGACCTGTTTTTTTTACGTTGAGCTGATGCTAAAATGGCTCAGAACATTTCTCATTAATAAAATTCACGCAGATTCTAAATTTTAAACCACCACCAGCAAAGCAGGTGGAGTTTTAAGTTATATTAAAAGGATAGCTTTTTCTGTAAAAAACGTATCTTTGCACGCTTTTTATGTTGAAAACAAAATATGAGTAAAAAAGATTTAGAGGCATTGTACTTGCAAGAATCATTCGACGATGTGGATGAAGGCGTTGGTATTGTGATGCCCATTTTGATGGAATGCGACAAAGATGAGGATTTTTCAGAAGGTTTAGACAAAGTTGGAGATGAACTCCCCATCCTTTCCTTACGTAATATGGTTTTATTTCCGGGTGTGGCCGTGCCTGTCATGGTCGGACGCGCCAAATCCATGCGTTTAATTCGAGAGGCGGATCATAAAAAAAAGATGGTCGGCGTTTTGTGTCAGAAAGATACGGAGGTAGAAGACCCTGATTATGAGGATTTATACAATATCGGAGTGGTTGCCGAGATAATCCGCGTATTGGAGATGCCCGACGGAACGACAACAGCGATCCTGCAAGGGAAAAAACGGTTTCTGTTGCACCAAACAATTGAGAAAGAACCTTATTTAACAGGACGTATCTCTTTGCTGGAAGATAAAATGCCTCGCAAAAACGACCGCGAATTTGAAGCGTTGGTTTCAACCATCAAAGACCTAACTATTAAAATGTTAAGCGCATCAATCGAGCCTGCAAGGGATTTGATCTTCTCGATACGAAATAATCAGAATTTCCTTTATCTGATCAACTTTTCCTGTTGTAATCTCTTATCTCTTTCGCCCGAAAAACAGGAACTGTTGGCCATTGACGATTTGAAAGATCGCGCCTATCGCCTGTTGTTTATCTTAAACCGTGAATATCAGTTGATAGAATTGAAGGCGTCGATTCAGATGAAAACGCACGAAGATATCAATAAGCAACAAAAGGAATATTTTTTACAACAACAAATCAAAGCCATCCAGGAAGAACTGGGTGGAAATATGAACGACCTCGAAATAAATGAGTTGAGAGAACGAGCGTCGAAAAAGAAATGGAACAAAACGGTTAACGAGATTTTTGAAAAAGAAGTAAATAAATTGGAGCGTTTACACCCTCAATCGCCTGATTATTCGACACAGTTTCAATATATTCAGACAGTTATTTCGTTGCCTTGGAATGAATACAGCAAAGACAGTATCAATCTGAAACGTGCACAGCGCATCCTGGATAGAGACCATTTCGGCATGGAAAAGGTAAAAGAACGGATCATCGAACATTTGGCTGTGCTGAAACTGAAAAACGATCTGCGTTCGCCTATCATCTGTTTGCACGGCCCTCCCGGAGTAGGTAAAACCTCTTTGGGCAAGTCGATTGCGGAAGCGTTGAGTCGCAAATATGTGCGTATGTCGCTGGGTGGATTGCATGACGAAGCCGAAATTCGCGGACATCGCCGTACCTATATCGGAGCGATGGCCGGCCGGATTATCCAAAACCTGCTGAAGGCCGGTACTTCAAACCCTGTTTTTGTTTTGGATGAAATAGATAAAGTCGGGAATGATTTTAAGGGAGATCCGGCTTCGGCGCTATTGGAAGCGTTGGATCCCGAACAAAACGAAGCATTTCATGATAATTATTTGGACATTGATTTCGATTTGAGCAAAGTCTTGTTTATCGCTACGGCCAATAATCTTGCTGCTATTTCAAAGCCTTTATTAGACCGCATGGAATTGATTGAAGTCAGCGGATATATCATTGAGGAAAAGATTGAAATTGCGATCAAACATCTTATTCCCAAACAAATGAAAGCGCACGGCATTCCTGATAGTCGTGTTAAACTCTTGCGAACTGCCGTACAAAAAATTGTCGAATCCTATACACGTGAAAGCGGCGTACGCGAACTGGAAAAGAAAATTGCCAAAATATTTCGTAAGCTGGCTCGAAAAATAGCTTCGAAAGAGGAAATATCGGAAGTCATCAAACCGGAACACTTGGAAAAATACCTTGGTGCGGCTGAATATACATTAGATAAATACCAGGGGAATCAATATGCCGGTGTTGTCACAGGTTTGGCCTGGACAGCCGTCGGCGGGGAAATTCTTTTTGTAGAGTCAAGTCTAAGCCGTGGCAAAGGCGCTAAGCTAACGATTACAGGTAATTTGGGCGATGTGATGAAAGAATCGGCTATTTTGGCATTGGAATATGTGCATGCCAATGCCGAACATCTCGGTATCGCCGAAGAACTGTTTGAAACACGGAATGTGCACGTGCATGTGCCCGAAGGAGCCATACCAAAAGATGGCCCCAGTGCAGGTATTACAATGGTAATCTCGTTGGTTTCGATTTTTACCCAACGCAAGGTAAAAAGCAACTTAGCAATGACAGGCGAAATCACATTACGCGGCAAAGTACTCGCGGTAGGCGGTATCAAGGAAAAAATCCTGGCAGCCAAACGCGCCGGCATACGCGAAATAATCCTCTCGAACGAAAACCGGAAAGACGTTGACGAAATCAACGCCTCCTACGTGGAAGGTTTGACCTTTCATTATGTCGATGACATCATGCAAGCCATTGATCTGGCGCTATTACAATCAATTTATCTTTTGCCGTTTGAACATGAAATAATTGATGAAAAGGAAAACAAATATATAACTTAAACAGGCATATTCATACTTTCCGAATGAAACGCTTTGAAAATTTAAAAAATCGTTAAAAGAATTAAAAACTGCGGCAAAAGGATTCAAATAACTATATTTATTATTCATAGTCAATAAAGAAAAAAATGTCATAAAGCCTCCAAAACCAACCGGTATAACAAAATTTTTAAAAATAAGGCTTATTGAATATTGTATGAATGAGATAGCTAAAAGACTTATAAACAAACGAATATGAAACAAGAAACAGGCAAATCTTATATCGTAATCCTGAAATGTCAAAGCCGGTAGCGCGTGACTCAATACAAAACCACCCGCTATGAAGGAAGCGTATGCTATGAGAGAAGATAAAAAAACAATCTCAACTAAAAATATGATTTTGGATGCAAACAGGGTATGAACGGAATAGGGTAGCGTAAACAGTCTTTTGAAATTCCTGTTCCGATATTCCATATCACATAATGAATAAGTTAATATCGAAACAAGAAACGGATAAAACAAGAATAGTATATATAAATTTTTACCTATAAAATTTATCCATGGGTTTGCGCCGTATTCCGTGAAATCCCCTGCTTTTATTGACATATATGTTTCTATAGATCTCCCAATATATGTAACTGTAATTGCCACAAATGGACATAACAAAAACAACAAAACCGCAATATTGTTTTTGGTTTTATAATGTTCGGCTTTGAATATAGAAAGAAATCTTTTCATTTTGTTTGCTGAGATGTTAAGGTTAAAAAAACGGTTTCCAAATCAAGATCATCCGATTTTAAAGAATGCATAGACCCTTGATAAATCAACTGTCCGTCATCTAAGATTCCGATATGGGTACAAACTTTTTCGATTTCGCTTAAAATGTGGCTTGAAAGCAATATGGTTTTCCCTTCATCGTGTAACCTTACGATCAGTTTTCGCATATCATGTACTCCTTCAGGGTCTAAACCATTTAATGGTTCGTCTAAAATTAAAATATCGGGGTTGTGAAACAATGCCAGTGCAATACCCAAACGTTGTTTCATACCTGAAGAAAAATTTTTTGCTTTTTTGTTGCATGCGCTATTCAAGTCAACCAACGAAAGGACTTCGGCGATCCTGTCTTCTCCGCGTTGATACATGATGTCCAAATATTTCAAATTTTCATAAGCCGTCAAATGGTTATAAAAACTTGACGATTCTATCAGGTTGCCGATTCTGTACAGCGTGTTTTCCGTGAAATGCCGGTTATCATACCGGATGGTTCCGGATTGCGCTTTTAGTAATCCCAACAAAATCTTGATGGTAGTTGATTTTCCTGATCCGTTTTTGCCCAAATATCCATATATACTGCCTTTGGGTACTTTTAAGTTGATATTTTTAAGTACCGGATTCCTTTTTGTATAGGAAAATGATAAGTTTTCTGTAGTAATCATATCATATTTATTTTGCATTCAATGGTGTTATGGCATCAATAAAAAAGACGCCGTCGAACTGATTTTTCCAATTGTTCTTTATGTTCATCATCTGATTTACGGTCGAAATAACGTCCTCATTCAGAAAAGAATCTTCAGGCAAATCCTTCAAATTTATAAAAGAGTACCTGTTTTTATTCATATAAAGCAGGTATTCAACCGATTTGTTGCTTGCAACGTTATATAAATGTCCGGATTTATTTTTTCGGGCATAAGACGTGAAAACCATCGAATAAACATCGTTCTTGTACCTATCTTTTATATTAGCACCCATGGGCTTATAATACCACTCGCCTTCACTCAAAGCAGTAGTAAATATGTGAATATTGGCTGCCCATACAATTATTTTTTCATTTTTATATACGTCCTCGACAAGCCAAGTTAAATTGTCTGCCATAAGCGAATCACGTATATGCATTCGTATAGGATTGCCCGAATCATAGTTCCATCTTAATTCGTTATATATTTTAATACCTGACAGATAGCGATAATAAACCTCATCAATGTATCCGGCTTTCTCTTTTTCCAACCTGTCTAAAATAAGCGATAAGTCGTTTTGGATAGAAGCATATAATGTGTTTTCCATTTTATTATATTCCCACCAAATACCTCCATAAATACGATCTATCATTGTGCGGAGATTAGGATAGTCGTCTAATTCAATACCTTTCTCAGACAGGTAATTTTCAATGAGCTGACTTCGGATAACTGTTCCGATTCGCCCGGAAACCTGAATGTCAAAACCTCCCAATTTAATTGGATTTTCAGATTGTTTGCTGTTTCGATAATAATCCCATAAAGGACGACATTCATCATTATCCCCCCAAAAATAGAATACCCCTGTATTCGGATTTAATGTATCACGCGAACCCATATACCACATATCATATAATCCTGATTCATAAAGAATCACGTTAAAACCCAACTTGTCATGAAGATATTTGATAATTCTTGCTTTCATTTCAAATGTAGTTCCATCATTATGTAATTGTTCGCCCAACAAGACAATCCGTTTATCTTGCAATACCTCATCAAGAAAAGCAAAATCATCGATATCAACCTTGGTGACAATGCCTTCCAACATAGCCGTTTTTTCTTCAATATTACATTGAGAAGTGTAATTGTACCCAACATTACATACAACAATCAGGCATATTGCAAAAAAAATAAATAGGACGATGTTTTTAAGACTACTTATCATTGAGGGTATATATAGTAAATCTAACTAACTTCTATATCATCTATTGTTATCTAAATTTCAATCAACCACCAAATCAAACTCATCTACCAATTTAGACAATAACGGATTGATATTGTTTAGAAACTCAAATTTTTCGGTAGAAGTATATGCAATTTTCTTCTCTATTTTTTCGTCGATATGGATGTGTATTTTAATCAGGTCGTTTTTCAATTTGGCACGTAATAATTTAAGCAAATCAGGGCTGCTGCTTAACAACTCTTCCTTTTGCGCCGGATTGTGCACCCTCACTTCAAAGTGGAAATTATCCAATAAAACGGGTTTACAATTGATCATGGTGTTTTTAAGGTGCGCTTTTTCTTCGATTGTTTCCGCATAAACGTCCCAATATCGTATTAAATCCTTCTCGTTGAATGGATTTGACTGTTCTAATGTTTCTTGGATAACCGGTTGAATTGTTGTTTCCTGCTCTTTGATTAAACTTTTGAGAGAGGTGGTTTTGGGCGTGCGCGATAGGTTTGTCGGAATAGATGCCGGCGGCTCATTAGCCTGAGGATTTGGAGAGATAGATGCGGTTGGCGCTTTGGGTTGTGGTTCGGTCGTCTTTTCGGAGGAAGAAAAATCAGGTATGGGACGAATCATTTTTTTTTTATCGTCCGGCGTTGTTTGGCCGGCCTCACGTAGTTGACAGAGTTGAATCAGCGTCAATTCCAATAATAATCGTTTGTTTCGGCTGTCGCGGTAATTCAAATCGCATTGATTGGCCAATTCGATTGCCTTGAAAAGCAACTGTTCAGGGCATTGTTTAGCCATTTCTTTGTAGCGGTCGCGAATGGAAGCGCCCACTTCCAACAACACCAATGTACTTTCATCTCTGCAAACCAATAAATCCCGAAAGTGAGCGGCTAAGCCTGTTATAAAATGCTGTCCGTCGAACCCTTTTTCCAGTATTTCGTTCAACAGCAACAAACAACTGCGGATTTCGCCATTTAACAGGGCTTCGGTAATTCGAAAATGGTATTCATAATCGAGCACATTCAAATTTTCTATGACCGACAGGTACGAAATGTTACCACTTGTATAGCTTGCCACCTGATCGAAGACAGACAAAGCGTCGCGCATACCACCATCGGCTTTTTGAGCGATAACATTCAAGGCTTCAGGCTCGGCTGTTATGTTTTCGTTCGAAGCCACATATTGCAGATGTTCAACCATATCGGCAATGGAAATACGCGTAAAATCATATATTTGGCAACGCGATAGAATAGTTGCCAAAACTTTCTGTTTTTCGGTTGTGGCCAAAATAAATATTGCATACTTGGGAGGCTCCTCCAGCGTTTTCAGGAAAGCGTTGAAAGCTTGCTGGCTGAGCATGTGCACCTCGTCGATGATATATACTTTGTATTTCCCTATTTGCGGAGGTATGCGTACCTGATCGATAAGGGTACGAATATCATCGACCGAATTATTGGATGCGGCATCCAATTCGTGGATATTGAGCGATCGCTGTTCGTTAAATGATATGCACGATTCGCAGGCATTACAGGCTTCGCCGTCGCCGGTCAGATTCATGCAATTGATTGTTTTGGCAAAAATCCGGGCGCAAGAGGTTTTTCCTACTCCACGCGGACCGCTGAAAAGATAAGCATGCGCTAACTTATTATTCAGAATGGCATTTTTTAACGTAGTTGTTAATGATTTCTGTCCCACCACATTATTAAAAGTAGAGGGGCGGTATTTTCTTGCTGATACAATATAATTTTCCATTATTTATCGGATTCTACAGACAAAGATATTATTTTTTTCCTACTTTTGCATAAACATTCACAAAGATATGCCATCTCTGAAAAATTTTTATACACAATACCTGTCCAAACTCAATAAGTATTGGGTTGTAATTGTTGTTTTTTTGGCTATTACGTTTACTGCCGGAGACAGCAATCTCTATAAGCGTTATATGTATGATGAAAAGATCCGTGTTTTAGAGAATGACATCAAATATTACCGGAAAGAAATTGAGCTAAACCGGAAAAAATTGGACGATTTGAATACAAGTCGGGAACGATTGGAACGTTTTGCCCGTGAAGAGTATTTTATGAAAGAACCGGACGAAGATGTATTTATAATTGCAGATTAAAGGGCGCCCCTAAAATTTCTTCAATTCCCGGTATAGCCGCTGAACAGGCAATCCCATGACATTGTAAAAAGAACCGTTGATACCTTGCACGCCAATATAACCTATCCACTCCTGAATACCGTAAGCGCCTGCTTTATCATAGGGTCGAAAAGTATCGACATAATGTATGATTTCATCGTTTTCCAATACGGCAAAATCAACCGTGGAACGAACGGAAAATGCTATTTGCTTTTCAAGCGTTGTCATCACCACGCTTGTAATGACTTCGTGGGTTTGCCCTGACAGTAGATGCAACATACGGATGGCGTCGTCGCGGTCAGTAGGCTTTTCAATAATTCGGTCGGCTAAGATAACCACTGTATCTGCCGTAATAATCAATTCATTATCTTTGATGGTAAGGAGATATGCATCGGCCTTTTTTCGTGCAATAAAACAGGGAACTTCAGAGGGCAACATATCTTTGGGAAATGATTCGTCAATATCCGGAATAACCCGTACTTCAAACGAAATACCCAATCCGCTCAATAATTCTTTTCTGCGAGGAGAGTTGGAGGCAAGGACGATGTTATATTGTTTCAGCATTAAAGTATAGTGTAATTATTGAATAACGGATTTCAATTATGCATTTCTGAAAACTAAAAACTAAGAACTGAAAACTATTCACCAACCAAACGCATCCCCCATCATCCACGTTCCCTGCGCTTTCATCGTTTGTTCGATGATATCGCGGGCAACGCCTTCGCCGCCATTTTTACCGGAAATATACTTGGCTAATGCCTTTATTTCGGGTGTTGCCGAAGCAGGAGCTACCGGCAAACCTACTCTTTTCATTATCTCATAATCGGGAATATCATCGCCCACATAAACAATGTCTTCGTCTCTCAATCCCGTTTTTTGGAGGAAATCCTCATAATCAATCAATTTTTCCGAGCTACTCAGGTAGATATGCTGAACTCCCAAACGCTCAAACCGCAGCCTGATATTTTCAGTATATGCCCCGGTAATTATGCCCACTTGATAGCCTTGTTTGACTGCTAATTGTAACGCATATCCGTCTTTGATATTCACAGTGCGGAGCGGGTCGCCATTTTTGGCCAACGGAATACAGTCGGACGACAAAACGCCATCCACATCAAACAGAAACGCTTTGATGCCTGTCAAATCATATTTGATATTGCTCATGCCTGAAGATATTATCTTACGTTCTTCTAAATGTTCCGATATGTACTTTTTCCCACAACAAATTTGCTTCGTCGAAAGATTTTCGTTCTCGGTCTTTATGACCAAATCCAATGATGGATAATACGCCGAATTGATAAGGAATATCAAGTAGATCACGCACATATTGTTCCGACTCAAGCCCGTTTTCAGTCAGGCGGTTCCTGACCTGACACCAACAACTGCCCACCCCCAAGTCTTCAGCCTGCAACTGCATATAAATAGAGGCTATGGAGGCGTCTTCGACCCAGGCGCTTATGCTTGAATCGCCTACTACAACAACAGCCAATACACATCCGGTTAAAAAATCGGCGCCATTTTTTTTGCATCCGGCCAATTGATTGATCATCGTTTTTTCTTCTACCACAACGAACTGCCACGAATGAGCGCTCTTGGAAGTAGGAGCCATCAAGGCTGCTTTGAGAATCAATGCCACCTGCTCAGGCGAGAGGGGTTCTTCTTTAAATTTGCGCGTACTTCGCCGACGGGTTATCAATGACGAAAAACTATCCATGCCTTTTTAAAAAAATAATTTTAAACATATTATAATCACTTGCATGCAAGCATGATATTTTCTGAAAACTGAAAACCGAGAATTGAAAACCATCTAATTTGCTAAAACAATTTGTGTTTGGGTATCTTTGTACAATGGGTTAATCGTATGATCCTTATTGAGAACTAATTCGGTAAGCCCCGGATTGGAGATACAGTTTAATTCGATTAGTCCCGGACACTTGCTTACATCCAATGTCGGCTGTAAACGATTGCCGGCACAATATAAATAAGTTAGCTCCGTACAAGGGTTTACATCTAATTTCGAAAGTGAAGCATTCGAACAGTATAGTGTTTTGAGCGCCCTGCAATTAGTAAGCATCAAAGACATTAATGAAGACATGTTTCTACAGTCCAATTCTGCCAAAGCTATACAACCGGTTAAATCCAATGAAGCTATTTGATTATCATTGCAAAAAAATTCTTCTAACAGAGTTTGATTGCGCACATTGATTTCTGTAAGATAATTGCTTTCACAATTGAGTGTGATCATATTAGCGCTGTTTATTTTCAATGAGGTCAATTTATTGCCTGAACAATTCAACTTGGTCAGTTTCGTGCACTCTCCAAGTTCCAATTCGACCAAATCGTTTCCTCTGCAATTGATTTCCAATAAATTTGGGCATCCGGTAATATTTAGTTCGGACAACCGACTATCAACACAATTCAATACAGATAATAAACGGCATCCCGAGATATTCAATGATTTCAGCTTAATATATTCCAAACTTAGATTTTCCAACGCTGTACATCCGCTAAGGTTCAAATCCGCTAAGGTTTGCCCGCCTGCACCCCATTCACGATACGAAAATGTTCTTAATGACGTGCGATTAGACAAATCAAGCGAGTTTTGGCGGATAGGAATAAACAGTTCCAAATTGACTAATTGAAGGTTTTGGCTTAAATCTATCAATTCCTGGTTTGTTCCTTCAAGCCTGATATTTTCCAAAAGCGGATTTTTCGCTAAGTCCATTCCGACAAACTTGGAATTCTCACAATGCAGTGTTTTGAGTAAGGGGCAGTGGCTTACATCTAAATTCTCAGTTTCAATAATATATAATTCTTCAAGGTTCGGACATTGACTTAAATCCAAAAAAAGACCTTCGGCATCAATCGACAATGATTTCAATGCTGTACACCCTGTCATATGAATGGAGGTTAATTTCGTGTCACTGCAATCCAATGTTTCAAGTACAGACATACTTACATCTAAAACTGACAAATTAGGTCCCCCACAATATAATTCTTTCAAATGCTTATTGTTAGAAAAATCCAAAGTTTCGATTTGGTGACCTCTTATGTCTATTTTTTTGAGTGCTGTATTGAGATAGACCGAATCCAATCTTCCTCCATCTCTGCAAGATAAAGTTTCCAATAAAGGATTATTCGTCAAATCTATTACCCTGATAGAATTACCATCGCAAATCAATGTTTTGAGCTTCGGATTTTTGCTTACATCTATAGCAATTATGCTGTTATTGGAACATATTAATTCTTCCAAATTTGGCAACTCTTCAAGGCCCCTCAAATTGTAAATAGCTCTATTAGAGCAATCTATTTTGGTAATAAGGTCCGCTTCCGCCGGACTAATCATCCCATCTCCATCAAGATCGAAATTCTCCAATATATAAGATTTGAGATTAGCATTCATTAATTGTACGACATCATCCTCTCTGTTGCATGCAAACAGGACGAATAATGACAATAATACACAAATGTATCTCTTTAGGTTATGTATTAGGTGCATATTCTACTACTTTGTAATCCATTTCTTATTGAGAAATTCTATCACTTCATCTGTGATATTATACACGTCGTCGGCTATTACAATAGGATTCACGGTATTAGACGAGCCTGTGCTGAAAATAATATGATAACGTTTAATTTGATTGTATTCTTTCAAATGACTTACGATCGTGTCGCGCATTTGCACATTCAGTCGCTGGATTTCATCCATCAATTCCATTTGCATTTTTTCTGCGGTTGCTTCCAATTCCTGTTGTTGTCTTATCACTCGCTGTTGCTCCTGTTGAGCTCTTTCTTGTGTAGCAAAAGCATTGTTTTGTGCTCTTAATTGAAATGATTCTACGGCATTTTGCAAATTACGGTTTAGTTGAGTCAGGTAAGCCGTGGCATCTTCATTTTTTTTCGTAATCTGTTCATTCAGGTCAATTGAGAAGAAATATTTTTGAATCAATAAATC
>Ga0082212_10008284_pt1 | contig 13611 bp, 9 predicted proteins | sample TergutNt197P3_FD_71548 | JGI IMG/M metagenome (GOLD analysis project Ga0082212, IMG submission 71548) | Neocapritermes taracua P3 segment gut microbial communities from Petit-Saut dam, French Guiana - Nt197 P3 | ecosystem: Host-associated > Arthropoda: Insects > Digestive system > Gut ... | reverse complement strand
TAGTGCTACTTTTGTTACTATTCACAGCCACTGTCCCGCGAGGTGTTTTGCGCGTTTTTTGCGCAAAATCCCGAGTTGTGCAAGCGCCAAAATGCGTTTTTCAGCATTTTGTGTGCAAATTGTTACTGTTCACAGCGTAGCTGTGAATAGTAACCTACTTTTCGATATCCAAAATATCATCTCCGGCCATATTGATTGCCTCGATTATTTCCGAAACAGAGTACTTCCCTTCCTCAGCAAGTTCGCTAACTGTTACCTTACGCCCATATGCCTCTTTAAGTATCCTGGCTTCATCAGCAATTTCATTTACCTTTTCCACCAACTGCGCATCGGTTTTATGATTAAAAGCGGTTTCAGCGATTATGGCCTCCATGGCATCTTTAATTTTTTGCAGCAAAGAAATTTCACGTTCTTTTGGTAAATCTTCTAAACCAAACTCGCTTTCCCATGCTGCGAGAGCCACATTACCTTCGCCAATCAAATCTTCCAGTAAAACACCCTGACCAGTATAATATTTGGCGATTTGAGCGATTTTTTTAAGAAAATATCCTTCAGCATTCTCAGCTTCAGAATGAAGAAATTGGCCGGATAGCATCTTTAGATATTCCTTTAGAAAATCCTTTTCATCTTCGGTAAGATAATCATCAACTGAAACCGCCTCATCAATACCTATTTTATTTTTTTTCAGATAATCATAAATTAAGCCATATTGCTCTTCGCTTAGTTCTTGCGAAGAGAATATCTCTTTCACCTGCAATGTCGTTATCAAGTGATTCTGCTCTTTTGCCAGTTCTCTTGCCTTTTCTAAGGATTTCGCGAAAGTAAGCTCTTTATTTTCCACTTAACCTCCATATCACGCTTCGCGTGACTCAAATAGCCATGAAAGAATCCGTCATTGCGAGGAAAAGGAATAAAAAACATTCCAAGGAAAAAAAACATTCCTGCGAAGCAATCCAGGGTCGTTGTCTGGATTGCTTCGCTAACGCTCGCAATGACGTAATCTTTCATACTAACCTCCATGTCGCCCCTTCGGTTCGACTCAAATAGTCATGAAAAGGGTGCAACGATTTACATTTTCTTTTATAATAACCTTTAAGGAGAAGGTATACTACAAAGCACGGTGAGGAGAGTCGTAGACTTCCTTAAAGGATTAAAACAGTATACTAACCAGTGTAAGAGCCGCCTTTCAAGCACAAATAAGAGGTATCAGCCAGTTCATTGGCTCTGTGAACTTTTCGCATGTAAGCCCGCATACTAATGATTGTTTTAACACTTAGTTAAATGTGTGGCGGTTCAGTCAATGCCTTCTCCAAACTTAAAAAGGAGGGTTAGTTTTGAAAATCGTTTATCCAATCTGTTGCGGCGTTGACGTTCACAAAACGTTCCTAGTCGCAACCATCATCACCACCACTGACGGAATCATGCCGAACTATCAAACAAAACGCTTTTCCACTTTCAACAACCAGATATGTGCTTTTAAACAATGGCTTTTGGATAACAACTGCCGGGACGTTTGCATGGAGTCCACCGGGAAGTATTGGATTCCCGTGTCCAATTTATTGGAGGATTCCATTAACGTCACCATCGCAAATCCTAAGTGGGTTAAAGCCGTTAAAGGCAACAAAGATGACAAAAAGGATTCTAAGTGGATTGGCAACCTGTTTCGCCTTGGTATGGTTCCCGGCAGTTTTATCCCTTGTAAAGAGATTCGCATATTGCGCGAATTCACGCGGTATCGCTTCAAACTGGTTTACTGCAAATCCAGCGAGAAAAACCGCTATCAAAATGTGTTCACCGTTTGCAATGTAGCTCTTGATGCTGTCGTCTCCGACATGTTTGGCGTTTCCGCCTCCGCCATCACCGACTACATTGTTAACTCCGACACTTTTGATCCTGATCATTGTGTTTCTTTGTTGCAAAAATCCCTCAAAAAGAAAGCGGAGGAGGTAGTTGCTTCCATCGAAGGCTTCCAGATGGCCGATTCGCAAAAGGTACGCGCACGTTTGATAAAGGAACACTACGATTACTTAGTCTCACTTATTGAAAAGCTGGATGCTGCAATCGAATTACTTATCATGCCATTTGAAAACGCTGTCAGTTTATTATGCACCACTCCCGGTATCAAGCGCATGAGCGCAATTAATATTATTTCGGAAATCGGGGTTGATATGGCACAATTCGGTTCTTCAAAACGCTTGTGTTGCTGGGCGGGGTTGACTCCCTCAAATAATGAGTCTGCTGGCAAAAAGAAGTCTGTAAAAATTAGCCGGGCGGGCGTTTATCTAAAACCCATGTTAATACAGGTTGCCAATGCTGCCATTAAGGATGCCCAAAATCCCTATTATCGGCTAAAATATGAGCAACTCATGAAGCGCCGGGGCAAAAAGCGGGCTAAAATCGCTATCGCACGGATGATACTGACCGCGGTATTCCACATGCTTTCAACAGGGGAAGTATGGAATCCCTGTGACCTAAAGCAAGTCGATATGCCTTCTGAAATGCGGGAAAAGCAATTGCAGAAAAACTTGCGTAAGGCGGCGAAGCTTCTTGTTGCTAATGGCGTGATAGACCAAAAAGCTATTCAATTTCCTGAAAAAATATCTGCCTAAGGCAGTATTCGTTAAAAAATTTCCTTTTCTGCCAAGGGGATAGTCTGCCCTTTTTTAGGGTACAGCTATGGGGTCATCTTTTCATACTACCCTCCATGCGCATTAGTTGCTTTGGCAACCTCCGAAAAACCAAGTTGAACCGATTTTGCGGTGTTAAAAGCTTGGATATATGGGTTTTTACGCCGCGAAAATCGTGTGAAACTAGTTTTTCGGAGGTTGCTTGTTTGCGGCTGGCCGTAAACAAGCGGTTTCATCAAGATATACCGCCCCTGACGGCGTGCCCATCCATAAGCCCCTGAAAAGACCGTTATCGACATCCTCCAAAAAGCAAAGCACCTCGTCGTGGGGAAGATAGTCATTCGCCGTCAGCAGGCGAATTTGTTCCCCGCCATCGAAAATAGCGATGCCATCGGCTTCCGAAGCAAACCAGATGTACCCGTTCCGGTCGCGGTACAGGCCGCGTACCTTTTCGCCGGCCAGTCCGTCTTCCTTGGAAAGGACAGCATCCAAAACCATCTCGCTGTCTTTGATTACCAGGCGGCAAGCGCCCCCCCGGTCAAAGAAACCCGTTCCGGCCCAGACCAGCCCGTCTATTTCCAGGAAGGAGGTCACGTATGGATGCGGTAAGCCATCGGATACGGCAAAAGCCGCAAAATTTCCGTCCCGGTAAAGGGTTATGCCGCCCTTCGCTTCGTAGCCCCCGAAAAGAATGGCGCCGTCCGGCAAGACCAGCATCGTATAAACATAGTCCGACAAAAGGCCATCCGCTTCGCTGATGCGGAAGCCATCGCCAATCCGGTAAGCGCCGGTAAGCGTTCCGGCCCATAGGCCGTCCCCTGACATGGCAAGGCACTCAATCCGCTGGGGCAGCAAAAGGTCAAACTGGCGGCCGTCGTAACGATATAGGCCTTGCTCACTGCCGATGTAGAGCAAGCTTTCATCGCAATAAAGCGCCCGGACATCGGTGCCGGGAAATGCTTTCACGAAGGTAAAAGCCTGGCCGTCAAAACGGTATAAGCCATTCCGCCCGCCGGCGAACAGCGTTTTTTCTGTTTGCCCTGCTTCTTGATGCCATTCCAGCGCGTAAAAATCAAGGTCGGTCTGATAGAATGCCACGCCTTCCGGCAGCACCCTTTCGGGTGTATTTTCGAGCAGGCCCCTTACCGCAAAGGCCAGAACCAGGACGCCCAGTCCTGCAAAGATTAATTTTCGCATAGTAGGGAACCCATACTCTCAAGCTCCGCAATCGCCCCGTCAATATCAAACGCTTTAAGCGTTTCGCGGACACGCTCCAGCGCTTCATTCACTTCCCCGCCAAAATCAAACGCCAGCGCTTCATTCACTTGGGCCGCCGCTCCGTCTGCGTCAAAATCATTCGCAAAATCAAGTGCTTTTTGTACCTTTTCAGCTAAAAATGCCGGATCCCCGGCGGCTTTATCCCCTGCAGCCTCCTCAGGGTCGGGGAAAATCACGGCAAGCGCTTCAAGCAGCTTATGAAGCCCAGCCAGCAAGCCGGGAAATTGCGCTTCACAATATTGCATATCCAGTTCTTTGGCCGCATTTTCCAGGCCGGCCGCCACTTCCGAAAGGCCCATGACTCCCAAGGTTGCCAGCGAAGATTTCATCGCATGGACCGCAATCGCAAAATTGGCCAGCTCCTGATTTCCTAAAAATCCATCCAGCTTCTCACATTCGCCCGCAAGCTTCCGGTAAAACGCTTCCGTCATTTCCTGATAAACGTCGGCCATCCCGGCGAACCGGCTTAGGCCGATTTCCGCATTCATCCCGTCGATTCGTTTCACTGCCGTCAAAAAATCAGCGCTCCCCGCCCTGGCATCCGGATTATCCGTGCCGCCGTCCGCTAAAGACGATGCCGAAACCTCACTTTCAACGATTTTTTCATGGGGCAAATAATCATATAAAGCGTGCGACATCTCGCTGATTTCAATCGGTTTGGTAACAAAGCCGTTAAAACTGTTGGCAAGGAACATTTCCCTTGCGCCCTGGATCGCATTGGCAGTCAGGGCAATGATCGTCATTTTTTCATATTTTTCGCCCATTTTCCGGATTGCGAGCGTCGTTTCGATGCCATCCATTTCCGGCATCATATGATCCATGAAAACGATGTCATAATCCTTCTCCTTCACCATCCGGATCGCCTCTTTGCCCGAACCGGCGATATCGATGTCGATCTGGAACAAATTAAGCAGCCCTTTCGCGACTTTCAGGTTCAGGTCATTATCATCAACAACGAGAATTTCCGCTTCCGGGGCATGGAACTTACGTTCGGTCTGGACCTTATAACCCTCGGCAACGGCCTTTCCGTCGCCAAGCACCTTCGGCACGGTCACGGTAAAAGTCGTGCCTTCGCCGTACACGCTGCTGACCGTAATGTCGCCGCCCATCATTTCCGCGAAGTTTTTGCTGATCGCCAGCCCTAACCCGGTGCCGGTAATATTACGGTTTTTATGCGTATCGGCCTGGACGAAAGCCACGAACAAGGTTTTCATGTCTTCCTCGCGGATGCCCATCCCGCTGTCTTTGATGGCAAAGGAAACCGTTTCATCGGTGACGGTTATTTTCATGCGGACATAGCCTTCGCTGGTAAATTTGACCGCGTTGGAGCAAATATTGGTCAAAATCTGCCGCAGCCGGACATCATCGCCATAGAGGTATTTCGGCATTTCACCTTCGGTTTCGAGAACGAATTCGAGGTTCTTTTTATGGGCAACGAAATCAAACATCGATTTTAAGTTATGGTTAAATAAGTCGAAATCATAGTCAACCGGGTCAAGCTCCATTTTGCCGGACTCGATTTTGGAAAAGTCGAGGATGTCGTTGATGATGCTCAATAACGAGTGGGAGGAAAGGTTGATGTCCTTCACATAATTTTCCTGCCGGTCATTTAGCGACTCATTCAGAAGCAGCTCCGACATGCCGATAATTGCGTTCATCGGCGTGCGGATTTCATGGCTCATTTTCGCCAGGAAATCATTTTTCGCCCGCGAGGCCTGCTCGGCTTCGTTTTTCGCTTCCACCAGCTCCGTTATTTCCACCAGCTCAAAAACGCGGGAATCATTTTCGGTCATCAAAGAGGAACGCATCATGAACCAATATTCCTGGTCATCCTTCGTTAATTCCAGGGTGGCCTGAAAATAATTTTCAACGTTCAGCGCTTCCGTGACCATCGTCTTGACATCATCGGGCAAAGGTAGTTTAAGCAAAGGCCGCCCGGCCAGCTCATCCCGCTCGCCAAGCCCCAGCCAGGCGCAGAGGGACCTGCTGATATATTCGACCTCGATTTTATTGTTAATGACCATCATCGGCGTTTGCATTTCCCGGCTCATCCGTGACAAAAATTCGCTTTTGGCCAGGTTGGCTTCTTCGGCGGAAAGCAGCGCGTTCTGGATTTCGGTAACATCATAACTGTTGATGATATATCCGGCCCTTTTGCCTTCGCTATCGATAAAATATGTGGCAACGCCACGGAAATATTTTTCGCTTTTTTTGTGGTAGAAAACATCGGCTTCGCGGCCTTCCTTTAAGGCATCAATCGGGCAGTAGCTGGACCCAGGCGGGTAAGCGCTGTGTTCGCTGTAAGGCTCGCCGATGACATCGTCCAAAGCCGCGTCCAAGGTCTTTAATCCGTGTTCGTTCATATATATAATGGTTTCTTTTAGGTCAATGATGCTTTGCGGGTTGCTGGTATTGGCGGCCAGGTTATTCGCCATCGCGTCAAAGCCGTTCGCAACATCGGCGAATTCATCAAAATAGATGTCATTAAAGCGGAATTGCCGTTCCCCGGCACGGTAACGGAAAACGCCTTTCAGCAGATAAGAGATATTGCTTTTGAAAGAAGCGGCGACCAGAATCGCCATTGTGGTCAAGAATAAGCTGATAACCAGGGTATTCAGGATCAGGCGGCGGGTAACTGATTTTTTGTTTACGGAGACGGCGGTATCGAGTTTATCTTTCAGGGCAGTAACCGGGCGGGAAAAATCTTCAAGGCCGGCGCCAATGGCGACAAAACCAAAACCGCGCAGGGAAAAGTCGTTTTCAGCGGAAGGGGCATATTGTCCGGTATAATAGGGGATCGCGGCGGCGGTAGTCAGTTTATAATGCCCGCTCCACAGAATGTTAAATGACCCGGAGCCGCCATTTTCGGTTAAGTCCATCCAGCCGGTCGCCTGGGGGGCATTGTTTAGGTATCGTCCGTCCAGTCCAACCAAACCTTGGGCCGTCAGTTCGGCGGCCGGCTTTTTATCACGGGTCTGATTGTCAAAAAGCGGCCAGTCAGCAATAAAATCCGTCCACTTAGCGATGCCGCTTTCCTGCCAGGCTTCATAGATGGAAGTCTCTAGCCAAGGAACCTGCGGTTCCCCGGTCGCGGGGTCGAAACCAACGATCGAGTGATGGCGGGGATGGCTGATGCTGCGGCATTGATAATCCCAGATAAAGGCATAATTGCCTTCATTCGCGCTGGGCATCTGCACGTACCGTTCATCCATCGGGGTCAGGTGGTCAACGATTTCCATAATATGGTCATGATTGAGGGCAAAAGTGACATAACCGGTGATGCTGCCGGATGAATCGGTCACCGGGGTGGCGAAACGGATGATGCCTTCAAACCGCTGCCCATTGGGATTTTCCTGTCCCGCGTATGCCTGGCTCTCCGGATCAAAGGTTAAACCGGCCCCGTTTACGTTATCGGGGACATAAAGGCCGATAAAATGGGAGGGGACATAAGCGCCGATGACATCGGATACATAAATTTCGCCGGGCTTTAGATTTTTAAGCTGTTCAAAATAGGATTCGGCTTTGACGTAAGTATTGTCCTTAATCGAGACATTGCGTTTTTCCGGACTGAGCGGGTAATTTTTCTTAGGAGAGTTGGGAGCTACCACTTTTAATAGCTCATTGCCGGCCAGGTCAAGATAGGTTATCTCATCATACAAAGGGGTATCAAGATATTCAAATGACTCCGCCGGACGCGAGTGGAAAGCGTTCATGTCATCGTTTTCGGCATTGGTCGATTTGGCAGGGGTTTTAATCGGTTTTCGTTCCGTTAGTGTCCAAGTTTTGGTGCTTGATGTCAGTTCCCAGTCGCCTTTATCAGTAATCCGGCCGGTTTTATTATTGATGAATCCGGTGAACAGTTCATCGGAAAGTGGGCTTTCGGCGAGAAACAGAAGGTCGGCATCGCGGGCGTAGAGGAAATCGGCAACGCGGCGGGCGGCATCGGTGGTCATCCGCTCGATATTGGCAGTGGCCATGTCGTTGATGACAATGGTGGTTTCCGCAACGGTGATATCTTCAATGTATTCACCCAAAGTAGCGGTCTGGGAGGTTTCCACGATAATTAGGGCGATGACCGGCACGATTCCGGTAACGAGATAAGCAAGAACCAGTCTGGGCACGATGCCGAACTTACGAAAATAATCACCAAAGCTGCGTCTTTCGCGTTTGTTTTTTTCCATGATTTACCCTTACACAATGATTGACAGAAAATTACATTTCTATTATAGCAATCTATGGGGGAAGAATCAAGTTCAAATGTGGAGTCAGCCACGATAAACGGGTAAAATGAAATTTGTATAAAAATTTAGCTTTTCGTCATTGCGAGGAACGAAGCGACGAAGCAATCCAGTAAAATTACCATATTTATTGGCTGGATTGCTTCGCTGCGCTCGCAATGACGTTAATTATACTTATGGCAACCTCCGAAAACCCAAGTTGAACCGATTTTTGCGGTGGAAAAAGCTTGGATATATGGGTTTTTACATCGCGAAAATCGTGTGAAACTAGGTTTTCGGAGGTTGCCTTATTCATTTTACCCGTTTATCGTGGGAGTCAGCTTTCATGAATATTTCGCTTAAACAGTACGTAGGTTGCGGCGAAGTATAGTGCGTAAATTCCGAACAGCAGCGCCGCCGATACGCCGAAATAAGCAAAAACGGCGGTATTTACTCCGGTGCTGCGGACGAATAATTCGCTGGCGAACAGGATGATTACGGCGCTGATTAAAATGGCGGCGATGATCGGGCATAAATAGTACCATAACAGTTGCTTCCAGATTACTTTGTCAATATCCTTTCCGTTAAGCCCCAGCTTGCTCAGTACCGCATAACGGAACTTGTATTTATTGGAATCGCTTAACTGCTGGACGGAAAGCACAGTCAGCGCCACGCAAAGGTAAACCATCGCGATGTAAAACAGCGGGAAAATGATGGAGCTTAGGATATATTTCACCTCATGAACGACATCGGCGCGGATTACGATTTCTGAGCTATGCACCATGATCTGCTTTGTTCCATACCCGCGAATGAAAAAATCATCTTCTTTTTCCGGCTCATCGGCAGCGGGTGCCGGATCCAGCAGGCTTTGCAAGCCGGGTTTTTCATTTTCAATATCCATCACCAGCCGCCCGTAATAAGGTTCCATCATGGCAATCGCCGCATCCGGGACGATAATCAGGTAATCGGCGCCATTATGGCCATCCTGGCCGAAGCCTTCGGTTTTAATTCCGGCAAAATCGTAAATCAGGCCGCCGATCTTAATTTCGGCCCGGGAAATGGAATCCCCGGTTTCGCGGTGGACCCGCGCGCTAAGATGAAGCAAATATTCCTGCTCGCCTAAGCTGATTTCACCGTGTCCCAGCATTTTCCGCAAATAATTATAATCGCTTAGTTTCATGAAGGTATCAAATTGATAATATGCCCACACGCTTTGCTTGATCAGCGCCCGATCCGGGGTGCCGTCCGGCGCTTTCAAAGCGTCGCCGAAATAGCGCAGATTGGTATATAGGAATGTATTTACCTCATTGGTCCCGTTTTGGTAAATCGCGTAAGGATAGATATCACGGACATCGGCGGCTTGGGTTACCAACGCGATTTCTTCCGTAAACGTATGTTCCGGATCCGGGTGCGAGATGCTGACGGCAAAAGGAAAATCATGAGGAAGCTGTTTGTCGAGATAATCGCTGAACATCATTGCAATGCTCAACCCAACCATTGCCAAAGCAAAAAGAACGGTCAGGGTCCCCATTGTAAACGGCATGGTTTTAATTTTGCCGGAAAACTGCCGCAGCAGAAACAGATTGCCGCTTTTGTATATTCCGGCGCGTTTGCTGCGGATATAGCGGGCCACAAAAGAGGAAAGGCCCAGATAAATCAGGTAGATGGCGATGATGAAGCCAATGGTAGCAAGAAAAGCTTCGCTGAATGAAAACCCGCCTCGGAACAGGAAAAAATAGAAAGCGGCAATATAAGCAAGGGAAAGGAAAAAAAGCCATTGTTTCCCTTTGTCGCCTTTTTCATTGATTGGCTGGTTGTGGTTATCGGCAGTCATCAACTGGCGGATGTTCATTTTCCGGAATTTTTTCTTGCTGCGCCATAAGGCCAGCAGATAACAGCCAAAATAAAGGCCGATGGTCATCAGGAAGGAATAGGGGTTCAAATCAAGTGCCAAAGAATAGGCGTTGCCGATTAAGCTGTAAAAAATGGCCAGCAATGCCTGCTGGAGAAACAAGCCGAAAACAAGGCCAAGCAAAAAGGAAAGGCAGCCCATCAGCAGGTTTTCGCGCCAGAAGAGTTTGGCAATTTGCCTGTTTTTCATGCCGATGAGCAGATAGATTCCGAATTCCCTGCTTCTTTTTCCGAGCATGAAGAAAACCATGTAGCGGATGAGCCAGGCAATAATCAGGATAATGAAAAAGGTCGCAAGGCCAACCATGATCGCCATCAGCGGCACATCTTCAAGGACCATCGCCACATCACGCGACAAGAGCATGGAATTAAAAGCGAACAGCAAAGCGGCGAAAATGATCATCGTAATCATGTAAACGGCATAATCTTTGGCGGAACGGCGGGCATTGCGGCGGGATAATTTACTTAGCATCGCGGTCACCTCCCGTCAGGGCAAGGACATCGAAAATTTCGTTCAAAAAGGGCTTGCGTTCTTTTTTGCCCCGGATCAGTTCGTTGAAGATTTCGCCGTCTTTTAGGAAGAGGATTCGCTTGCAGTAGCTGGCGGAAAAAACATCGTGGGTGACCATCAGGATGGTTGCGTGCATTTCGTCATTCATTTTTGCCAGGGTTTCAAGCAATGTCTGGGCGGATTTTGAGTCAAGGGCCCCGGTCGGTTCGTCGGCCATGATGAGGCGGGGGTTATTAACGAGGGCGCGGGCGCAAGCGCAGCGCTGTTTCTGGCCGCCGGATACCTGGTAAGGGAATTTGGCGCGGATGTCTTCGATGCCCAGAACTTTTAATATGCGGGCGGTGGTTTCGTCGATTTCTTTTTTGGGGCGGTCGTGGAGGGTCATCGCGAGGATGATGTTTTCTTCGATGGTGAGGGTGTCAAGCAGGTTAAAATCCTGGAAAATGAAGCCCAGGTTTTCCTTGCGGAAGTCGGCGAGCTTGCTTTCGCGCATTTCGGTGATGTCCTTGCCGTCAAAGTAGATGTGGCCGGAGGTTACGCGGTCGATGGTCGAGAGGACATTCAGCAGGGTGGTTTTTCCTGAGCCGGACGCGCCCATGATGGCGATGAACTCGCCTTCGCGGACGGTGAAGCTTAAACGGTTGATGGCTTTGGTGATGTTGTTTTCTTTGCCGTAGTATTTTTCGACGTCGCGGACTTGGATTAGATCATTCATGGTTTTGCTCCTGTTTTTTGGGGGTTGGTGGTAGGTCTATGGATAGTATAGGGGAATGATTTGAGGAGTTGTATCAATTAAGATTACGATAATCTTACAGTTTTGTAAGGAGCGTTCGGGTCGAGCCGGGATGAGGGGTCTGGTGCAGGGTATGTTAATCTCGTAAGGAGCATAGGCCTCTTTAAAGGATGCCGTAATATTCGCTGACGGGAAAGGTGAAAATGATTCTGGTGAATTCTGCTTCTTTGGATTCGGCGGTGATGCCGATATCCATTTTGTCACAAAGTTTTTTGCACAGGAACAGGCCGATTCCGGTTGACTCCTTTTTTCCCTTTCTTCCGTTGCTGCCGGTAAAGCCTTTCTCGAATATCCGGCCAAGCTCATGCTCCGGGATGCCGATTCCGTGGTCCTCGACGATTAGGCGGACAGCTCGGTTGCGTAAATCATTACGAATAAGCGCGGAAGAAATGTTGCTATCGATGGTGGGTAATGATATTGCTTGCGAATAGATGTTGATTTCGCCGGAATCATTTTTTCGATATTTGATGGCATTAAGCAAAATTTGCTTTAGGATAAATTGGAACCATTTTTCATCGGTATAAACGGTTTCGTCAGTGATATTTAGGCTAATAGAGAACTGGTGTTCGATGAAAAAATATTTCTCATTTTGGAGTACTTGTGTGATTGTTTGCGCTAAATCGATTTTTTTGATGAGATAATCTTGATGGACATGATCAGAACGCGCGTAGAAAAGGGCTAAATCGACGTAGTTTTCCAGTTTCTTAAGTTCGCGTTTTAGTTTATCCCGGAAGTTATGCGTGTCTGGTAAATGATTCGGGAAGTCCGGATTAGTGGAGGTTAGGATGTTTGCGGAGGCAGTTAGGTTATCGCACATCAAAATCATGGCGGTCAACGGTGCTTTTACTTCATGGATCCATGTTTCGATATATTCCCGGTAATTTTTTTGCTCGTCTTCAATTTGATTGATTTTTTCGATGACGGCTTTATTTGATTTGCGGATGATTTCCCGGTATATTTGGTCATCCAAACGGTCGGTTGATTCCATCACTTCACCGATTAGGTAGCGTTTATCTAAGCGATCGAGGACGGTGAAAAGCTGATGAAAATAACGGCGGCGCTTAATAAAATCGAGACCGAAAAAAATCAGCAGCACAAAAGCCCATGTTAATAAGATGAGGATGATATTTCCTAATGGGTAAGCGGTTGCAAGTAGGAAGCCGGTTAAAAAGATCATGCCGAAAATATTCACGATGAGAACGAGAATTTTGTTTTTCAGATATTCGCTCAGTGGCAGATATGATTTATTATTCATTAATTGCGTCCATTATATTATCTGGATTGCTTCGCTTCGCTCGCAATGACGTTAGGTTGCCATATCTAAGATGATATAACTTTTTAAATCAATTTGTAGCCAAGCCCTCTTTTGGTTTCAATAAAATGATCGACTCCTATTTCTTTTAGTTTGCTGCGTATTCTGGTCATATTTACACTTAGGGTATTGTCGTCAATATAAACCTGATTGTCCCATAGATAGTTCGTAAAGTCGGCTCGGGAAACAAAGTTTCCGGCATGGATAAATAAAAAATGAAGAATTTTTAATTCGTTTTTCGTTAAGTCGATTTTTTTTCCGTTTGCTTCGAGCATAGCGGAACGAATGTCAAGGGTTACCTGATGATGAGAAAAACGTAAGGTTTCGGCGGCATCTTTTATTGTTCGTTTAAGTAAAGCCGAAATTCGGGCCAACAGGATCGGTGGGTTAAATGGTTTGGCAATAAAATCATCACCACCCAGTTGTAAACAGTTTAGTTCATTCATCGCCGTGTTATTTCCGGTAATGAAGATAATCGGAATTTCTGAGTTTCGTCTTATTTTTTTGCAAATGTCCATTCCTGATGCATCCGGCAGGTTTATGTCAAGCAAAATCAGATCCGGTGATATTTTTTTGATGGTATCAGCGGCATGGGTGAATTGACTCATTTCTGTAACCTGATAAAGCGCATTTTTAAGTAGGATAGAAAGCTCCTGACGGATTACTTCATCATCTTCAACGATTATGATATGGTACATAATGCCCCTATTTATAGCCTGGATTGCTTCGCTACGCTCGCAATGACGGCTTTTAATTACACTTGTTCATAATTAATTCATTTTACCCGTTTTATCGTGTGGACTTAAATTTATTTTCTTGATTTTAACAGATAATTGTGGTAAAGTCAAAAAGTAACGTTCTTCAGGGTCGGGTGAAATTCCCTACCGGCGGTAAAAGTCCGCGAGCTGGCATGAAGAGATAGACTCCTTCATGGGCTGATTTGGTGAAATTCCAAAACCGAC
>Ga0082212_10008283_pt1 | contig 13611 bp, 14 predicted proteins | sample TergutNt197P3_FD_71548 | JGI IMG/M metagenome (GOLD analysis project Ga0082212, IMG submission 71548) | Neocapritermes taracua P3 segment gut microbial communities from Petit-Saut dam, French Guiana - Nt197 P3 | ecosystem: Host-associated > Arthropoda: Insects > Digestive system > Gut ... | reverse complement strand
CATTTTTATCATGAAGGGTAATTCTGAAATAACCAGTAATGAAAACAATGGTGTTGGTCTAGGCGGTGGTGTTAATATTATTGACGGCACTTTTAGAATGGAGGGCGGATCTATTTATGGAAATACTACTTCTCAAAATGGCGGCGGAGTGTGTGTAGGTAGCGGCGGAAATTTCATTATGACAAAGGGTACGATATACGGAAATGATGGCACTCCAAAAGCCAATTCAGTACCCATTGGTATAGATGGAGGAAATGCTCTTTATGTATTCGCCGGCGGAAAATATAATATCGACGGTACATCAATTACAACCTCAACTAATATATCTTATAACAACACTATTTCGAGATAGCAAACTTGCTAATATATAAAGGAGTTAAAAAAGTAAACATGAAAAAATTTATCCCTATTTTCCTGCTGTGTTTGAGCCCCGTAGTTTTACAGGCTCAGTCTACGGCAGAGGAAATTGAAGCGCTGCTGGAAACAGAGGCTGTCACTTACGCACAGGCGGCGCGTTTTATTATGGAAGCGGCGGACATCATAACCTCTTCCGGCGCAGCGCTTTCCGGCGGCTGGTTTGAGTATGCAATGGAGCAGAAGTGGCTTCCGCGCAATACTTCTGCGAATCAGACGGCGCGCCTGGACAGGGTCGCTCTCCTTGTTATGCGCTCTTTTGATATTAAGGGCGGCTATTTTTATTCCATCTTTAAAAGCCCGCATTATGCCTATCACGAACTTTTATATAAAAGGGTAATTCAGGGAAGAGCCGACCCTGCGATGGCGGTATCCGGGAGCAATCTGCTTTTTATTACAAGCAGGGCGCTAAACCTTAAAGAGCAGGAGCGTTAATCATGAAAAAGCTGATCATTTTTACGATTGCAGTATTTGTTATAACGTTCCCGCTTGCTTCCATGGACTTTGGGATTGTGCTTAATCAGTCAGCAGAAGGCGGCAGCGAATTTGATACAATTAGTAATACAATAGAATCGGATACCAATTACAAGGCAAGCCTTGTTCCGCGCGTTTCTTTTCAGTTTGGGAAGTCAATGGAGCTGTTTGTTTCCGCCGGAGTTTTTTACAACTACAATGACGACACATATCCCGTTCCCGAACTTTTACGGACAGAGTTTACATGGACTTACAACAGGCTTAAAATTGCGCTTGGGAGAATGCAGATAACGACCCCTATCGAATATGTTGCAAACGGTCTTTATGACGGACTCCATGTTTCCTACGAAAGCGATAAAGGTACATTCTCTTCGGGGATATGGTACACGGGTTTTCAGTATAAAAAGAGCGCGAACATCGTAATGACAAACGGTTTTGCCGGCACAAGCGATCAGGAAAAGTATGAAGAGCCGCTCAACTACAGCGACTTCGTAAACACATATTTCGCATCACGCCGTCTTGTAACGTCGCTTTTCTGGGAACATCCCGGTATCGCAAAAGTTGTAAGGGTAAAAGCCGGTTTTATCCAGCAGGTTGATTTAAACGGAAATCCGGAATATTTAAACAGCAGGTACTTTATGGCGAAGTTTGGATTCTCTACGGGAAGCCTGCTTTTTGAATTAGGCGGAGTTTTTCAGATGGTTCAGACACATACCGACGCTGCAAACAATTTTATCTGGGAGTTTGGAGTTTTTTATAATATTCCCACTGTTCTTCCAAGCCGCATTTCATTTACGGGAAACTTTTCAAACTTTGACAGTTCAAATATACTTACGCAATTCCGCCCGATCAACGCAAAATCCTTTGGGCAGATTGTAGACCTTCCCGTTGCGGGAGTTTCCATACTCACCCTGGATTATTCTGCAAGGCTTCTTCAGAGTCTATCTTTAAGCGTCGGAACATCGTACTATATGCTAAGCGACATAAATCTTGTGCTTCAAAACGGTTTCTTTTTGAATAACGAATTATATGCAAGAGTTGTCTGGAGTCCTGGTTCTGACTGGCAGTTTAACGCAAGCGGAGGCATTGCGCTTCCTGGAAGCTGGAAAATTACTTTCGGCGCAGTTCTTGCATTTTTATAGGAGGATTTATGAAAAAGGGTCTGATTTTTATTCTGTTGTTATGTGCAATCGCTTTCGCGGTTTTTGCGCAGAATGGAATTGTACGCGAAATGTCCGGGGAGGTCGAACTTAAACCCGCCGGCGCTTCTTCCTTCACTCCCGCCCGTATCGGGAGCACTGTCGCTCAGAACACGATTGTTTCCACGGGTTTTAAAAGCACCGCTATTATCGAAATTGGAAGTTCCGTTATTACCGTCCTTCCCCTTACGCGTCTTTCGCTTTCAGAAATACAGGCAAGCTCCGGCACGGAAAATATATCGATGAATCTGCAAAGCGGACGCATCAGAGTCGATGTAAACCCGCCTGCCGGAACAAGGACAAACTTTGAAGTGCAGACTCCAAGTTCAACAGCTTCTGTGCGCGGAACGAGTTTTGAAATGGACACTCAGAACCTGAATGTTTTAAGCGGTTTGGTTACTTACACAAACAACAACGGTCTTGGGACTATTGTGCCGGGCGGTCTTTTCAGCTCCATTGCAAGCGACGGGCAGATCATCGATCCTTTTGTTCAGGCAAGTCAAGCGCTCGAGCCCACTCCGCCTCTTGGAGCGGAAGTAACCGGAGGAGCGACGCTGCCTCCTGCATCTACCGGAGACATCACGATAGAGATTCAATATTAAAAGAATTTTATTTAATACAGCGGGAATTAGGTATAGAGTGAAAGCGATTCCTGCTGTATAATAATATCAATGTCAGATAACCGTGAAATCAAAACCCACACCCCGATGGACTACACAAGGGCGTTAAATAAGTCCTTGGAAATTTTTATTTCCTTTACAGAAAAAGCGCTTAATGAAGTCCTCTCTAAAGGTTTGTATCCGATAGCGGATGCCGCAGAGCTTGACAGAATTATCGTCTTTCGCGTTTTCAATTTAAAAAATAACACCGCAGGCGAGATTTACAGATGGGACAGGGCGGAAGGCGGGACTGTGATGATAGACCCGTCTCTTGGCGTGCTGCCGCTAACCGGAGCAATGAAGCGCTGGATTTCTATCGTTACAAACGACACCTGCATAAGCCTTAAGAAAAGCCAGTTTTCTGAAGAAGAGTCCGCCTTTTTATCCCCGCGCGGAGTTATGTCAATTTTAATCGCACCGGTCTTTATCGAAAATGAATTCTGGGGAATCGTTACATTCCACGACAATGTAAGTGAAAGGGAGTTTGACGATGACTGCACCGGGATGTTAAGATCGTCCGCCCGCCTTTGCGCCGCTACAATCATGCAGGACACAATGAAAAGCAAGGTACTGGATGAAATCGAATTTAACCGGGTAATGTACGAAGCAGCTCCAATAGGGCTTACCACTTTTAACGAGTATATGAAGATTGTAGACTGTAACGACTCTGTTGTAAAAATGTACGGCGTTCCCAAAGAGTACTACCTTGAACACTTCCTGGATTTTTCGCCGGAGTATCAGAAGGACGGAATAAAAACTACAGATAAGTTATACGACATAATGAAGCGCACCTTTAACGGCGAAAAAATCACGACAGAGTGGATGCATCAGGCGCTGGACGGAACGCCGATTCCCTGCGAGCTGATACTGACCCGCGTTAAGTACAAGGACAATTACATAGGACTGGGTTATATTTACGATTTACGGAATATCCATAAAATGGAAAACAGCATAAAACACCTGGAAACCGAGGTTATAAAAATAAACTATGATCCGCTTACAGGAATTTATAATAGACGCTACCTTGACGAAGCTATGAAACAGGTTTTAAAAACTCTTTCGCGTTCCAACGGTTCTTTAAGCGTGATGATGATTGACATCGACTTCTTTAAAAACTACAACGACACCTACGGTCATCATGAGGGCGACAGATGCCTTAAAGCCGTTGCAGAGATACTGACAAGGTGTATAACAAGAGCCGACGACTTTGTCGCCCGTTACGGCGGAGAGGAGTTTGTCGTTGTGCTGCCCAACACAAGCGCAAAAGGTGTGCAGATGATTGCCGTCCGCCTGCTGGAAAGTATGCGCAAACAAAACATCCCGCATTCAAACAGCGCCGCAGCAGATCATGTAACTTTTTCCATAGGGGCTGTGACGGGCATAGTTGATCACACGCACACGGAAGAGGACTATATAGAACATGCGGACGAACTCCTTTATAAATCCAAACAGAGCGGCAGAAATAAATTCACTTTTGAAGTTCTAAAAATTAAGGGAAAAGATTCAAACCCGGATTAATTTAATCTGTTACTGCGTATATCCCTTATTACTCTTTCAAGGTCGGAGTTATTCGGGTTTCCAATCCGCGCTTCTTCCAGAAACTTTAGCGCTTCGCTGTAGTCTCCCGTATAGTACAGAATCAATCCCTTATAATAATACGCGTCATAAATATAGGGCGACTCAAGGATATCGTACATCATTATCGCTATGTCAAAAAAATGCAGCGCTGTTTCATAATCGCTTACCATGAAGAATAGTTCGCCTACTCCGTAGTAACCTTCCGGGTCGTAGGGGAGTATTTCTATCACATGCATATAGAGTTCAAACGCTTCCTGGAGTTTGTTTTGAATTCTGTAAACTATTGCAAGGTTAGTGAAGGGAACTTTGTTCTGATCGTTAAGTTCAATCGATCTAAGGTACATCGCTTCCGACTCCGCGTATCGGCTCTGTCTCCTGTAAACGATTCCCAGGTGATCATACGCGTCCACAAAACCGGGATCGAGCGCGATTGCTTCAAGCAGATATTTTTCCGCTTCGTTTGTTCTGTTTTCGTACATGTAGTATGAACCGATGCTGTAGGCTATCATTGCGTCTTCGTTTTTGGAAGGGCTGACCATGTCGACAGGATCGAGCAATCTTATGTTCATGTTTTGAAGCTCGTCCGTGTACCGGGACTGCGCGCTTGCAAAAACTGAACCTGCAAATAACAGCAGAACCGTTAATATAGAAGAAACAAAACTTTTCATTTTTTACTCTACCTTGAAGCGCACGCGCTTCTGATTACTCTACTTTGAAGCGCACGCGCTTCTTACCAAAATGCAAATTAATCCTTTATGTTTGATACAAAGATTTAATCACTCTACTTTGAAGCGCGACACTTCCTTCATCAAAATATCGATTCCCTCGCGGTTCTTGCTGCTTAGATCGTTAACCTGATGAATCGCAACGTTCATCTGATCCGCTCCCGACGCCATTTCGTTCATGCCTGCAGTAATCTCCTGCGTAGCTTTTTCAAGGTTTTCGCTCTCCTGTATAACTTCCTTCGCCCCCTCAAGCATCTCCTGCGAACCTGTGCGAACCTGCCTTGTAATATCATTCACTTCCGTAACGCCGCGGACAATCTGCTTGCTGCCTTCGCCCTGCTCCTCCATCGCACCGCGGATATGCTCCTCCTGATCCGACACAACCCTAACGCTTGTATCGATCGCTTCAAACTTGGTAAGCACGTTCTCCGTTGAACGGGTGATCTTGTCAATCGATTCTTTTATCTTCTTTAATACCACCCCGATTGTTTTTGACTGCTCGCTGGAACTTTCGGCAAGTTTGCGTATCTCGTCGGCTACAACTGCGAAACCTTTTCCCGCTTCCCCCGCATGCGCCGCCTCGATTGCCGCATTCATGGACAGAAGGTTTGTCTGGCTTGCGATGTTTTCCATTACGGAGTTTATTTCCATAAGCCCCTCGGATTCGCGCGCTATCTCCTGAATGTCGGAGGATACTTCCTGCAATCCGGTGCGTCCCACTTCTGACGCGTCCCTTAAGGAGTGTACGTTAGTAACATTTCTTGCAAGAGTTCCGCTTACAGACTGGATATTTGCAGCCATTTCTTCGATAGCAGAGGACGCACTTGCAATATTAGTCGTCTGTTTTTCAACAAGACTGTCCAGCTTGTTGATGTTTGTGACAACCTGTTCCATTGTTGCGTGGGTTTCGCTGACGCTCGCGCTTTGATTTAAAACGCGCCCCTTTATGCTTTGAATATTGGCGGTTATCTCGTTTACCGCGGCAGCAGCCTCGTTCATGTTGCTTGCAAGAACGTTTCCTATGTCGTATAACTTTCCCGCCTCTTTTTTAATAGAGAACACAAGGCTTTTAATTTTATCCAGCGTCAGGTTAAAGTAGCGCGAAAGGTCGCCTGTCTCGTCCTTGGAATTGACGATTATCTGTTTGGTTAAATCCCCCTCTCCTTCGGAAATATCTTTAAGAGTTTCCGTTACATTAACAATCGGCTTAATGATGGATGAAATTACAAGGAACAAAACCGCTCCTACAACAATTATCGAAACTATTGCGACTATGATGGTAACCTGCGTGAGCCTGTCTACTTCTTCAAGGATGTAAGCTTCCGTTGTTGCGACCATTACAGACCATTTGTTTTCGGAGTTTCCTATGGTGATTGGGCGCAGACAGAACTCAAGATTTGTTCTTAAAGCCGGCGAATATTCTGCCGCTTCAAAATTTTCTCCGTCACGGACTGCGCTGCTCGCTTCCTGCATACGGTCGCCGTAAATTGTGTCGACCTCTGTCATCATTTTCCCGACACGGTCCGGAATCGAATGTCCCATTATAAATCCGTTTCCGGAATAGAGAACCATTGCAGCCAGCTCGTCGTATTGCGAAACCACGCGCTCTACCACAATTTGCCCGACAGCGGCGTTTAAAAGAAGACCGACAGTTCCCACAACTTCATTGGTACGCGGGTTAATTATCGGAACTTGCATGATGATAGCAAGCTCTTCCACACCCAGGATTACTCTGTGTGCGGGATTATCAACGCGATCAATTCGCGCAAGGGGTCCGTTTATACGGTTCATTGTGTTTTCTATATCTGTGCTGGTTCTTGCAATTATTTCCCCGCCTTCCCTGGAAAAAGCCATTGCATATTGACCTGTCGGCGTAGACCCGACACGCCCGATATTCTGACTGTCCATGCCGTCTACTGCATCGGGCCTCCAGATCGAATACATGACAACAAGATTCGCTTCTCTGCTTAACGTGCTTAAAAGCATTGCATCGAAGTTATCGCGCCTCATCTCCGGCGGCATAAATTCGTAATCCGCCATACAGTTTGCCAGCGTTCGCAAAATTTTAAGGTAGCCTTCCTCGCGTCCCATCCAGAACTCCGCCTGCTGGTTTGCCATGCGGTAAAGACTTTCCCTGCTCAGTTTTTTGGCGCTTGTAGAGGACTGGCTTAAAAGCAGAATAGCTATTGCAGCTAACACTACCGCCATAATTCCGATGACCAGAATGCTTAGTTTTAATTTGATTTTCATGCGCTTTCTCCGTGTATATTATGAATTATCTTTCTCTGTATACTATTGTAGAAAATATTATTCCGAACAGCAGGGCGATATCAATATTAAGTCCTATGTAGAAAGCGCCGAAACCGTTGTGACTGCGGTATCCTATTTCACTTCCAACCAGATTGTAGTAAATATTCCTGCCGAAAACCAAAGCCCACCTTAAACGGAATCCGGCGGTAAAAACATAATCATTCCAGCTGAGTCCTTTATCTGTCAGATACAGGTAATTTAACCCTGCGAAAATATCGCCGGAAAATATGCTTCTTGTATAGTCGAAGTGAAGATTAAAAATATTCCAAAAAACATTTAGGTTTGCAAAGCTCCACTGTTTTACTTTATCGCCGTTTTCATCTTCGTAATCCCAGCTCCATCTTTTTGCGGGGCTGATTTCTAAACCAATTCTTGAGCGGGAGTGTTCTATAGCAAAATTAAATAAATCGAAATAGGTGTCTAAAATATAATCGTTGTTTTTTTGGAAGTTCCAGTTAAGACCGATATTACCGACATTCCACTTTAAATCGAAATTTTCAAACGCGCCGGCGGCAGAGGCGGTAAGTATAAAAAAACAGATAACAATTCTTTTTATATGTTTTTTCATGCCGATATTATATCACATTTTACTTAACGCTGCCTATTGTGCAGGCATAAACTGTGTACTCCTCGTAACCGTCTATGCATAGTAATTTATCGCAAAAATCCTGATCGTAAGCGGCATAGCAGCAGCTTCCAAGCCCCATAGCTGCGGCGGACAGCATGATATTTTGCCCCGCATGTCCAAGGTCGATTAGCATGGCGCGGTGTGCAAAATGACCGTAACGCCATTCGCTGCGGTATGCTTCGCACGACAGAAGCAGTATAACAGACGCGTTTTCCGGTCCTTTGTAATCCAGGAACACTTTAAGGATTTTATCCTCGCATTCATCAAGCTTGCCAAGGAACTCCGCCGCGGCTCTTTTTTCGCCAATATGCTGCAATGGCGCGTAACGATAAATACCTTTTTCAAGACCTTCAACCGCCCTTGGTATAAAGTAGAGTTCAAAGGAATGGCGCGCCCCTCCGCTTGGAACGGGTCTGAATGTGCAATAGTTATTCCCATGAATCTTCTGAACGCCCTGTGCGCTCCACAAAAGAAACGCAAGCTGTTTCTGCGTCATTAAATAATCCGCATCGAATTTTCTTTCGCTCCTGCGGATATCAAGCAGTTCTGAATATGAGTCATGCTGCATAACGTTCTCAAAGCCGGATTCAAGTTCAATTATCTTCCCGCTGCATGCCTTTCCCAAAGGCGGCTGAGGCAGTTTTTTATCCTGATCGCTTTCATATTCAGATTCCATAGAAGTCTCTGAAAAATTGAATTTCATAAACTCGCGGTTATTGTTTATCCTGTCCCAAACACCTTCGTTACGCGTTTCCATAAATCCTCCGTATATTAATTTTTTCTGTTTTCATCGCTTGTACCCTTGGAAATCACAAGGACAAATTCATGGCAGTTGAACGTTTTATCAAGATAAAAATTGTACCTGTAAAAAATTTTCATCCCGGGAAACCCCGCTCCAATGTGAGGCGCAATGCCGAATGTAACATTTTTAAAATCCGTAGCCGCAGCCGCCGACGCTCCAAGCAGTATTCCGGCAGAACCGCCGTACATATCATAAAATATTCTAAAGTGCAGTTCCAATTTCGTTTTATACTCCAGCAGGAAGCCGTAATCGCTCGCAAAAAAATGACCATACATTACTTTACAGTTTCCCCATTTATAGCCAACTCCGGCATTAAAATAATTGAAGCAGCTTATTTCAAAAGTGAATCCTGATGTGTCATACTCTGTTATGCCGTTATCTTTTGACTCATCTGCAGAAAGAAAAAATGGAAGAAATATGAATAATAAAATTATTTGTTTCTTCATGGATTGATTATACAACAGGTTTTATGTTTACAGTAACTCAATTCCCGCCGCTTTGCAATCGGTAAGAGTTTTCTCGTCCCAAACAGAAACCTGCACTTCTCCGACATGCACTTTTTCCAGAAGCAGCATGCAAAATCGTGACTGACCGATTCCGCCGCCCATTGTAAGCGGGAGTTTTTCTTCAAGCAGCATTTTATGAAAGGTAAGGCTGCGGCGGTTATTGCAGCCCGCTTTTGTAAGCTGATAATCCAGCGATTTAGCATCGACACGGATTCCCATGGAAGAAAGTTCTGCGGCGCAGTTTAAAGTTTCGCACCAGAACATTAAATCGCCGTTTAAAGACCAGTCATCGTAATCGGGGGCGCGGCTGTCATGTTTGCTTCCCGATTTTAATTCGCCGCCTATCTGCATGATGAACGCTGTTTTGTATTCTTTAAGGAGAGCGTTTTCGCGTTCCTTCGGCGAAAGAGCGGGGTATAAATCTTCAAGCTGCTGCGCAGTAATAAATTTTACATCACGCGAAAGTTCAGTTTTTAAAGCCGGAAACATTTTTTTAACTTTATCTGCAGTACCGCACATTGCGTTTACAATCTCGGTTACCGCCGCCTTTAATGTTTCCTCGTTACGCGACGATCTATCGATAACTTTTTCCCAGTCCCATTGATCAACATAAATTGAATGAAGGTTATCAAGTTCTTCTTCGCGGCGTATCGCGTTCATGTCAGTATACAGTCCTTCGTCAACAGGAAAACCGTATTTATAAAGAGCCATCCTTTTCCATTTTGCAAGAGAGTGAACAATCTGCGCGCTGGTGTTTGTTTCTTTTACGCTAAACTCGACAGGGCGCTCAACGCCGCTTAGGTCGTCGTTAAGTCCAGTCTGCGGTTCAACAAAGAGCGGCGCAGAAACGCGTTTAAGGTTGAGAGCGAGTGAAAGACTGTCCTCGAACATTCTTTTAATACTGCCGATAGCAGTTTGAGTTTCATATATAGAAAGAACAGATCGATATCCGTCCGGAACAATCAATTTTGACATTCTTTTATTAAACCCAAAGAATGGGCGCTAGTCAATTATGTATAATAAACGATTACACGAGATTATAATGTAATGTATACTGAGAATAAAAGGAGTTTTTATGATAATGCCTGCCATTCACTTTCCCGGAAACTGCGCCGAAGCGATTGCGTTTTATCAAAAAGCGTTTAACGCTGAAGTGAGTTTTATTGATTATTATCATAATGCCCTGTCAGGTTCCGGCATTCATGTTACGGAGAAAACAAAAAACTTTGTAATGCACTCGGAATTAAAAATATGCGGAACCTCAGTAAACATGAGCGATGCAATAGAAGAAATTGAACCCGGTAATATGTTTAAGTTAAACGTATTTTTAAATTCCGCTGACGATGTATGCAGCGCCTTCAACCTTCTTAATGAAGGCGGAAAAATAGCTGTCGAACTTGGACCTCAGTTCTTCAGCCCGATGTACGGAAGTATAATCGATCGTTTCGGCATCCATTGGCAGCTTATAACTGCGGGAAGCGTTAAATGAAAAAACTGACTATTGGAGCGTTTGATGAAATACGCTTGTGGATTTACAGAAACGCAAGACCTATAGAACTGGCATTATGGCAGTATGAGTTTGAAAATGGAAGCCGCGAAAATGTACTTTCAGCATTGTCATTTTATCAAAACCCAGACGGAGGTTTCGGCAACGCTCTTGAAGCTGACAGTTGGAATCCCAATTCATCGCCTGTTACGACACAGACTGCAATAAACAAACTGGAAGACATCGGTTTTAACGATGCAAACCATCAAATAATGCGCGGTTTTTTTAAATTTCTTGAAAGCGGCGTTCATTCCAACGAAAACGGCTGGCTTTTTAACATCCCTTCCAATGATGATTTTCCGCATGCGCCATGGTGGACTTACAATCCTCAGGCAAATGAATATGAGAGTATCGGCGTAACGGCAGGTTTAAGCTGCTTTATTTTAAAATTTGCAGATAACGGTACGGAGTTATATAATCGGGCTTTTTACCTTATTCAAAAATTAATTAACAAACTTGAAGAAGCCGGTAAACATGGTGAAATGGGTATCGAAGGGTATTGTGCTATCCTGGATTTGATAATAAAAAAGGGAACGCAGGATAAATTCGATACAGATTCACTTTTTAAAACCGTAAAAAAACTTGCAGATGAAGCGATAGTACGTGACATTTCCGAATGGGTCTATTACCGAAAAAGACCATCGGATATTATTCATTCACCTAACAGCCTGTTTTACAAAGGCAACGAGGATATACTAGAGCAGGAACTCGATTATCTTATTGAAACAAGACCTGAAAACGGAGTTTGGGGAATAACATGGACATGGTTTGAAAACAACGAAAAATATGCTAAGGAATTTCCAATTTCAGAAAACTGGTGGAAAGCGTGTTTAGCAATTGAGAAGGTAAAGTTCTTGAGGAACTTTGGGAGGGTGGAATCAAGTAGTTTTTAAGGCACCCTTAAAAAACAACATCATAACCAACTCGCTTCAAAGCACTTTTGGTTGCAGAAGACAATTTGGTGTCTATAAATGTTCCTTCTCCGGTTCCGAAGTAGGGTTCTTGTTCGCTAAAAAATATTAACCATATCGAATCAGGTATATTAATTGTAGTTAAGGATGTGCAGGCATTAAATGCGCCTTCGTTTATACGATTGATTGTTCTGGGCAAAGCAATGGTTGTTAATTCAGGACAATCAAAAAAAGCAAAAGAGGCTATCATAGTAACGCCTTCAGGGATTGTTACAGATTGTAATTTTCTACAATTAGAAAATGCACGGATTGATATAACTTCAATTCCCGCAGGCCACCTTGCAGAGGTTAAGCCTGATTCCTGAAAAGCCCCTCTGCCAATTGATTTCAAACTATCAGGTAAGTTTATTGACGATAATGACGTGCAATTGGCAAAAGCGTATTCTTCCATAGTTGTAAGAGAATTGGGAAGAGTAACAGAAGAGAGATTTTTACAATTTGCAAACGCGCTTTCACGAATAATTGTTACACCCTCAGGGATTACAATGCTTGTAATATCACTGGTATTAAAGGCTTCCCGGGCTATCTCTTTTACCGGCATAAATTGTATCACGCTGGGAATAGTCACATTTGTCTGTGTGCCTGAATACCTTCTTATAACAACCCCCGTGCCGTCAGATGTAAAACCGACTCTAAAATCCGCCTCGGCCTGCGCCCAAAGCGGAATAATCATTATTGTAATAAAAATTAAAATGAATACCTGTTTTTTCATAGAAACTCCTTGTTGATAGAATAATTTCTCTAATTATTCTGTTTTTAAGAAATCAGCTATTTCATCAGGCATGATTAGCCTGTTAAACACAAGATTGTCTTCCCAATCATAAATATATATATCTACCGCCATTTTTGAACTTTGAACAAGCGATTTGACCTGGGACGGTATTCCATCAGGAGTTATCCCAAATTCTGAAGCAAGTTCTTTACTGCTTTTATCATGGAAGCTGTCTATATCAACTCCTATCAAATCCCTGTTATCAACTTCAAATTCAAACCTCAATACTTCAAAACCTTCATGTTTAGTCATCTGTATTGCTCTGAATCCCATTGATTCTCCCGATGACGCTAAATAATCAGATATTAACTCTGTTATTTCGGTATTATAATTATCAACAGCCTTTCCAACTGCAAACCTGGTTATTTTGCCAATGTTGATCCAAATCAGTAAAGCCGCAAGAATCAATAATGAAACAAAACATACGCTGAAAATCTCATATACACGAAGGATTTTTTTTAATTTTTCATTCATAAATGCCCCAAAAAAATATTATTGGAAAAACGGTTGAATTTCAGGAAAATTAGTAACTAAAAAAGTCACTATTCTCCCAAAGTTAATCCACAAGACTATAGCTGCAATAAACAGTATAGCTGTCAAACACATGCAAAAAACCGAATATACACGGTAAATAACTCCCAATGCTTTTTTCATTTAAATATCCTTATAAATATAGTTTTTATTGTTATAAATATCATATTAACATAATTATTAATTTTGAAAGAAATGTCAATTAGAAAAATGTCATCATTTAGCGGTTTTCAAAACACTTTTCAAAAATTTCTCATATTTCTCTATCGCATCATTAACAGTGCTTTCCGCAGGACCGCCTGCGACATTTCTCGCATTGACGCAGGTTTCAACGGAAATCGCTTTGTAAACAGTTTCGTCAAAAACTTCCGAAATGCTTTTCAGTTCGTTAAGCGATAATTCCTCAAGCGGCAGTTTTTTTTCTATCGCATAGAGAACAAGCCTGCCGCTAATCTCGTGCGCTTCACGGAATGTTACGCCTTTTTTCACAAGCCAG
>Ga0082212_10008282_pt1 | contig 13612 bp, 15 predicted proteins | sample TergutNt197P3_FD_71548 | JGI IMG/M metagenome (GOLD analysis project Ga0082212, IMG submission 71548) | Neocapritermes taracua P3 segment gut microbial communities from Petit-Saut dam, French Guiana - Nt197 P3 | ecosystem: Host-associated > Arthropoda: Insects > Digestive system > Gut ... | reverse complement strand
CACCGCCCCTTCCAGGGGCAGGTTCAGCTCAATATCTTCGACAATAATCTCAACATCACGGGCAAAAAGGGAGAAAACAGAAAGAGCAAAGAAAAGAGAGAAAAGAGTCAACGAATTACGCGAATGTAAACAAATGAAGGAAAAAATAAATCTTTTATTTGTTTTATTCGCGTTCATTCGCGTCATTCGTTGATCTTGTTTTTTTCTCTAACGCGCACGTGTCAGGAGGATTTGGCCCTCGTGAAGGTCCTGAATACCAGTGGTACCAAGGCGTACCCTTGACAGGCTGAGATTCTGAAGTTTTGGAATATCATCATCTTCGATTCTGTTTGCATTGACAATATGATAAATCAAACGATTTTCAGTACTTTCGTTCTTTCCGTTGTGCTCGGGACGCAGCTCCAAAAGATCCCTGTCATCTACCCGGAAAAAAACATATCGGCCATTGGTGAGCGAGCCCCCGGAGCTTAGGTCGTATTCTCCATTGGCATGGAACTGTAGTCTTCCCATTGAACTGTCATAAACCGCATCGGTATATGGCTGTACGGTTCTTTCCGTGCCGGAGCTGCGGGCGAGGGACCCGGCACGCCGGTACATACCATCCCATGATGCGCTTGCGCCGATTATGAGCTTGACAGTGACATCATCGGAAATTCTTAAACGAATGCTGTCCAGGGATTCCATTTCTATATCCAGCATACGGCGCAGTGTTGTTACTGAGATATTTTGACTGGAAATATACAAGCCATAGCGCGTGGAATTGGAATGCTGCCAGGTGAAGATCTGCTGGGTTTCATCCTCGTAGAAAATGATCTCGCGCATTGCCGGGTCAAAGTAAAGGTACTGACTCCTGTTAATGGTTCCATCCGGATCGACATGGTACCAGAGGTCATTGATAAATTCTTCGAAAACTTTTGCATTGCCCGAAAGGATTTCCCTCAGGCGGCGCTGTTCAATTTGCGATCCGGGTATGCGGGAAATCTTGCTCCGCTCATAGATCCCTTTGAGCTGATTGTATTCATAGGTAATTTCTATTCTGTCCAGCAAGTTTTCCGATTCAATGTCGCGGCCATAGGCGGTAATAACGAATGGCTGCCCCCCGGCAATTCCCTGACGGTATGCCGCCGTACGTTCCGTTTCCTGGATGGTAATGGAGCCGTCCATCTGTATCTCGGCAATTTTTGCAAAGGGCCGGTTTCGATCCTCCTGTATATTATTATGAAAAATCGTCATGGTATGTTCGCCTTCATTATTCATACCGGTAACAATGACACAGATACTGCGATCGCCCAACAGGTCCTGCATATACAGGGAAACTGTCCCCGGCATGGTCGCTGCGGTAGGTTCGCTCCAATAGCGGCGGTATGCTCTGGTGCGTTCGTCAAAGGCAAAAAACGTAATACAGACAGGACTTTCGCTGTCGTACTGACTGCGATAAGCTGCGATCTGATCCTCAATGGCATTGTTGTCAAAATCATAATTCAACACAGAAATTGCATGCTCGTCATCAGACAGAAATGCCTTGAGAATATAGCTGTCCTCGTAGGCAATTTGTTCCATAAATACAGAATCCAGTCCGAAGCCGTCTTCAGCAGATGGAACAATAATGCGGGTACGGTGCCGTTCCTGCGGTTTTTCATTATTAAAATTAAACGGCCCAACGGCAAGAACGGCAATTCCTATGGCGCAGAGGAAAAAAACGGCAGCAGTAGCAGAAATCCGCTTTTTCATCATTGCCCATCCAAATGCCTGGATATTTTGGCAAGGGTTTGTGCAAGCGTTTGCTCAATGTCAAGTTCACTCCTGAAACCGGCTGCGTTAATATGCCCGCCGCCGCCAAATTCCTGGGCTATTTTTGCGACATTTATCGTTCCCTTCGAGCGCAGGGAACATCGCACTGTTTTGTCCGGCATTTCCTTTGCCAAAAATGAAATGATAACCTCTCTGTATTTGAGCGGAAAATTTACAAAACCATCGGTGTCTTCGGGTGAAGCGCCAGTTTCAACAAAGTCTTCTGTGCGCAGCACCTGTGTGGCAATTCTGTTGCCGTTGTGGAGTACCATACTGGCAAAGGCATTTTTTTGCAGCAGTAAAGTCCTGATGGGGTCATTTTGACAAAGCCGGGTAAAAGCTTCGTTTGGGTTCACACCCTGCTCCAGCAGCGCAAGGGCAGTCCGGAATGTTCTTGGCCCTGTCTTTGGATAGGCAAAGAAGCCTGTATCGTAGATTATGCCGATGTATGCGGCAAACGCTGTTTCCAAATCAAGTGCGATCTCCGCAGTTTGAGCCAGTTCTACCACTAATTCGCATGTGGATGCATAGCCTGGATCATAAATGCCTAAAATAGTGGCGTGTGGTTTGGGTTCATGGTGGTCAATCACAAAAACTTCTCTCGACCGGTAGAACGCCTCTCTTATATTACCGATATTATTTTCATCCGCGGTATCAACAATAATCAAGGCACCCTGTTCCGACAGCGCCCAATGCTTTTCCCTGTCCCAGCTTTCAACTTGTCCCAGGGGGTCCATAAACCTGAACTGCTCCGGCATGGGGCTTGCGTTGATGATCCGAAACTGCTTTCCCTGTCCCCGCAGTATGTGGGCCAGAACCATTTGGGCGCCGATACCGTCTGCGTCTGCCGGATCATGGGTAGTTAAAATAAAAAAATCATGGCGATTTACCAGTTCCATTAACTTTTCGGCCATGAAATGGAGGTATTCAGACACTTTATATTATGATAGTATATTTTTGCCGGAAATTCCATACATATTTTTTGAAAAGGAGGTGCCCAATGGGTATTGCCGCATTGCCAGACAAGCAGCAGATGGCAGAAGAGATCTTATTGCAGGAAACCGGCAGCCTTATCCATTACCTGAGCGTTAAACTGCCCAAAGAGACCTTTGCTCAACTCAATGCAAATGACTTCCTAAAAGAAAAACTGTACAACTGCATTAACGGGAATTTTCAGGGGATTTTCAGCCGCTGTCTGGATATAACTGACGAAAAGAAAAACAATGACAGTACCGGCATTGAAGAAGCCGGAGTTTTCCCGGCCTCCGGTACACCCGAAGAGATAGCCGATCTTCTCAGATTTTTCAGCGGCGCCGGTCTGTCAAACACCGGCAGGATTGGCAAAACCCCGGTTCCGGGAGCTTCTGGTTCAGGCAGTAACAAAGACATTGAAATTTACACCGACAGCATACTCCGGCAGAAAACTGACGTTGGCGTGTTTCTTTCGGAAAAAAATATCTGCTCAGTCGTTAAATGCTCCTTCACGGACAATGTGTATAGGCCAAAGACAGTTACCGATGTAAAACTATGTATCAACATTCCCGATTCCGATCTTATCAATCCTGTTTTCCGCTGTTATTCAACGATCAGGTATTTGATCAAAGAAATAATCGTTACCCGCATTATTGCCGTTATTGATAAGGAAATCGAAGATCTGGAAAAACAGGAAAATACAGATGCCGAAGCATTTATTGATGGTGTTATTGAGCGTGCAGCCGGGCAGGATTCAGCCGGCTTTGATTTGATAAATATTCGTGAAAGCATCAATAAAAATGCCGGCATCGAAAGCATCCGTTCGCGGGGATTTAGCGGGGCGATAAATTCCCTTGTCTCAATTCTTGATTCTTCAAAGATGGGCTGCCAGTTTCTGGAGAATATTCAAAACGGGTATATGTTTGTTATTCGCGAATACGAAGATACCGACGCCGCCTGCCTGCCTGATGAACATTATCAAATAACGCTTAAGTATTTGGACAATATCCGGCTTGCCGAAGATCGCAAGGACTATGACGAACAGATCAAAAACTTCAAAAATGACATACAGCATCTTTGGGATTTAATTGAGGTGATGTATCAGGATTCAAAATCGGTATTCAGGGTAAATGATTTTGAGGATCTTGCAAAGAAAAACAAAGACCGTGTAAAGCATTCTTCCCCGGAATGGGCCGGTGTTTCCTGTCAGCAAAAAGACAGTGTACGCGCACGCCTGGCGCGGATGCGTGAGCGAATATCAAACATATACGAATTCCTGTACCCAACCGAACGGCGTGTCATGGAAGAACGCCTTGCCGGCTTTGAAAAAGAATACGCGCATATTGAAAGTATGCTAAACCCTCACACACTGCAAAGCGGGCTTGTCCTGGATGTTGAGATAACTTCGATTAAGCGAAAAAAAACAACCGTGGATTCCATTGCGATCGTACTGGAAGAATTCCTTCGCAAAGTTCCCGGCTGTTTTCAGGATGCCGCTACTTAGCCCGCGAAAGCGTTACCGCGCAGGTAGTGACTATATCGTCAACTGAAGCTCCCCTGGAAAGATCGCTTATGGGTTTTGCAAAACCCTGCAGGAACGGGCCAAAGGCTTCGGCACCAGCCAGCCGCTGCACAAGCTTATAGCCGATATTACCGGCGCCAAGGTCCGGAAAGACCAGCGTATTTACCTTTCCCCTGACCGGGCTGCCGGGCGCCTTGGTATCTGTTACCGCGGGAACCAACGCCGCATCGGCCTGCAATTCGCCGTCAAACGCAAAACCCGGATTTCTATTTTTAAGGATTTCAACCGCCGACTGTACCTTGCTGACATCATCATGTTTGGCAGAACCCTTTGTTGAAAACGACATAAGCGCGACAACGGGTTCGGTTTCAAGAAATTCACGGCATGACTGGGCGGCGCTTTCGGCGATGTCCGCCAGCTGTTCGGCTGTCGGATCGGGTACTACCGCGCAATCGGAAAAGATAAACGTCCCGTTTATTCCCCATTTGGGATCAAGGCCTGCCATTACAAAACAGGATGATGCAACTTTAAGCCCGGGAACAGTGCCAATGATTGAAAGTCCCGCCCTCAGTACATTGCTTGTTGGGTTTTCCGCACCGGCAACCATTGCATCGGCCTCGCCCATGTGGACCATCATTGCCCCCCATCGCAGGGAGTCGGTCATTTCGATACCAGCCTGTTCTTCGGTCATGCCTTTGTGTTTGCGTAACTGGTAGTATTCATTGGCATATTTGGTGAATTTAGCATCGCCCTGGGGATACACAATGTCTATGCCATTAAGGTCTACTCCCTCTTCTTCTGCTATTGTTTTGATATCAACGGCTTTTCCCAGCAGCGTCACGCTTGCGGCAAGCTGTTGATCAATAATGGCCCTTGCCGCCAAAACAGTCCTGTGGTCAGTCCCTTCAGGCAGAACCAGTTTCTTTCTCATCGAAACAGCCTTGGCCTTCATCTTACTTACAAAGTCCATTTTCCGCTCCTTTTTTCTGGCAAATCGCCGTCTTATGGGTACGGTTGACCCGTATATTTATGATACATTGATATTGAAATACCCGCAAGTATTATGATAGCATTTTTAGGGCAATTGGTCTATAATCCGAAGAAGGAGAGCGTAATGACCGACGTTCACAGCGATACTATCGAAGAAGATGATTTTGATACAATACTCTCGCCGGACATTGATTTTTCCGGAACCCTCAATTTTGAGAAGCCCTTTCTGATACAGGGCAAAGTTTCCGGCATAATTAACGCTAAAGGGCTTTTGGTTATTGATGAAGAGGCGGTAGTGCACGCCGATATAAATACCTCGCGGGTTATTATTCGGGGCTATGTGAAAGGAGACATCACTGCCGCCGAAAAAGTCGAGGTTACCATCAGCGGCAAACTTGAGGGAAATATTACCGCTCCGGAAATTTTTATGGAAACCGGCTGTGTGTTTAACGGCCGCTGTACGATGGTCAGGAAAAATTCTATCCTATGATCTGTCCGCGCATTACTGTCTTTGTCCTTGTTATTGCTTTAGTCACGCCTTCCGTTTTTTCACAGACGGAACCGGATGCCCTGCTTGAATACCGCCAGGGAAATTACGAGCGGGCAGTGCAAATTTGCCGGAATGAAATAAGCGCAAATGCAAACAACCTGGAATCCCATGTAGTTATTTGCTGGAGCCTTTTACGCCTGGGCCGCTACGAAGAGACTCTGCGTTATGCCCGTACGGCACGGGGCCTTAGCCGTTATGATTCAAGGATCGCCGAGATTCTTGGCGAGGTATACTACTATCAGGGAAATAATAACGAGGCACTGCAGTACTTTCAGGAATACATCAACCTTGCCCCCACGGGACAGCGTATTGAGCTTGTATATTATTATATCGGGGAGATATACATACGAACGGGAAAGTTTCGCCACGCAGACATAGCCCTGTCCACGGCGGTACACTGGATGCCGGGAAATGCCGCATGGTGGACGCGGCTTGCCTTTGCCCGTGAAAATGCCGGAGATCTTACCGAGGCGGTTGCCGCCTATGAAAGAGCCCTGTCGCTCGATTCCCAGCTTTCCGACGCACGGCGGGGTCTTGACCGTGTCCGCCAGGCCCTTGGCGGAAGGTAATAAAAATAGGATCAACGAATGGCGCGAATGAGTACGAATAAAGAAAAATAATAGATTACATTCGTATTCATTCGTTTGCATTCGTGTAATTCGTTGACTCTTTTTTGAGGTATTTACAGGGAGAGGTTTTTGATTTGTCCTGTTTCAATCTACACTCTTGGCTGCAAGCTTAACCAGCTTGAAGGGGAAGCGCTTGCCGACTCTTTCAGGAACGCTGGTTTTCCCCTGGTTCCGTGGGGGATGGTAATGGATAAGCCGGGCATTATCATCATAAATACCTGTACGGTGACATCCAAGGCCGATCAAAAATCCCGCCATGCCGTCCGTAAAGCCCTGCGCGAAAACCCGGAATCCTCTGTGATAGTTACCGGCTGTTATGCGGAACTCGATCCCGGTGATATTGATCTGCTTGCTTCAGCGGACGGGCGGCGGCTCTTCGTCTTGGGGGGCGGGGGGAACGGCGCTGCGAAAACCAAAAGCGCCCTTTTACACCTGCCTGAATATCTGAAAGAAGCGATGGCAAATGAAAACGATGCCAGTTTGCTGCCGCAATTTTTTGAATATTGGATTCATCACAAAGAAGATGGTTCCCCGTTCAATTTTAAGCCAGAAGAATTTACTTTTCATTCGCGGGGTTATCTGAAGATACAGGATGGCTGCGACAATACCTGCGCATACTGCCGGGTACGTCTTGCGCGGGGTCCCAGTGTCAGCATGGTTAAGGAAGCGGTACTCAGAGAGCTGCTCTCGTTTGAGGCGAAGGGCTGCGCCGAACTGATGATAACCGGCGTGAACATCGGCCAATACCGGGATTCAGGTTTTGACCTTGCCGGACTTTTGCAGTACCTGTTGGAAGGCAGCAGAACCATTGCCCTGCGGCTTTCATCCCTTGAACCGGAAATGATCGACGAAAAACTTGCCGCGGCGCTTGCCCATCCAAGGATACGCCCTCACTTCCACCTTTCGGTACAATCAGGCAGCGGCACGATACTGCAAAAAATGGGCAGAATCTACAGCCCGCAAAAAGCAGAGGAAGGAGCTGCATTATTGCGTTCGGCAAAGGACAACCCCTTTCTGGCCTGCGATATCATTGCGGGCTTTCCCGGTGAAACAGAAACCGAATTTGCCCAAACCCTTGCTCTCTGCGAAAAAATCAATTTTGCCTGGATCCATGCATTCCCCTTTTCAAAACGTCCGGGAACTCCGGCCTTTTCATTAAAGGGCCAGGTTTGCGAGCGTGATGTTACACAGCGCGTAAAGACCCTGACCACGCTGGCTTTACAGGGCAGACGCGGCTATGCCCAAACCTGGCTTGGAAAAGAACTACCCGCTGTTGTTGAAAATGGAAAAGCCGCACAGGGACAATTCCGGGCTGTTTCCGATAACTACCTCAAACTCCTCGTTAACTATTCCGGCGAACCGCCGCTGCCGGGCTCCTCTGTACGGTGCATTCCGGTATCGTTATGTGAAGGTGCAGACGGGGAAAAGCCCGATGCGGTTTGTAGTTTCAAGTTTTAAGTTACAAGTTACTAGAGGGAAATGTCTTGGAATAATTAACTGTTAACTCGTAACTTCCCCCTGGTACTTGACTAATTGATGTTATTTTGTTAACCTCTCATCAACTATGGTTAACATTTCTACCAAGGCAAAATTGCTGATGATTTTACGCGAAAAGGCCGGTAAACAGGTGAGCGGTACGGTTATTGCTTCATCCATCGGTGTATCACGGGTTGCCGTTTGGAAAGGAATACAATCACTTATTGAGACCGGATACCCGATAGAAACTTTTGAATCGGGCTATGCGCTTGATCCTGAAAAGGCGGGTGACTTTTTATTTTCGTGGGAATTTGGCGAAAATGAACCGATGTTTCGTTACTACGACAATACCGGCAGCACTATGGATAATGCGCGTGAATGTGCATTGCAGGGGCTTCCTGCAGGAACTGTGATAACCGCGGAACGGCAAAATGCCGGGAGGGGGCGCAGCGGTAAAACCTGGGAGTCGCAGCAGGGCGGGCTGTTCTGTACTATTCTGGAACGGCCAACACTTGCCCTGGCGGATTATTATTTATCCGCGATGGTTTTTCAGATCGCCATTGCCCGCACTCTGAGCTTTATTTGCGGTAAATCTGCCATGTTGCGCTGGCCAAATGACGTCTATGTTGATAATCGCAAGATTGCCGGGGTGTTGACGGAACTTGAAGGGGAGGGCGACAGAATAAATTGGCTGGCAATGGGAATTGGGGTAAACGTGAACAATCAGACGCCTTCGCAAAAAGCAGTAAGCTGCTCCGGGATTACCGGCCGCCAGATGTCCCGCCGCGAAATTTTGCTCAGGATCATCAATGAAGCTGAAGAAGTTAAAAAGCAATGCCATTCCAACATGGCCTATTCCCAGGGAAACCGCTTGTTGGCCGCCGAATGGAATTCCATGGCGGATTTAGGAGCAAAGATAGCGGTGATTTCCGAGGGTGAGCAGGTACTTACCAGAGGAATTTTTGGCGGGGTCGATCCTGCGGGACGCTGTATTGTTACATCGGATAACGGCAAAGATGCTTTATACTTCAACCCCGGTCCGGCATCAATTGTTTTTATAAACGAATAATGAGCAAGGTCATTACGCGCCTGGTTTTCACGGCTCTGTTTGCGGCGTTAATTTCAGCAGGGGCGTTTATTACAATCCCAATCGGCCCGGTTCCCATCGTTCTGCAGAACCTCTTTACTTTGCTGTCCGGCCTGGTACTGGGGCCTGTTTTGGGCGCTTCGGCAGTGGCGTTGTTTATTATAGCCGGAGTCATCGGAGTGCCGGTATTTGCCAACAACGGATCGCCAATGGGCATTGCCCGAATTATCGGCCCAACCGGCGGTTACCTTTTTGGGTATCTGTTGGGGGCAGCTGTCGCGGGACTTATCGTAGGATTCCCCCGGCCCGGCAAAAAACTTCCGTTTTGGCGGTTGATACTTGCCGTCATTGCAGGAGTACTTGTCGTGTACGTTCCTGGACTGATCCGGCTAAAGTTTTTTCTGAACATTAATTGGCCGCAAACCTTTGCCGCCGGATTCTTTCCCTTCATTATCGGCGATGCGATAAAGGGAACCGCCGCCGCCCTGGCCGCCCCCCGGCTGCGCAGGATTGCATCGCAGCTCATTGCATAATTATGGAAACGCCGCTTTTTTCCGCAAAGAATATTACCAAAATTTTTCCCGCGGCTGCGGATGGAGTGCCGTTTACCGCACTTAACGACGTCAGCTTTGATATTGTTGAAGGGCAGTGCCTGATGATTGCCGGATCAAACGGATCGGGGAAGACTCTGCTGATGCGGATAATCGCAGGCCTTTTGGAACCAAGCGGCGGGGAAGTGACGTTTCGCGGCCAGCCCCTCTCTGCTAACGAAAACAGCCTCCGCAGGGAGTTGGGACTGGTGTTTCAGGATGCGGATGCGCAGATAGTGGGAGAGACGGTTGAGGAAGATGCCGCTTTTGGGCCGGAAAACCTCGGCTTTTCCGCCGCCGATGCGAGCGCTCTGGCTGAACAGGCCCTTGTGGCAATGGGGCTTGCCGAAAAGCGCCACCATTCCCCACGGCGGCTTTCTGGCGGGGAAAAGCGCCGCCTTGCCATTGCCGGCGTGCTGGCCATGGGCTGCAATACGCTGATCCTGGACGAGCCCTTTGCCAATCTCGACTGGCCGGGAGTGGTTCAAACCCTCCGTATAATCCGTGATTTGAAACATACGGGCAAAACGCTCATCATCCTGACCCACGAGCTGGAAAAGGCCCTTGCCCTGGCAGACAGGCTGATCATTCTGCACCAGGGTATTATTTGCGACGCCGGCCCTCCAACAGAGGTTCTGGACAGGCTCGATCCTGCCTGGGGCGTGCGTGATCCCCGAAGGAACTATGCCGCAATTGAGGACTGTTCATGGCTGGAAGATTGATCCCGCCGCGCCCCCCCTTTGCCTACCGAGCCGGCAAGACCATACTCCACCGCGTTCCGGCCGGATCCAAATTCCTCTGCGTCATTGTTGTTTCCGCCCTGGGCTTTGCTTCCACTCCCGCTCTTATCGCTGCAATAACGCTGGTGCTGGCCGCCGCTGCCACAGCCCGCATCCCTCCCTGGGAACTGTTGCGCGGCTCAAGAACACTTGCCGTATTGTCGCTGATAATAGTGCTTGTCAAAACCATAAATCCATGGACACCGGAGATAATTCACATTGACGGTTTGTTTGACGGGATAATCACCGCATTGCGAATCTTCGTCCCCTATGCCGCCGCTGCCCTGTTATTCGCCATTACCACCATGCGGGAACTGCGCCATTCCCTGGCGGTTGTTGAATTAACGCTGAAAAGAGCCTTTATCCGCAGCAGTCACAAGTCAAATAGTGCTTTTTTCAGCCTGGCCTTATGCCTGATGCTGGGCTTTATTCCCCGTTTTTTTGATCTGTGGGAAGCATCAAACCTGGCCCTGCAGGCGCGCTCGTGCAAACGCGGCCTGCGCCGCCTGTTTCTGCTCATTCCACTGGTTACCGAGCGAATGATGGAAGCCGCCGCCGATACAGCCCTGGCTATACAGGCGAGGGGAGTGGGGGAGTGAGTAGCGGGCATGGTTTTTTTTACTTGCCATGTATCAACATATTGTATATACTAAAGCTCAGTGTGAGGTAAATATGTTACGGACAAAAGCAACTGTTTCCATGTGGGGAAACAGCCAAGCATTGCGAATACCGGTTGAAATGACCCGCCAATTGGGAATTTGTGCAAATGACGAGGTGATTTTGGAACTGAGAGAAAATATATTGACTATTTCAAAACCCGCAACACCACGGGAAGGGACAATAGAATACCTTTTCAAAGATTATTCAGGGGAGAGTTTCAAGACAGAGCTTACAAACCCGGTAGAGCCGGCCGGGGAAGAAAAATGGTAATAGTACGCGATATCCCGATACAAGGCGACATCATCAAGATTAATCTTGACCCTAAACAGGGGCATGAACAGAAAGGTTATCGGCCTTATATTTGTTTAAGTCATCATCTTGTAAGCGACTATGCCAATATTGCCATATTCGCGCCGATCTCAAACACAAGGCGGCAGTATCCTCTCTATATTCCTTTGGAAAATACAGAAACGACAGGGGTAGTATTGCTTGATCAACTTGTGACAATTGACTATAACGCCCGGCTATGGGACTTTGTTGAAACGGTTGCGGATGACTTTTTGGATATGTTATTAAAAAAAGTTGTCGTTATTTTTCAGAACAATAACTAACTTGTAACTTCCAACTTTTTTGCCGATAATAAAACAAATGAATCGAGCTTTTTACCGCAGAATACCGGTTGTATTGTGCTTATTTGCCGTTTTTATGTTGAATCCCCCGGGGATTGCCTCACAGCAGGTGCCCGGTATGGACGAAACGGTGCCTGGCACCAATGACGAAAATGTCCTTCCGAGGCAGTTTCGGGGATTTGTTTTGGGCATGAGTCTGGATGATCTCAAAACGGCGCTGATAGATGACGATCTGATTAACTTCCGGGGTGACCGCGATGTTTCGTTTCTCCCCATCAGGGAGGAGAGTTTGGTTGAAACCTCGGGTTCGTCGTTTATCAGACGGGCGTTTTTTCAGCTGCGCGACGGGTCGATGTTTATCATGTCGTTCACGCTGAACACCGGGATGATGGACCATTACAGCGTGTTTACCGATCTGTCGAGAAAATACGGCCCGCCGTCCTATCTTGATCCGAGAGAGGCGGTCTGGGAAACCGAGGATACCCGCATTGCCGTCGAACGCCCGCTGACGGTCAAATATATCGATAAACGGGTCTTTGATGACATCATCGAGGAAGCCTCAATTATCGAATCCCGCCGGGTCCAGCAACGCCAGGAATTCCTGGATGAATTCTAGGCATGCCGCGTAAAATGACCGTTCTCTTTATTATTTTAATTGCCGCCAACAGCTGGTTTGCCGCCTGCGGCCCCCAAAAACTCAACACGACCGTACTGTCCATTGAACGGGTGGGAGCCGCTCCCGTCCAGGTAACGGCTGAAATAGCCCGGACTGACGAGGAACGTACCCAGGGGCTGATGCACCGGAAGAAACTGCCCGACGGCGAAGGGATGATCTTTGTCTTTGACCGGGACCAGCAGCTTTCCTTCTGGATGAAAGATACTCTTATTCCCCTTTCAATAGCCTTTATTGCCTGGGACGGCCGGATAATCGATATCAAGGATATGCAGCCGCAGGATCTGAATTCGGTCCGATCCAGCCGATCTGTCCGTTATGCTCTGGAAGTCCCCCAGGGCTGGTTCACCCGCGCCGGGGTACGAGAGGGCGATATCGTGCGGATCGATCTGTAAAACAGTATCGATCGGTCTTGCAAACCATATAACAATCAGCTAAATTTAAGACATCATGTTTAAGGGCGACCTGACTCAGCGCGTGCAGCGAATTCTTTCAGCAGAAGCTCAGGAAGAGGCGCGCCGTTTTAATTCCGATCAGCTTCTGCCTGAACATATAATAATCGCAATGTTAAAAGACGGCGGCGGAACAGCATGCAAAGCGCTGATGTTCCTCCGCATAGACCTGCTTGAATTTAAGCACATACTTGAAAAATCGATTCCGCGAATTCCGGGACTCATTATCCGCGGCGAAATTCCCTCTTCCAAGCGTACTAAAAATATGCTGGATACTGCGACAGAAGAGGCGAGGGTAATGGGCAGCGAGTTTCTTGGGACAGAGCATCTTTTGTTTGCTGCAATGCGCGAGCAGGACTCCAGCGTTCAGGTTTATTTAAACCAGCGCGCAGTCGACACCGACATGATGAGGGTAATAATTCAAACCACTTTTAATAAAAGCGACGGCGAATATACCGGAACAGAGAGGTTTCAGCCGTACTATGTTCCAAGGGAAAGGACAGCGGTTCATCATAAAAACAGTATGGGGACGGAACAGTACCCCCCCAAGATAAAGCCTGCATCATACCCCGTTCTTACCCCCGCCCTTGATAATTTTTCCCGCGACCTTACCGCCCTTGCAAGAGCGGGAAAGATCGATCCTGTAGTAGGGAGAAAGTTTGAAATAAACCGCGTTGTGCGCATTCTTGCCCGCAGGACTAAAAACAACCCAATCCTTGTAGGAGAACCGGGAGTCGGAAAAACTGCGATAGTTGAAGGGCTTGCCTGCCTTTTAACAGGAGACAATGTCCCGGAAGCGCTTGCGGGAAAAA
>Ga0082212_10008281_pt1 | contig 13612 bp, 11 predicted proteins | sample TergutNt197P3_FD_71548 | JGI IMG/M metagenome (GOLD analysis project Ga0082212, IMG submission 71548) | Neocapritermes taracua P3 segment gut microbial communities from Petit-Saut dam, French Guiana - Nt197 P3 | ecosystem: Host-associated > Arthropoda: Insects > Digestive system > Gut ... | reverse complement strand
TTGTGGAGCGTGAAGAGGCGTCCATGCCTCTGCTTTCGACGCTTGCGATAGCAAGCGGTATTCAGAAAATAGCCACCATCCCGTCCTCGCTACTGTGCGCTATAACATACCGTGAGCTGTAACATCCGTTCTTTTCGCTATATTGAGGTGGTTTAAGCCAATAGTTGGCTTAAACCACAGTCCCGACGGCGCAGCCGTGGACGATGCGACAGGGAACCGTCCCCTGTCGCTTACACAATCCCGACGGCGCAGCCGTGGACGATGCGACAGGGAACCGTCCCCTGTCGCGGCGTCCCCTGTCTCATCACCGGCTGGCGAAGTTTACTTCGACGTCACCGCTTGATACTGTGATTCTCAGACTGTGACCGGCTGCGCTGCTGCCGTTGATCGACGGATCGCTGCCCCCTACGCGGTCTCCGTCGAGTTTGATATTTCCAAACCTGGCGGATATATCGTAAGAATAGTCTGCTTTTTCTCTCGAAGTGGATAACTTCACTCCGCCAAAGTTTGCGCGTATAACGGTCGCACCGGAAAACTCGCCGCTGATTTTTATATCGCCGCTATTCACATCGATATCCGCTCCCGCAGAAGTAATACCAACGGCTGTTATATCTCCAAATCTGCTTGTTATGAGCATATCTCCGAACATACACCCGTCCAGATCCAAATTGCCGGAATTGCAATCGGATGAAAACTTTTCCGCGCTTACAGCCTGAAAACGGTTATCACCAAAGCGGTTACTGTGATAAAGGCTTTGGGCGCTTATATCCGAACCGGTAAAGTCGCTGCTGTTCAGTTCGAGCCGCAAAAGACCGCCGGTAACGCCGCGGAGCTCGACGCTGCCGAATGAGTTGGAGACTTGTAAGAGGCTCCGGGCGTTCAAGTCCCTGCCTGTAAATCTGCCGCTGTTCAAGTCGACGCGCACCTCGCCGCTCGCAACGGAATTAAGATCAATGTTCCCAAATGAATTATTAACTTTCACTCTCTCCGCATGAAAATCGCTGAGGCTCACGTTCCCGCTTCTTGCCTTGATATCAACGTTTCTTAGATCGGCGTCCGCGGGAAGATAGATTTTGACATAGTTCTGCTCCGATGAGCGGTCAAAGGAACTAATGATATTTATCGTTGAGTATTTTTTTTGATTTATTCTGAGGATCTCGTTCTCCAGCGCCCAATCCCATTCAATATCATACCCGTACGCGTCTATGCCATACTTTTCGGCGATTACAAACTCAACGTTGCAAAAGCCGACGTCTATATCGAGGCTTTTGAAATATCCGAGGTCATAATCCGTGATCCGGCTTATTTCCCCGCTGGGAATTCTGATCCCTGATCTATCCAAATAGAGAGTCCGGCTCGCGCCCATTGCGAATCCCAGTGTTGCAAGAACCAAACCGACCACGACAGTCGTTATTATCAATATCCGGTATTTCTTCATATCTTGTTCCCCCTCAGTATGAAACGGCTTACCTGCTTTGAAAACCAGCCAAAGCACTTTTTTGACAGGGTTTTAGTTGAGATGAATATAGCCGCCCCCGCGCCCAGCGTCACCAACCCGACGCCAATTAAGTATATGGTTGTCGGTATGCTCTGTGTTATAACGAGAACGCCGGAAACAAAACATATAACGCTGCCCGCAAACATACTGACGCTCGCTGCGAAAAACGAGAAGATCACAGCTGATACAACAATGACCAGCGCGAGCGCAATCAACCCCGCAGCAAGCGCCAGCGGGACGGCGACCGGCGACGCGAACAAGGCAAGGGCAACAAGCCATGCCGAGCGCCAGTTCTTTTTTACTGATTTATCTTCGGCGGACCTTACCGCAAAACCCGCTATGATCTGCGCGGATACTGCGGATGGCGAACCAAGCTCGGCGAGCACAGCCTGCTCGTTTTCCTCCCCCGCGTCATCGAAGTACCCTTCATAATATTCGACAGCTTCTCTGATTTCGTCATATGGCAGCTTCCGCAGCCTTTTTTTCAGTTCGTCAATAAAATCATGCCTGTTCACTTATCACGCCCCCCGACAATAGTTTATCAATAGTTTCCTTGTACTCAGCCCATTCGCGGACGTACCCGCGCAGTCGTTCCGCTCCCAAATCCGTGATTTGATAATATCGCCTGTTCCGCCCGTCAAACGGCATATCGTAAGCCGTAAGGTACTTTTCGTTCTGCAGCCGGCGTAAAACGGGGTAAAGAGTCGATTCAGATACGCTGAGGATGTCCTTGACATTTTGCGTCAAAACATATCCATACGCGTCCTTCTGCGACAATAACGACAATATGCACGCATCCAGTAACGCCGAGCCGACTTGAAAGACCATTCCATCACCTTCTAACCGTAATATCTGTATCACAACAATATTATACGTCATATAATATTATATGTCAAGAAGAAATTTTGCCTCTTCTCTGCTGCAGCAATTCGCGGGTAGCCGGGCTTTCACTCTGACGCAGTGTGACCCGTCGGCTGAAGCCGGTCATTAGCACGTGCCGGGGTAGGCACAAAGCGATGGTACGGCGTTGGAGCCGGCTAAGCGACGTTGGTCACGCAAGACAGAGTGAAAGCCCGGCTACCCGCGAAATAGCCACTATCCCGGCTGAGCGCGAACTGTAAAATAAGTGGCCCATTTGACCGGATAATGATCCCTTTTAATGGTGCATTCCGGGAAAAACTATGTTACAATATTGTCGTGACTACGTTCTAACCTGTGAAAACTATGCAATCAAAACTGCGGTAGTCTTATGTAGTAAAGTGAGAGCATATTATGGGAAAAACTCTTGTATTAGCTGAAAAACCATCGGTGGCGAAAGAGATCGCCAGAGTACTCGGCTGCCGTCAAAACAGCGACGGGTGCGTCGTCGGGCCGCAATACATCGTCACATGGGCGCTCGGGCACCTTGTCACTCTCGCCGACCCGGAAACCTACAGCAAAGACTACAAAACATGGAACCTCGAGTACCTGCCCATGCTGCCGCCTAAAATGCAGCTTGTTGTGATAAAAGACACCTCGAAGCAATTTAACATAGTGCAGGGCTTGCTCAAGAGGGAAGACGTCTCGGACATAGTTATAGCCACGGACGCAGGGAGGGAAGGCGAACTCGTCGCCCGCTGGATTCTGATAAAAGCAGGGTGTAAAAAACCCGCGAAACGGCTGTGGATATCCTCGCAAACCGACAGGGCGGTGCGCGACGGGTTCCAAAACCTGAAACCCGCCGCCGACTATTACAACCTGTTCCTTTCCGCGGAAGCCCGCGCCGAAGCCGACTGGCTCGTCGGCCTTAACGTGACCAGGGCGCTGACCTGCAAACACAACGCGAGCCTTTCCGCGGGGCGAGTCCAAACGCCCACGCTGGCCATGATCGTCGCCAGGGAGCGGGAAATCAAGAGTTTTGTACCCAAAACATACTACACCGTTAAAGCGCAGTTTGCCGGGTTTAAGGCCACGTGGACCGGCGCCGGCGGGCAGGCGCGCCTGTTTGAAAAACAGGACGCCGAGGCGGTGCTGCAGAGGGTATCCGGCAAACAGGGAGTCGTTTCCGAAATCAGTAAGCAATATAAGCAAACCCCGCCGCCCGCGGCATATGACCTCACCGAGCTCCAGCGTGACGCCAACCGCAAATTCGCTTACTCCGCAAAAGAAACACTCTCCATAATGCAGTCGCTCTATGAGCGGCACAAGATCCTCACGTACCCGCGCACCGACTCGCGCTACATAACGGACGATATAGTCCCGACTTTGCCCGACCGCCTGCGCTGCGTGGCATTCGGACCGTATCGGGAACTTGCTTTGCCCCTGATCAAGGCCCGCCCGCTGCTTACTAAATATATCGTTGACAACAACAAAGTAAGCGACCATCACGCAATAATCCCGACGGACGAACCGGTCGAACCATCTTTTCTGACCCCCGAGGAGCGCAATGTTTACGACCTGGTCGTCCGCCGTTTCCTTGCTGTATTGATGCCCGCTTTTGAGTATGAAGAAACAAAACTGACTATAACGGTCGGCAAAGACAAATTTGCGGCCAAAGGCAAGATCATCCGCTCCCCCGGCTGGAAAGCGGCATACGGACAGACGACCGGCGGGAAGACGACAGGCGGACAAGCGCCCGATGATCCTGACGACGATGAGGACGAAGCCGACGCCGACATTAAGGAACAAACCCTACCGCAATTGCAGCAGGGAGATAAGATCAACACAAGTTCCTGTTCCATTGTGGAGGGCAGGACGAAACCGCCGTCGAGATACAACGAGGCGACGCTGCTCACTGCAATGGAGAACCCCGGCGGAAAAGAGATGAGCGCCGAAATCCGCGCTGTTCTCAAAACTACGAGCGGCCTGGGGACCCCAGCGACACGCGCAGACATCATCGAAAAGCTGTTTTCATCGTTTTACATCGAGCGCCGCGGCAAGGAGATCGTGCCGACGTCAAAAGGCATGCAGCTTGTGGAGCTGGCGCCGGAAGACCTGCGCTCCGCGGAGCTGACGGCAAAATGGGAACAGGAGCTTTCGCTCATAAGCAAAGGGATGAGTAAAAAAGACGACTACGTAAAGAGCATGCGCGATTACGCATCCGGCCTGGTATCCGCCGTGATCGCAAGCGAAGCGAAGTATACGCACGATAATGTGACGAAGGAAAAATGCCCGGATTGCGGGAAATTCCTGCTCGACGTCAACGGCAAGAAAGGCAAAATGCTGGTTTGCCCCGACCGCGACTGCGGATACCGGAAAAATACCTCCGTGCAGACAAACGCCCGCTGCCCCAATTGCCACAAGAAGATGGACATGCGCGGCGAGGGTGAAAAGCGCATGTTCGTCTGCATATGCGGCTACAGGGAGCGGCTTTCGGACTTTGAAAAACGCCGGACAGAATCCGGCGCGTCAAAGCGCGATGTACAAAACTACCTCCAGTCACAAAGCAAGCAAGGCGCTGATACGGGGAACTCTGCTTTGGCGGCGCAACTCGCCAAATGGGCGGAGCAAAACCGGGAGGATTGATTTAAAAGTTCCCATTTTGGGAACTTTAAATTTCGGCAGCAAAATGGGCGGAGCAGAATCAGGATGATTAAAGCAAGCGCAAATCAAAAATCCCCACAATGGGGATTTTTAACGTTCAATTAGTAAACTGCCGCCTTTTTATCACAGTAACCGCACCTGTCGGGACCGCTTTTTGAGGCGAGCCGAGGCAGATAGATCTCTGATTGAGTCACGCAGGCGGGGTTGCCGCATGCCGGTGACGCATGCCCGACCGCCGCAAGCGGCGGCGCCTGTCTGGGCTGGTGGAAAAAATCAAGCAGAAGCGCCGTCCTTATAAACATGCCGTACCGCGCCTGTTCGAAGTAAACTGCGCGCGGATCGTCATCGACGTCCTGCGCAATTTCTCCGTACCTTGGCAGCGGGTGTAAAATCAGCATATCGCGCTTTGCGGCGCCGAGCATTTCCTTTGTCAGTACATAGACGTCTTTCAACCGCCTGTACTCAGCGGCGTCGTGGAACCGCTCGCGCTGGACGCGCGTCATATAAAGGACGTCAAGGTCAGGTATACACTCTGCGAGGCTCTCGGACTCCGTGAATTTCTGCCCTCTCGCGCGCATTTGCCCGAGGTCGTATTCGGGCATACGAAGTTCTTTCGGAGAAATCAGGTAAAAGCTTATTCCCTCGAACATCGACAGCGCTTCGACCAGCGAATGGACGGTGCGCCCGAACTTGAGGTCGCCGCAAATACCTATGCAAAACCCGCCGATACTTCCCCGTTTTTGTGCGATGGTCGTCAAATCCGTCAGAGTCTGCGTGGGATGAAAATGTCCGCCGTCTCCCGCGTTTATCACCGGTATCTCCGAATATAGCGACGCGGCGGTAGCTGCGCCTTCCTGCGGGCTCCTTATTACTATAACGTCGGCATAGGCGGCAGTCATCCTTATTGTATCTGCAAGCGTCTCTCCTTTTGAAACAGAGGTCCCCAACGGATCGGAAAACCCGAACATCCCGGCTCCAAGGCGCTGCGCCGCGGCTTGAAACGAGAAATTAGTACGTGTGCTCGGCTCATAAAACATAGTGGAAAGCAGCTTCCCCCGGCAGGAGTCAACATATACTTCAGGGTGGGCTATCAGTTCACAGCAGGCTGAGTACAGCTTATCCCACCATTCCCTCGACATATCATCCACGCTAACGAGTTTCCGAACCGGCGTCATACAAGAGCCCCCCGTCCATTTTTTATCAAGAAGAACACAGGAGGATCGTTCTCCTGTGTTTCATTTGCTTTTTCTGCCCCATAACGAATCATTTTGAAAAAAAACTCCATATCCAGCGAATAAGCCTCGGCCACAGGGCGCCTTCCAGCGGAACCATGGGCTGTGTGTGCGGAAACAGAAGGATCATCCTGATAATAAATACTATAATGTAGAGCGCTACTACACACATAGCGCCGACTTTTTCCGCCGGTTTTATCGGCCACCGCCGACTCAGCGCTTCGCGCAAAGCGGCGTAAGGCAGCACGGCAAGAGATAGAAGTATTAGCGGATGAAAATCCAAAGCTTCCGCAAGATCGCCGTGAAACAACGCTACAGCGGCGCGCGTAGAGCCGCACCCCGGGCACGGGATACCGAATAAAGACTGAAACCAGCAAAGCGAGTCAGTCAGCAGGAACAACCCGGCCCACAAGAGCAACCCAACCGCCGCGTTTATGACGGGGCGACGCCCGGACCGACCCGGGTCTGCGCTGTCGTTTTTCCCCCGACCGGCGCCGGAACCTCGAAATCCGGCGTAGTTCGCTGTTTTTGGCTGTTCCCGGTTCACGTCGCTCCCTTAATAACTCTGGGGCGTGACGCCTTCGCGTATATCCCATAACACGTTGAACGCGTTAGTTATTTGGAAAGTAGCAATCAATGACCCGACTCCACAAACGATAGTCATAAGTATCCAAAAGATAAAGTTCTCTTTGTAGCTTAAACCATGTTCATAATTTATCCGGGCAAGGTTTTTATCAATAATGTAGAGCATGTACAGTGCGACCGGGGGGCAGAATATACTGCCGAGCAATAAGCCCATGCTGTTGATACGCTGCTCGCCGCTTGCTTTGTTAATATCCTCCATTGTCTGGTAGTACCACCAGTACATATAGATTCCGCATGTTACTATCGAGAGCAGAATTACTGTAATGCCCGATCGCCGTACTCCGACATAGCCGTTATTCGGCGCCGGGGCATATTGCGGCGGAGGCGGTGGCGGCGCATAGCCCGGAGGCGGTGGCGGCGCATAGCCCGGGGGCGGCGGCGGCGCAAAGCCCGGAGGCGGCGGCGCAAAGTCCGGAGGCGGCGGCGCAAAGCCCGGAGGCGGTGGCGGCGCATAGCCCGGAGGCGGCGCAAAGTCCGGAGGCGGCGGCGGCGCAAAGTCCGGAGGCGGCGGCGGCGCAAAGTCCGGAGGCGGCGGCGGCGCAAAGTCCGGAGGCGGCGGCGGGTTATCTGTTTCCCCTAATGTCGCGGCGCAGGAGATGCAAAAAGCAGTTGCATCATCATTTGGTTGATTGCAATTTGGGCAGTATTTCATGTTGGATCTCCCCCCATTCAAGTACTTCAAGGCATGCATTGTGCCTGATCGTCCGTAGTGTGTATCACATGGTATATTATAGCATGCCACAAAAAAAGCGCAAGTGAATAATTGCCGAAAGAAAACCGGATGGCGCTATGCCATCCGGTTTTTCATCAGCAGGTACATGATCGCTTTTTGTGCATGCAGACGATTTTCCGCCTCGTCAAAAATCTCCTGCGCGTGTTCTTCAAATACTTTTTCCGTTATTTCTTCGCCCTTGTGCGCCGGCAGGCAGTGCTGTATCATACAGCCGGGGTTTGCGAGAGCCATAATGTCATCGTTGACCTGATAACCCTTAAACGCTTTTTGCCGCCTCAAAGCCTCGCTTTCCTGCCCCATAGACGCCCAGACGTCGGTGAAAATCACATCGGCTCCGGCAGCGGCTGTCTCAGGTTTATCAGTCAGGACAAACTTGCAGTCCGTAACGCTTCCGGCGAAACTCAAAACCTTTTCATCCGGACGGTAGCCCTCCGGGCAGGCGGCCGACACGTCCATGCCGCATTTCAGGCAGCCGACGATCATCGAGTTGGCCACATTGTTGCCGTCGCCGATAAAACACGCTTTCAACCCTGCGAGTTTACCTTTGTGCTCGCGTATCGTCATTATATCGGCAAGGACCTGACAGGGGTGGGCAAAATCTGTAAGGCCGTTTATCACCGGTATTGTCGAGTATTCGGCGAGTTCCTCGACTTCTTCCTGCTCAAAAGTGCGAATCATTATACAGTCGCAGTACCGGCTGAGCACCCGCGCCGTGTCTTTGATCGGCTCGCCGCGTCCAAGCTGGCTGTCTGTGCTCGACAGGAATATTCCCTGCCCGCCGAGTTGATAGATACCGGTCTCAAACGAGACGCGCGTTCGGGTGGAATTCTTTGAGAATATCATAGCGAGCGTTTTCCCGGCCGGGAAATCGTGTTTTTTTCCCGTTTTTCTCTCTGCTTTCAGAAAATCTCCGGTATCAAGTATCAAGGTTATGTCGCCCCTCGTTAAGTCGAGTAGTTTCAATAAGTCTTTTTCCATCTGGTAATACTTCCTTTGTACTCAGTGTTAAGCTATTCCGGCATTGTGCGTTTTTCGCGCTGGAATGCCTTAAGAACAGTCTTTAATATATCCAGGCCCTTGTCGATCTCACCGTAAGTGATCGTTAATGGCGGCAGCATCCGGAGCGCATCCGCCCCCGCAGTCAGGATGAAGAGCCCTTTTTCCACGCACGCCTGCGCGGCTTCTTTAGGATTCACCCCGCAGAGCGAAACGCCTGTCATAAGGCCTCTGCCGCGTATTTCGCCAATGACAGGGAACCCCCAGTTCTTCAGCGTTTCCCTTATGTGATCGCCTTTTTTTATAACCTCCGAAAGCAAGGCGTCGTCGATCTGGCTGAGCACCTCCAGTGCCCCCGCGGCGGCGATCGGGTTTCCCCCAAAGGTTGTGGCGTGCGTGCCGGGCGTCAATACGGATGAGCATTTCTCATTCGCAATTATCCCGCCCATAGGCAGCCCGCCCGCTATGCCTTTCGCAAAGCTGACGACGTCCGGTTCTATACCGTATTGCTGAAAAGCAAACAACGTTCCGGTCCTGCCCACGCCGGTCTGGACTTCGTCGATGAGCAGAAGCAGGTCGCGCCCGGAGCAAAGCTCGGCGACTGCTTTGACATAATCAGCGTCAAGCGGCAGGACGCCGCCCTCTCCCTGCACCAGTTCCAGAAGAACGGCGCAGATACCGTCGATCGGGATCACAGGTTTCAAAGCGGATGAACCGTAAGTACCACCCGCAATTGTGGCATGGGCGTCCAAAAGGGCCTGCAACGCCTTTATGTCGTTTGCCGGTACATGTGTGAATCCTTCTGTAAACGGGAAGAAGTAATTGTGAAATTGCTCCTGCCCGGTTGCGGCCAGCGTCGTTATCGTCCGCCCGTGAAAACTCTGTTTGAGGCTGATTATCGTGCTCCTGCCCGAACCGTATTTATCAAACGAGTATTTGCGCGCGAGTTTTATCATTCCCTCGTTGGCTTCGCCGCCGGCATTTGAGAAAAACACATTTTTCATGCCCGTGCGCCGTGTGAGTTCCGACGCTAATCTTGCGTACGGTTCTGAATAGTACAGGTTTGATATATGCTGAAGTTTTTGAGCCTGCGCATATATTGCGTCCGCCCATTTTCTGTTGCCGTATCCTATCGAGTTTACGCCTATCCCGCTTGTAAAATCTATGTATTCCACGCCCTCCGGGCTGTATAGCGTCGCGCCTTCGCCGTGGTCTATCGCAACACTGAACCGCCCGTATGTCTGCATAACGCTCTGCGCGTCGAGGGCTTTTATCTCATCACTATTCATTAGATCATCTCCTTACTCCACACTCCACCCCGCGCCGGAACGGCGCGTTGTACACTCCACTCTCCACTCTGCACCCCGCGCCGGAACGGCGCGTTGTACACTCCACTCTCCACACTCCACCCCGCGCCGGAACGGCGCGTTGTACACTCCACACTCCACACCCTAATATATCATCGTTCCGGCGCCTTCGTCGGTGAGCATTTCTATAAGGATCGAATGCGGTATGCGGCCGTCGAGGATGTGCGTTCGTCGGACCCCTCCGGCGACTGCGTCCGCGCAGCACTCGACTTTTGGTATCATGCCTCCGGCAACTATGTTTTGCGCTTTCAGCGCGTCGATCTCGCCGGCCATTATGAGTTTGATCAGCGACTCTTCATTATCTTTCACACGCAGCACCCCGCGTGTGTTCGTAAGGAGGATCAGCTTTTCAGCTCCGAGGGCGATCGCGAGCTGCGCCGCTGCAGTATCTGCGTTTACGTTGTACGGGGTATCGTCATCGACGCCGAAAGCGACCGTCGCGACGACCGGGATGTGCCCGTCGTTTATCGCCTGTAATACTACTTCCGGGTTAACTTTAGTGATATCCCCGACGTAACCATAGTCTTCGCCGCCGCTATGCATCTTTTTCGCTTCAAAAAGTTTCCCGTCAAGCCCGCACAGTCCGACAGCGCTGCCGCCTTTACGCACGATAGTCGCCACGAGGTCCTTATTGACCTTCCCGCACAGGACGCTCTGCACAACTTCCATTGTCTCTTTATCTGTGTATCGCAAGCCGTTGACAAACCGCGACTCCATGCCCAGCCTGTCGAGCATTTCGTTGATTTCCGGTCCGCCGCCGTGGACAAGCACGGCATGTATCCCGACAAGCTGCAACAGGATGATATCCTCTATAACAGCGTCGAAAAGTTCGGGGCTGATCATAGCGTTGCCGCCGTACTTTATAACCACGACTTTTCCTGTAAATCTCTGAATATATGGCAGCGCCTCAACAAGCGTCCGCGCCCTATCTGAATTATTGTTCATGTTCTGTAGTCCCCGTTGATCTTAATGTAATCATACGTTATGTCGCAGCCCCAGCAGGTGCATTCCGCCGCGCCGCTGTCCATGCGTATATCTATCATTATATCATGCTCTGTAAGGATTTTCTTCGCTAATCCCTCGTCGAACGGCAATCCGCGCCCGTTTTTACAGACGTCTATCCGCCCCGCTTTTGACTCAAACGCTACATCGACGCTGTCCGGGTCGAAACCGACACCCGAGTACCCCATCGCGCAAAGCACGCGCCCCCAGTTCGCGTCAGCGCCGAATATCGCGGCTTTTGTCAGCGTCGAAGATATCACGGATTTTGACAGCGTTTCAGCCTCCGATTCGCTGTCAGCCCCGCTGACGCGGCAGGTTATGAGGTGTGTCGCGCCCTCGCCGTCCGCCGCCATCATTATCGCAAGTTTTACGCAAACCGCGTTCAATGCTTCGGTGAAAGCGTCATAGCCGGCGCCAGGGGCGGCAATCTCGTCGTTTCCCGCCAAGCCGCTCGCGAGTAAGCTCAGCATATCATTAGTTGATGTGTCGCCGTCGACAGAAATGCGGTTGAAACTCACGTTCGCGGCGTCGGCAAGAGCTTCTTGTATCATAGCGGAGGTGATAGCGCAGTCCGTTGTCAGAAATGCCAGCATCGTCCCCATGTTGGGATGGATCATTCCGCTGCCCTTGGCGATACCGCCGATTTTTACGGCTTTGCCGTTCAACTCAAACTCAACGGCGCACTCCTTCATCGTCAGGTCGGTCGTCATGATAGCCGCTGCCGCGTCTTTCGAACCGTTGAACGAAAGCTGCCTTACAAGTTCCGGCGCGCCGTTTTCGATGACCTTTACCGGAAGCTCCTGCCCGATGACGCCTGTCGAAGCGACGATAAAGTCCGCTGCGCGAAGCCCCAGCGCAGACGCGGCGGCGGCGCACATATGCAGCGCGTTCTCCTCGCCGCGCGCCGCGCAGGCGTTGGCGTTTCCACTGTTGGCTATGAGGGCGCGGGCGCGCCCGTTTTCAAGATGTTTTTGCGTAACAAGGAGCGGCGCCGCCTTTACGACGTTTTTTGTATAGACCGCGGCCGCCGCGCAGTCGCAGTCGGCGACTATCAGCGCGAGGTCTTTTTTATCTGTGTTGCTGGTCTTGACGCCGACGTGTATACCCGACGCTTTGAACCCTTTTGCGGCGCACACGCCGCCTTCTATGAATTTCATTACAATCAAACCTGCCTTTTTATATGTCTCTATGGATATTCTAAGTAGTTATTTGCTAAACGGAGCACTAAACGTCTCTTCGTCGGTGTTCTTCTTCGCTCCTGGCGAATATTGTGCCAAGAGAAACTCCCTTTTCTTCATTCATTCCGAGCATAATATTCATATTCTGCACAGCCGCGCCTGAAGCGCCCTTGCCGAGGTTGTCAAATCGCGCTGTTATCGTCGTCGCGCCGTCGTTCCCGCTTATTGTGAGTTCCAGCGCATTCGTGCAAGTGCCCCAGTTGCTTTCAAGCAACCCGCTTCCCGGCGCAGCGGCGACCGTTACAAAACGCTCGCCCTTATAATAGGCTGCCAGCTTATCGCATATGTCCGCCGTTGTTGGTTTTCCGTTAAGCATATCGTTATGAAGCATTATCGTCACTGCCATCCCGCAATAGTAATCATCGACGATCGGGCAGAACACCGGCGGCTTTGACAGCCCCGTCACATAAACCATTTCCGGCAGGTGCTTGTGCTTCTGCTCGAGCCCGTACAGCCTCGGCGCGTACATATCAGGCGTGGGTTCGCCTTCATAAGCCCGGATCATCGCCTTGCCGCCGCCTGAGTAACCTGTGAGCGAAAAGCATGTTACCGGGTAATCGGTCGGTAGAATGCCGAGCGCTATCAACGGATATACGATCACAGCGAACCCCGTCGCGTGGCAGCCCGGATTGGCGACTTTTTGTGCCTTCATGATTTTTCCGCGCTGCTCCTTTGAAAGCTCAGGCAAGCCGTAGACCCAGGCCGGGTCTGTCCTATGTGCCGTCGACGCGTCGATGACGCGGGTATTATCGTTTTCAACAAGCGAAACCGATTCCCGGGCGGCTTCGTCCGGCAGGCACAGGAACACCAGATCGGCTTTGTTTATCAGCTTTTTACGCTCTTTTGCATCTTTACGTTTTTTATCGCCTATGGGTAATAACTCGATATCGTCCCTGCCGCGCAGGCGGTCATATATCTGCAGCCCGGTCGTGCCTTCCTGCCCGTCGATGAAGATTTTTGGTTTCATTCCTCTTTCTCACATCCATATAACTATGATATTATCGGCAAGTATAACAGAAAATGAATTATTATGCAATACTTAATTTGCGGAATAATGCACAATAATGTCACTAAATATCAGAAAGGATTAGTGAAATCGCAATCAAGACAGAAAGTGACACAAAAATAAAATGGATAATATTCAATAATAATCTGGATAATATGCATATTGAGGCTAGCAACTAAGCTTGATCGACTCAGTAGATTGCAGACGGTTTTTCTTGATTGAATCGGCTGTGAATGATATACTGACACAGGACGAAATAGTACTATATCAGTGAGCAGAAGACAAGGGGCGTGTAGTTTTTGAAACTTCTGACGATCGATGGCAACAGTATTGTAAACCGGGCGTTTTACGGCATCCGGCAGCTCAACGCGAG
>Ga0082212_10008280_pt1 | contig 13614 bp, 10 predicted proteins | sample TergutNt197P3_FD_71548 | JGI IMG/M metagenome (GOLD analysis project Ga0082212, IMG submission 71548) | Neocapritermes taracua P3 segment gut microbial communities from Petit-Saut dam, French Guiana - Nt197 P3 | ecosystem: Host-associated > Arthropoda: Insects > Digestive system > Gut ... | reverse complement strand
AAAAATGCCCCGCTCAAAAAAAAGACGAACATTTCGGACTTCGACCGATCAAAACCCTACGAGCTGCGCGCGGACACTTTTGGCAAGTTGAATTATATTGTGGCCGGTTGCTGCAAGCCGATATCAGGCGACGATGTGTTCGGATTTATCAACGACGACAATACGGTCATCGTCCATAAGCACACCTGTCAAATCGGGTTGCGCCTGAAAAGCAGTTTTGGAAACCGTATCCTGTCCACTGTATGGAGCAGCCATATAAACACTTCGTTCGAAGCAACGTTGAAAGTCACAGGAATTGATGCGATAGGCGTATTGATGAATATTGCGAAAACCATTTCAGGTTATAACGTCAATATGATACGTCTGCTGCTTGAAGCGAAAGACGGCGTATTTGAAGGTAAAATCAACATGCTGGTACATGATGTGGAAGATATTCAGAAAATGTGCCTCGCCCTCTCGAAAATAGAACATATCAAGTCGGTTTCGCGGGTAGTGGAGTAAATAATTAGTAATTACTAATTACTAATTACTAATTACAAATTACAAATTACGAATTAAAATTTATCTTTTTTATCGCTGCAGGCTTTTATCGCGAGCTCCGCGAGCCTTTATCAACCTCGTTCAAGGCGTCGCCCAACGATTTCAGTTCGGCCTTGATTTTTTTTAAACGTATAACCACATCGGCTTGTTTGATAGCGCTTTCCTTATTGTTTTTGAGTTTTTTACGCACGCCGTCCAAGGTTAATCCCCTATCCCGGATAAAATGTTGAATCAACCGGATATCCTGTATGTCGCTTTCTTTATAAAGGCGTACCCCGCGCTCGTTGCGGGTAGGTTTAATCATATCGACAAACTCGTCTTCCCAATATCGCAATGTCGATTCCGGCTCACCCAGCTGAGCAGCAACCTCCCTGATTGTATAATAAATCTTATCCATCTTTTTTGACCATAACCCGTAATTCTTAATTAGTAATTAGTAATTAGTAATTAGTAATTAAATTTAGTCCAGCACACGACCCTGATTATTGGCAATCTGTATCATCCGGTCATAATCTTCAGGCGTCAGATCCTGAAAAAAGTATTTGTCCGGATTAACATGCTTTCCCTTATAAAACACTTCGTAATGCACATGCGGGGCTATCGACTTTCCCGTATTACCGACGGTAGCAATCACCTCTCCGCGCTTAACCTGCTGTCCCACACGTACCTTATATTTATCAATATGACCATATAAAGTTTCGTAATCATATCCGTGATCAATGATGACACAATTACCGTAACCCTGTTTCCATGCGACATATCTGACTATCCCGTCGCCCGTCGCATATATTTCGGTACCCCGTTCCGCCGGAAAATCCATCCCTGAATGAAACCTGATGTCGCCGTAGATCGGATCGGTTCGTCGCCCGTATCCGGAAGGGGTACGCCGCAGGTCTTTATTTGAAATTGGCTGAATAGCAGGGAGACACCGTATTTTATTTTCCAGGTCCTTTCCCATGCCGATGAGTTCTTCCAGCGAATTGGACTGAATATAAAGCTGTTTTTTAAGTATGTCCATCTTCTGGGTAGTCTCGACAATCAGTTCGGAATTGGACAATCCCCTCAAATGTTCATAACGGTTCGACCCGCCAAATCCCGATTTTCGAATGGACATCGGGATCGAATCGGCATTAAAAACAGCGCGATACAGGTTTTCGTCCCTTTGAATCAAATCTTCCAGTACATTGTTGGCCTGGTTGAGTTCCATACGCAGTATATCATACTGTGTCAGGAGCAGTTTATTTTCTTTCTTGAGTAAGGCTTCCAGCGGCGAATCATATAAATAGGTAAAACCGAAAAATACGCCCACGCCAATGGCCAAACCGGCGCTCAGATTTTTAAAAACAATCATGAAACGCTCTTTTGCAGACGGGTAAACCCGTTCATATTCAAGCGTCCTGGAATTATACCGATAGTATGTCTTCCGCGTTCTGAATAGTCCCATGTAATACTGTCTTCTAAATTTTTTCTTCAATTACACCGCAAAAATAATTATTTACAGTACTTTTGCAAACTGTTTACAGATTATTAACATTTATAGGAAAGAATAAAGTATGCAATCAGCAAAAGAAATCAGAGAATCGTTCCTTCAGTTTTTTGTATCGAAAGGTCATCATATTGTCGCTTCAGCGCCAATGGTTATCAAGGGCGACCCGTCGTTGATGTTCACGAACGCCGGGATGAATCAGTTCAAAGACATTATCCTCGGTCATGCACCCATCAGGTATCCGCGCGTCGTCGATTCCCAGAAATGCCTGCGTGTCAGCGGGAAGCATAATGACCTCGAAGAAGTTGGCCACGACACGTATCATCATACGATGTTCGAGATGCTTGGGAACTGGTCGTTCGGCGATTATTTCAAGGAAGAAGCCATCGCATGGGCATGGGAATATTTGGTCGGCGCGTTACAACTGCATCCCGACCGGCTTTATGCAACCGTCTTTGAGGGCAGCCCTCCGGAAAAACTCGCACGCGACGACGAAGCAGCCGGATTCTGGGAAAAATACCTGCCGGAAGACCATATCCTTGAAGGCAGTAAAAAGGATAATTTCTGGGAAATGGGCGATACCGGCCCCTGCGGCCCCTGCTCGGAAATACACATCGACCTGCGTCCCGACGAAGAACGCCAAACGCTGCCGGGGGCAGCATTAGTCAACAAAGACCATCCGCTTGTCGTCGAACTTTGGAACCTGGTGTTCATGCAATATAACCGGAAAGCGGACGGTTCGCTTGAGCCGCTTCCGAACAGGGTGATCGACACCGGTCTGGGATTTGAACGCCTGTGCATGGCGCTGCAGGGCAAAACGTCCAACTATGATACGGATGTGTTTCAACCCATTATCCATGCCATCGCCGCGATGACGGGCGTTTCGTATGGCGACGACAAGCAAAAGGACGTCGCGATGCGCGTCATGGCCGACCATATCCGTACCATCGCTTTCTCCATTACCGACGGACAGTTGCCGTCGAACGCCAAGGCAGGTTATGTGATTCGCCGCATCCTGCGACGCGCCGTGCGCTATGGGTATACTTTCCTTGGACGGAAAGAGGCGTTCCTGTACAGGTTATTACCGGCGCTGATCGACACGATGGGGACAGCCTATCCGGAACTGATCGCGCAACAGGAACTGATCGGCAAGGTCATGAAAGAAGAAGAAGAATCGTTCCTGCGCACGCTCGAAACAGGTATTCGCCTGTTAGATAAAAAAATTGACGAGGCCAAAGCCGCCGGTATTTCCGTTCTTAACGGTGTGGATGCTTTCGTGCTGTACGACACATTCGGGTTTCCGTTCGACCTGACGGAACTCATCGCCCGTGAAAACGCGCTGCGTGTTGACGTCGTGACCTTTCAGTCCGAAATGCAAAAACAGAAAGACCGCGCCCGCAATGCCGCCGCCATCGAAACGGGCGACTGGACTGTCATCCGGGAGGGCGAAACGGAATTTGTCGGATATGACATGTGCAAATGTGATGCTGAAATTCTACGGTATCGCAAAATCAAACAAAAAAACAGGGAACTGTACCAGATCGTTCTGGACCAGAGTCCGTTTTATGCGGAGATGGGAGGGCAGGTCGGCGACAGTGGCTGCCTGATTGCTTCCGACGGTGAAGTAACTAAAATTATAGATACAAAACGCGAAAATAACCTGCCCGTACATATCGTGGCCGAGCTTCCCAAACGATTAACCGATTCGTTTTCAGCCCAGATAAACAAGGAGATGCGGTTAAATTCGGAATGTAACCACTCGGCAACGCACCTGTTGCACGAAGCCCTGCGCGAGGTGTTGGGCGCGCATGTCGAGCAGAAAGGCTCGTATGTGTCGCCCGAAATGCTCCGTTTCGACTTTTCGCATTTCAAGAAAGTGACGGATGAAGAAATCCGTCAGGTTGAGATGCTTGTAAACCGCAAAATCCGCGAAGACATACCGCTCAGGGAGCATCGGCGGATACCTATTTCAGAGGCAAGAAAAATGGGTGCGATGGCTTTGTTTGGTGAGAAATACGGTGAAGAAGTGCGTGTTGTCTGTTTTGGTACGTCGACCGAACTGTGCGGCGGAACGCATACCGGTTCGACCGGAATGATCGGGTCGATGCATGTCGTCAGCGAAAGTTCGATTGCTGCCGGTATTCGCCGTATCGAAGCGGTGACAGCCCTAAACGCGGAAAAATTGTTTTACAATGTTCAGGATATGCTGCGCGAACTGCGCGCGATGTTCAACAATGTGCCCAACCTCTCGGCTACGATCAAAAAATCCATCGATGAAAATACGGAGTTGAAAAAACAGCTGGCTGATTACCTGAAAGAAAAAGTGGCTTCCATCAAAAAGATCATCCTGTCGCAGTCTGTTGAGAGGAATGGCGTGAAAATCCTGTCGTTCAGAGGAAACGGTAATATGGAAGCGTTCAAGGACGTTGCATTTCAGCTAAGAGGCGAATTTTCAAACGAAGAAAAAGTGTTGTTTGTCGCCGGTATTGAAGACGCTGATAAATGCGGATTAGTCGTGATGCTAAGCGATTCGCTCGTTGCCGACGGCCTCAATGCCGCTTCGCTCATCAGAGAAGGCGCCAAACATATTCAGGGCGGCGGCGGCGGCCAACCGCACTTCGCAACGGCAGGCGGTAAAAACAGGGACGGACTAAGCGCTGCGATAGATGCTATACTTTTTAGAGTTTAGAGTTCGGATTTGCAATCCGAATGGACGGAAATTTTTCAACTTTCAATTTTCAATTTTCAATTAAAAATCGTATCTTTGTACCATATTTTAAATATATTTAGATATGAAAACGATTAAAGTACAGCTATCAGAAGTTGAGTATAACGCTTTCGGGTTTTCGAAAGACCTGTTTGCCTTTTCCGAGTTTACCGATATCATTGAACGGCAGATAGCCAGTCAATCCATGCACAAATGTGTTACACTTTCACAACTGAACGGGTTATCTTCCATGACCATGGATGAAATTAATGCGGAAATAAAAGAACCCGATGACGAGTTTACGTCCGATGATTTGAAAGAAATCGAAATAGCAAGAAATTCCGGTGTTTGTAAGGATATAACTAAATTGGAAAAATTGCTGATGTCCAAACTATGACTGTTGAATATTCAAAATCACTCGAGAAGCAAGTAGAAAAGCTGACTGATAAAGTCGCTGTCAAACGATTACTCAGTTTGGTTACACTACTGAAAGAAGCTAAAACTCTGCAGGAAATACCCAATGTTCGTCCAATAAAGGGCATCGAAGGTCTTTATAGAATAACTATCGGCGACTATCGTTTAATAATAGAACCCATTAAAAATAAAATAACTGTTATTTTTTTAATTGATTATCGCAGGCGAAACGAAAAAACATATAAGGGACTTCGTTAATTATGAATTATGATAATTTTTTGTAATCATATCGCGTCGGAACTATCATCCTACCTGTCATCCAACAGGCACGACAAAATTTTTGTATTGACCGATACCTGCACGCGCGAAAAATGCTTTCCGCTATTGGAAGCGGCATTTTCCGGTTTGGATATGGTACATGTAACCATCAAAGCCGGCGATACGAACAAAGACATTCATCAGGTCATGACAATCTGGGATGTGTTATCCGGTTGTGGCGCATCGCGTTCTTCTATATTAATTAATGTAGGGGGAGGAATGGTGACCGATCTGGGTGGATTTGCCGGCGCAACCTTCAAGCGTGGACTGCACACGCTCAATATCCCAACCACGCTCATGGCGTCGGTCGACGCAGCAGCAGGCGGAAAGACAGGCATCAACTTCAACGGACTGAAAAACGAGATCGGCTCTTTCTATCATCCTGACTGTGTGATGATTGATTGTGTTTTTTTAAAATCATTAGACCGCGATAACCTGCTTTCGGGTTATGCAGAAATGCTTAAACACGGACTTCTAAGCGATAAACAATCATTCTACAACATACTTTCTTTCGACATTGAACATCCGGATTTTGAAAAATTAATCGATCTGGTAAGCGATTCAGTCGGTATAAAAGAGCGCTTTGTCGAAAAAGACCCAAAAGAAACGGGCATACGAAAAGCGCTCAATCTGGGTCATACGGTCGGTCATGCCCTTGAAAGTCTGTCGTTTGCAAGAAACAACCCGGTACTTCACGGCCATGCAGTCGCAGCAGGGCTGATAAGCGAACTCTATTTATCATATAAGGTGTGCAGCCTGCCTGTCGAACTCCTCCGTCATGCGACCAACTTTGTCAAGACGCATTACCCCCCGGTAATTTTTAAATGTGATGAATATGAAACTATCCATGAGTTAATGAAGCATGACAAGAAAAACGAAGGCGGTCATATCAACTTCACGTTATTGGGCGACATCGGCGACATCCATATTAATCAGGAAATAAACAGGGAACTGATATTGGAATCACTCGATTTTTACAGGGAAAATGTGTATTAATGTAATCGGCGCCGGGAGATAAACAAAATAAAACAAGTTTTATTTTGTTTATCTCTCAACTTGCACTAACTTTTGCCAAAAAACAGATGTTAGGCGGCGTTTCGGATAAAAAAATAAATAAATTTATTTTGTTTATCTCTCAACTTGCACTAACTTTGCGCCGCAAAATGAAGAGCGGGATGTAGCTCAGCCCGGTAGAGTACGCGTCTGGGGGGCGTGTGGTCGCAGGTTCAAATCCTGTCATCCCGACAAAAAAAAGGTTTTTTTTTGCTAATAAACACATATTGACAATAAAAAGATTCGTATTTTTGCAGTTTGAGAAGAAAATTCATATAATACCCAATAAATCATGAGCGCCTACATCGAAACAATTAACAGACTTCTTGTAGAAAAAACAGGAAAAAGAGCATGTGAGCTTGAATATATGGAATTGCCGGACGAGGATAAGAGATATAATGCAAAACTATCCATCGGTAACATTCATCTGGTATCAGGAAGAATAAAAACTAAAAGAAAAGCGGCCTGTCAGGTTCATGAATTTTTGAATATATCAATCCCATAGCAGACATGTCAAACCAGAAATCAAACGAAATATTATTTTATAGAAAACTTAATGAAGTCAAGGATATATATGAAAAAGTAAAATACGCAATCATATTGTCTGAAAATTTCGATCCGGAGCGGGAATATTGGGTAAATTGATTTAAGATATAATAAATACATGAACATTAGGAAAGTATTCGGGGTATTTTTATTACTCCTGTCAGGTTGGCTACAGGCGGCTGCCGACGAAGGCATGTGGATTGTCAATGAATTAAATAACAGTACCTTGGCGCGCATGAAGGAATTGGGGTTTTCGCCCGATTATCCATTTATTTACAGTCAGGATGCGCCCTGTCTGGCGAATGCGGTCGTTATTTTCGGCGGCGGCTGTACGGGCATTACCGTTTCGGAAGAAGGACTTGTCTTTACGAACCATCACTGCGGATACGGGTCGCTTCAGAAACTGAGCAGCGTCGAGCACGATTACCTGAAAAACGGATTTGTTTCGCACAATGCATCCGATGAGTTGCCGGTCGACGGCCTGAGTGTCCGCTACCTGAAAGAAACAATTGACGTAACAGACAGTATCCTGCCATCTATTTCCCATCTGGAAGATGAATATAAACGCATCAGGGCGGCCGATTCGATCTGTGAGGACCTGCGTAAAAATGTCGAAAGAGGCAGGTTTACCGAAGCGGATGTGATTCCTTTTTATAGCCGGAACAAATATTATTTGGTTGTATATCATGTCTTTCGCGATGTACGTCTCGTTTTTGCGCCGCCTTCCACAATCGGCAAGTTCGGTGGCGATACCGACAACTGGATGTGGCCGCGCCATACGTGCGATTTTTCCATCTTTCGCGTGTATGCGGATGCCGGAAACAATCCGGCGGAATATGACATGGACAACCGTCCTTACCGTCCTGCATTTGTCGCCGAAATATCCATACAGGGCTATCAGGAAAATGATTTTGCAATGACAATCGGGTTTCCGGGCAGTACCGACCGCTATCTGTCGTCCTGGGGCGTACAGCAGCGGATCAAAAGCGCTAACGAGCCGCGCATTGAGGTACGCGGCATCAAACAGGCAATCTGGCAGGAAGACATGCTCGCCGACGACGCCATTCGTATTAAGTATGCTTCCAAATATGCAGGCAGTTCCAATTACTGGAAAAACTCCATCGGCATGAACCGCGGCCTTGCCAACCTCCATATCATCGAACGAAAACAGGCAGAGGAAGCCGCCTTCGATCGCTGGGCGCAGTCGGAAGCAAATAAAGCCGTTTACGGTCAGGTATTAGACATCCTGAAAGAAGGTTATACATCTACTGATGATGAACGTAAATATCTAACCTATATGACCGAAGCCTTTGCAAGTGGAGCGGAAATCATTAATCTGTCACGAATATTTGCACAGATTGTAAATAAGGACCTGTCGTCCGGTGACATCGAAGACATACTCAATGAAAGGATACGCCCGTTTATGAAGGATTACGAACCTGCCCTGGATCAGAAAGTCCTTGCCGCCATGTTGCAAATCGTAAAAGAGCGTGTTCCGCAAAAGTACCTGACTGAAATTTATGCAGGCATAGATAAAAAATACAGGGGCGATTATGCGCGATATGCAGCCGATCTGTTTGCAAAAACGCCGCTACTCTCTGAAAATAAGATCATTGAACTTCTGAAAAATAAAAAGAAGTATGATAGATATATGAAAAAAGACCTGGCGTCAAACCTGTCGACCTCCGTTCTGATGACGCTATTGGAAATGCGTCAGTCTATAATTTCCGCCGATTATACGATCGGCAAAGGTAAACGCCTGTATTTAGCCGGTCTGCAGCAGATGTATCCCGACAGCGCCTTTTATTCGGACGCGAACTTCACGATGCGTTTAAGTATCGGTTCGATAAGCGGATACCACCCTTATGACGCCGCATGGTATAATTTTCATACGACAGAAAGGGGATTGCTGGAAAAAGAAGACGTCGCCAGCCATGAGTTCTACCTGCAACCCGAAATCATCGACCTGGTTCGTCAGCGCGACTTCGGAAGGTACGGCAATGAAAAAGGCGAACTGCAATTGTGCTTCCTGTCGAACAACGACATCACCGGCGGCAATTCCGGAAGCCCTGTTTTCGACGGGAACGGTCGCGTCATCGGACTTGCTTTCGACGGCAACTGGGAAGCGATGAGCGGCGACATCGCCTTTGAGCCGGAGTTGCAGCGCACCATTAGCGTTGACATCCGCTACGTCCTGTGGATGATCGACAAATGGGGGAAATGCCAGCGCATCATTGAGGAATTACACATTACTAATTACTAATTACTAATTACGAATTACTAAATATTATTATTTTCAAATTTAGAAAAACGTGTTTTTTTCAATTATCGTACCTATTTACAACCGTCCTGATGAAGCGGCCGAATTGCTTGAAAGTCTGTCGGTACAAACATTTAAAGACTTTGAACTTGTGCTGGTTGAAGACGGTTCGACAAAACCATGCGGCGCCGAAGTGGAAAAATTCCGCGAACGGATGGCAATCAACTATCTTGTCAAGGCCAATTCGGGACGCAGTGATACGCGCAATACGGGTATGAAAAACGCCAAAGGCGATTATTTTATCTTTTTTGATTCCGACTGCATCATCCCTCCCAATTATCTTGAAACGGTAAACAGCCTGCTGGATACGGACTATTCCGATTGTTTCGGAGGGCCTGACAGGGAACATCCCTCGTTCAGCGACATGCAAAAAGCCATCAACTATGCCATGACATCGTTTTGGACAACAGGCGGCATTCGTGGCGGCAAGGTGAACATGGAAAAATTCAAACCCCGTACATTCAACATGGGATTCTCACGCGCAGTATATGAAAAGGTTGGCGGATTTAAGGATATGTATGGCGAAGACATCGACCTGAGTATCCGGATCAGTCGTGCCGGATTCAAAACGAAATTGTTTCGCGATGCTTTTGTATACCATAAACGACGGGTTAGCCTGAAAAAATTCTACCGGCAAGTGAATATTTTTGGTCAGGCGCGCATCAACCTGTTTAAATTATATCCCGATTCACTAAAACCTGTGCATACGATCCCCGCTCTTTTTGTTGCGGGTAGTGTCGCGATCGTTGTACTTTCCATCTTTCTTTCACCCTGGTTTCTCGGCTTTCCCGCAATGTACCTGCTACTTTTATTTTTTGATGCTCTAATCAAAACAAAAAAAATACCACTCGCCTCACTTTGCCTCATCACCTCCATCATCCAGATTTTCGGGTATGGCCTCGGTTTCATTCACGCTTTTGTATTGAAAATTATTTTGGGCAGGGGATTGGAAGACCTTGAAACCATCAAAAAAGTATATAAGTAACTGATGTTTAACATCTTTTTGTTCGTATTAGTAATTGTTAGCATATTTTATGTATTATTAACTTGAATTATTTATTTTTTTTTCTCTTCTTTGCAGTCCTTTTAATTTATCAATATTAACAATTATGGATAACGTAAGTATTTATCTATCCGGTTATGGAATCCGACCATCAGTACAACGCATCGCCATCATGCGGTACTTATTAAAAAACCTGACGCATCCTACTGCTGATGAAGTGTTTGAATCATTAAGGAAACAAATACCCACCCTTTCAAAAACAACAGTCTACAATACATTAAAGCTATTTGTCGATAACGGAGCTGCTATTTATATAGGGATTGACGAAAAAAATGCACGTTTTGACGGTGTTATCAATCCTCATGCGCATTTCCGCTGTAAGGACTGTGGATGCATCATAGATATACCGATGAATCCCGATTTTTTTCTTCCAAAAGATTTCAACGGAATAGTAGACGAGACTCATTTTTATTTAAAAGGTCTTTGCGGTAAATGCAAAATTGAAAAAACAACCAATTAACAAGCCTGACACACATTTCTACATCATTTTACAACGCAAATTGTCGTATTTCGCCTTTAGCAGGCGTGATGCGACGGTATTGTCCTATTTGCTGATATTCAGTAGATTGCTAATATCATAAGCGATTGATCTATTTATTATTTTTTTTATTTATATTTATTTAAGTTTATTTTTGTTTATTTAATACAATCTTTTACATTTTTATTTTCTTTCTCTTTATATTTGTCGCCTAATATATGATAACAAATTCTGTATTTATTACAAGTAGGACTTTTATATTGTATTTTGTTAAAATAATTAAAAAAACCGTCAAATAGGAGAATAATGAATGTATTATTTGTATCTTTAAGAAAGAGCATGATCCGTATAGGTTTTTTATTGCTCTCTGTGAGTATTTTTGCTCAAATGCCTAAAAATTTAGGAAAAGATTTTTATGTCGCTTTCGGATTAAACGGCTCCAATGCCGCAAGTAATGTAGAATTGTTTTTAAGGATAACAACTTACGAAGCAACGACAGTGACATTAACATTTACAGAAGGTCCATCTTCACTGAATGTGCCTGCTTTGGCGCTTCCTGCCAACACAATTTACGACTATAAATTGACACCTGCGCAGGTATCCGCTGCTTATTTAACATCTGCCAGCGTAGTTACGAACAAATCAATCCGTGTTACATCTACGTCAGATATCAAGCTGATTGCAATAAATACCGCCAATCAAAGCATGGAAGCTTCATTGGTTTGGCCTGCAAATTGCCTGGGAATGGATTATGGGCACTTCGGCCTTCCTGCTTCTTCGGGTTATGTATATGGCGCCATACTAATCGGAAAAGAAAACGGAACATCAATTGAACGGGAAGGTGGAGGCCCCTATCACCTGAATGCAGGACAATCCGTCTACCATGTGCCCTCTAACAGTAACAGGTTTGTTCAAATTTTATGGGACAACGACCCGTTGAAGCAGTTTGTCTTATTTCATAATACATCACGTATTACTGAAAACTCCCGTACCAATATGACATTTGAGCAATTCCTGCCGAATATCCACTGGGGTAATCAATTTGTTGTGCCGACAAACGAACATAACGCCACTTATGTCCGAATCATTTCCAAAACCAGCAGCAATGCGGTCACTGTCCGTCATTCAAACGGTACAACTACAAACCATACAATACCAAACTGGTATAATTCGAATAATAATAATTACCTGGATATTAGAATTAATAATTCTAACAACAGCGGAAGTAATTCCTGCTATATTACTTCAGTCGGACAAATAGCCATGTGCGCCTTTCATATTCCCAGGAATGCAGGCAATGCAAGTGAATGGTCCAATCCCGGTCAGGCATGGCTGATGCCAGTCACTTATAGGGCGCGGCTTGTCAAAGTCAGTCCTGTTGAAATGAGTGGAGGCACCTATACGGATTACCCGATGAATCATTACTTTGCCATCATTGCACCAACAGCCAGCAAGCAGTATACGACCATTTCGGTTGATGGAGCCCCCGCTATTCCACTCGAAAATATACCGGCGCCAACATTTTCGGGGTGGATAGCCGATAATATCGGAGGCAGTGGCTATTCTTTCGGACGTTATTATTTCGGTCAGAGCAGCAGTGTAAAATTGAATACGAATGTTTTAGTTGATAACCCCAACGGCTTGCAGGCCATAGCGTGGGGACAGAGCGAGTACACTAATTACCATTATACGCTGGGTTCCACCGGCGAAGATCCGTATTTACTTGATTTCAAAATCAACAATGTGCTGCATGATGACGTGAACGGCCAGATAATGTGCGATATGACGAATTTTACTTTCGAGATGCTGGTAGAAAACCTGACACCTGCTCCGGGCGTCTATCTGCGCTGGTACATTAACGGAGTTGAACAGACAGCTGCTCAAAACCTGGCAAACTGGAACACAACACTACCCTACGGAACCTATACCGTCCAAATGAGTTATGACGAACTGGTACACGGAATAATCATCACGCATGACATTGTCGCTACATTTGAAAATAAACAATGCCTTTTTGCAAATAACGACTGGGTATCGACGATCAGAGACGTTCCTGTCACATTCGATCCGTTGAAAAACGATTCTTCCAGAAACTGCGCCATCAGTAGCGGCTTGAATATTACCATTACGCAGCCTGCCGTAAACGGCTCGGCGATCAAAAATGTCAACAATACATTTACATATACGCCAAATAACGGATTTACCGGAAAGGATTCGGTGGAATACAGTATCACATGCGGATCCGAAACCGAATATGCAAAGGTATACATTACAGTCTATGATCATCCGGTCAACGTGATTGATGCTGATGTGATGTGTTACGACGAAATGCCGCCAAATATACAGTTCGGCATCGTGGAGAAATTCAGAACCGCCTCAACAACAGGCGACTGTATTGACGGATTCAGTTCGCCGCTCGTGGGCGACCTCAACGGCGACGGCAAACCGGAGATTATCATCATGGGGGTTACCAATGCTTATACTGCCGGAACCAGTATAAATCACCGATACATTAATATATATAACGGACAAACCGGCGCAAGAATGTACCGGCATGACCTGGGAACAAGTTATAATAGTGGCGTGGCACCCCGCTACCACCGTGCACCGTCACAGCTGGCGATTGCCGACCTGGACAATGACGGGATCGCCGAAATTGTAGTTACGACTCTCGACGGATCGGTGCGTG
>Ga0082212_10008279_pt1 | contig 13615 bp, 11 predicted proteins | sample TergutNt197P3_FD_71548 | JGI IMG/M metagenome (GOLD analysis project Ga0082212, IMG submission 71548) | Neocapritermes taracua P3 segment gut microbial communities from Petit-Saut dam, French Guiana - Nt197 P3 | ecosystem: Host-associated > Arthropoda: Insects > Digestive system > Gut ... | reverse complement strand
AATTTCAATTGGAACAATTTTTCAACGGGAAAGATTTTGCCAAAGAAATCGACCGGATTTACCGCTTGGGAAGATTAACACCCAACCAATGGATGATACAAGCAACCGGTAAACCGCTCTCGGCGGAACCGCTGTTGGAAGCTGTCTCAAAAGCCCTTCATTGAGTCTATTGTTTAACTAATCAAATGTATAAAAGTCATAAGTAATAGTCCATGAAAAGGTTTTACCCGGCTGTACATCAATATCTATGTATGGTTCGGGACATTGAGTGGTGGTATAAGACCAAAAAACGACTTTGGAGATAGGCTTGTCTCCTGTAATTCTCACACCTGCGCCTGTCTTTGTGTTTTCAATGCGGAAATCATAGTCTTTTACGCTTTTAGTATGCCCTTGAATGTCCTCCCAATAAACGGATTCACGCGGTTGAAGGTTACGTATGAACTCAATCTGCTGTCCCCTAACCCTTGCAATGGGACTTTCCCCCGTTACAATCAAAGGAAATGCAAATTTCACTAAAAAGTCGGGACCTGTCGGTTGATGGTCTATCATGAAAAAATTATGATTGTACACATCTGTCTGTATAACTTTCTTTCCTGTATTTTTCAGCTTATGCTCCAAAACCATTTGCGGCTTACCTTTTGTCAGACGTACTTTTTTCTCATACACATACGAATATCCCGCTACGTCTTTCAATTGATGAGTAAAAATCACGCAATCCTTACTCCTTTTGACAGTCCACTTGCCCGGATTAGAAAGTTCGTAGTATCCATAACGATTGAATCTTTCTTCAGCCGGTTTACGCAACCCTCCGATACCTATGCGGATAAATTCACCACCGACGGGCGCCTGTTCATAGTTAATCTCGGTAAACTCCTCCGCAGGACCACATATGGCATCATTCCTTTTCGGATCATAACTGGGAAACCATTGCCCGAAGTAATCGCGTCCTTTGTACTTTAAATCAGGAATTACACCTGACCAGTCGAATCGGCTGCCACGATAATATCCATTTTCTGCATCAGGCAAATACAATTTAGCCGTTATAAATCCATTAGTGATTTCAGCTTGAGGAACTTGCGCCCAAGTTATTTGACTTTCTAAAAAGAAAACAGTCACAATTAAAAAAATACAATTTTTCATGGGTAATTACTTTTAAAATTTTATAAGTTAACAGTTATTTCATTCGTATATAATTCGGTTTTCAAAATCCTGACATCTTCTGCTTGCTCGGTAAATACTTCCAACAGCAAAGCTTGGGTGGACGGTTGGGTAAAAAATTGCAAGGCTTCTGACAACTCATCGCTGTTGTGTATGGCGGTATAATGAAATCCGCGTTCTATCGCCCAGCCTTTTGCCGATGTGGTATGTGTCCCCGTAACGAACGGGCGTGTTTTTTCCGTCATATTTAGTCCGGGCAGCGTTTGAAATATTTCTCCACCTCCGTTGTTGAGCAACAAAATATGCAGGTTGTTTCCAATATGTCCGTTCCAAAGGGCATTCATGTCGTAAAAGAAACTAAGGTCGCCGATTACTACGTAATTGAGTTTACCGGAGCCAGAAGCATATCCAACGGCGGCGGATAATGAGCCTTCAATTCCCGATGTTCCTCTGTTACAATAAACCTCAATACCGTCCGGAATAGAAAATAATTGGGCATACCTCAACGGCGAACTGTTGCCGAGATGCAGTATCGAATTTTCCGGAAGTTTCTTCAACAACGCACCGATGGCAGCCGGCTCCGAATACGGCAGTTCAGGTTCGACTATTCTGCCGGAAAGATTTTTCCATTGAAGCGGATATGTTGTTGGATTTGCCGGCAGCGTTTTCAGGGGATCTCGCGTCAAGCGCGGGATGACAGACATATTCAAAAACGAATAAGGTTCCGCTTCGATAATAGTCGTTACAACACCGAACAAATCAATGATTTCACCGGATTCAGATATATGCCAATGCACTTTAGGAGGATACGACCGCAGAAATTTTTTCAAGTGCTTGGACACAATGTTCCCGCCATAAGTGATAAGCAGGTCGGGATTGAGTTCTTTCCGGCGTTCTTCCGGTAGTGCCGACAAAACAGTATCGGCATTACGGATAGCCGGAATGAAAGAAGGCAAATTGCTTGTATGTTCAGCAAATAGAGCGAATTGATTACATAAGATTTCACCGACTTTCGCCTCAAGCGGACAGTTTGCAGGCATTTGTCCGGCAATCAGCATACGCCGTTCGAATGTATTCAGCAGATTTGTCCGGTCTTCCGGATTTCCGTTGTAGAAATCCGAAAGCGAACAACGCTTGATGACACGCACTTCGGGCAATTTTTCGGTAGCAAGTCGGAACAAAGGCTCGGAAATGGGAACATTGATATGCACAGGACCCTTGCCGTGATGGTCTAATTCGAGAAGCGCCTCATTAATTAGGCGATTGCAATACCATTCGTCTTCTTCAGTGTGTATTTCCGGCAAATGCACTGATTTCTTCACCAAAGAACGAAACACCTCCGGTTGAGGAATGGTTTGACCGTCGGTCTGCCCAATCCACGCAGCCGGACGGTCGGCAGAAATAATGATTAAAGGTATTTGTTGATAGAACGCTTCTGCCACAGCCGGATAAAGATTCAACAAAGCAGTACCCGAAGTGCAGCAGACAGCGACCGGACTGTTGTTTTGCAAAGCCAATCCCGTTGCGAAAAATCCGGCGCTCCGTTCGTCTGTTATGGCATAACAGGCAAAAAACGAATGATTTGCCAAAATCTGCACAATGGGCGAATTACGGCTTCCGGGGCACAAAACCACCCGATTAATTCCGTGTGCTTTCAGTAAAGCAATCAGTTGAAGAATATTTTTTTTATCGGTAAACACATTAAGTCAATAAAAAATGATGTATATTTGTAGCTGTCAAAGATACAAAATTTATTAAAAATCACATCGAAATAGTTAGAATTAGTAATTTTAAGATTTACTAAATATGAAAACAAAATTATTTTTTATGTTTTTTGCGTCACTTGTATTTAGCTTTTACAGTTGTACCCAAAAAGGTGACGGTTCGGTATCTGAAGTCATTGTAAATGGTAATACGATGTACGTTTTTTCTCTGAATGAGTTGAAATCGGACACAGTGACCCTCCCGTTAAGCAGTCTGGTGGAAAATTGCGTTTTGGTACAATTGGAATCAAGGGATGATACATATATTAATCCATGGTTTACAACGGTTACCGACAAGTATATTGGTGTTAGTGAGGAAAGACGTGAGCCTTTCAAACTTTTCGACCGTTCGGGAAAATTTCTGTGTAATGTAGGTTCAATAGGACAAGGTCCCGGCGAATATGGTTGGAGTCCCTATGATGCCATTATTGACGACCCAAACGAGTTAATATATATATCGCATTTTTCAGGTAACAATATACTTGTCTACAATACATCAGGACAATTTGTGAAAGAGATTACTGCGCCTTTTCGCTTGAACAAAGCCAAAATATTCCTGTCAGACGGTATCCTGTCTGTCATACACATGCCTTTCCCTGATACCAAGGCAATGGCGCTACAATTCGACGTTAATACCGATAAAGTATTGGAAGAAGTGGCTCCACTTGAACATTTAACTGTTAAGAACTTTGACTACGATATCGTCAACACGCGGAATGCACCCGGAATATTCGACTTTACCTTTATGGAATGTGATACTCTGTATCATTTTGATATGAAAAACAATAAGATACTTCCTGCTTTCAAAATGAGATACAATTCGTCTGAAAAGCCATGGATGGTCTATTTTCAAATAAATAAAGACCTGTTCTTTACCAATGTATCATTTCTTGGTATCGACCCAAATTACGGAGGACAGAAGTATATCCCTAAGGGATTAGTTGCGACCGACCTGAAAAACAAAACATCATCTTACATTACCATTGTTAATGATTATTATGGTAATATTCCTGTACAAGTAAGTTATTTTACGTTTTTTCACGGTTATTATGTGCTTAATATTCAACCCGAACAGTTGATAGAAAACATTGAAAACCGCCTTGCCCAAAGAAACTGTACCGAAAATGACAAACAGGTACTTAATAAAACGCTCTCGACACTGAGAGAAAACGAAAATAATTTAGTTTTCATTGGAAAACTAAAAAAAGAAATAGATGCAAAACTTTGGTGAAAATGAGAAGTCATCTGAAAAAAGAAATAAAGAAAAAGATGCAATTATGAGATTTCTACACTGTTTAAACCATTATGGATTTCTTAAGTCTAATTAATAAGATACTGAATTGGTTGATTATTAAAAATGATGTAATGAGGTTAAATTGTTTTTTCGTTTAATCCTTTGCTACTGAGGTTGTTTTGTTTTAAAAAATGAGGTGAAAATGAGGTTTTGGTTCCAAATTCCCAATACCCATCCAACTATTAACTATCAGATTATCCTATACATAGTCAATAACTTATCCTCAGTTTCCAACCATTCTTCCTGTAAATCGGAGGAAGCAAACAAGCCGCCGCCGGCATAGAGTAACAGGCGGTCGCTTTCAATTTGCATACAACGAAGATTAACGTACAAATCGGTTTGTTTTTCAGGCTGAATCCTACCGAGAAATCCGGAATAGTAGCGGCGGTCATATCCCTCATTATCCGTAATAAACCGGAACGCTTTATCTTTCGGAAGACCGCAAACAGCAGGCGTAGGGTGCAGGGCGTTCAGCAATTCACCCAAGGTTTGATTATCGGATAACGAAAAGTGCAAATCGGTTTTCAAGTGAGCCAATTCGCCGGCTTGAACGGTGTAAGGGCCTTTTTCTTTCGCAGAGATACGAAACGCAAGCAAACATTCGCGAATATAATCGGTAACCAACTGCTGCTCTTCCCGCTTTTTTTCGCTCCAAGTTTCGGGCAGTCGTCCATCGCGAAGCCGCTGGGTACCTGCCAATGCAACCGTATGCCATTCGTTTCCCTTGCCCGACAACAATACTTCAGGCGTACTTCCTATCCACGTTCCCGTTTGCGGGGTATGAAATAAATATACGTATGAATGAACATACCGTTTACAAGCCCTGTAAAAAACAGTCGATGGTGAAAATTCGGATTTTCGGGGAACAGTCAAACAATGGGATAAAACCAACTTTTCAAATGCTTTGTCTGACAGCGCTTGGGTAAATGTATGAAAACGGGATTGATAATCGGAAGACGGTTTTTCCCGAATGTTCACATCTTTTTCGCTTGCCGCAGTTACATTCGGTATTTCAAAAACACATTCTTCATCAGCCTCTATCAAGACTATCGGACAAGACTCCGACATACGGAAAGGAGCGATTACAAATCCGTTTTGCTTGTTCAGCGATTGAATGGCAGGCAATATGCGTACAGAGCCGGTTGTCTGTCCGATAAAATGCAACCGGTTTTCGCGGGGAAGTCGATAGACGGCAAAAGCACGGTTTTGCCGAATAAGCGCGTTTATTTCAAGTTCGCTTTGCAGCGTCATTATCACTTCATATTATGGAAAACATTCTGAACGTCTTCGTCTTCCTCAAATTTATCCAACAGTTTATCCAAAACAAGCCGTTGTTCGTCCGTAACTTCTTTATAATCGTTGGGTATCCATTCAAATTCGGCGCTATGAATTTCATATCCGTTCTCTTCCAAATATTTTTGAATGGCGGCGTATGTATGAAACTCCCCATAGAGCAAAATCACATTTTCTTCTTCATCGTATTCGATTTCTTCTACGCCGAAATCAATGAGTTCCAATTCTAATTCTTCCAAATCGCTACCGTCTTTCGGCGTGATTTTGAACACGCATTTATGGTCGAAAAGAAATTGCAGGCTTCCGCTCGTTCCCAATGAGCCGCCGTATTTATTGAAATAACTGCGGATATTGGCAACGGTACGCATATTGTTGTCCGTAGCGGTTTCCACCAAAATCGCAATTCCGTGGGGACCGTATCCTTCGTAGATAATCTCTTTGTACTCTGCCGCATCTTTGGAAGATGCTTTTTTTATCGCTCTTTCCACATTTTCCTTCGGCATATTTTCTTTTTTCGACTGTTGAACCAGCACACGCAAACGCGGATTGGTGTCGGGGTCGGAACCGCCTTCTTTCACAGCGATCGTGATTTGCTTACCTAATTTGGTAAATACACGCGCCATATTGCCCCACCTTTTCATCTTAGTCGCTTTTCTGTATTCAAATGCTCTTCCCATTTTTTATTAATTAAAAATTAAGAATTAAGAGTTAAAATAAATTAGTTGCCAAAAGTACAAAAAATTTTTGAAAACATCAGGGGTTATTATTCGTTCTGTAATGAATTATCTATTCTTTGCTTGGCGTTTTAAAAATATTTTGCTGAAACGTGATTATTAGTGATATAACGAATTAGATATACATCATTTTGTTGTTGGAAAAATATGTACCAAATTGTGTTGCTGTTTGCCTTGTATATAATGAAAAACATATCTTTTCCGTATTGTAAAAAATATTCAGGCGCTTTGCGTTTATGGGTAGTCTGTATTTCATTTTCAATGTACTCGCGTAATCTACGAACGTAATTTATGGCTTGGTCAGGAAACGAAAAATAACCTTTAGCGTATAACAATTCGATAAGATCAGACAAATAGTATTCAATTTCGGGGAGATATTGCACGGTCATTTTCAAACATTTTATTTATTCTGACTGTCATCCGTTTCATCAGTTCATCACCTGAAATGGCTCGTTTCAATCCATCTTCAAAGTCATTTTCCTCTTTTTTATGAAACACGCCCATTTCCATTAACCCTGTAAGGACTTGCACTGCGGCTGCATTTTGGTTATCGTATTCAATTGTCATTGTTTCCATGATAATTATGTTTTTTTATTTTGCAAATGTAGTTATAAATTTTATAAACTCTTCGCTACTGAGGTTGTTTTGTTTTGAAAAATTAGGTAGAAATGAGGTTTTCAACTCTTAATTTTCAACTCCTAATTCTTAATTTTTAATCACCTCAACGACGCACCTAATTTTTCTTCCAAGTTCTTTTGAATCTTCGACATAATAGACTCTATCTGTTTATCGTTCAATGTTTTTTCTTCGTCTTGCAAAGTGAAAGCGACTGCGTAGGATTTTTTTCCTTCGGGCAGGTTTTTGCCTTCATAAACATCGAATAGATTTACTTCTTTCAGTATTTTTTTGTCGGTCTGACAGGCGATTTTTTCTATTTCGGAAAAGGAAATGTTTCGATCGACCAATAAAGCCAAATCGCGGCGAACGGCAGGAAATTTCGGAATTTCGGAGTAAGTTACTACTGTTTTGAAATGTACTTTCATCAATTCGTCCCATTTCAATTCGGCATAATATACGTCAACCGAAATATCAAATTTCTTACAAATTTCTTTTTGCAAGATTCCCAAAACACCGATGCTTTTTCCCGAAAACGTTTCTATGGACAAAGCCGAAGAAAAAATATCATCTTCAAATGTTTTGTATTTGATTTTACTTGTGGCAACGCCCAACCTCAGTAGAATATTTTCGATATGCGCTTTCAATTCGTAAACAGATGTTTTTTCTGACGGACGAATCCAACTGTTATTGACGAGGTTGCCCGTTAGCCACAAGGCAAGGTGAAATTCCTCGTTGATTGCGGACAGACTGTCGTTATCACGAGGAGGGGATTGCGGGTCAAGCCCGCAATGACAGGGGGGGGCAGTGGATTTTGTGTCAAGCCCGCAATGACAAGGTGCTATATACGAATAAACATTTCCAAACTCGTAGAGATGCAAGTCGGGATTTTTGTGATTGCGGTTGTAGGCAATGTTTTCTAAGCCGCCGAAAAGTAAGGTTTGACGCATCACATCCAATTCGGCGCTCAATGGATTTTTCAGTCTAACGCTTTGGGTTATCGGAAAAGCAGTCAATGACTCATAATAGCCGCTTGATGTCAGCGAATTATTCAAAATTTCACTAAATCCGTAACCTGTTAATTGTTCGGAAATCAGATTTTGCAGTTTGTAACTGACATCGGTAGGCGTTTGATACGAAAGGTTGGATTTTAATTCGTCGCCTGTTTCAATATTGTTATAACCATAAATACGCAAAATATCTTCTATGACATCGACATCGCGGGTAACATCTACGCGATAGGTCGGAATATCCAATTGCCAAACGCCGTCTTTTTTATCAACAATCTGAATTTCCAAACTTTTCAGAATGGTTTCAATCGTTGCTTCGGGAATTGATTTTCCTGCCAAGTTGCAGACTTTTTGCAGACTCAATTCTACCCGCACATTCGGAATCGGATGGGGATAAACGTCTTGAATGGCTCCTGTAATTTTTCCGCCGGCAACTTCTTGAATCAATAAGGCGGCACGCTTTAAGACATACACCGTATTGTTCGGATCAACACCTCTCTCGAAGCGAAACGAAGCATCTGTATTCAATCCGTGACGGCGAGCAGTTTTGCGAATCCAAGTAGGGTTGAAATAAGCCGATTCTAAAAAGACATCGGTCGTAGATTCCGTAACTCCCGAATGAAGCCCTCCGAAAACACCGCCGATACACATTCCGCCGTCTTGATTACAAATCATCAAATCATTGGCTGAAAGTTTTCTCTCTACCTCGTCCAATGTAACGAACGGAGTGTTTTCGGGAAGCGTTTTTACAATGACCTTATTGTTCGGAATTTCTTTCAAATCGAAAGCGTGGAGCGGGTGTCCTGTTTCGTGCAGTACGTAGTTGGTTACGTCCACCACGTTGTTGATAGGACGCAAACCAATGGTTTCCAAGCGCTTTTTCAACCAATCGGGACTTTCTTTTACGGTAATATTCTTAATGGTAAGCCCTGAATATCGGGGACAAGCCTCCGTATTCTCCACTTCAACAACCACCGCAGGAGAATTATCATCAATATGAAATGTATCCACAGAAGGTTGTTTAAGGCAAGTGTTTGTTTTATTTACGGTCAGATAAGCCGCTAAATCGCGGGCAACTCCGTAATGAGAAGCGGCATCGATGCGATTGGGCGTTATATCAACTTCCAATACATAATCGCCGGCTAACTGATAGTATTCGGCAGCAGACATTCCGATTCCAGCATCCGGCGGCAGGACGATAATTCCCGCATGGCTCGTTCCGATGCCGATTTCATCTTCGGCACAAATCATACCGTTGGATTCTACGCCTCTGATTTTCGATTTTTTGATGGTAAACGTTTCTTCGCCGGAGTAGAGTTTGGTTCCAATCGTTGCCACGATAACTTTCTGTCCTGCGGCTACGTTTGGCGCTCCGCAAACAATTTGCTGCGGTTCTCCGATACCCAAATCAACGGTTGTAATATGCAGGTGGTCGGAATCGGGATGTGCTTCGCAGGTCAGTACTTTGCCCGTAACCAAGCCTTTCAGTCCACCGCGAACAGCCTCTACTTCTTCAACGCTTCCTGTTTCTAATCCGATAGAAGTTAATACTTCTGCTGTTTCTGAAGGATTTAGAGAGAAATCAAGATAATCTTTTAACCAATTATAGGATATATTCATTGTTTTATCGTTTCAAAATAATTGGCAAAAGTAATAAAAAATTATGATAACAAGGGCTATTTATTTCACAACTTCACAAACCCCTGTTTATGTACTTGTGAAAAGAAAACGGCAATGCGGTATTCGTAGTTTTCTTCGTGGTTGAAGTGGTCAGATAATGTTGCCGTAATTTCTTTGACAGTTCGCTTTCCGTCAATTAAATCCCAAACAGCCGTTCCATGCTCGTCTAAACGAACACGAATGGTTGATGGTCTGTTTCTCGGAACAAAATATTTTTGCATAAACTTACTCCTGAAGCGAGGGAAAGTAATGACCGATAACTCTCCCTCTTTTTCAGTCGTAATATGTTCGCAGATTAATGGAACCAAATCAAAAAGATTCTTCTTATCCATAATCAAGTGTTTTTACCCTTCACCCTTCGCCTTCTTCAACGGAATGGTTACAAAAAAGTAAGCAATGACGGCGACAATAATTAATCCTATGATGTATTGCGGATTGGATATGTTAAGCATACTTGAAAAGAATGTATCGAACATAGCGAAGACGGCAATGACCAATCCCATAAGCGCTTCTCCCGCAATCATTCCCGATGCGAGCAAGACTCCCGTATTTTCCACTGAAGCCAACTGCCGCTCGTTGTATTTTCTGCGAGCCACATATATATCTAAAATTCCTTTAATCAAACCGCCCGCGAAAATAGCAAATACGGTACTGAATGGCAAATACATTCCTACAAATATCAGCATCGGACTTTTTATACCCATAAGGATAAAGGCTACGCCCATAACCATACCTGCGATAATCAAAGCCCATGCCATTTTTCCGCCGACGATGCCTTGCGAAAGCGTTGCCATCAAACCGGCTTGTGGAGCGGAAAGATTTTTACTTCCGAATCCGCCGGCATAACCTTCTTTGATACCCATATTGATATCGCCTTGATTCAAAATAATCAATACGCCAAACATCACTACTCCCGAAAGAATTACGCCAATAATATCCCCTATCTGCATTCGCCAAGGTGTACCACCGAGAATATGCCCCGCTTTCAAATCCTGAAACATTTCTCCGCCAACGGCAGCCGCTACGCATACGATGGCAGCGATACCCAAAACGGTGGCTACTCCTTCGTTGCCGCTAACTCCACAGGCAACCAAAATCAGAGCAGTTACCACCAATGCGGTGAGTGTCAGACCACTAATCGGATTGTTGCTCGAACCGATGATACCCACTAAATATCCCGATACGGCAGCAAAGAAAAATGCCAGGACAATCATAACGGTTGAAGCCACAATCGCTACCAAAATAGATGTCTTGAATATAAAGAAAGTAATAACGAATGTCATTACTGCGGCGATGCAAATCCCCATCAATATGACCGATGATTTCAAGTCTTTTTCGGTACGTTCTACATTTTCAGTCGAACTTTGAGTAGCGCGTTTCAAATCTTTCATCGAACGTTTCAAGCCTGCGCCCAAACTGCTGCGCATTCTATACAACGTGAAACAGGCGGCAACCAACATTCCGCCAATGGCGATGATGCGGACAATTTCTCTCCAGACAACATTGGCGGCATTCTCCCACGCTACCAACGAGCCGGCATCTATTCCGTTATTGATATTTACTTGAAGTCCCGACACAAACGAATCGCCCAAGACTGCTAACAAGATAGGCACCATCAATCCCCAAGCCAATACCGATCCGCTGAAATTCAATGCAGATAAGCGGGGACCGATAATGTACCCTACTCCCAAATAAGCGGGACTGATAGAAGGTCCGCCGGCAAAAAAACCGCCTTGCAAAGTCTTACCGTTAGCCAATGTAGCCGGAGCCGATTTGAAGAAAGTAGTCCATTCGGTAGCAAATAGACGGAGGTCGCCGGCAATTTTTACCACAGCGCCGACAATCATCGCCGAAAAGAGGTATTTAGAGCCTCCCGCACCGCTTTGGCCTGTTTTATGTATTTCGGCTGCTGCAACACTCTCGGGAAAAGGCAATTCTTTGTCTTCAACCATAACCCTGCGTAGCAGGGCAACAAACAATACCCCCAACGTACCGCCGGTTATTAAAATCAACGAGGCAGTCAGGTAACTGCTGAGCGAACTGAAATCCTCACCGCTCCATATACCCGAAATGTAAAAAGCCGGAAGAGTGAAGATAGCGCCTGCGGCAACGGATTCTCCGATTGAACCGACTGTACGAGTGAAATTTTCTTCCAATATGCTTCCTTTGAAGAAACGCAAAAGAGCCATCCCTATTACAGCCGCCGGATAAGTGGCAGCGATAGTCATACCTGCCTTCAAGCCTAAATAGGCATTGGCTGCTCCCAAGACCACCGCCAAGACCAAACCAATAAGTAATGCCCGAACGGTAAATTCTTTCATATTTGTATCCGATGATACGAACGGAATAAATTTTTTATCTTCCATATATATTTAATTACGAATTAAAAATTAAGAATTAAGAATTATTAATTACTTCGTCGCATTCTCCAAACGCTTCATTATGGAAAAGATGAATAATGCTGAGAGCAGGCAGCACAAAACCAAAACGCCCCAGACCATCCATAATTGCATTCCGCCCCATAGATATCCGATGACGGAAACCAAATAATTTCCAATAGCAGTGGCAGCAAACCACCCGCCCATCATCAGTCCTTTATACTTAGGAGGCGCAACTTTGGATACAAAAGAAATACCCATCGGACTTAAAAACAATTCGGCAAAAGTCAAAATCAGGTAAGTGCTTATCAACCAATTCGGAGAAACCAACTGACTGCTTACCCCTCCTGTGGCAGCCAATGCGTCGGGAGTTGCTAAGCCCAACGAACCGATTGCTAAAACCGTGAACCCCAATCCGGCAATAATCATACCTATACCAATTTTACGCGGAGCAGAGGGTTCTTTTTTCTTTTTCGCCAAATATCCGAATAAAGCCAAAAATACAGGTGTTAATACCACAACAAAGAAAGGATTGAACTGTTGGAATATCTGAGGTAGAATGTTAACAACCGAATTCATATTTGAATAAGAGATGAAGAGAGCCAAGACTGAAACGATGAATACAATACCGCTGATTAATTTTCCCCTTAATTTCTCCGATTGAAACAAACTGAATAAACTGTAAACCCCAAACATCAAAAAAGTAAGATTGATAACACCGAATCCGATGCGATTGATACCGTCCACCGTATTGGCAGTATAATCCCTCGCAAAGAACGTCATCGTAAGTCCATTCTGATGAAAAGCCATCCAAAAAAATATCACTACCGTAAATACCAACACCAAAGCAATAATTCGCTCTTTGGTTTGTTTGGGAGTCAATTCGACTTCCTTAACGCCTTCCGTAGCGTTTTTCACGGCCAACTGTTTTGAATTATAATCGGCATGTTTATAGGTATTCCTGAATACGAGAAAAATAAGCATAGAAACAACCAAAGAAATGCAAGCCACGCCAAAACCGTAGCTATATGCTTCCGACAATCTGTCAATATATAAATTACTAAATGCTATTAAGTCGGTAGCGCCGGTTTGTAAGGCTGCTAAATTGGTTAATTCGGCAGAGCCTTCCACGTCAATTGTTCCGTTCAAAAATTGATGAGCCAAAGCAGGTATTTTTGCATTGTAGTACAAACCTGCTTTTCCCAGAAAATAATTCGTTACTTCCGTTGCTGCTGTCGGGGCGTATAGAGCGCCGATGTTAATAGCCATATAAAAAATACTGAAAGCGTTATCCCGCATGCTCTTAAACTGGGGAGCATCGTATAAGTTACCAACCATCACTTGCAGATTCCCTTTGAATAATCCTGTACCTAAGGAAATTAAGAACAAGGCGCCAAACATGATACTCATCGCTAAACCTGTTCTTCCTGTGGGGAATGCCAAAAGTAAATAACCTGAAAACATGACGATAATACCAATGGTTACCGTTTTGCCATAACCAAGCCATTTATCGGCAATAAATCCGCCAATCAGCGGCATAAAATAAACGATTCCAAGAAAAACGCCGAAGATAGTGGATGTTTCGGAAGCTGCTAATCCGAACTTTGCTTGCAGAAATAAAACAAAAATAGCGAGCATGGTATAATAACCAAATCGCTCGCCTGTGTTAGCCAGAGCTAAGGCATATAAG
>Ga0082212_10008278_pt1 | contig 13616 bp, 5 predicted proteins | sample TergutNt197P3_FD_71548 | JGI IMG/M metagenome (GOLD analysis project Ga0082212, IMG submission 71548) | Neocapritermes taracua P3 segment gut microbial communities from Petit-Saut dam, French Guiana - Nt197 P3 | ecosystem: Host-associated > Arthropoda: Insects > Digestive system > Gut ... | reverse complement strand
TCCGAAAGGACTGTGATGCGGAACCCGTCGAACGCGCCCGGCAGATTTGGGTATGCAAGCTTGTATTCGGAAGCGACCGGCCGTGCGTTGCTGTCATAAAGCAATATCGCGATGAGCAATACCAGCGCGAGCAGTATAATCAGAATTATTCTCCCGCCCCGCCGCCCGGGTTTCTTTGTATTTATCTCCTGCTCGTATTCCATATCTATATCCGCAGGCGGCCAAAGGCCGCCCCTACTCAATTCTCAATTGGGCGTCTTATTAACCACACGAAGTGTCATTCTGAGTTCCTAACTCCTGACTCCTAACTCCTAACTCCTACACCGCCAGCTTGTCGCGTACGAAAACGTGTTTTATGTTCGGGTCGGTCGTTTGCCTGAACTCGATTTCAAAGCGGTCGATCGATTTTATCAGTGCGGATAAACTCTTGTACCCGAAATTCCGGTGGTCAAAATCCGGCTGCTTTTTCAGTATGAGATTCCCGAGTTCGCCCATAAAGACCGAACCGCTGTCGCCGGCTAGGTCCGCCACCGAATCGGCAATAATATGGACTACGGATTTTGGTATCTTTACACCGCGCTGGCGCGGCAAACCGTGATGCTTGCCGTGATGCTGGCTTTGGTTTTTCTGCCCGTTCTCGTCGCTGTCGCCGCGCGTTTCCTCGGCATCGCGCCCGGCCTGCTCGTTTTCCGCATTCGCCTCGTCATTTTCCGCGTGCTGGTCCTCATTCTCTATGAGGGCTTCTTCCGCTTTTGCCCGTATGACCTCAATATAGGTGAACTTATCGCAAGCCGCGATGAACGCGCTTGGCGTCTTCCGTTCGCCTATCCCAATAACGCGCTGCCCCGCTTCGCGCAACCGTATGGCAAGGCGCGTGAAATCGCTGTCGCTTGAGACGATAACGAAACCGTCGGTCTTTTCCGAATAAAGTATATCCATAGCGTCTATGATCATTGCGGAATCGCTGGAATTTTTGCCAATCGTATAGCTGTACTGTTGAATAGGCGTGATCGCGTTTTCCAAAAGCGATGTTTTCCAACCGGAAACCACGGGGTTTGTCCAGTCGCCGTATATACGCTTTACAGTGGGCGTTCCGTATATCGCTATTTCTTCCATAACGCTCTTTATACAATTACGCGGCACATTCTCCGCGTCAATAAGGACCGCCAGCCTGAGGTTATCAAGGTTAAGCACATTTGTTGACATTCTTCATCACCTCCTTATTTTGCAACTGCGGGGCATTTTACCATATTATCCGAAATAAAACAACACCCCGCCCATCAGCTGATGAACGGGATGTCACTGGATATCATTTTGCGCTGCTGTTCACGGGGCGGTCGGGATTTCACTCCGGCGCAGTGTGACCCGTCGTCCCAGCCGGCCACAGCACATGCCGGGGTAGGCATAAAGCGATAGTAAGGCGTTGGAGCCGGCGCGGTGACTGAGAACACAAGACGGAGTGAAACCCGACTGCCCGCTGCAGCAGTATTCCGGTCAAGCGTAAACTGTAACACTTTACATTTACTTCGGTTCGTACATCTCTTTCTGCCTGAGAAGCAGGTCATAACGCTCGGCGGCCTCGCGCTCTGACGCAGCGAAAAGCTCCTTCGCGCGTTCGGGGAACGACAGCGCCAGCGAACTGTAACGCACCTCGCCCATTATGAAATCGTTGTAACTTGCGGTCGGCGCCTTGCTGTCTATCGTCAGGGGGTTTTTGCCCTCGCCGCTCAGGCGCGGGTCGAACCTGAACATGTTCCAGTAACCGGCGTCGACGGCGTTCTTCATCTGCTCGATCGATTTACCCATCCCTATGCGGATACCGTGGTTTATGCACGGCGAGTAAGCTATCACCAGCGAAGGCCCGTCGTAGCTCTCCGCCTCGATCAGCGCCTTCAGCGTCTGCTGGTAGTTCGCACCCATCGCGATCTGGGTCACATAGACATACCCGTATGCCATCGCTATCTTTGCGAGGTCCTTTTTCTTTATAGGCTTGCCGGCCGCCGCAAACTGAGCTACGGCGCCGGTCGGGGTCGATTTCGAAGCCTGCCCGCCTGTGTTCGAATAAACTTCCGTGTCAAACACCATTATATTGATGTTTTCGCCCGATGCTATAACGTGGTCGAGCCCGCCGTAGCCGATATCGTACGCCCAGCCGTCGCCGCCGAACACCCATACGGACGGTTTTACGAAAATGTCGGCTTCCGCGAGTATCTTGCGCGCGTGCGTGCAAAGCGGGCAGCCGCAGCGGTTGTTCGCTTTGTCGAATACCTGCTCGTATATCTCCGGGGCGTGCGTTTTGAACCCTTCTATCTCTTCTTCATCCATTGTCGTCGCCCAAACGAGCGCGTCCTCGAACTCTTTTGAAGCGGCTTTTGACAGATCGCCGTCGTCTTTTGCCGCGAGCCATTTAACGGCGGCGGCGCGCAGCTCGCTGTCCTCGCCGAGCCACTCGAACCCCAGCAGTTTTTCAACGTCTTCCGCCAGCCTCGCCCGCCTTTGTTTTTGCGCTATAGCCATGCCCAGCCCGAACTCCGCGTTGTCCTCGAACAGCGAGTTCGCCCATGCCGGGCCGCGCCCCTCGGCGTTCGTCGTGTATGGCGTCGACGGCGCGCTGCCGCCCCATATCGATGAGCAGCCCGTCGCGTTTGCAATAAACATCCTGTCGCCGAACAGTTGGGTTATCAGCTTGGCGTACGGCGTCTCGCCGCAGCCCGCGCAAGCGCCCGGGAACTCGAGCAGCGGTTTCAGGAACTGCGAGCCTTTGATCGTGTTTACCGCGAATCCGGTCTCTTTCGCCGAAACGCTGCTGACGGCGTAGTCGAACACTTTTTGCATCGGCGCCGCGTCGTCTATCGGGATCATCTCAAGCGCCTTTGTCTTAGCCGGGCATACGTTCGCGCACGAGCCGCAGCCTGTGCAGTCAAGCACCGACGCTGTTATCGAGAACTTGAAACCTTCGTTGCCTTTGCCTGTCATCTGTTTCGTCTGCAGGCCCTCCGGAGCGGCCGCGACCTCCGCGTCGTCAAGCGCGAACGGGCGAATGACGGAATGCGGGCAGACATATGAACACTGTGTGCACTGGATGCAGTTTTCGGGGATCCAGCGCGGCGCGTCGGGGTTGATCGTGCGCTTCTCGTAAGCAGCCGTGCCCGCAGGTATGAACGAACCGTTTTCCGTGTCTATAAACGCCGAAACAGGCAGCGCGTCCCCGCGCATCAGGTTCATCGTTTCCATAACGTCGCCTACGTACTTCACCACGCTCTCCCTGCCGATATACCCTGCTGCAACAGCAGGCGCGGCGGCGGCGTCTTTCCATGAAGCCGGCACGTCGATCTGGACTACGTTGCTGACGCCCTTGTCAATAGCCGCAATGTTCATATTGACGACGGCGTCGCCTTTTCTGCCGTAAGTATGGCGGACGGCGTCCTTCATATACTCGACGGCGTCGTCTATCGGCAGTATTTCCGAAAGCTTGAAGAACGCGGCCTGGAGTATCGCGTTTGTCTTGTTGCCCAGGCCCAGCTCGTGGGCTATGGTCGCCGCATCGCACGTGTACAGGCGGATGTTGTTGTCGGCGATATACTTCTTTGACGAAGCCGGCAGGCGGGCTGTGAATTCATCGGCGTCCCACGCGCAGTTGGCAAGGAACGCGCCGCCCGGCTTCGCGTCCTGGACGATATCGAATTTTTCCAGATATGAGGGGTTGTGGCAGGCGACGAAATCCGCCTGCGACACATAGTATGTCGATTTGATCGGGCTCTCGCCGAAACGCAGGTGGCTTATAGTCACGCCGCCCGATTTGCGCGAGTCGTACTGGAAGTACGCCTGAACTTTAAGGTCCGTATGGTCGCCTATGATCTTGATCGAGTTCTTGTTCGCCCCGACGGTTCCGTCGGAACCGATCCCCCAGAATTTACAGGACTTGATATCTTTCGGCGTCGTATCCGGCTCCTCGTTTACCGGGAGCGACAGGTTCGTGACGTCGTCGGTTATGCCTATCGTAAAACTGTTGATTGGGTCTTTGCCCTGAATATTGCGGAACGCCGCTATGACGCAGCCCGGGGTAGTGTCCTTGCTGGATATCCCGTAGCGCCCCCCGTAAATTTTGACGCCGGTACCCTTGAGCGCCGTCGCGACGTCGAGGTACAGCGGCTCTCCGACGCTGCCCGGCTCTTTAGTCCGGTCGAGTACCGCGATCGCCTCGGCGGATTTCGGCAGCACAGCCAGAAGATGTTTTACGGAAAACGGCCTGTAGAGGCGGACTTTTATCAGCCCGGTCTTTTCGCCTTTGGCATTGAGGTAGTCGACGACCTCCTCGGCGGCGTCGCAAACGGAGCCCATCGCGACGAGTACGTATTTCGCGTCGGGGGCGCCATAGTAATTGAAAGGCTTGTAATCGGTCCCTATCTTCGCGTTGACCGCGTCCATGCACTCCTCGACATATCCCGGAAGCGCTGCGTAAGCGGAGTTGGAAGCCTCGCGCGCCTGGAAGAAGATATCCCCGTTTTGCGCCGAACCGCGCAGTACGGGGTGCGCGGGGACATTCGCGCGCGCGCGGAATTTTGCCAGCGCGTCATTGTCCACTAGCGAAGCAAGCTCGTCGAAATCCCATATCTCGATCTTCTGCATCTCGTGCGAAGTGCGGAACCCGTCGAAGAAATGCAGAAACGGCATATTGCCCTTTATCGCGGCGAGGTGGGCGACAGCGCCGAGGTCCATGACCTCCTGCGGGTTCGTCGAAGCCATCATCGCGAAACCTGTCTGGCGGCAAGCCATGACGTCGCTGTGGTCCCCGAAGATGGAGAGCGCGTGTGTCGCGAGCGTCCTCGCGGAAACATGTATAACGGCCGGCATCTGCTCGCCCGCGATCTTATACATGTTGGGGATCATCAGCAGCAGCCCCTGCGAAGCGGTGTATGTGGTAGTGAGCGCGCCGCTGAGTATCGAGCCGTGGACCGCGCCGGCGGCGCCGCCTTCGGACTGCATTTCAACGACTTTTACAGTCTGCCCGAAGATGTTTTTCAGCCCGTTGGCCGACCATTCATCGACGTTTTCCGCCATGACGGACGACGGCGTGATCGGGTAAATACCCGCCACCTCCGTAAAAGCGTACGACACGTGCGACGCGGCGGTGTTCCCGTCCATCGTCTTGAGTTTTCTCGCCATAATCATCAAGCCCTTTCATAGACATTTTAATATACATATTACCGGTTTTTTATACGTATTTTTAAACGATTCAGCCAATTATAACAGTAATAATAACAGTTGTAAATCATAATAACGCTATAAACCCCGGAAAATGATGAAAATGATTGATTTTTAACTGTAAAGAGAGTAAAATGAATACTCAAAATCGGGGATAACCGTTAGGGGTCGATGACATGAAAACATTCAGGTTAAAAAAGAAGACGTTACATAAAATGATCGGCATGATGCTGCTGGTGTGCCTGCTTGCCGGGTTATGCGCGCCGGGCGTCAGGTTTTTCTCACCTGCCATCGCGGACGGAGGCATCCCGGTCGCGATAACGAAAACCGTGGGCGGAAATCCCATAATCAAATGGTGGAAATCCGGGCACGGCGATACCATCGACGGCTTTTCAGACTTTGCCGCCGGAATAAAATATGAAATATACTCCGCGGCATACGATTTCGGCAAAGAAGAGTTTTATATAGTCGACGTCGAAAAAGACGCCCTGTATTACCAGGGCGCCGGCAGCCTTGATGCGTCGACCGGCGAGATCATATTCGAGGTCCCGAAATCAGGCTGGTACGCGGTAGTGGAAAAGCTTTCCGGCAGCGCCGCAAAAACATTTACGCAAAGCGAACCGATGATAATCTATGTCGGCCCGGACGGCGTGATGGGCGCCGTAGAGAAAGAAAACGCCGGGGGGACATACACGACGCAGCATGTGGGCGGATTTGCGATAGGGTTGAAGCTGATTTATAAGAACACAGACAATATACTCGGGGGGAAGCAATACAATTACGGCTCATACAACGAAGACAAATCCGAATACTATATCACAGGGACGAAGCCCGACGGGAGCGGGCAGGCGTTCACGACCGAGAAATTCGTGGTGACAATGCCGGGCGGCGCCAATGGACTCTCGTTCTGCGCCGACCTGGGAGCCCACTTCATAAACGGAAACTATATGTTCGACAGTAAAAACCACAACTTCTCGGATGAACAGCTCTACCAGATAATAGCCGTATACGACTATATACACGAGCGCTTCTCGCTTATCACCGATCCTGACAAGGCCCTGGCATATGACGATGCGACCTATGGGAAAGCATTGGCGCAAATCATTCTGTGGAACATGATCCTTGAGATAGACATGGTGGAGAGGGACGGCAAGCTTACAAAGAACGCCGGTTACGCCGATTTGTGGTGGGAGTTCCTTGGTTTCCCCGAATATGTGGAAGTCGACCGCATCGAAGGAACGGACGACTGGTACGCCAAAACCATCACAGAAGTTATTCCGGCAATTGATACCGCGAAATACCCGGAGCTTGCGGGCAAGACCTTCAAAGACCTGGCGGACGACATGCTTGCAGACTGTAAAGACCTGGAAAAAGGAGCCGGCGCGGCAAGGAAGTATATCAAGCTGTACGACGCTAAAGTCGGCGCGGACCCGGGTCCGGGCGTGAGCGGCGTAGTATTCATCACCGGCTCGGCCAACTCCGGGGAAGACCCCATCAACCAGCAGCGGCAACTCTTCGTCCTGTTCGGCGGCGGCGTGGAGATGGACAGCCAGGTTTTTTATGACGTCGCGCTGCGCAAATGGGTAAGCGCGGTAACGCGAAGCGTGTTTGACGACATTTATAAAAAACCGGAGGTCAATACCGACGTCCCCAGCGTAAAAGCGGGGGATAAGGTCACTTTCACCATAGAGGTGTACAACCAGACCGATAACCCGACCTGGGTGAGCGATCTTGCGGACTATGTACCTGCCGGGTACAAATACATTGCGGACGATAACGATGACCCCTGGGGGTCGTCTGATGTTACAGGCCCCGTGACCCTGACTTACACCGGCGACGCGTTCCGCCTTGAGGACAGCGGCGCCTCAAAGAAACTGACGATCATCCTCGAGGTACTGGAAGGCGCCGACGGCACAGTCCTGCGCAACGCTGCCGAAGTGCTTAAGATCAACAAAGACGCGGCCCCTCCGGACCCGGAAGAAGATCCAAAAATCGGAGATAAAGTGGACGATATCGATTCGACTTTTACCGATGAAGAGAGGCGGAACTGGGACCCCCGCAGAGAGAAGGACAATGAGATCGGCGAGGACGGCAAGAAAGGCGGGGACAAGGACGATTATGACTTCGCCGAAGTCGTCCTGTCAAAAACGCTGGATATAAAGGTGACAAAGATTTGGGACGATAACTCCGACGCTTACGGGGCCCGCCCCGCGTCGGTCACGCTGCTGCTGAAAAAGGACGGCGCTGTTATCGAGACCCGGACGCTGAGCGGCGAGGGCGACGCTTGGAGCCTTACATTCTACAACCTGCCCGTCGACGGCGCCTATACGATCGAGGAAGCCGCCACCGCAGGGTACAACGCGCCTGTCATAACCGGCGGCGCGGCCACAGGATTCACCATCACCAATAAAGCGGACCCACCGAAAACAGAGGTCAGGGTGGAAAAAGCATGGGTCGACGGCGGGATCACCACAGGGCGCCCGACCGATATCAAAATAAACCTGTTGCGCAACGGCGTGAAAATATATGAGAAAACCATCGGCGCGCCGTGGGCGGCAGTGACTTTCACAGATTTGCTTGCCTGCGACGAAGACGGGAAAGAATATATCTATACAGTGACAGAAGACACGGTCCCTGGCTACAGCACAGCAATAACCGGCACAGCGTCCGGGGGTTATACCGTCACCAACACGCTGACGACGGAAGTTCCGGTGAAGAAGATTTGGATAGATGCGTTCAACTCGGAAAACAACTATTTCGGCGTCAGGCCGGCCGATATCACCATACATTTATTGCGCGACGGCGAAATAATCCGAAGCGAGGCCGTTACAGGCGGCAGCAAGTTGGACTATTGGAGCTATACTTTCCTGACCGACCGCTGGGGCGTGCCGCTGGCGAAATACAAACCCGGCGGCGGGGAGTATGTTTACTCTGTTATTGAAGACCCGGTCAACAGCTATGTTACCGGAATCGAATCGGCGGGAAGCGGTTTTGAGATCACAAACACATTGGAATACGACAATTACATAGTATGGGTCAATGTTGAAAAAGTATGGAATGACGGCGGCGTCGGAATGCGGCCGGGCGAAGTTACTGTCGAGCTGTGGACTGACGGCGTCAAAACAGCGAAAACCATCACGCTGACGGCGGCCGGCTCCTGGAAAGGGAGTTTTGACGAACTTGAAGATGGCCATTTCTATATGGTCAAGGAAGCCGGTGGAGGCTGGACAGTCTCGTACGATTACATCATTGACTATAAAACCGAAGGCAACATAGTGACCGCTGTAATATCAAACACCTGGAACCCGCCCCCGATAACCGTATCCGGCACGAAGCAGTGGGCGGACAACAGCAACGCGGATAAAACACGTCCGGCGAATATCGAGATCATCCTCTATCGAGGCATAAAAGCAGACGGAAGCGATCGCGCAGAGTACAAGCGCCAGACGATATCCGGAACCGGCAATACCTGGGATTACTCATTTGCCGACCTGCCTCAGTACAACACATCCGATCCCGATAACTATATCAAGTATGTTTACACGGTGGACGAGGTCGTGCCGGGCGGGTATGACAAGAGTATAGGCGCAGACGGCCGCACTATAACCAACACGCTCAAGCAGGATCATGTCGCCTTAAGCGGCAGGAAATCGTGGAATCTCGGCGGCTGGGCCGGGGAAGGCATACCAACGCAGGCATATATCGACGCAAACGCGAGAATCAAGGTGACGCTTTGGCAGAAGATACCGGGCGAAGAACCTGTCGAAGTAAAAACGATAACTGCGGCCGGCCCGACGTGGACATACACTTTCGATCTGGACGAAGCCGGTGACCAACTCCCGAAATACTACGCCCCGGGGTTCAAGTATGAATACTATGTTACCGAGACGGCTTGCGAGGGGCTTGATGAAAACGTTAAGTTCATTACCGCCAACTCGGGTATGAACATCACGAACACGCTCGACGTTTCCGGCGAAACAACGGAAGTCATAATAAAAAAAGAATGGGCGGACAATAACAACGTTTATAGTACCCGCCCGCTGGAGACTATTTCCCTTATACTTTACCAGAACGGCGCCGCCACTTCCTATGCGCCCGTGATAACAATGAGCGGGACCAACACATGGACATGCACATTCAAAAACCTGCCGAAGTACAACGCGGTGACGTTCCGTGAAAACGTATACACGGTAGACGAGAACGTGCCCGCCGGGTATTACAGGACTATCAGCGCGGACGGGAAAACTATCACGAACACCCTGGCGCCGGGCGTAACGAGTGTGTCTGTCGAAAAAGTGTGGGTCGACGGGATAGACTTGTCTATGCGCCCCGAGACGCTTGACGTCAGGCTGACGCGCAGCGGCGGCGGCGACGCTGTGTGGACAGACACGGTAACCTTATCGCGCTATGGCTGGAGCTATACCTGGGCCGACCTGCCGAAGTATTCAAACACCCAAAGCAGGTACACCTATTCAGTGGAAGAGCTCATATCAACAGCAACGATGATGGATCCGGTTTCTCTTTCGCTTAAGCCTTTCGAAGCGGTCACAGGGCATGCGTTAGGGTATTATTATGCTCCCCCGGTCCCCTCCGGCAACGCGGCGAGCGGTTTCGTTATCACCAATACCCGTCTTGGGACGAACGTTTCCGGCAGAAAAGTATGGGACGACGGCGGCAATGCCGCAAAGAAGCGCCCGAATATAATCACCGTAGAGTTATGGTTGAACGACGCGCCTTATTATAAGGACCCTGAAGATGAAAACCCGATGAGCTTAAAGATAGGCGCCCCTAAATGGGAGTGGTCCTTCTTCGGGTTGCCGGACGACGCCGAGGGCAGCTACAGATACTCTGTGCGTGAACTGGAGATACCGGATGACGATGTATACTATGACGTATCTTACAGCAAGACGGAATCGGGGGAGTTCATCATAACAAACACTCTGATCCAATCCCCGGCTTCGGTAAATCTGGAGGCGCGTAAAGAGGTCACCGGCATCAACGCCCCTGCCCTGACTGCGGGGCAGTTCTGGTTCGTCGTATCCGACAAGGATGGCAAAGAAGTCGCCAGGGCTTCGAACGACGCCGACGGATTGATCTTGTTCCCGGGGTTTTTCATAGGCGAAACCGGCACATATGAGTACACAATGAAAGAGATATCCCCAAGCGCCGGGCAATGGACGGCGGATACGAACTCATATAAAATCACGGTTACTGTGACTGTGGATCCGCTGGATTATACTAAGCTTGCGGCTTCTGTGACTGCTGTTTTATACGAAGACGAGGGATCCATACTCTTCATAAACACATACACACCGGTAAGAGAAGTCCTGCCTGATGACAGAGAACCATCGCCGTCGCCTTCTCCGCCGACTGATGATCCGACCCCGCCGCCTTCTCCACCGACTGATGAGTCGCCCCCGCCGCCTCCACCCGATGAGACCGGGGAATCACCGACGCCTCCGCCTCCATCTGTGACGCCGGGGGGTTCCGACCCGTACATACCGCCTAACCCCACTACTATCGGCAACACGCTCGTTCCCGGCGACGACGGTTCATTCATCGAGTTTGATGAGTTCGGCGTACCGCTCGGCGAATGGCATTGGGACGACATCGAAGAGCTGTGGGTGTTTGACGAATATCCGCCGCTGGGCGGTTGGGAAGACATCCCGCAGACCGGGCGGCCGCAGGCGCCGGTGCAGGATATCGCGATGTTCGGGCTCTTTCTGGTCATTGTCGGCGCCCTTGGTCATATCAAGACAATAACGCGCGGAAATCATAAGAAGCAAAGTCAGTAAGAGCAGCAGCTATTCAAGTGAAGAATACAGCAGGAGAGGGCCTCAAACGCGGGCCCTCTCCTGTTATGTGGGAGAATGGATGGAACAACCTGTCCAGCTTTCTATTCTTCAAACACATCGGCCAAAACGATCTCGCAGCCTGCCAGAATATGGACGGGCGCGACCTCGTCGTCGCCATATACAGCAACCACATATTTACCGTTTTCAAGCGTGTAAACGGTAGCTGTTTTGGTATCCGGATCGACTATCCAGTATTCGCGGACTCCGGCGTCCTGATATAGCCGGAGTTTTACAAGTCTGTCACGCTTTGCGGTAGATGGCGACAGAATCTCAACAGTCATGTCCGGCGCTCCTTTACATCCCGTACCGTCCAGTTTTGAGCGGTCGCAAAAAACAATGATATCAGGTTGCAGCACTGTGTTATCAGCAGTATCCGCATTGAGCCGAACGTCAAAAGGAGCGGAAAACACCCTCCCGTCTTTGCCCTTTAGAAAGTTTGCCAACTGATAGAATAAACCGCCGCTGATGCCTTGATGGCGCCATGACGGGCCGGGCGCCATGACTAATGCCTCGCCGTTAATGAGTTCCCACCGCTCTCCGTCATCCCATGAGAAATAATCAGCGTATGTGTAGCGTTTATCTTTTTCCGGAGCCAACACAACCGTTTCCTCCTTCCTGTAATCATGCGAAGTGAATTTACGCATTTGAAGTATAAGCTATCTTGCTCATAATTTCAAGTAACACTTAAATCCTGACGGACAGTAACACTTAACTCCTGACGGACAGCACGTTCATCCTGTACTGTATCGCTTCCGCGAGGTGTTCCGGCGCGATGCCTTCTGCCCCGGCCAGGTCGGCGATGGTCCTCGCGACTCGCAGCGTGCGGTCATAAGAACGCGCGGTCATCGAAAGGCGCAAAAATGCGTCGCGCATGAGCTTTTCGCAATCCGGCGAGAGCGAGCAATACTGCTCCAGTTGCTTCGAGGCTATATGCGCGTTGCAGCCGAGCCCCGTACCTTTATACCGGCGCCGCTGGGTCTCACGCGCGTTGTTGACGCGCGCCCGGATAAAGGAGGAAGCTTCGGCGTTCGCGCGTTCGCGCAGCTCGTCGTACTCAAGCGAAGGAGTCTGGATGTTCAAATCGATACGGTCCAACAAGGGGCCGCTGAGTCTTTCATGGTACTTTATCACCGATTTTACAGAACAGATGCACCGCCCGGACGCATGGCCGTACCAGCCGCATTTACAAGGGTTCATCGCGCAAACGAGCATAAACCTGCTGGGGTATGTCACGGAAGACGCGGCGCGCGAGATCGTGACTTGCCCGTCTTCGAGCGGTTGGCGGAGCGATTCGAGTACGTCGCGGTTGAATTCAGGCATCTCGTCGAGGAACAGCAAGCCATTATGCGCCAGCGATATCTCGCCCGGCTTCGGGTTCGAAGTGCCTCCCGCTATCGCCGGGGCGGAGACTGTGTGGTGCGGCGAGCGGAACGGCCTTGAAGCGACTATCGGGTTTTTACGGCTTGTCAGGCCGGCCACGGAATGTATCTCGGTCGCTTCCAGCATTTCATCGCGGCTCATATCGGGCAGGATAGTCGGCAGGCGTTTCGCGAGCATGCTCTTACCCGCGCCCGGCGGGCCGATGAGCAGGACGTTGTGACCACCCGCAGCGGCGACCTCCAGCGCCCTTTTCACATTTTCCTGGCCTTTCACTTCCGCAAAATCCAGCATCGGGTTATATTCGGGAACCGGTTCACGTACGGAGACCGGCTCTATCCGCCGCTCACCGCAGAGGTGGTCGAGCAGCTCGCTGATATGCGCGACCGGGTATACGGCGACGCCGGAAGCGTATGAGGCTTCCTCCGCGTTATCGGCGGGAACATACAGTTCGCTGACGCCTATGCGCGCCGCGCAAAGCGCCATCGGCAGCGCTCCGGGGACATGGCGGAGCTCGCCTGTCAATGAAAGTTCGCCGAAAAAAGCGGCGTTATCCGGCAGCGGGTCGATGCTGCCGGAAGCCACTAGGATACCAAGCATGACGGGAAGGTCGTACACAGTGCCGGCTTTACGTGTGTCGGCAGGCGCGAGGTTGACGGTTATCCTGCTGACGGGGAACCCCATACCGCAGGTTTTAACAGCGGCGCGGACGCGCTCGCGCGCTTCTCTTACAGCGGCGTCCGGCAGTCCGACTATTTCAAAATTGGGCAATCCACTCGACAGGAAGCATTCAACAGAGACTTCATATCCGCTGATACCGCCCAGCCCCAGCGACCTGACAGTCGACACCATAAGTATCACCTTACCTTACCTATCTATTTACGGCACTTGTGGTAATATCTTAGCACAACCGCGCTCGTCTTTTCAATAATCGTATCAACGCGGCAAACAGTGAAAATCTACACTTGCTGCGGCAGCCCGAAACCATAGCCCGCTGCCTTTCTTCTTGTGCTGCTTTTCTCTTTGTGGTATCATTGCAAACAGAAAACTTCGGGAGAATGCAACATGACTAATGATATAATTCTGCTCAAACAGGGCGAAATAGTGCTCAAAGGGCTCAACCGGCGCGAGTTTGAGGACAAGCTCATCTCAAACATCAAGCGCCGGCTGAAACCGTTC
>Ga0082212_10008277_pt1 | contig 13618 bp, 6 predicted proteins | sample TergutNt197P3_FD_71548 | JGI IMG/M metagenome (GOLD analysis project Ga0082212, IMG submission 71548) | Neocapritermes taracua P3 segment gut microbial communities from Petit-Saut dam, French Guiana - Nt197 P3 | ecosystem: Host-associated > Arthropoda: Insects > Digestive system > Gut ... | reverse complement strand
CCCAACTTCCCCCTCCCAACTACAACCTACCAACTAGCAACTCCCTCCCCCCAACTACCAACTACCAACTCCCAACTACAAACTACAAACTACCAACTACAAACTACCCCCTCCCAACTCCCAACTACCAACTACAAACTACCAACTCCCAACTCCCAACTACAACCTCCCAACTCCCAAGTAGAATAATGAAAAACAATTTGACAAAAATGTATAATACGTGCTATAAGATTAAGTAAAACAATCTGAAATCAAAAGGGGGAACCGATATGAAAAACTATAGAAATCTGACCGCGCTTTTGTTGACAGCGATCATGTTGTTTAGCACAGCGTTCCCGACGATTGCGCTGGCCGCAGACAGCCTCGGTACATACAATGCGGAAAGGCCAGTGTTCTACGACTTCGACAAGGCGGCGCCGCAGCCGTTGCCGTTTGAGATCGAGGACGTACTGGTGCCGGCGAGCACGGCGTGGACAAATTTGGTAGCGGGCGAAGCCCCTGCGCAGCTCAGGACGGCTACATATAAGCTGGCAGACGGCGTAATAGAAATAGATTCCGCGCAGATCGCAGCCGCTTACACCGCTATGCAAGGTATCTTTACGGGGTCGATGGCGGTAAACGGCACCTCAAACACAGCTTTTGAAATGGCGACGCCCAACAGGATCATCTCCGAAGGCGGATACATCAAAAAAGAGATTCTTGAAGCAGTGGTGGGCCGCAACATCGAAAACGGCGAGGTGGTGGTCGATTCGGCCACCGGCACAGCGTTCAAGGTGGCGGGGGAAACCGCGTTCGCGTCATCCCCGATGTTTTCCGCAACTGAGGAGCTTGGGGCGATGGCGAGGGCGCTCAGCGGCACATACAGCGTAGTGACACCACAAGTGCATGAGTTGCTCGAAGATTTTGAACTTGGGGGGAAAGACGGAGAAACCGTCGAACTGACTCTCGGCAATATCACCGCTTTTGCCAAAAATGTAGAAAATAACGCGATACTCCCAAACGGCCAAACGATAAAAAACTTATCGGACATATCGGCCGCTCCGGTCGTTCCGATGTCGACGGCAGTTCCTTTGGCGACCGACTTTGAATATGTCGACAAATGGTTGGGCTTTGAGTTTGACACAACGCCGCTTAGTGGGTATAAGGCCGACGGCAGCGGCGGCGTCACATTGCAAGTCAGCGGTGGCGTCGCCATTGCAAAGCCCGAATTGACGGCGAGATACAGCGCGTTCAGTGGTTACGAGTTCGCGCTGACGCTGGCACAGGAGTGCTACCTGGAAATCACGCTGCAAGCCAATATCAATCAGGAAGTCTATATTCCCCTGTTCGGAATAGACATTCCCTTCGGCGTCGGCTCCGTCACGGGTGGTGTATTTCTCGTCGTCGGCATCAACGGAGACTTCCGGCTGCATATTATGGCGGGCGAATACACCAACACCACAATGGGTGCGCGCGGCGGTACGTTCTGCTGCGTGCCCACCAGCGTACGTCCCATTTTCCGGCATACGACTGAAACCAGGGGCGACGCCAGCCTGTCCGGCAAAATCAACGCCTATGTCAAAATAGGGCCGGAGGCGAAGGTCAGAATTTTCGGCCTCGACCTGATCGGCGCAGGCGCTTACCTTGGCGCGGGCGTATCGGTGGAGATGCTGGACGGCGGGGCAAACTTAGACGTGCGACTGTATGGTATTTTCAACGTGTTCATCACCGTGATCGGGAAGCGGTGCAATCTGATCAACTTCAATCCAACAATCATCCGGAAGAAGCAGGTGAACCTGGATGGCTACAAGCTCGAGGTCGATGACTGCTATATCGCCCCTGGACGGGTGGGCGGCCGGTTTATGAAGGAGACAACCGTAAACGGCAAGTTTGGATTAGTGCCGCCTGATGAATCCGTAAAATATCGGATACGCATAGAAAAAGGAGGGAATCCAAACGATGTAGAGTACCACCCCATAGACGAAAATTGGCTGGAAACAAACAATGCGGGCGAGTTTTTCATCGGAGACGGGCTCGGAAACTTCATGGACTTGGGCTATAATTATGGGCCGTTCGGCAATAACGAGGACGGCAGCATCAACGGTATCAAAAATCTGAGTAATAATGACGAAATCATTATCGAATTCATACTGCCGAGAAGCACGCTCGTGAGAGAGTCCGAGCACTTTTCACCGAAACTTCCGTTCAAAGACGTCGTATTGACCACTGCGGATTCCTTCAACGATTTTGTCATAGGCTATGTGGCCCAGCAGCAGCTCAAGAACTGGAAGACAGACTGGCAGCTCCCGGTGGAGGAACGGTGCGATTCGGTCTATCCGCCGAAGGATACGCTCGTATATATCACGCCGATGCGAAAAGTCGCTGAAAATATGTATATTGATGGTGAGTTGTATGGGAATTATCATGAATGGAAGGGGGCTTACTCCTTTACCGCAATGGCCGCGACGGATGAACTGGGCAAGTTCGATACCCGTATTCCCTATGCGAAGCTCATCGCCTTATTTACCGGGAATTCTAATTCCAAAAACTATTCTACAGATGGCCCCAACGCAGGGATAGCCAACTACGGCTGGCATATAACGGATCATACCCCTATTATTGAAAAATTATCTCATGATTATTATAATTTAAGTGACTATTACGCAGATTATTCTTGGATAAAGGAAAGATGGATACCCTGCTTCGACATAGTAATACGCTATAAAGACTCCTCGCTCGACCCGGTCGAGTACAACTACCTGCCTGAAATGCCGCCGTTTTACTATAACCGCGAGGTATATCCGGTAGAGGGGACGTTTACAAAGACCACCGAGGGCAATAAGGTCGTCGACCGGATGGATTACGACGAATATATATGGATCGTCAATCCTGCGGGGACACGCGTGATTACGGACAAAGAGTTCTTCTACGGAATGGCCCAGGTTTATTCCCGCGTAGATTCTGATAATTACGTCAATTTGAGCGGTCTTAACAGAGACCAACTATGGAAAAACCTGAACGACAATAATTATAAGCTGGTCAGGACGAAAGACAAGGACGGAAACACGACGACAATGTTCTCCCAGCGGGTGACGGTGGAATGGGTCTGGCAGGCGCATCCCAACCCTGTGAAGATCAACAGTGTCTCTTTGGACGGCCCGGGCTTTCTGACGACAGCCGGAGGTACATTTAATGTTTATGCGGAAGGGCTGCTCCCCGCCTACTATTTAGAGGGCGCACCCGCAGGGGTCACCATCAATAAAAATACCGGGCTGATCACCGTCGCTCCCGGCATGGCGGCGGGCAGCTATCCGTTCACAATCGTCGCGGTGCAGGAATACCGCGGGTCAATTATCGACCTCCACATGATGGAAAACTACGATCTTCATATACCGGACTACGAATACTACGGACACGACCCGGTTCCGCCCGACAAGCGGGATTTCACCCTAACCATCAAGATGGTTCCTCCGGTGATCCAGCCGAAGGAGCAAACCAGCCACTATTATACCTTTATGGTGGACGTGAACGATGACGAGCTCGTGGTGCCGATCTATACCATCGCCGGCGACCAACCCATAACCTGGTCGGTGGAAGACCGCGACCGTTTTACCCCCAAGCCCGATTTCGTGTCCATCGACCCGGTGACCGGCATCCTGCGCATCGCGCCGAGCAGCGGCACGCCGGCGGGCAGATATTTGTTCAATATTTCCGCGAAAAACGATGGAGGCCCCGACTATGTGAATTGCGAAGTCTGGGTTTCCGACGGTGACAATCAGGTTCCGCCGCCCCGCATAGAATTTATTCCGTCAAATTACACCATACAGCAAGGCTCGGCGCTACAAGCGCCGTATGCCCTTGGGGGAAACGAACCAATCACGGTCAGCGTCGCGGCAGTGAACGGCGCCGGCGCAACCGTTTCGGGCTTTACCGTCGATGAAGCATCCCAAACTGTGCTTGTGCCAAACAGCCTTGCCACCGGTCGTTACATCGTGACGGCGACGGCTGAAAATGAAGGCGGTACAAGCACCGCGACTTTCACCCTTGAGGTGACGGCCGCACCGGCCGAAATCACACCGCCAGTCATAACCTTCGGCAACGCAAGATATACCGCGCAGCAGGGCACGGCGTTCCAAACAGCGTACACCCTGACAGGCACAGAACCCATCACGGTAACGGTCGCCGCAGCCAACGAACGCGGCGCAGCCATTTCGGGCTTTACCGTCAGCATGACAAGCAAAACGGTGAGAGCTCCAGCCAGCCTTGCCGCCGGCACCTATATCGTGACGGCCACGGCGACCAACGGCGCCGGGACAAGCACCGCGAGGTTTACCCTTGAGGTGACGACCGCGCCGGTCGAAACAAAACCGCCCGCCATAACATTCGGCAATTCAAGGTACACCATGAAGCAGGGTACGTTTTTCCAAGCAACGTACACCCTGACGGGCACTGAACCCATCACGGTAACGGTCGCCGCGACCAATGAGCGCGGCACAACTGCGTCCGGCTTTACCGTCAATGCGGCAACCCGCGAGGTGGTGGCCAGCGACAAAGTGGCGTCCGGCACATACACCGTGACGGCCACGGCGAAAAACAGCGCCGGGGAAAGTTCCGCAACCTTCACCCTTTTGGTAACGGAGGCCCGCACCGCGCCGGTCATCGCGGAGGCAAACCACGGATACGCATTTGAGGTGACTGCGGGCGGTCAAGGTTTGAACGTGCCTGTTTCGGCCACCGGCAGCGCCCCCATCACCTGGTCGCTGGAAGCCTCAGACAAAATGCAGCTGCCAATCTTTATAGAAATCAATGCCTCAACCGGCGTACTGACCACCACCGCGCGCGCCATACAGGGAACCTATTACTTTGTGATCAAAGCGGCAAACGACGTTGGCGCGGATACAAGGCAATGTACGTTATATGTGAGCGAAGCTAAGACAGCCCCAGCGTTTATCCAAGAAAAACACAACTATCAATTCAGCGTTCCGCCAATGCGGCGCGAGCCGACCGAAGTCCAAATCAACGTCACCGGCAGCACGCCCATCACCTATTCGCTGGAACAATACAAGGACGCGATCCCACGGGGCGTTTCTATCAACACCAGTACCGGCGTTTTGACAATCGGGACAAGCGTTGCGACTGGTGAGTATCATTTCAACATCAAGGCATCAAACGACGCCGGAAGCGCAACGCAGCTATGCTCGCTGACAGTAAGCCGAATTGAAATACAGTTGTTGAATTTCGATCCGCAGGCCTCAAACTTTGAAGCGCCATCTATATCGCTGCTGTCGGCCGCAACCACTTCGATCATACCGTTATCATCTGCTTCAGGACAAAAGCAGGAGCTGGGAACCCTGAGCAGCGTTGCCGGAACAGTCGGTGATATGGAACAGGCCGGAAGCTGGCAAATGACCTCAAACTTGGAAAACGCACAAGGTCTGTTGAAACGGGCAGAGAACCATCTGGCAGTGGTCGAATGGCAAAACATGATGGTAGAAGCCTCGTTGGGCAGCAGTTTCAAAGACCAGCTGGCAAAATACAGTCTGATGCCCCTAAATACAGCTACGGTACGTTGGAACGACCCGAAAGACGTCTATACCAACGACCGCGATACGGTCAACGGCACCGAGTATGTATACTGGGACTCGGCGGTTAAGATCGATATAAGAAAGTCTGAATACATAGAAACACATGGATACGTGCCATCCTCTTTGGATGATGTATATTTTCCCGAAGTCAACACGGGAACAGTGCTGAGCGAAGTTTACTGGTACGGCGACCTCTACCACGCCTTGGGCAGGAATGATGTGTGGGGCAAGACGGTTGAGGACGCAAGCCCGCCCAAACCCGAATTCTATTGGAGTGCTGGTATGCTGGATAATATCGGTAAGATATTCGACATCGGTATTTTCGATATGCCGGCCACAAGCGGCTGGAACAGCGTGGGCGTCGGTGATTTCTATAAAACGATGACTGAGACGAGCGACAAACCCGTGCGCGGCCCGTGGACAGGATCCGATGGGTACAAAATGGGCGTGACCAAATGGCAGACCCTCGGAATTGGAGAGCATCTTACAGAGATGGAGGCCTTGAAGAACGTCCCGTACACGGTCACACTCAATGACGAAACCGGAAACTATGTGCCGATTGATTATTTCATCGCGCTGGACGGCAACAAGGCCATGAGCCTGACCTTTGAGCAGAAGGGGTACAACATTACATTCGCGGGCAAAGACCTGACCGGGTATGAGGCTTGGGAGCCGTTGTATAATTTCGGGTACTCGTCGGGCACGTCTATGAAACAACAAATTCTCAACGCTACAGGGATATCGGAGGAAGAATACCTGTCAAGTGATATTGGCGCACTCTTTGACGATGGGATGGTCGATGCGGCAGGGCTTCAAGAGGGCGAACACTTCACCTACTCGTTCCTGCACCACGGCGAATTACCGGGTATGGCGACATTCGACATCAAGACCACGATTTCCGAAGGCGCGACGGTAAACGTGTATAAATACGATGCCGGGACAGGCAGCTTTACCCTGATTGCCAAAAGCCTCAAAGTGGGTGAAAGCGGCGTCGTATCCTATCGCAACAACACTATGTCGGACTATATCATCACGACCGAAACCATCGCCGGGGCTTTGACGCCGGGCGGGACGGCCGTATGGTGGCTGTGGATCATCATAGCGGCGGTGATATTGCTTGCCGCAGGCGCGGTGGTATTCATCGTCCTGCGAAAGAAAGTGGGCGAAAGCTTCGCAGCCGGTTTAATGAAATGGATACAAAGGGAGGAAAGGCGATGAAAACTTGTAGGATATTAGCGATATTGCTGGCTGTCTGCCTGCTGTTCACGCTTGCCGCGTGCGGAAGCAGTTCGGCGTTGTCGGGAAAATATGTCATTGTAAATATAACGGACGACCCCGACGGTGTGACCTTCGCGGATTTGGACGCCATGTACAAAGAGGCAGGTGAAAACCTCGAAGATTATATGTATGTGGAGTTTCTGGAGAACAGCAGATTCGCGTTGGTTATGTTCGGCGAGGTGGAAGCGACAGGCACATATGCGCGCAAGGGCAAAACCCTGACGCTGACCGAAGGGCGCGAAACGACGACTGCGGAAATCTCAGGCAAAAAGGTCACATGGACGTATGAAAACAGCACGAAGCTGGTTTTTAAGAAGAAGTAGGCATTCTTAGTTTGGACTAAACTAACAAGAAAGGAAGTGAAATTCAAGAGAAGCCGCAGCTCCAAAACAAACGCGGCTGAAAAAGTCGCACCCATCGACAGAATTAAAGGGTCAAAGCATATTCAAATAAAGGAGGAAACGGACAATGAAAAAACCAAAGACAATCAGGCTAACACTATTGGTATTATTAATGGCATTTATGACAATGCCGGCTTTTGCATTTGCCGCGCCAAACGACACTGAAATAGAGTTTTACGACGGTGCGCCGATACAGGCAAACGTGCGGCCAGTTATTATTGTAAGCGGTACAGACTATGACATGGGCTATCAGTATGCTCAGCAGATCATTCAGGTGTTTGGTTCATGGTACTACAAGAACATGGCCCGTGAACTTTCAGCGCAGGCGCTTATTGCAGTTAAAGCCAACGAAAGCTATGTTGAAGACGAGACCCCAGAGCTGATAGACTTTGTCAAAGGCATTGCGGCAGGCGCAACAGCCGCAGGCGTTCAATTGTCGTACGAGCAAGTTCTTGCCGACTACGTTGGGACAAAGTACTACGCTAGCGCGAGGGCTGATTCCATCGAAAACGACTCGTCGCAGGGCTGCAGCGGCTTTGCGGCTTGGGGGAGAGCAACCAAAGACGGCAAGCTTGTATTCGGAGGGTCAGGGGACCACGAACTTGCGAAGAATTGGCGAGTTGAACACACCCTGATGCTGTTCCCCAACGAAGGCAACAACTACATAGTTTCGCCTCCAACAGGCGGTGGCCCCGGCCATCCAGGCATGAACAACAAAGGCGTCACCTATGTCCACCACGGCGCAGGTGTGCTCGGCAATTACAAAGTTGGCTACGGCATACCCGCGACTTTTGCAACAATGCATACTCTGCGATATGCCAAAAATGCCGATGAAGCCTTGGAACTTCAAATATCCTATACTACAACAGAGTCTTCTTACCAGAGAGGCGGCCTTTGGGCTGACGTAAGCGGAAAAGCTTTTGTCCTTGAGTGCAAAGACCCGTTAACCGTCAGAAGGCCAGGCGACTACGGCGAGAAAGATTTTATATTCTCCACGAACAACAGCATGGTGCCCGAGCTCAAAGACTTTTTAAAGCCAAGCTATGGCTGGGAACTCAGGTACATTGAACACGGCGGATGGCATGGCTACAGCGAAAGCAGCGTGCAGAGAAACCTTGGAATGTGGAATATGCTGCACAACTACAATGGGAAAATCGACAAGGCCTTTGCGGAGATGATGTGGCGCTTTGCTGCCAAACCGCCTGCCTACCCGACGCTGGAAGAGGCAGACAAGGCTTTGTACGATACCCAAGGCGTGGGTTGGGACATGAAGATTGCCAGCATGGAGAACGCAATGACAGGCTTTGGAATACCTGACAACGGAAACGAAGGCTTGTACTATGCGTCAAATGGCCGCGTAGCCCAGCTGACCGCTCCCCTTGGCGAAGGCGAACACTACTACTACCCCGACATGCTGTATGTCTTTATCGAACTGAAGCTTGACGAAAACCCGCAAAAAGTCGTTGAAGCAGCAAGGGCAAGAGCCCAGTACAACCTCTGGGACGCAAACCTGCACATGAGCAATTTGGGGTACGCAGACACTGCATTCGTGCCGCTCTCAGAGAAATTCGACCGTGCGACAAAAGAGTGGGTCAGAGGCAACTGGTATTTGGACCTTGCCAAAGGCTCGTCCGGCAACGACGCTATTTACTACTACAGCAGAGCCCTCAGAGGCTTCACCTCATGCCAAGCTTATGCCAAGCATGTTTACAATGCCCTAGTCCCCACTGCGAAAACCCCAGAAGACCTTGGCCTTGACAAATGGTTTGGCACCTGGGGCGAATGGGCAATTGACCCGTATGCACAAGTCCCTAAATAATTCTTCGGTAATTGCGATGTTTTTGAATTCAGCAACTATCAAAGAATAATGTGAAAGGAGGCTTAATAATGCATAAACGTTCAAAAACACTTAAACGGATTTTGTTGTCGCTTTTGATTTTGTGCCTGATGCCTGCCTATGGGTTTGCATTGGGGACAGAACCAGAGATAGAATTTTTTGACGGTGTTCCGATACAGCCAAATGTGCGGCCGGTAATTGTCGTAAGCGGTACGGACTATGAAATGGGCTACCAGTTTGCCCAGCAAGTCATCCAGATATTTGGCACTTGGTACTACGAGAAAATGGCCAGCGAACGCAACCTGACGGAGCAAGAACTTGCAGCGGTCAAAGCAAAAGAACAGTATGTGACAAAAGAAACCCCTGAGATGATAGACTACGTAAGGGGCATATCTGACGGGGCAGCCAGCCTTGGCGTTGCAATATCGTATTACCAAGCACTTGCTTTCTTTACCGGGGTGAGGACCTACGACAACGCACTGGCAAAAGCAGAGCCGGAAGCCGGCAGCGATGCGTCACAGGGCTGCAGCGGCTGGGCTGCTTGGGGGAGCGCCACCAAGGACGGCAAGCTTATTTTTGCCGGGTCCGGAGACCACGAAATAGGCAGCATTGGGGGAGGCATTGAATATACTCTGATAGCGTTCCCCAGTGACGGCAACAACTACATCGTTTCGCCACCCACCGGCGCCGAAGGCCATCCGGGAATGAACAACAAGGGCGTTACATACGTTCATCATGGTGCCGGAGTAAGAGGGAACTATCAAGTAGGCCATGGAATACCTGCCCTTTTTGCCTTGATGCACACTATGAGGTACGCTGATGATGCCGTACAAGCCAAAAAAATGATGCTGGAATACACCTCAAGCGAAACGTCTTACCAGCGCGGCGGCCTGTTGGCTGACGTGTCCGGGAACATGTTTGTCATCGAATGCAAAGACCCTGTAGTTGTCAGAGAGCCTGGGGACTATGGCGAGAAGGATTTCATTTTCTCTTCAAACAACAGCATGGTGCCGGAACTCAAAGAATTTCTGAGGCCAAGCTACGACTGGGAACTCAGGTACATTGACCACGGCGGATGGCATGGCTACAGCGAGAGCAGTGTTCAGCGAAACCTTGGAATGTGGAACATGCTGCACAACTACAATGGCAAAATCGACAAGGCTTTTGCGGAGATGATGTGGCGTTTTCCCGCCAGCCCGCCAGCCTACCCGACTCTGGAAGAAGCGGACAAGGCTTTGTACGCGACGCAGGGCAAGGGTTGGGACATGAAGATAGCAAGCATGGAAAATGCAAATACTGCTTATGGGATTCCTGACAAAGGCAACGAGGGTTTGTACTACGTGTCCAATGGCCGGGTTGCCCGGCTGACTGCCCCCTTGGACGAAGGCGGGCACTTCTACTACCCCAACATGCTTTATGTTTTCATTGAGCTCAAGCTCGACGCCAATCCGCAGAAAGTTGTGGAGGCAGCAAGGGCAAGGGCTCAGTACGACCTTTGGGACGCAAACCTCAAACTCAGCAAGCTGACCTACTTCGACACTGCTTATGTGGCTCTGCACAAGAAATTTGACGTGGCAACGAAGAGCTGGGTCAGCGGCAACTGGTACCTTGATCTTGCAAAAGCGTCATCAGGCAACGAGTCGGTCAATTATTTCGGCAAGGCGATGAGAAGTTTTACCACTTGCCAAGCCTACGCCAAGCACGTTTTCAACGCGCTGGCTCCCCCTGCCGCATCCCCAGAAGACCTTGGCCTTCGAAAATGGTTTGGCGACTGGGGCGAATGGGCGGTTGACCCGTATGCCGCGCTTGACACAACAGACAGCTATTCTGCTAGCGTGAATGTCAGTGCCGAAAGCGACATAGACAAAAACGTGGAAGTTGCACTTTCTCTGACTAGAGCTAAAAACGTGCTTACCTTTGAAGCCGAAATAGTCATTAACGGCAGTATGCTTTCCAGCATTGGCATTGAACCACAAAATGGCTTTACTGTTATAAATGACATCGCTTGGCGAAACATGGGAGGCGATATTTGGCGAGGAACTGTCACGCTGGGGTACAAAGCAGGCAACGACGAAGGCTTTACAGCAATTGGACCCGTTGACATTGCCAAGTTCATGTTCGCCCCAAGAGCCAAGGGCGAAACTGCCATTGAACTAACCGGAGCAAAATCAACTGGCCTCGTGGGTGACGTTACAAAATATCTGGACGTCAAAATCGTATCAGGTAAGGCTGTGACAAACATCGACCAGCGGGCATTCTCGAAATACGATCTGAACAAAGACAACAGAGTTGACGCTTTGGATCTCGGTGTCATGCTGCTGTACTGCGGCTTCGACAGCGATTCTCCAAATTGGGGTACACTCGTTAAGGTCAATGATTCAAAGGGGAGTGGCGTCACCGCCAGCATGTGCGACGTCAATGCTGATGGTGTGATCGACATGCTCGACTTGCTCGATCTCTTCATACACTATACGAAATAGAGCGAAGCTGGTGATCGGCAACTCTCTGCTCCCAGAAAAATAGGGGAAGCACCTGTTTGACTTGATTGGAAAAGCGGGGGCTGTTGAAATATTCAATTTCAGCAGCCCCTGATTATGATTATTAACATACGATGCACAGGCCAAAAACGGTGCGGCAGCGTATTACTTCACTACCCAATATCCGCCTTTCGCTGCACCAACACGCTCGATAAGTCCCGTATATTTAAGCGTTCGGATGACTTTCTCCACGCTGCGAGCGGTTAATCCTATTTCCTCCGAGATTGCTCTTGCACTCATTCTCGGATTTCGGCGCATAATTCCCATTATCTTTTCTTGTGTTTGGTTTTCTCCGAACTTTTCTCCGAACCTTTCTCCGAACTTTTCTCCGAACTTACCCATGATGTCAGTATCTGCATTAAACCCAATCATCACTTCTTTTGAATGGGTTCGATAAAATGGTTTAAAACAACCTTGGGGGATGCCCCTTTTTATCGACGACAGATCTTACGTAACCTTCCCATATTCCAATGAGTTGTTTCCACTCGTTTGATTGAAGATAGTCAACAGTTGACTCATTTAAATCGAACTCGGGTAAATATGTACCCGTAACCCCTCGCTCCAGAACCCCATCAGCAATGACACCTTTTTCTCTAAAAATTAGTATTGGGAGCCCGATCTGAAATGCCATAGCAGGTTCAATGTGACACCAAGTGCTTGTCATCCACTGGTTTGATAAATCATAATCAGTCTCTCCAATATCGCTTTGTGGCCGTCCAGTTCCCTGAGAGATAAAAGTGCGCCTGAATGCAATGGTTAACAATCCATTTGATTCCAACATCAGCCGCCGTATTGCTGTAAGTGGCTCGCTTACGTCATAGTCGGTAACGCCCAATGAGCGCGCTCTAAAACCTCTGCTTTGCAGGTATCGAGTGACTCGCTCAATGAAGTCTTTTTGACACTGCAAAAATGGCCTTGGGCAACTCAAAAATACTGGAATTTCCACGAACCTATATCCTCCACTTTCTTTGCTTCAATCCGCTCTCATCATACTCTTTCTTAGCATCCTCTGTCAAGAAAAAAAGTGCGGATTCCACATCAAATTTACCGAAAATATCATGCATTTTTGAAATTAAATATAATTTCAACATTTTGCTTGACATTGATAAATACACATGTTATGGTGATTTCACAAAATACGGGAGGTTAACCACGTTTCTAAAAGGAGTTGAAAAAAATGAAAACTACGATGAAGAAAGCAAAGCGAATTATTTCCACCATACTGACAGTAACCCTGATGCTGGGGCTACTTGCCGCAAGCCCCGTGCTGTCTACGAAACGCTTCCCTACAAGCCTTGACACCGGACTTCAAAAAGCACCCCGTTGAAATTTTGAAATACACCATTGCTTTTTCCGCAGTTTTTTCCTATAATGTTATAACACGGTAGAGGTTAACCTCATTCCTGACAAAAATGAGGCTGAAAAGAGAGAACCCCAACTCCATAACAAAAGAGGCTGATCTAGTGGCTTGCATGTATGTATTTAAAAGGAGTTGAAAAATGACAATGAAGAAGTCAAAACGAATTACCTCAGCCATGCTGACAGTAGTTCTCGTGCTGGGGCTGCTTACCGCAAGCCCTGTGCTGGCCTCGGCAGAGGACACGGTGGGCATGGCCGTCGGCACCTGGGCAGGTTCGGGAGCAAACCCCGGAGATGGTCACCGTTACATTGACATGGGAAACTACAACGGCCGAGACCTCAAATGGCGAGTGCTTGACGTGTACATCAGCGACGGCACTGACGGAAACGCTGCAGGAAGCAAAACAGCGTTTCTTTTGCTGGACGACTTGCTGCGAACACCGAGCGGCGAAATAGACAAAGTCAGGTTTAATGCGCACAACAGCAACTGGTCGCAGCCCAGCGAGCTAAACGAATTATTGAACGATCGGTTTTTCAATGGCGCATTCAGTGCAGAGGAGCAAGCAGGCATTATTACTGCCGATTACGGAATGGGCGGCCCGTATGAAGGGAATTATGGATTCCCGGCGTTTGATTCATCGA
>Ga0082212_10008276_pt1 | contig 13619 bp, 11 predicted proteins | sample TergutNt197P3_FD_71548 | JGI IMG/M metagenome (GOLD analysis project Ga0082212, IMG submission 71548) | Neocapritermes taracua P3 segment gut microbial communities from Petit-Saut dam, French Guiana - Nt197 P3 | ecosystem: Host-associated > Arthropoda: Insects > Digestive system > Gut ... | reverse complement strand
ATTATACTTTTCAAAAGGCGCAAGATTTTTCAGATCCTGCGGATAACGATCCGTACTTTGGCTCGTGGGGTGGACAAATTGCGTACATTCCTTGGCACAACGGCTCTGTTTCCGTGCAATTTTCGTGGAGAACTTACGAACTAAACTACTGTTTTATTTATGTGGGCGAGCGGTATCACAATGCTGCCAATATTCGTGAAAACTACGAGCAGCCGTGGTACACGCACGATGTTTCGCTCGGCAAAACGTTTCGGTTTAAGAAGTGGAATTTCAAGGTGTCGGCAGAGGTGAACAACATTTTGAACCAGCAGTACGAGGTGGTTTTGAACTATCCGATGCCGGGGACGAACTTTAAGGTTATTTTAAAAATTGAGATATGAGAATTTTAGGATTTCAGCACAGATGCACAGAGAACGCAGAGATGCACAGAGAAATCTGTGCCTCTTTGTGCCCTCTGTGCCTCTGTGCTGAAAAAAAAACTTAATTATATTATAATATGAAAAAACATTTAATAATTAGTATTGTATTAATACTTTCTATCCTCTCTTGTCGCGAAGACCCCATCGTTGATCCTCCCGAAGAGATTACCGCCGTTCAAGGTTTTTATTTGCTGAACGAGGGCAATATGGGCAGCAACAAATGCACGCTCGATTATTACGATTTTGAAACGAAGGAGTATCATCGTAATATTTATGCAAGCGCTAATCCAAGCGTGCCCAAAGAATTGGGCGATATGGGCAACGATATGGGCATTTACGGCAGCAAGTTGTATGCGGTGGTCAATGGCTCCAACAAAATTGAGGTGATGGAGGCGAAAACTGTCCGCAGAATTACGCAGATTGATATTCCGAATTGTAGATATATTGCCTTTTATGATGGTTTTGCTTATGTTACCTCTTATGCGGGACCGATACAGATGGGGCATCAGCAAATAGGTTATGTGGCAAAGATTGATACGGCTTCTTTGCAGGTGGTGGCGCAATGTACGGTAGGGTTTCAGCCCGATGGTTTGGATATGGCAAACGGCAAAATCTATGTTGCCAATTCGGGCGGCTATCTTTATCCTGATTTTGAAAAAACGGTGTCGGTGATTGATATTTATACGTTTCAAGAAATAAAATGCATTGAAGTGGCAGTGAATCCGAACCGAATTTGCACGGATAAAAACGGAAATGTTTGGGTGAATACGCTCGGCGACTATGCCGCTGTTCCCTCAAAATTATATTGCATAGATTCTAAAACCGACCAAGTTACGGATTCTATTAACATTGCTGTTTCCAATTTTTGTTTGGATGACGACAAACTTTATACCATTGCTATGGCGTGGAGTAATGTAACGATGAGCAATGAAATAACATACGGCATTGTGGATGTGGTTTCTAAACAGATTATTGCCCAAAAAATTATCACAGACGGCACCGATAAGGAAATAGCGACACCTTATGGAATTGCGGTACATCCTTTTACGAAAGATATTTATATCACAGATGCTAAAAACTATGTTTTGCCCGGAGCGCTGTATTGTTTCGATAAGAATGGTAAAAAGAAATGGGATTTGCGCACGGGGGATATTCCGGGGCACTTTGCTTTTCTCTGTGAACATCAGTGACCTCTGTGTCTCTGTGCTGAAGAGTTTTTCAGCACAGAGCCGCAGAGAGCACAAAGAGGCACAGAAACAATATTAAAAATCAATAAATATGAAAAAAAACAACATTTTGCTAACTCTTTTTGCAATCATTTGCACTTCTCTTTTTTCACAAACGCCTTACATTAGCAAGGTTTTCGAGTTTCGTCCGGCGCCCGGGCAGTTTGTAAATAAACTCCCTGAATATGTTGAAGGAGATACACACGAAACGATGATTGCAAAAGTGGAAGAAGCGATTGTGGGGAATACGCAGGGGTTGATTTCTTTGGGCGCGTATGGCGGCTATGTTGTTTTTGGGTTCGACCACGAAGTGAAAAATATACCCGGAAAATACGACTTTAAGATCTGGGGCAACGCTTATTACAGCAATTCCACACCCGGACAGGAGACCGGCTCTTGCGAGCCCGGCATCGTGATGGTTTCTTACGACGCCAACGGCAACGGCATTCCCGACGATCCCTGGTATGAGCTGGCAGGCAGCGAGTACGGCAAACCCGAAACCATTAAGAATTACGAAATTACTTACTACAAACCCGATCCGGATAAAGAACCTACGCCGCACCCCACCTTTCCGTTTTTAACCGATACAAGTTATGTAAAATGGACAAGCAATCAGGGCGATTTTGGGTATGTGGCGAAAAACAGCTCTCATACGCAATCCTATTATCCGCAATGGATGAGCGAGGAAACATTAGTTTTTGAAGGCACAAAATTGGCAAACAATGGCGTAGATTTAAGCGGTGCAGGAATCATTTTTACACAACGCCCTTATTCTTATGGCTATGTTGATAACCACCCCAACAACAATATACGTGCCTGCCTTGATATTGATTGGGCGGTGGATGCGCAGGGACACAAAGCGAACTTGCCCGGCATCCATTTCGTAAAAGTTTATACCGGCGTGAACCAGTATTGCGGCTTGTGGGGCGAAACCTCCACCGAAATTATGGGCGCCGAAGATTTTCACATTCAAGGTATTGAAATTGACGTGCTGGGCGTGCAACCCGATGCGTTTCCCGATGCCAAAATCTATTTTCATCAAGGTATATTATACTTGGAAAACCTTGAAGATTGTTATGGCACACTCTATAATATTAACGGGCAAATTATGGATAGTTTTTTTATTAGTTTCGCGAGCGAAATCATTAACATAAACTCAATTTCAGGAGTATATCTTCTAAAAATACAAAAACAAAATGCAGTTAGAATATTCAAATTTGTTGCTCAATAAATTACGAATTAACAATTACGAATTACGAATAAAAAAACCTTAAACCTTAAACCTTTATACTGTATGAAAAAGACATTTATTACAATCTCTCTAATGCTGGCAATAGCATTACAATTAGTTGCACAACAGAGCAATACCATTACTTTGGATCTATTAAATCCCACGTATCCAACCTCGTTTGTTTTTAATAATGATGGTTATTGGGTGGAAACTTATAATGAGAATATTACTTTTTTCAAATCGCAAATTTTCTCTTTCTCTCATATTATTGGAGGTTCTTTTTATGGTACTTCGTGGGATGGTTTTACAGTATGCAACAGTGGAGACAATGCCAATCATAATACGGAGGATTGGAATGATTACCAGTGGGGTTGCATGGCTGGCGGTGGAATTAAGACAGACACTGAAGGTAATGTGATGACTGACGAAAACGGTATAGTTATGGTTGATAATACTTTGCCTTATTTGGTAAGTTACTGGAACTATATGATTGAGCCTGAATGGTGGTGGTTGTATGGCGAATATTATCCTATTAGTGAACCTACCCATTGTTTACAAATTCTTTTAGATAATGATGATGAATATGAGGCTGTTGGAGTATATGTTTGCAATCACCCTTACGCCTATTTTGTTAATAGAGACGGTGGGCAATCTGCAGCATTCGGGGCAGGAGATTATTATAAATTGATTATTCACGGATTAACTCCCGATGGAATGGCAAGCGGAGATTCTGTGGAGTATATGTTGGCACAATATGATAATGGGCAACTTGTTCAAAGTGATCAATGGGAGTGGGTGGACTTGTCCTCGTTAGGAAAAATTGGCGGACTCTACTGTACTTTGGAAACTACCGTTGGAAATATTTTTGGTCCATTGTCTCCTATGTACTTCTGTATGGATAAACTGCAAGTGAAAACCAAAGAGGTATTTGTTTTTGTGCCGGTTGAAAATATTACTACCAATATTCCGGATTCAATTATGGTTAACGTGCCGCTTACATTAACAGGAACGGTTATTCCGGACAATGCCACCAACCAAACCATTCTTTGGAGTGTGCAAGATGCCGGAACCACCGGCGCAACCATTACCGACAATACTTTCATTGCTACAGATGCCGGAACAGCAACCATTAGAGCCACCATTGAAAACGGTTTGACAGAAGATGAAGATTATATTCAAGATTTTACCATTGATGTTAAAAAAGAGATTATTGGCATTGAAGAAAATAAGTTGAGCAACGTGCAGATTTACAGTTATCGCAATTCTATATATATAAACACCGTAGAGACGTGGCATGCCACGTCTCTGCAATCGGTTGAAATATTTGACAGCGCAGGGCGGTTGGTTTACCAAAGTGCAATCAATGCAAGTGAAACGGTGATACATCTCAATGGTGCAACGGGGATCTATTATGTAAGATTAGTTTCGCAAACAAATGGACTAACTATTACCGAGCAAGTGCTGTTGTACTAAATGTAGTAATTTTTTCCATAATTTCCACTGCATTGGTAGCAGCACCCTTGCGGAGGTTATCTGCTACGCACCACAAATTGAGGGTTTTGGGCTGTGATTCATCGCGGCGGATGCGCCCTACGAAAACATCATCCTGCTCGTGGGCAATTAAGGGCATGGGATACTCGTTTAGGCTATGGTTATCAAGGAGTTTAATGCCATTAAAGTCCTTTAGTAACTTTACAACTTCGTCAAGATCAAACTCTTGTTCAAACTCGGCGTTAATGGCTTCGGAGTGGCCTCCGAAAACGGGAACACGCACAACGGTAGCCGTAATTTGTACTTGTGGGGCGCGTAGAATTTTGCGTGTTTCGTGCACCAACTTCATTTCCTCTGTGGTGTAACCGTTTGGTTCAAAAGTTCCTCCGTGAGGAAACAGATTGAGGTCTATTTGATGAGGATATACTTTTTCACATGGTTCACCTATGCGCTCTTTCATCAGTTGGTTCAGCGCCTTTGCACCGGTTCCTGTAACCGATTGGTAGGTAGAGACTACCACCCGTTTCAACCCGTATTTTCTGTGCAACGGTGCCAGCGCCATCACCATTTGAATGGTAGAACAATTTGGGTTGGCAATAATCTTATCGGTGGGTTTAATTACATCGCCATTGATTTGCGGAACTATTAAGGGAATTTCGTCGAAATTTCGCCATGCAGAAGAGTTGTCAATAACCACCGTTCCTTTTTGGGCAAACAGCGGCGCATATTTCAAAGATGTGGCGCTACCGGCAGAGAACAATGCAAAATGTGGCGCTAACGCAATTGCATCCTCCACCGAAACCACAGTATGCTCTTTGTTGGCAATGGAGAGTTGTTTTCCTACCGATTTTTCAGAGGCTGCAAGAATAATGTTGTCGGTTAGGTTTCTTTCTTCTAAAACTTTAAGCATAATAGAGCCAACCAATCCGGTGGCGCCGATGATGGAGATTTTATAGGAGGTGTTCATTTTAAGATTTAAGGTTAGATGTTTTTTTTATGGGTTTAAGAATCAAAAATGGGGTTAATTTTTTCTGCTGTTTGCTCTTTAGATTTAAATCTTAAATTGCTGAAAGCATGCTCTGCACAGGGGCTCGTAAGCATCTTTTTCGCCGAGTAGCACTTGTTTATCGCCGGCAACGATGCGGTGGGAGTAGTGCGCCAGGTCGCCGCAACGAGTGCAAATTGCGTGTACTTTCGATACATATTCTGCTATTGCCATCAAATTGGGCATAGGACCGAACGGGTTGCCCAAATAATCCATATCCAAACCGGCTACAATAACTCTGATGCCTGCGTTTGCCAACTGGTTGCACACTGCCACGATGCCTTCATCGAAAAACTGCACCTCATCAATGCCCACCACTTCAACAGTTTCTATAGAGACATAGAGCAATATTTCGGCGGCGTTGTGCACGGGGGTAGAGGGCAACGCATTGGCATCGTGCGACACCATTTCCGTTTCGGCGTAGCGCGTATCTATTGCCGGCTTAAAAAGTTCTATCTTCTGTTTGGCAAACTGGGCGCGCTTAATGCGACGCAACAGTTCTTCCGTTTTTCCCGAAAACATCGAGCCGCAGACCACTTCTATCCAGCCTTTTTTATTTGAACGATTTGCTTTGGTTTCTAAAAACATAATAATTACTGTTTAACAACTTATAATATCAGCCTACCTATTCTTATATCTTTTTTAGGCAACTAAGAAAAATGCATTTATTATCTTAATATAACAATCGTCCCCGTATATTTTTTTGTTTTGGGAATGGCAGCATACTTAAAAGCATAATAATAAGTTCCATCCGGCAGCGGTTGCCCCCAGTTGGATATTCCGGCAAAAGCATCTTCATCATTCTCATACTTTTGAGCTTTAAACACGCATTTATAGTTCTTTTGATGGAAGACGGTTTTTCCCCAGCGGTCGCTTATGGTAAGTTCGTTTTCTCTTTTGGGATTTAGTTTTTTTATACCCAACACATCATTGGTACCATCACCGTTGGGAGTAATAACATTAGGAATTATCAAATCGCAATCTTCCACTAAAATTTTATCTTCAAAAAAACAATTTACTATACGCAAATCTTTCAGCGTATCATACAAACTGGTATCCATATAGGCGTGCACATAGTACCAACCGGAATACTCAATTTCAATACTTTTTACAAATTCCGTCCAAAGAGAATCTTTGTCAACATCTTCAAACTTCCAATCGAATGCAGTAAAATTGGTTTCCAATTCAATGGAACCTCCCATATCATCGCCGTTGCAAAAAGCCTGCTGGTCGAAAATAAAACTAAAATTAACAGTATCGGGATCAATAATGGTAACTTTTAAACTTTTCAGAGTATCACAATCGCAGCAGTAATTGGGCGGATATTCAACACGAAAAACACTATCTACAGGTGGGTCAGTAGTGTAATCGCCTTCATAATCGAGTGGTCGTTTAACAATGATGTGCCCCCAAATCACAGAATCGCAAGAACTAATTTCATATTCTTCAATAATATAAGGATTCATGTGAATTTCCCAACGCACCAAACTGTCGCAGCCGGATGTTGGAAAAGTAACCCAAGGAGTATTTATGTCACCTTGAACATTAAAAAATGTTGTATCAACAGGTGGCTTATCGGGATAGGTAATGGTAACCGTAATATCTCTTCCCCTACAAACCGATGTGTCTAATGGGTTTTCAATATATTTAACATTTATGTTTGTGGTAATGGCATCTTTAATAAGAGAATCTGCTTGAATTTCAAAATAAAAAGAAACTCTGTAATTATAAACATTCGGAAATGAAAATTTAACCGGTGTAGCATTCCAAATGGTGTCGTGATAATAATTATCCACCCAACAATACCTGATAATATCTATACTGTCGTTAATTACTTTAAAATCAAATTGTATAGAATCTCCGGGGCAATATCTTTCTGCCGGTTCTTCTGCATCGTCAATCAATACAACAAAGTATTCACTTTTAGGGGATTTTGGGGTTGATCTTTTTTTGGATTTTTGTGCGAAACCAGAAGTTGCAAGTCCGCAGATTAAAAGAATGAGTATGATTTTTTTTAACATAATGTGAAAAATAATAATGGCGGCAAATGTACATCATTTTAGAAAACAACGTAATTTCTCTGTGAAACTTTGTGAACTCTATATCTCTGTGTTGAAAAAACTCAGCACAGAGACACAAAATCACAGAGAGTTCCATTTCTTTATTTTACATAAAAATGTAGCAAACAAAATCAAATAAACATAACTCGGAAACATAATTGTATAAGCCCAATGGGTGCCAAAACTATCGGATAGTATGCCGAAAATTGGGGGCAAAACTGCGCCACCCGCAATTCCCATAATAAGAAACGCAGAGGCTAATTTGGTGTGTTTGCCCAAATTATGAATAGAGAGGGGCCAAATAGCGGGCCACATAATGGCGTGCGCAAAACTCAATCCGATAATGGCATAAATAGAAATTCTTCCGGTAAAACAAAGCGCAACGATGAGGAGCGTTACTCCCAATATGCTGTTAAAAATTAACGAAACCCGTTGCGAAATTACTTTGGGAACCAAGGCAATGCCCACCATATAGCCCACCACTAATGCCGTTAGCGCCGCCACAGGATAATATCTCGAAACTTCGGCAGGAATTTGCAATTCTTTTGCATAGATGATTAGGTAATCTATTGCCAGTACTTCCACACCTACGTAGAAAAATATGGCGAGGATGCCGAACCACAAATAAGGATAAGCAAAAATGGAGTTTCGCCCACCTTTTGTTTCTTCCGATTCTTCTTCTTGAATTTCAGGCAGTTTGGCTATTTTAATGAATAGCACTAACCCTACTAAAACGGTAGTCATTACCAAATAAGGAAAAATAACACTGTTGGAAAGTTGTTGCAACACCATCTCTCGCAACGCCGGATTGGTAATGGCATCGAAATTTTCCAACAGATGTTCCGTGCTTGAGAACAATGCAGCAAAGAGCGCCAGCACGCCGATCATACCGGCAATTTTGTTGCATATTCCCATAATGCTAATGCGTTGCGCCGCCGATTCAATAGGTCCGATGATGGTAACGTAAGGATTTGTGGCGGTTTGCAATAATGCCAACCCCGTGCCTTGTGTGAACAAACCAATTAAGAACAGCAGGTAGTTTCGCTGCAATGCCGCCGGAACGAACACCAACGAACCGATTGCCATTATAATTAAACCCAACGCCATGCCGTTGGTAAAGCCGGTTTTCTTTAATATGGCAGATGAAGGAATTGCCATTACAAAATAGGAAATGTAAAAGGCAAAAGGCACCAACGAGGCTTTCGCGTCCGACAATTCGCACGCGGTTTTCAAAAATGGGATGAGCACGCTGTTGAGCCACGTTACAAATCCGAACACAAAAAAGAGCGCACCGATGATGAAGATGCTGAAGGAGGAGGTTCTTTTGTTCATTATTTATTGGGTTTAATATCTCTCTGTGCTTCTTTGTGTTCTTTGTGCCTCTGTGTTAAAAATATTCAGCACAGAGGCACTGAGAGCACAGAATATCAAATAGTTAATCAATAATTTCAAATCCGGTATAGTTTTGCAACGCCTTTGGAATACAAATTCCTTTATCGGTTTGGTTGTTTTCCAAGAGGGCTGCCATAATGCGCGGGAGGGCTAAGGCGCTGCCGTTTAAGGTATGTGCCAAACGAGTTTTTCCGGTTTCGTCCTTAAAACGCAATTTCATACGGTTTGCCTGAAATGCTTCGAAGTTGGAAACGGAGCTCACCTCCAGCCAGCGTTGCTGCGCTTTGGAAAATACTTCCATATCGTAGGTTAGTGCGGAGGTGAAACTCATATCGCCGCCGCAAAGTTTCACCACACGGAAAGGCAACTCCAACTGTTGCAACAGCGACATTACATACGTTTTCATCTCTTCCAGCGCCTGATACGATTTGTCGGGGTGTTGCAGTTGCACAATTTCCACTTTGTCGAATTGGTGCAAACGGTTTAAGCCGCGCACATCTTTGCCGTACGAGCCGGCTTCGCGACGAAAGCATGCCGAATAGGCGCAAAGTTTAATGGGAAAATCGGTTTCTTTTAAAATCACATCTCTGTAAATATTGGTAACCGGCACTTCTGCCGTAGGAATCAAGTAAAAATCATCCAATCCCACGTGATACATTTGGGCATCTTTGTCAGGAAGTTGGCCTGTGGCATACGCCGATTCCTTGTTCACCATATAGGGCGGCTGAATTTCGGTGTAGCGGTTCTTTACGGCGTTATCCAAGAAAAAGTTGATAAGCGCGCGTTGCAGTCGCGCCCCTTTGCCCTTGTAAACGGGGAAGCCCGCGCCGGTAATTTTCGTGCCTAAATCGAAATCAATAATGTCAAACTTCTTCACTAAATCCCAGTGCGATAAAGCATTTTCAAACGGAGTAGCATCGCCTTCCGAATAAACAATTTCGTTGTCTTCGGCGTTTTTTCCTGCGGGAACGCTTTTATGTGGCAAATTCGGCATAAGCACCATCAACTCTTGAATAGCATTTTCTTTATCAGATAGCGCTTCCTGATGCTCTTTTTCTTCTGTTTTTAAACGGGCAATTTCTTCTTTCGCCTGATTGGCTTCCGCTGTTTTTCCGTTTTTAAACAACAACCCAATCTCTTTCGAGAGTTTGTTTTGCACCATTAAATTATCGTCTAACGACTTCTTTAAATTTCTAATCACAACATCCAACGCCAACACATCATTTACAATTTGTTGGGCGTCAAAATTTTTAACTTGCAGTCGTTCAACAACAAAGTTGGGGTTTTCGCGGAGGGTTTGGATGGGGAGCATTATTTTTAGATATTAGATATGCAATTATGCGATATGCGATTATTTATTAACCGTTGGCTTCAGCTAACGGGTGGCGAAGGTATAGAAAAAATGTTGAGAACGTTAAAAAAATATCCAAAAAAGTGTAGTAATTATTTTTTCAATTACTCCTCCATCACCAACACCAGCACTGTTGTCCCCACCACATACAGCGTGTGTTTGTCAATATTGAAAATGTTGTCTTGCAACGTGTGCCAAGTTGAAACAAAACCTGTACGGCTTGTATTATCTTGATGTATAATATCAATCATCGGGATTTTAGCAAAGCGGTTTACATACACGTGGTCGTCGATAATGGCATTACTAGCGGAGTTTACAAAATAGTAATTATATCCTAATTGATATGCCTTTTTCCAAACTTTTTTTACAATTTCTGACGCAAAAAAAGTGGAGTAATACTCTTGGTAGAATTTGGCATTTTGCGCGCCCACCATATCCAACAAAATACCAAAATCAGCCTTGTAGTTTTCTATATGAGGATTTTTCGCCCAATGTTGCGAGCCGAGACACCACCAATCGCCTGTTTCGTTTTGACCGTTGCGAGTACCCCAATCTTCTGCATCGAAGAAAATAATATCTACGCCTATTTCAGTTTTTTTTTCTTTTAGTTGACGGGCAATTTCCAACAGAACACCTACGCCGCTAGCACCGTCGTTAGCTCCTTCAATAGGTTTATCTCTATTGGCAGGATCGGAGTCGTTGTCAGCATAAGGTCTTGAATCCCAGTGTGCAGCCAACAAAACACGCCTTGGATTATCAGGATCAAAAGAACCAATGATGTTTTTACAGTTAATTTTTGTACCGTCGTAAATAGTTGTACTGAAAGATTGTACAAAAACCTTATCGCAATATATATCTAACTGATTTTGCAAAAACGAGGCGCATCTTTGGTGCGCATTTGTGTTGGGAACTCGTGGTCCAAAATCAGTTTGCACTTTTACAAAATAATAGGCAGAATCTGCATCAAAATCGGGAGGGGCAATAGTGATTTGCGCATCTGGTTTAGTGATTTTACTTTTGGTTGAATCATTACAAGAAATGATTACTAAAACAATTACTATGAATAATATGGATTTTTTTTTCAATATAAAGGTTTTTAAATTGCGAGGCAAAAATATATGAAATTTTAAATTCCAAGCGCGTGCCATAAAAATCAAGACCGTAGAGGCTTTAGCGGCTTACCGTACGGCGCTCGAAACGCAAATGTTACCATTGCATACTTTTGCATTTTATTAATTCACGGCTATAAAATGCCATAGTATCAACTTAATTCCGATAAATTTTATGGAAAAAGCATGCGGGCTTGACGTGCACAAAGAAAGCGTTTTTGCGTGTATGGCATATTTTGGATTCGGACTTTGCATTAACATTAGTCAATCCCTATTTTATCAAACAATTACCTGGTCGCAAGAGCGATGTTAAGGATGCGCAATGGATTGCAGAATGTCTGCAAAAGAATTCACTTAAGAGCAGCTTTCCAAATGGCTAACTTTTGAAGTAACACAGGCACAGTTTCAATCTTTTTCAGCCTAATCAGGTTGTATCCGGTTGCGTATAAATCTATTTCCACTTGCAGTCTTCAATAAATAATCCTTCCTGTTTTTGATGTTGTACAGTGTTGTCTTAAAGCATATTCACTACATTCTTTGCATTGATATTTGCTAAAATAATGATTTTTCTTTTTGCATTTTTTTCAACTAATACTAACTTTTTTCCTTGTGAACAATCGAAACAGTCTGCCGCCTCATTGTAAGTAAAAGTAATTCCTTTTTCTCGCTGTTGTTGTTTACTTTTAGTCTCACCCGGAAATGACACGATACATTCTATTCCCTGTGTTTCAAGAGATTGTATTTGTTCTTCGTTGGCATACTCCCCATCGCCAAGACACGTTTGGGGAACAATCTCAAGTTGTTCTTTGAGGGTATTTACATTTTCTTCCAAAAAATGAAAATCAATGGGCGAATCTGTTATTTCACAAGCAAGTATGAAATGAGAACCATTATCAACCGTACTTTGAACATTGTATGTAGGAATGATCCCCTCTTTGGTTTTCACCACATTAGCATCGGGATCGGTAAGCCAAATAACCTCAAGATTGCGCTTGCTTTCATTTTCCAACTTGCGAGAGGAACTTACAGAGTTAAAGTAACCATATATCAATAATTTACACAAACCATTAGGCGGATAACTCGGACGACCTTCCACCGATTTGCCTCTGGTGCATATTAATTCAGGGTGGCTATTTAAAATCTTATCCACAAAAGCATCTATGAAACGAACAAAATTATCTGATGAAACATAATCATCAATGAAGCTTGGCAGCATCAATTGTTCTCTGGAAATCGGCTTAATAAAACTCATATCTTTTTGAATTACAGTTGCAAAGATACATTTTTTGTTGATATATTTAATGTTTTTGTTGGTTTTCACACAGCCTCAAATTTTGAAGAGGGTTTTTGGGTGGCGCCAGATACTTCGTTATGTGGCGTTTCTTAAAAAAGTCATTATTATTCTTCTAAAAATAAAATAAAATAAAACTATGGAAAAAATAAATGTGTTTTTTCGCCACCCAAATAAAATTCATCAATATGAAACAAAAAATCTACACCACATTTTTAGCAATCATCTTAATTATTAGCGTTTTTGCGCAAAAACAGATTTATACGCCGGAACTGCTGTGGCAGTTGGGCAGAGTGAGCGAAGCCGAACTTTCGCCCGATGGAACGCAAGTGCTGTTCGGAATTACTTATTACAACATCGAGCAAAATAAGGGAAACCGAGATTTGTACACTGTTTCTTCAACAGGAGGTAATGCTAAACAATTAACTTATACCGAAGAAAGCGAATACAACGCAGTGTGGCATCCTTCCGGCAAAAAAATAGGCTACTTGGCGCCGCTGAATGGCATTATGCAAATTTGGGAAATGAACCCGGACGGTACTGATGCAAAATCTATTACAAATTTTGAAGATGACGTGGAAAGTTTTCTGTACGCCCCAACCGGCAATCGTATCCTGTTTACTCAATCGGTGAAAATGGACAAAAATGCACACGACATGCACCCCGACCTGCCCAAATCTAACGCGATGATTTTCGATGATTTGATGTATCGCCATTGGAACGACTGGACAGATTATTCCTACTCGCACATCTTTGTTGCAGATTATCCGAATATGACGAATGTAGTTGATATTATGAAAGATGAACGGTGCGCCAGCCCCATTCCTAACAACGGCGGTTTAGAACAAATCTGCTTCTCGCCCGATGGAAACTTCATTGCTTACACATCCAAAAAAATGACCGGAAGAGATTTTGCCGTAAGTACCAACTCCGATATCTATCTGTATGATATTCTGAATAAAACCACCAAAAATATTTCTGCTCCTAACGCAGGCTACGACATT
>Ga0082212_10008275_pt1 | contig 13622 bp, 13 predicted proteins | sample TergutNt197P3_FD_71548 | JGI IMG/M metagenome (GOLD analysis project Ga0082212, IMG submission 71548) | Neocapritermes taracua P3 segment gut microbial communities from Petit-Saut dam, French Guiana - Nt197 P3 | ecosystem: Host-associated > Arthropoda: Insects > Digestive system > Gut ... | reverse complement strand
GATTTGCACAAAGATAGAGATTTTTTAGAAATCTTGCGACAATTTGAAATGCACCCGAAAAAAGAAAAATTGCAAAAAGAAATGAAAGCATCAATGCAATATGCATTGAAAAATTTACAGTCGCATGATAAAAAAGAACTGTATGCGTCATACTGTAGTACAGTTATTAAAAAAAATTGTGATGTTGAGAATATATTGTTATACAATATCGGCTCACCAAGTATTTTTGAAAAAAAATGTAATAAAACGATATGTATTGAGCGAGGCAAAGATTTCGTTTTTATCCCACAAATGATTCATTACTATAAATATGAATTGGTAGATAAGGCAGATTTTGTAATTTACAAACCACAAAAATTACTTGCTATCTGGAATGGAATTGTTCCAAATGAATGTAAAATTGGAAGTAATACACCTGCATCTTTTTATTGGGATTTTATAAAAGGGATTAGAGAAACTGATATAGAGGTTTTCAAAGAAAAGTATAACGTTGGCGACAAATATGGTTTGGAAGTTTCTATTGAAACACCTGAAAATGAACTTAATTTAGCATCAATAATTAAACATCTTGTGGATGGTATCATTTGTGCTTTTCATCGGCAAAAAGAAAAATCACTAACTCTTGAAATTATTAACCGGCTTTCAACTCAATTAACGCAAAAGGAGAATGTAAGAAAGTATCTTCTTGATGATAAATTAAATATATTTGGAGAGACAGATTTAATCAGAAGCCATGGAGACGGAATTAAATGGTATCCGGCAGATGATTCATGTGATGCTATAAAACTCACTGTTTCCACTGACAAGAAAGAGTGGAAAATAGATGGGAAAATATTTTCTGTGACTTAATCCATTAATCGTTGTCCATGATTTGAATTATTTACGTAAAGCCTTGCACGAATCGGATTCCTGAAAAATATTGTTTGCATGACACAAAACATGGAACATACAAAGGAATAGTAAATGGTGAAATTAACAGACGAGCCAAATATTGTAATTTTCAAAACGATTTATTGAAAAACAATTATTAAAATTTGATTATTAAAATTTGATATGTATATTTGCAAAAATTTTTAATCGGAATAAAAATGAGAAATCCCTTTTTAGTAAGTGGTTATATTTCAAAGGAATATTTTTGCGACCGGGAAAATGAGAGCAAAAACCTCATCAAATTGATTACAAATAACAATAGCGTTGTACTTGTTTCGCCTCGCAGAATGGGCAAAACAGGACTTATTGAGCATTGTTTCCGCAACCCCAAAATTGCAGGCGATTATTACACTTTTTTCGTTGATATTTACGCCACAGGTAATTTGTCGGAATTTGTGTATAAGTTAGGGAAAGAGATTTTTGAACGACTAAAACCCAAGGGAAAATCTTTTATTGACAATTTTTTTGCAGTAATTTCTTCATTTCGTGCAGGTTTTAAGTTAGACGAACAGTCGGGAACTCCTGTTTTTGATATTGGAATCGGTGAGATAAAATCGCCTGAATTTACGCTGGAAGAGATTTTTAAGTATCTGAACACCGCCGACAAGCCTTGCATTATTGCGATAGACGAATTTCAGCAAATTGCAAAATATCCCGAAAAAAATATTGAGGCAATTCTTCGCACCCACATTCAGAAAACAACAAAAAGCGCCTTTATTTTTTCGGGAAGTCAAAGACATATTTTGCACGAAATGTTTTTCTCCGTCTCAAAACCGTTTTATCAAAGCGCTGTTTTACTGTCGCTTGATGTAATTGATAAAAACGAGTACATAAAATTTGCGTCAAAACTTTTTGCAAAAGCCTATAAAGATGTTGATAATAAATATATTGAACATGCTTACGATTTGTTTGAAGGACATACTTTTTATGTTCAAGCAGTTCTTAATCAACTGTTTTCGGAACTTGACGATCATGAAAAATGTACGGATTCAATTTTCAGTATAGCGGTAAAAAATCGTGTAAATTCTTACGAAACACTGTTTTCTGAAATTCTTAATCTTTTAACGGAACGACAAAGAGAATGTTTGCTCGCCATAGCAAAAGCCGGAAAAGCCCAAAATATTACAGGCGGCGATTTTATTAAAAAATACGCTCTGTATTCTTCCGCTTCTGTTCAAACTTCCGCACGTCAATTACTTGAAAAAGAAATCTTAACCAAAAATCAAAACATTTATTCTGTTTATGATAGATTTTTTAATCTCTGGCTGAAATCATATTACGGAATGAACAGTGATTATTAAAAAATACTCATCGGACTGGCAGTGCATGGAATTTTTGCAGAAGAGGCAAAGAAAAATTAGTTACTCGCCGAATTGCTGGATTTTTATTGCACACGCTTGGAAAAACCAAATTTTCATGTACTTTTGTCGCGCAGCATTTTTTAATATTTAATTTGAAATTACAAGCAGATGCTTGACAGTATCAACCGTATAAAAGAAGAGGTCAGCCGGTTTAAAGCCGTTACGCAGGCCGAACTTGAGGAGTTTCGTCTGAAATATCTGAGTAAGAAGGGACAGTTGAACGTGTTGTTCGACGAATTTAAAACCATTGCCGGAGAGCAAAAACGCGAAGCCGGTCAGAAACTCAATGAATTGAAGAATTTGTTGAACGAGATCTTTGAGCGTAACAGGGAAATGTTGGAAAACGAAGCCACAGCCGTGCAGGACAACGACCTGACACGTTCCGGCGAATCCATACCGATAGGTTCGCGGCATCCGATATCCATCACCCGCAATGAAATATGCGACATCTTCGCGCGTTTGGGTTTCACCATCGCCGAAGGGCCTGAGATAGAAGACGACTGGCATGTGTTTTCAGCATTGAATTTTCCTGAAGAACATCCTGCACGCGACATGCAGGATACGTTCTTCGTGGCAAAAGAGCCTGATATTATGCTTCGTACGCACACATCTTCCGTGCAGGTTCGCGTGATGGAAACCACGCGGCCGCCTATTCGCATGATCATGCCCGGACGGGTATTTCGCAACGAAGCCATTTCGGCGCGCGCACATTGCATTTTTCATCAGGTGGAAGGTTTGTATATAGCAGAAAATGTATCGTTTGCCGATTTAAAACAGACTTTGCTGTTTTTTACGAAGGAAATGTTTGGCGAAAAATCGCAGATACGTTTGCGTCCGTCGTTTTTCCCGTTTACGGAGCCGTCGGCCGAATTGGACGTGTCGTGCACCTGCGGCGGAAAAGGCTGCAATCTGTGCAAAGGCACCGGATGGCTCGAAATCATGGGTTGTGGCATGGTCGACCCAAACGTACTCGAAAATTGCGGCATCAACCCGCGAAAATATTCGGGGTATGCTTTCGGGATGGGAATTGAACGGATTGCTTTCCTGAAATTTCAAATCAAGGATATACGGATGTATTTCGAGAACGACGTCCGTTTTCTCAGACAGTTTACCGCAGCAATGTAATTAATTCAAAGATTCCACGATTCAAAGATTCAGGAATTGTGGAATCATGGAATTTTTGAATCATGGAATAATATGAAAATACGAATCGTCAATCAATCACGACATCCGTTACCGTCGTACAGCACTTTACTGTCGGCAGGGATGGATTTGCGCGCCCATTTAGACGCTCCCGTTACGCTGGCGCCCGGTGCAAGAATATTGGTGCCGACAGGTCTGTTCGTTTCCATCCCGAAAGGCTACGAAGCGCAAATAAGGCCACGCAGCGGTCTTGCCCTGAAAAAAGGAATCACGATCCTCAACACGCCCGGAACCATCGACGCCGATTACCGCGGCGAAATAGGCGTCATTGTTGTCAATCTTTCGCAGGAAGATTTTGTGATGAACGACGGCGAGCGTATTGCACAAATGGTAGTAGCCAAATACGAAACCGTAGAATGGGAATCGTGCGATTCGCTCGACGAAACCACACGCGGCGCGGGAGGATTCGGACATACAGGACAGTAATAATGACGAAATGTATTTAAAAGATCAATATTCATCATTCATTTATTATTTTATCATTTTCGTGATATGGTACGGGATATGTACGTCATGTTCATCATCTAAAATATCCAAAAAACAGCAGGAGCCTGAACCGGTGCAACTGACCGAAGAACAGCAATTAGACTACGATCACGATTTCATCGAAGCGACCAAACTCAAATTGTTCGGTAATCTGCCCGACGCCGCCAGTATGCTCACTACCTGTACCGACGTCAATCCGCGTGATGCGGCGGCGTATTTTCAGTTGGCCGAAATCTATACCATGGCCGACGATTATCCCAACGCCCTGCGTTATGCGCGGTTGGCAGCGCGGCATGATCCAGCAAATTCGTGGTACAAAATGCAATTGGCCAACCTCTACATTGTAGGGGAAGATGTGGACAGCGCCATCGTGGTGTACAGGCAGATTGTCGAGGCGCAACCCAACGACGCCGACCTGCGGTTCAGCCTCGCCATGCTGTATCTCGAAAATAACGATTATCGTAAATCTGTCAGGGAATTGGACAGGATAGAAAAGACTTACGGATTTACCGAAGATTTAGCAATAGCGAAATACCGCGTATATTCAAAGAAAAATGACGTTAAAGCCACCGAAGCGTTACTGAAAAAAGGCGTCAGAAAATATCCCGACGAGTTGCGTTTTTACGGCCTGCTGGCTGAACTGTACAGCGCCACCGGCCGCGAAAAGGAAGCCCGCGAAAATTATACCAAGTTACTCGAAGTAGATCCCGAAAACGCCATCGGATATATTTCAATGATAGAATTTTACAAAGATTATGGCAACGACGTCAGGGCAATGGAAGAAATGCAACGCATGTACGACATGAAAACCATCGACCCCGATCTCAAAGTGGAACTGTATCTGCATCTTTCATCCGACAGCATTTTCTTCAAAAAACATCGCAAACAGATGGACGCGATGATCAAACAACTTTACGAAAAACACCCCGACAATTTCCGTGTACGGTTAGTGAACGCCGATCGTAACCTGCGCGGGCAAAATTTTGAAGACGCCAAAGACGATTTGCTGTTCATCACCGACCGCGTGCAGACCAATTATTTCCTGTGGGAACAATTGTTCTATCTGCTCAATCTCCTGCAGGACAACGAAACGCTCTATGAATCAACCGACAAAGCATTGCAGCATTTCGACGACCGCTATCTGTTCCACTTTTTCCACGGATTAGCGGCTTCGATGCTGAAAAAATACGATGAAGCCATTCCTTCTTATCTTCGCACGCTTGAATACCTGAAAAAGGAGAAGGAACCCGATAAAGATGTGGAACTTCAGACGTATGTATTCATGGGTGAGGCTCACAATGAACAAAAGCAGTACCCCGAATCGGACGTCGCTTTTAACAGGGCATTGGCCATTGCACCGAACAACCCGCTGGTACTCAATAATTACAGTTATTATCTTTCCTTGCGGGAAGAGAAATTAGATTTGGCTCAGAAATATATTGAACGGTGTATTGCCATAGAACCCAACAGCAGCACATATCTTGATACATACGGATGGGTGCTTTACAAACTGGGGCGTGTGGACGAAGCCATCATCGTCATCGAGAAAGCAATGAAAAACGGTGGTAACGACAACCCTGAAATCGTCGAACATCTGTGCGAACTCTTAGTAGTGGCAGGACGCGCCGACGAAGCGTACCACATCTGCAAGTATTCCATCGAACTCCATAATTCGCAGGAAACGGTCGAAGAGAAGATGGAGTCAATAAATAAAGAAAAGGAATGAAAAACGATACACTTGAAATGCACCCCTTTTTTCAGCAATTTCGCTTGAAAAAAAATTCGGCTTAATGGACATTTTTTAGGCTGCAATAGCATATAATATTTTGAAATTACCCGTCAAATTACTACCTTCGCGGCGTCAAATAAAACGAAATGTAGTGCGATGGTAAAGAACTTTTGTAATATCAATCAAGTTAGTTATGTTTCAGCAGAGAGGTCAGCGTCTCGTATTTTAACAACATGGGAATTATTTCATAATTAATTAAAAGTGTATTCATTAGAACAGTGCAGTTTTCTCATTGAGGAACAAATCAAACAGTTGGCTATTGGAAATCAAATGCCTGCGGGCTTGTACGAACCGATAGAGTACGTGCTGGCGGCAGGAGGCAAGCGCGTCCGTCCCGCATTGACGCTGATGGCCTGCAACCTGTTCAGCGATGACGTCGGCAACGCCCTGACGCCGGCCATAGCGCTTGAGGTTTTCCACAATTTCACGCTCATGCACGACGATGTGATGGATCGCGCCGATGTGCGGCGTAACCGCCCCACGGTGCACAAACGCTGGAACGAAAGTACGGCCATTCTTTCGGGCGACGCCATGATGATTCTGGCTTACCGGTATATGTGCAGCGCACAGCCCGGAATCCTGTCCGCCCTGCTCGACGTTTTTACCCGCACCGCTATGGAAGTATGCGAGGGTCAGCAATATGACATGGATTTTGAGCAGCGAACGGATGTGACTATTGATGAATATTTACGGATGATCCGGCTTAAAACGGCAGTTCTTCTGGCAGCATGTCTCAAAATTGGCGCTATATGCGGCGGAGCGAATGCTGCAAATGCCGAATACCTTTACCGTTTCGGCATATCGCTCGGCCTCGCTTTTCAGATACAGGACGACTGGTTGGACGTATATGCCGACCCTGACGTATTCGGAAAAGTCATCGGCGGCGACATCATGAGCGGTAAAAAGACCTTCCTGCTGCTCACGGCATTTGAAAAGGCCGACGGCAACACCCGGAATGAACTGAATGAATTACTGAATGATACAAAAACTGACGCCGATGAAAAAGTCAGTCGCGTTAAAGCCGTTTACGACCGTCTCGGAGTGAGCGATCGGGCGCGGGAAATTATGGATGAATACCGTCGGCAGGCCATGTCGTACCTTCGGGAACTCGTTGTGTCCGACGAATCGCGTAAAGCAATTCTTGAAGGATTTACCGTAAAATTATTCAAACGGGAAAAATAATAAGAACAATGTCAAAACTTTTTTTACCCCAATCGTACGTTCCGTTGTTGAACTTGCAACAAACCGAAAAAGCCATCAAATTGCTGAAAGACTTCGTTGAGTCGGATCTTTCGGCTGAATTGCGTTTGAAACGGGTTACCGCGCCGCTTTTTGTATTGAGGGGAACCGGTCTGAACGATGACCTCAACGGCGTAGAACGCGCGGTTACGTTCCCCATCAGGGATATGAATGAAGCGCGCGCTGAAATAGTACATTCGTTAGCCAAGTGGAAACGGATGATGTTGGCCGAATACAGAATCGCAACCGGATACGGATTGTATACCGACATGAATGCCATCCGCGCCGACGAAGAATTGGACAACCTTCATTCGCTCTACGTCGATCAGTGGGACTGGGAACTGTCGATGGCGAAGGAAAACCGCTCGTTAGATTACCTGAAACAGGTGGTTGTCAAGATATTTCATGTATTGAAACGTACCGAATATTATATTTACGAGAATTATCCGGAATTGGAGCCGATGTTGCCCGACGATATTACCTTCATTCATTCGGAGGAATTGCTGGCAATGTATCCCGACAAAACTCCGAAAGAGCGCGAACACCTGATCACGCAAAAGCACGGTATCGTCTTTATTTTAGGTATCGGCGGCCGGTTAGCCAACGGCGAACCGCACGACGGGCGCGCCCCCGACTACGACGACTGGACTACCCCGACCGTGAACGGGTATTGCGGGCTGAACGGCGATTTACTGTTGTGGAATCCCGTGCTGGAATGTTCTGTGGAAATTTCGTCGATGGGTATCCGCGTCGACCGCGAGGCGATGATCCGGCAGTTGGCCATACGCCATGCCGAAGACCGTCAAAACCTGATGTTCCATCAAAAACTGCTGAACGGAGAATTGCCGCAATCTATCGGCGGCGGAATAGGGCAATCGCGACTGTGCATGTACTACCTGCGCAAGGCGCATATCGGCGAAACGCAAGCCAGTATCTGGCCGCAGGAAATGATCGATCAATGTCGGAAAAACAATATTATCCTGGTGTAGTATTTTTCCCTGTTTTCATCATTTCTTCCCTTCGGAAATTTGCGTTTTTGACACGACAGCGTTTTGTCCAACTTTGATAATACTATTTTGATGCGTTTGCCCTGCGTTTTTGACACGATAGTCGTTTTTATCCGATTTTGGTAATACTATTTTTGCGGTTGCCCTGCAAAAACAAAAAAACAAAACGAAATTTTGTTTAATTTTGCCTTTTTAAAATAAAAAAACGAATTCGTTATGAAAACCAAATATCTGTATTCGATCGTAGCCGTCGTAATTTTGATAGCGGAAGGTTGCAGAACAGCCCCATCGCCTGTGTTGAGCGCAGACCCGGCATCGTTGAGATATACTGCGAAAGGCGGAACCAAAACCTATTGATTGTAAAATGGTTAACGTGTCTGAAATCAGTACGTGGGGCAATGATGTTTTTCCCATGCTTTCGTGGTTTGAAGCGAAAAAAGTGCGGGAGGCGAAAGTGATGGTTGTCGGCGCGGGTGCGCTGGGCAACGAAGTTCTGAAAAACCTCGCGCTTTTTGGCGTGGGCAACATCGTCATTGTTGATTTCGATACGATTGAATACAGTAACCTGACGCGCTCGGTATTGTTTCGCGCGGAAGACGCCGACCGTGGCTTATACAAAGCGGATGTGGCAGCACGGAGGCTACGCGAGATAAACCCGAACGTCAGGACATTGCCCGTAAACGGCGATTTAGCGACAGGCGCAGGTCTGGGGTTGTATCGCCGTATGGACGTGGTCGTCGGTTGTTTGGACAGCCTGTATGCGCGGGTGATGCTCAACCGGCTGTGCGCCCGCGCCGGAAAAACGTGGATTGACGGCGGTATCGGCAACTTGGAAGGACAGGTCAGCGTCTATCAGCCGGGCGTAAGTTGCTACGAATGTAACCTGACGGACGACGAAAAATGCAGACTCAACCGTCGTAACCCCTGCGCCGGCGTGGTGATGATGAACGAAAAGGAAGGTCGCGCGGCGACAACGCCGGTCATCGCCTCGCTCATTGCTGCCGTGCAGGTGCAGGAAGCAATGAAATACATTCATCCCCGCCTCATCGAAGCCGGAAAGTTCTCTACGCTTGCCGGAAAGATGTTTGCTTATGAAGGGATGCACCCGTCGGCGGACGTTTTTGAGTTCGCTTCACACAATCAGGATTGCACCGCGCATGAATACTGGCGTCCGGTGGTAGAAATACCCGAATTGAGCGCCGCAGCGACCGTTGCGCAAGCCCTGTCCATCATCCGGCAAACCCTTCAAACGGATACGGTCGAAATCAATCTGCGAAACGATAAGTTTGTCGACCGGATTGTGTCGCGCTGCGAAAACAAAAGTTTTTCTACTATGTTGCCCGCATCCAAAATACCGGATTATATCCTTGCCAACGAGGAAATGAACTGTTTGCAGACGGTCGAAGGTTTTTATCAACACGATTTTGAAAATATAGACGATTCATTTCCCTATCAGGAACTTACCCTGCAACAAATCGGATTGCCCCCGTTTGACGTCCTTCAGGTAACAACGCCCAAAGGACTGTTTTATGTTGAACTCACGCATGATATTAAATTATATGAACCACTTGTCTCAACCCGTTGAAAATATGAGAGCGGAACCGTTTCTGGCGGCGCTCCTTGAATCCTGTTTAGATGTAGTCGTCGAACCGACGGGGGTGTTTACCCGCAATTACGACGAAGACCTTATCGCGATAGACGACGATTCCCGAAAAAAGACCGTCCGACTGTCGCGCGACAGCCTTTTCCATATCCTGCCGCAAGGATTGTTTTTTAAGGAAAACACATTAAAAGACCTGAGCAAACAGAATGCTTCGGAGAAATTCAAACATGAAGCAGAACGCATCCTCAAGGAAAAGCGTAAAATACTGTCGTTCTTCCAGCCTTTCGACACGGCGTATTTCAGATTGTGCTTTGATTTTGAAAAAAAGATGAACGAAACGTCTGAAAACAGGTTACAGATACTCTTCAACAAACTGTTCGACGTCTTCCAGTTAGATTCGGATAACGCGCTCATCCGCAAAATTATTCCGCTCCTTCCGGTAGCGTCCGAAATCAGGGGAAACAGGTACGCTATGCGGGAAGTCCTGCAAGGGGTATTTTTTCCGTCGCATGTGGAAATATACATGCAGAAAAAAAGCAAATTAACAGCAAACGTTACTGTTGAAAAATTGACCGCAACGCAATTCAGAAGCCTGATCAAAGAAGCGGAGGCGTTCAGCCGTTTCTTTTACGAATGGTTCATACCCGTTGAAATGGATTTTGATTTAAAGATCAAAGATAAAAATGAACGTTTTGTTCTGGGAAAAACAATGATACTGGATTATAATACATTTTTATAAATGTTTTTTTCTATCTTTACCACCTGAAAAATCAGTCAATTGCATTGAATATTATAGTTGCCATCACCGGAGCCAGCGGATCGATATACGCGAGGCTCCTTCTCGAAGAATTGCGCCGGTTACAGTCGACAGGACAAATAGAACGGGCGGGCGTGGTATTTTCCGATAAGGCAAAGGAAGTTTGGGCGCACGAAACAGGCGTATTCCCCGATGAGTTTCCGTTTACAGTATACCGCAACGACGATTTCAACGCGCCGTTTGCTTCGGGCAGTTCGCTGTACGATGCGATGATCGTTTGCCCGTGCTCGATGGGAACTATGGGACGAATAGCCAACGGCCTTTCGGATACACTCATCACCCGCGCCGCCGATGTATTTCTGAAAGAACGCCGCCGATTGATTTTAGCGCTCCGCGAAACGCCCATCCATCTGATACATATTAATAATATGCAAATACTGGCGCAGGCGGGAGCTATCATCGCTCCGGCTTCGCCTTCGTTTTATTCGCATCCGAAGACCATCGAAGAACTCGCCATGACCGTAGTAGACAGATTGCTGCAATTGGCAGATTTGAAAAAGGAAACATACAGATGGGAAGGAGTAAACTCAAGAATATAATTTTATTTCAAAAAAAATATTTATTTTTGCATCGGGAAATTTCCCGAAAAACATTAAAATATTCCTTATGAAATCATTGACCATCAACGTTTGTTTATTGTTCTGTACGTCGCTTTTGTGCAGTTGCACGGCAAAGGCGCCTGCAAAGATTGTAATTGTTACCGACTTCGGCGACATTGAGATTGAATTGTACGACCAAACGCCTCAACATCGCGATAATTTTATTAAATTAGCGAAGGAAGGTTATTACGACGGAACACTGTTCCACAGGGTTATCAGGCAGTTCATGATTCAGGGCGGCGACCCCGATTCCAAAAATGCCCGACCCGGTGCACGGCTTGGCAATGGTGGACCGAAATATACCGTTCCTGCCGAATTTGTTTCCGAATACATTCATCAACGGGGCGCTTTAGCGGCTGCCCGTCAGGGAGATAACGTCAATCCCACAAGAGCCTCGTCGGGATCGCAGTTTTATATCGTTCAGGGACGAACTTACACAGATGAAGAATTAGACCAGTATGATCAGATAAAGGCTGAAGCCCGCGAAGTATACAAAACCATCGGCGGAGCGCCCCACTTGGACGGTGGATATACCGTGTTTGGCCGCGTCATCAAAGGAATGGAAGTTGTTGATCAAATAGCCGACATGGAAACAGGCGGTAACAATCGCCCGAAAGTTGATGTGAAAATCAGGAAGATGAAACTCGTGTATTGAATCACCTGTTTTTTATAACAGATATAAAAATGCAGAAACCGACTGTAAAATATTTGATAACTTTTCTTTTGCTGTTGATTTACATCAACAGAGGCGTTTTTATTATTCCTCATGAAATTGAAAATCAAGATAATAAAGAAATAAACAGTATCATTGAATGGGTAGCACAACTCATTACAGGAGAAGATAACGGCATTGACGAAGACGGCGATTTACAAAGCGACTGTAATACGGTAAAAATTTTCGGTTACAATTATTATCAGGAATTTGCTCAATATTTTGACGCATTGAGTTTGTATTCAAAAAGTTTGGAAAAAATGGCATTCCCCAATAAGGAAGATTTCTACTTAAATGATTTTTGTTCGCAAATTGACCATCCGCCTCAGATGATTTTGAATCAATAATAAAAAATCATTTCGAATTAAATTTTAATATTTTTATGAAAATCATTAGAATAATTGCGTTGTGCATTGTTGTGTTTATTCAATGCAAGCATAAAATATATGCTCAGGAAACGATGGAAATTACCATTGAGCAGGCTGAAAAACAGTTTTTAGAAAAAAATCTGCAATTATTTGCAGAACGTTATCATATTGATATTGCCGACGCCGCAATTGTACAGGCGAAACTTCTGAATAATCCGACCATTGGAGTTGGCGACGTCAATTTTTGGAATCCGAATGCAACCGACGAACTTGGACTGTCGCAGAATACGTTTGGAAACAGAATCGTGTTTAGCGTTGAACTCGAACAAATCATCAGAACGGCGGGTAAAAGAAGAAAACTTGTCAATTTGGAAAAAGTATCAAAAGAGATTGCCATTCAAGAGTTTGAAGCGTTTTTACTCGGTTTGAAAACGGAGTTGAGAATAAACTTACACGAAATCATATATCTGCAATCCTATTTGGACATTATTCAAGTGTTGCAGGAATCCGTCAATAATTTGGTGCAAGTATACAGAAATCAGGCTTCCGCAGGAAATATTGCCAAAAGCGAATCGATACGGCTTCAATCTTCTTTGATTGAATTAGAAACAGAAGCCAACGAACTGCTGACAGAATTGCACGGATTGTATAAGGACGTTAAAATTCTGTTGAATATCGCACCTCAAACGGAGATTTCAATATTGTCATCTGCGGCTGAGGCAAAAAATCCTCATGAAATCCTGTTAAGCGATTTATTTGAAATGGCGGAAAATTCGCATCCTGATTTTTTGTTGTCGGATTTGAATATCAAATATAACGAAAAACTTTTTGCGTATGAAAAATCACAGCGAACGCCGGATTTGGGCTTGAATGTAAACTACGACAGATATGGCGGAGTGTGGAAAGATTTTGTGGGCGTCGGCGTTCGGTTTGATATTCCAGCGTTCAATCGGAATCAAGGTAATATAAGAATGGCAAAATTGAAAATTGAACAAAGCAATTATCATGCTGAATATCAGAAAAATGTTGTTTTGCATGACATTACGGAAAATTATGAGCATTATACGCTGATGTATCATTATTATAATAAGTTGATGGACAACGATTTTTCCGAAGACCTTGAAAATATGTTTGAGGTATATTCCCGCAATTTGTTGAACAAAAATATCAATATGCTTGAATATATTGATTTTATGTATGCCTACAAAACCACAAAGCAAGCCGTTTTAATTGCCAAAAAGAACATGGATATAAATTTTGTGGAACTGCAATTTAGCGTAAACGGTAATATTAATTAAAAATTAAAAGTTTTTTTATCATGAAAAAGCAAAGAATCATCAGTACAATAATAAGTATAGTAATAGTTTTAAGTTCCTGCAACAATAAAAGCAGGCAGGACAACGTAGAAAATAACGGAATTAACGGGGCTTTTCTTCAAAATGTGAAAACCTTTAAAGCCGTTTTAAATAACAGGCAACAGGAATTGATATTGACGGGCAAGGTTGAAT
>Ga0082212_10008274_pt1 | contig 13622 bp, 11 predicted proteins | sample TergutNt197P3_FD_71548 | JGI IMG/M metagenome (GOLD analysis project Ga0082212, IMG submission 71548) | Neocapritermes taracua P3 segment gut microbial communities from Petit-Saut dam, French Guiana - Nt197 P3 | ecosystem: Host-associated > Arthropoda: Insects > Digestive system > Gut ... | reverse complement strand
ACTAGGGTCAAAATACCTTTTAACTTCTGGGTGCTTCTCACGACATAATATAATGTATAATCCGTGCAATCAGCGTCTTCGTATTAAAGGTCAGTGGTTCGGTGTGGGGGAAGTAGAGAATCATCCGGACGAAATAAACCGCGAAAAAGACCGCGATCGAACTTGCGGAAAAGATAATAAACCATTTGGGATTTTCATTTTTATATTTGATCCATTTAAAAAGATAAACGAGGGCGAAAATGGGAATAAACCAAAATAGAGGATGAAAGAAAAAAGCTTCCGTTAGATTAGCCGTAAACAACAATTGATACGCTCTGGTCAGGCCGCAGCCGGGGCAGGGAAGCCCGATGGTTGAACGGACGATGCAAATGCTTCCGGTGATCAATTCCGCTGCCGCCATATATAAAGCAAGAAGGGCTATTATTATAATAGCCCTTTTAAATTTCGGATCATAGAGTTTGCGCATATGCTTATTGCCGGGAGGTGTCCCAAATATCATTCAGTTTGTCCTGAACCATGAACATTTCAACGAGCAAGCCTACGCCAAGGAGGTAAAGAATAACCCATAAGACAAAGTTTGAACTATAGGATCTGCCTCTCTGTGGTGCTAACTCAAGCAATGCTTTATCAATGGTGTAGATATAATAAAACATAATGGGAAAGCAAAAAATACTGAGGATTGCAAGGACCGGGTTGACACTATCAGGATTACCGAGTGCGGTCCGGATTTCATCACCGACTTTGTAATGCCAATAGATAGAATAAATTCCACAAGTAATAATGGATAATAAAATAATGGTGACGGGGTTTCTTTTTAAGCCTATGTACATGGTTTTCTCCTATTCTAATAAGATTTGTGACCATTACAAAATATCATAAAAACCGACATTTGTCAAGCTGGTATTGCCGCAAGTTGCTTGATTGTTACTATTCACAGCCACTGTTCCGCGAGGTGTTTTGTGCATGAAATGCACAAAATCCCGAGTTTTGCAGGCGCTGTGCATATTGTTGCTGTTCACGGCTTGGCCGTGAATAGCAACGCTTGATTTGCGCTTGCATAATCATTAATCATAACACATGTTATTTAATATTTTGCAATTGTATTATTTAAGCATATGTGATACAATGAAAATGATGCATAAGGAAATCATCGATATAAAAAGGAACTGCAAAGAAACAGTTAAAAACTATTTTCTTACAATTCCTTGGGGGAAAGGAGTTGCCCATGATCGTAAAAAATAATCTTCCTGCAACGAATACCAATCGTGCGCACGAATCCACACAGGCTGCAAAAGCGAAATCAACTGAAAAATTATCATCCGGCAATAAAATTAACCGTGGCGCAGATGATGCCGCCGGCCTTGCTATTTCTGAAAAGATGATGCGCCAGATATTTGCCCTGTCCAAAGCTACCGCAAATGCCCAGGATGGCATTTCGAGCATTCAGACTGCCGATGGCGCATTGGAGCAAGTAGATGGCATGCTTAACCGGATGAATGAGCTAGGCGTAAAAGCCGGAAATGAAACCCTTGGCGATGAAGAACGGTACAGCATTCAAGCAGAGATGAATGCCCTTCGCAGTGAAGTGGACCGCATTGCCGAAACCACGACCTTTAATGACCAGAAACTATTGGATGGCAGTTTTGCTGATGGCAAAAAGCTTCAAGTTGGTTCAGAAGCAGGCAGTGAAAATCAAGTCAATATTGCAATCGCGAAAATGGATTGGAATTCGATTAGCGGTAATGGCTCGATTGGAATCGGGAACCGCGATCAAATCGCTACGACTTTGGACAGCGTTAAAAGTGCGATGGAGAGCGTTGCCACGATGCGTTCCGATATGGGCGCAACGCAGAATAGCCTGAGTAGTTTGGTCTCGAACTTGCGGAATGCCACGGAAAATACGACGGCAGCATACTCAAGCATCCGCGATACGGATATGGCCAGTGAGATGGTCAATAATTCAAGCAAGAATATTTTGGCGCGGACGCAGGAAGCAATCCAGGCACAAGCAAATCAAAATAGCCGAAATGTCTTATCCTTGTTAAATTGACATAAACTAAAAAATATGCTACGATAATAAATGTCTCAAATCCCCTCATTCGATTTGAGGCATTTGTTGCGCTTGCCAAGTAGAGCACTCCCGGAAACGCCCTTGCACGCATATTTGCGGCTGATTTTCCGCCAGACGTACACAAATTTATTCAACGTACGCCCGCGTACGCCTCATAAACTTGTGCATATCTGACGAAAAATCATCTCACAAATCTGCATTCAAATAGTTTCTAAGAGTACTCAAGTCATTTTAGGAGGAATCGTCATGTGTGCCGATGCTACCGAAAAATCCCTCATCGAGATTACCAGTTGTCCGGTTGCGACTACCAACAAGAAAATGGTAATTGCCGGAACAATCCATTCGGAAGATACGAATCTTTTTCTATTCATTAACAGTGAAGAATATAAAATACATAATGGAAGATTCATGGTATCCCTGCCTTTAGAAGATGGTGCCAATGATTTTGAGATCATTCTTGCAAATGAGGTCGAAACGCTTGCGCGTGAACACCGCTCTATTTTCTGCGGCTTTTTACCTCCGGTACTCAAAATTGATCCGGTGCCTGATGTCACGGCGGCCAAAGAAATGATTTTATCGGGAACGGCTCTCGATGTGAACCAGCATAAAAGCATCCTGGTTTTAAAGGTGAACAATGAAGTGGTGGAGATTGACCAGGAAGGCAAGTGGTCCAAAAGGTTTACCTTGGCACAAGGAACCAATCACTTTGATCTTTTACTGTATGACGGTGCTTTGCGAAAAGCCGTTATCCGTAAATTGATCGAACATCATCCCCGGGCGCCGGAAATGAAAATCGAAGGAACCGGCATCATCACCAGCCGTCACGTTGAGATCACTGGTTTTCTTGAAAACTATGATGATAATAAAATGGACATCAAAATCCATGGGAAAATGATTCCGATTAGTGAAAACCAATTCCGGTTTATCACCAGCATCCGCACTGATGTTGCGGAGATTCCTTTTGGGATCGACTTTAATGGCCGACCGATTCTAGATTTTACCAGACAAGTAGTATTTCTTCCTTCGCCCCCAACCGTTACAATCGCTGAAGAAATCAAGCAGATTTCTCCGACCCACTGCCGGATTAGCGGCACGATTTCAGATGAAAATGATGTAGACCCCAAATTATTTGTCAATGATAAAGAAGTTTTCCCGCGGGCGGGGGTCTGGACAGCGACTTTAAAATTGGAAATCGGAGTCAATATCATCGTCGTTGAGGGTAAAAACCAATCCGGCCTCAACAAAATTTTAAAGAAGAAAATTATCGTGAACGAATGATATTTTCATAAAAACGAATTATTAAAGGAGAAATTGCATGAGAGGAAACATTGTAGTAGGACAGTCCGGCGGCCCGACCGCGGTCATTAATTCATCCGTTGCCGGCGTATATACCGCCGCCAAAAAACTGGGCGTAAATAAGGTTTACGGAATGATTCACGGGATCGAGGGCTTTTTGCAAGATGAACTATGCCTGTTGGACGAATATCTTGACACCGATACCCATGTCGAATTATTAAAAAGAACCCCTTCCGCCTTTTTAGGTTCTTGCCGTTACAAATTGCCCAAAGCGGAGGGCAATGAAGCGACCTATGAGAAAATTTTTGAAATCATGGAAAAACATGATATTGAATGCCTTTTCTATTGCGGCGGCAACGATTCAATGGATACGATTAAGATGCTGTCTGATTATGCGGCGGCCCATGGCAAAAGCCAACGTTTTATGGGTGTCCCCAAGACGATTGACAATGACCTTCCGATCACTGACCACTGCCCCGGATATGGTTCGGCGGCAAAATATATCGCAACCAGCATGAAAGAAATCATCCGTGACAATGAATCGTTTGGTGCCAAGAAACCGACCGTCACGATTGTTGAAATTATGGGGCGCCATGCCGGCTGGCTGACCGCTGCCGCGGCCTTATCAAGAGGGGATGACTGTGTAGGCCCCGACGCAATTTATTTGCCGGAAGTCGCTTTTGACCTGGATGCATTCATGGAAAAAGTAAAACAGCTGGCAGCATCAAAGTCCTCGGTAGTGATCGCAGTTTCCGAAGGCGTTGCTTTGGCAGACGGTACATTTGTCTGTGAGTTAGGACATGCGACTGACTATGTCGATGCTTTTGGCCACAAACAATTATCCGGCTGCGCCGCTACGCTGGCACATAAAGTCGCCGCAGCGACCGGCCTTAAAAGCCGTGCGGTCGAGTTTTCGACCTTGCAGCGTGCTGCGACCCACATCGCTTCCCTGACCGACATAAACGAAGCGTTTCAGGTCGGCAATGATGCAGTTATCGCGGCCAATGAAGGCAAAACCGGCATGATGATTACGCTTGACCGCAATGGCGATGCCCCTTACCAATGCGGCACCAGTGTTTATGATATTCACGCGATTGCCAATGTCGAGCGTCCCCTTCCGGCCGAATGGATTACGGAGGATGGCTGCAATGTAAATGATGGCTATATCAAATACGCCCGTCCGTTGATCATGGGCGAATTGCAGCCGTTATTTGTGAACGGGGTTCCTCATCACCTAGTTAGAAGAAAGTAAGAGTGCCTAAAAGGAGAAAGCCTGAATGGTAGCACAAATAATCGGGAATTATCTTGTTGAACGTGGCATCATAACGAGAGGGCAAATGCTCGTAATCCATAAAGAGCGGCAGAGGGTCAGGGCAAAGCTTGGCCTTATTGCCGTTGCGGAAGGATATATGTCATCATTTGAGGTAAAAGATATTTATGATGAAATCGCAAATGATGCGGGCGAGCCGACGGATCGTGCTTTTGCAGAAATAGCAAAGGCACGTGATTATTTGACGGCGAGCCAAATCAAGATGCTGGCTATTAAGCAAAGCGATAGTTACCTGTGTTTGGCCGAGGCTTTAGAAAAGCTGAAGATCATGGACATCGAACGATTTAATGAGATTCTAGATGATTTTCCCTTGACCACGAATGAGATTCAACTGGATGACTTAAAAAGCAACGATGTCAATCGCATCATCCCATTGTTTTTGTCCCCTGAGGCAAAAGATTATGTGAATGCTGCCTGTTGTGCAGTTCATTTTTTGAACCAAAAGGTTGACGCGAATATTTGCCCGCTGGAAGCAAAGATTGTCGATGAAGTCGCCGCTTCGCATGGGGTAATCCAATTCGCCAAAGGAGAAAAGGAATATGTTTATGCCCTCGTTGCGGAAAATGAGGAAGTGGCGACTTTGGCAACCTGCTATATGCGTGAGCGATATGATGGTATCAATGAGGAAACGCTTGATATCGTAAAAGAAATAGTCAATAAAATCAGCAGTGCATATGCGACCGATTTAAGCCAGGATGGTGTATTGATTGACTTGATGCCGCCTAAGTCTTATACCGAAATGACTAAAATAAAATCATCAGGCATCCTTTGCTTTACCTTAACGGTAAAATATGAAACGTTTTATCTTTTGATTTGTATGTCTAATGTGATGGAAATCCAATAAAGGGAGGTTCATATGAACAAAGAAGCATATTACAAGCCGTCGGGAAAAATATCAGGATTATATATCCTGCTTTTTCTTTTATGTTCAGTCATCAGTATCCCAATCCTAAGTTTCGCATACATCTATCTGAACTATTACATCCCAATTATCTATATTCTCTTCTTCATTACGATTGGTTGCGGGGCGATATTTGGCTATCTTATGAGCATCGCGGCCAAACTGGGAAAAGCCAGGAATCCGGCCGTCGTCATAGGCTGCACCCTGATTGGTACGGCACTTTTTAAGTATGTCCAATGGTGTTTTTATATTCCCTTGGTGCTGAATAAATCTTATGAAGTTTACTATTACTCGTTTGGGCAAGAGTTATCCTTTTTGGAGCAGGTCACCGAGGCGTTTTACTTTTTCATTGAACCTGCCGCCGTTCTTGATGGCGCATTATTTATCAATGAGTATGGTGTTTGGGGAATCGGGAATAGTGGTGACACTGTAGCCGGTATTTTTTTGGCGATTGTCTGGCTTGTTGAGTTCTTGGTTATTGCCGGTATGGCATCTCTCATGTGTCGTGATTGGCCGGGCAGACCGTATTCGGAAGAATCGAATGGCTGGTACACACAGATGGAAACGATTTATGAAATGGATAGCCCGGCGAACTTTGACGGCATGAAGATAAGCCTTGAAAGCGGCAACGTGGAGGAGTTTATTGCCCTGCTTCGGGAAGGGGTGTCGAATCCGCTGAATTTTCTGCGGCTCACCTTCTTTAAGCCGCCTGCGCCTTCTCATACAGAACCATATTATATGAATATCGATCATATATTTGTAGATGATAAAAACAAAGACAATACGGCGACATTGGTGAATTATCTCGCTGTTAGCACACACAATGCCAATGCGATATTTACTGCCGAGCCAATCGCGCAGACTTACGAAGAAACACCGGTATATGAAGAAATAGAAGATACAAATGAATCAGATGCCCAAAATGAGTTTGATGAAGAATAGGAGATGATGGTATGGCCGCCCAATCCAATTTACAAAAAGATGTCCTGATCATGTATTTGGAAGACCAGATGAATGAGATAGCCAATCAAATGTATGGAAATCTGATTGAAGAGTTGACCGATGCAGAGACATATTGCGTTGTCCTTTCGGTGGTCAAACGCATTTTAAGCGTGTCGGATAAAATCGAAGGTGAAAAAAAGGTTTATTATGTTTCGATGGAATTTTTGATTGGTAAGCTTTTGACCAATAACCTGATTAATCTTGGTATTTATGGTAAAGTAAAAGAGATTCTTGCTTCAAAAGGCAAAGAGCTTTCAGTCCTTGAAGAGCTTGAACCGGAGCCGTCCCTTGGGAATGGCGGTTTGGGTCGTTTGGCCGCCTGTTTCCTTGATTCAATGGCAACCCTTGGGCTAAACGGCGATGGCGTTGGACTTTTATATCATTTTGGCTTATTCAAGCAAGTATTCAAAAATCATCTCCAGAAAGCGGAGAAGAATGACTGGATAGAACCATATTCATGGCTGACCCGGTCGGAAATCACCTATGACATCTATTTTGGAAAAGATAAAGTGACTTCACGGCTTTATGACATCGATGTCATTGGCTATGAGCAAGGAATCAATCATTTGCGTCTCTTTGATATAGAGAGTATCGATGAGGCTTTGGTAAAAAAAGGCATTGATTTTAATAAAAAGAGCACTGCCAAGAATTTGACATTGTTTCTTTATCCTGATGATTCCGATGAAGCCGGCAATCTGCTAAGGATTTATCAGGAGTATTTCCTCGTTGCCAATGCCGCACAGCTTATAATCCAAGAAATGAAAGCCAAAAAATATGACTTGCGGTATCTTTATAACCATGCGGTCATCCAAATCAATGATACCCATCCGACCCTGATCATTCCGGAATTGATTCGGGTTTTGGTCGAGGAAAAAGCCTTTTCGATGGATGATGCGATTGAGGTCGTAAAGAAGACCTGCGCTTATACCAACCATACCATCTTGGCAGAAGCATTAGAGAAGTGGCCGCTTAAGTATATCAATAAAGTCGTTCCGCAGCTTATTCCTTATATCAAGGAACTGGATAAGCGGGTGAAGGCCAAATACAAAGATCAGGCGGTTCATATCATTGATAAAAACCGTACCGTCCATATGGCTCATATCGACATTCACTATGGTTTTTCGGTGAATGGTGTTGCGGCCCTGCATACGGAAATTCTAAAAGAAGCTGAACTTCATCATTTTTATGAGATTTATCCGGAGAAATTCAATAATAAAACCAACGGGATTACTTTCCGGCGGTGGCTTCAAGCCTGCAATCCTGAGCTTACGGAATTATTGACTGAGACAATCGGCTATAGTTTTAAAAAGGATGCTGCCAAATTAGAGCGGTTATTAGAGCATCATGACAATCATAAATTGCTCGATCGTATTTATGAAGTCAAGCAGAATAAAAAGCGCGACTTGGTAGCCTATGTCAAGGAAAAAGAAGGCATTGCGTTAAACGAAAATTCAATTTTTGATATTCAGGTTAAGCGGCTCCATGAGTATAAGCGGCAGCAGATGAATGCTCTTTATATCATCAGCAAATACCTGGAAATCAAAAGCGGTATCATCCCGACTACCCCGCTTACCTTTATCTTCGGTGCGAAAGCCGCCCCGGCATATGTCATCGCCCAAGATATCATCCATTTATTGTTGGTATTGCAGGAGATTGTCAAAAATGACAAGGCTGTCAGTCCGCATATGACAGTCTTGATGGTAGAAAATTATAATGTCAGTTATGCGGAAAAATTAATCCCGGCCTGCGATGTTTCGGAGCAAATATCGCTTGCCTCCAAAGAAGCCTCCGGAACCGGCAATATGAAGTTTATGTTAAATGGTGCGGTCACGATTGGGACATCTGATGGAGCCAACGTTGAGATTCAAGAACTCGTTGGGGATGAGAATATCTATACCTTCGGCAAGGATAAAGATACGGTGATTGAACTGTACCGTAAAATCCAAGCGAATGAAAAAGGAAAATATATTTCAAAAGAATATTATAAAAAAAGCAAAGTAATAAAAAAGGCAGTCGACTTTATCGTCAGTAAGAAAGCCTTGAAAATCGGTAATGAGGAGAATTTAAAGCGCTTACACAACGAGCTTTTAAATAAAGACTGGTTTATGACCTTGCTTGATTTAGAGGAATATATTGAAGTGAAGGATAGAATGTTCGCTGATTACGAAGATAAGCCTAGGTGGAAGAAGATGATGCTTGCGAATATCGCAAAAGCAGGATTCTTTTCCTCAGATCGGACGATTGCGGAATATAACCGCGATATTTGGAAGTTGTGATGCACTCTAATATACTGGTCAATGAGGGTGTGACAGATATTCATACGGGAGTGTGGTAAAAAACAAGAGTTTGCTTCGGCAAACTCTTGTTTTTTATTGCTTTATAGGAAATTGCTCCTGCCAACGCAAATCATCCCGGGAGAATGCGCCGCTTGCGGCGCTATTTTATTTGCTCCGAGAATTTTACATAAGCGCGTCATGGACTTAAGACTTAAAATGTAAGATCAATTCGGTCAGCTTACCCGCTTGCTCGCTAAGTTCGGCACTCGCCTGCGCGCTTCGCTGGGAGTTCATATCATTATCCATGACAATACTCGAAATACGCTCAACCAAGGATGAAATATGCCCGATTGAGCCGGCCTGGTCTTCTGACGCAAGGGTAATTTTTTCCACCATTTCCGCCGATTTTTCGGTTTCTTCGGCGATGGACTTAATCAATTTGGCACTTTCCGCAACAATGCGGTTGCCGTTTTCAATCGCTTTCGTCGTTGCGCTGATCAAATCCCTCGTGTTTTGCACAGCGTTCGCGCTCTCATCCGAAAGCTTGCGGACTTCTTCCGCGACCACCGAAAAGCCTCTTCCGGCCGTACCGGCCCTGGCCGCTTCGATCGCCGCGTTTAATGACAGCAAATTCGTTTGCGAGGCAATTTCCTCAATCGCGCCGATAATGCTTTCAATCTGTTTTGCCATTTCCTGGATGTTGACCATCGCTTCGGTCAGCTCGGCCATTTTTTCATTCCCTGTCAGCATCGATTGGCCGGAGGCAATAACCGCATTCTTAGATTCTTTGGCGTTTTGGGCATTTTCCTTGACCTGACTTAAAATTGTCGCAATCATTTCCGATAAATCGTGGACTGCCCCCGACTGCTCGGCCGAACCATTCGCCAAAACCTGCGAGCCTTCGGCGATTTTTTCCGAACCGTTGACCACTACCTGGGTTGAATCACTAATCTGGGCGATCGTTTTCGTCAGTGTTTCGGAGATGTGGATCAGTCCATTCTTTATCTTGGAAAATTCGCCCTCAAAATTATTCTTTAGGCTGATTTTAAGATTTCCGTCGGCAATTTGATCAAGGATTTCCGCGATTTCATCGATATAACTGATGTAAGATTTAAGGCGCGTAACCGTTGAGTGAAGCGCGTTGCTAAGAATGCCCAGCTCATCATCGGAAGCTACATCAATTTGCACATTTAGATTTCCGTCGGCAATCTGGAAAGCCTTATCAGAAAGATTCTTGAGCGGCTTAATAATTCCGTCGATCGTCCGCACGATCAGATAAGCCAGGATTCCCATCAAAGCCGCGAAAATTAAAATAATACTGATCATGATCGACCGATATCCGGAGCGGAACTCCCGATCGGGCAGGGCCGAGATGATGCTCCAGCCCATCGAGCCGATTTGCGCCAACTGCCCGTGGTACTTGGTTCCGTCTATTTTAAAAACATAGAATCCTTCCGTGTGATCCAATGCCAGCTTATAGATTTCAGCATCTAAATTTAGCTCTTCCAAATCTTCGCCGGTCAACTCATCGTTGGGACAGTATAAGATGGTTCCATCGGCAGAAAACAGAATAAAAAAGCCATTTTTTCCCATATCAAATGAATCTACCATTTTTTTAATGCTGTCGAGGTTTAAATCAATCGCCACTGAGCCTAACGTTACGCCGCCGCTGCCATAGACAGGCTTAAGGATGCTTGTGACCATTTTCTGTGAATCAGTGTCTAAGTAGGGCTCGGTAATGATCATCCGCTTTTTTTCTGCCAGCTCGATTGCCCAGGAACGGGTCGTAAAATCATAATCCGGCAAGCTCCTGATCCGGCCGCCCGAGCGGATGCTCTCGCCGGAAGCTAAATCATTCATCCACACCAAGGGGATGTTCGCTGGGTCGGTATCGCGGATCAAATCAAGTGATTCCGCCACCGGGGGGTAATATGGCGAGTCCTCTGCCTTGTCCCCCTCGCCGAGGTTATTAAATAAGGTAAGGATTTCCACGTGGGTTTCCATTTGGGTGACGATCTCGAAATACTTGGTAAAAAATTCGTTGACATTGTTTGAAACTGCCTGTGTAGTGGCAATGATTTCCTTTTCCCATAAATTGGAAATCGTACTCCGCGAGATGATTACAATAATAACACCAGTTATTAATAGTAAAACAGCGGCTGATCCTAGAATTCTGATTAAAGTCTTTTTGAGAATGCTTTGTTGTGCTTTCATGATTCCTCCTGCCTTATGGCCTATGATGGGTATGATCTAAAAGAACAATGCGACTTTATTAAGAATGACTTATGTATAAATTATCGTGATATATATATTTTACAAAAATAATTGGTTCATAAACCATAGATTTCATTGACTAAATTCTGGATTGTTTTGACTTTTCAAAATTTCCGTAAAATTTCTCAAGTTTTTGCCAAATTTCGCCGATAAACTACTTGACAAAATATGTATTTTTGCGCTATAATGACGGTGTAGTATTATGTTCAGAAAGGAGTAGGTTATGCAAGTAGGTGCAATAAGTTCTCAACCATATATTTATAATACCAATCAAGTTGATGCCACCAGCATGAATAGAGTGCCGCCAATCACGAATGATATCAATGCCGAAAAAACCGATTACTCCAATCTCGTAGGAAATCAAGAGAATACGAATTCATTACGTCCCGGTGAATCAGCAAGCTTTTCTGATATCATAAATGAGCAGATGTCCCGCTCTGAGCAAAATGCCGCCCGTATCATGAGGGATGAGGCAGCAGCCGCGCAAGATACACAGGAAACAGTTGCGGCGAATGCCCAGCCACAAGGAAATGCCGTTGCAGAAGCAAATCCGCGTGAAGTCCGCGTCGATGAAGCAGTCCAGGCATCAGTAGCCCCGGCAATGAATGATGACGTTACGACGCAAGCCGCCTCCCAAGTGAATACTGCCGCTGCTGAGACCGTAGCACGGCCGGAACCTGAGCCTAGGGAACCGTACGGAGCTGTTACCAGGGAAGAAGAGCGGATGGCCGCTCCGACGGCGAATGACCAGAATGTCCCGGGAACCGTTACTGCGACGATAACCGAAGATGGTGCCGTAAGTGCCTATTCGAGCCAAGACCAAGCCAGCCAAGTCGAGAATTTCCAGTTGGGAACCAGCAATCCTACGGGTAATGATTTGACCGGCGGAACCGCCTTTGAAAATGTGATTCCGGAAGCGTTAGGACCTTACTCGAATGCTGCGGTTGATTATGCCGAAGCAAGGGCAGCGGAGAGCACCGTAGCCGATCAACTGATGGCGCAGGCACAAGAGCAGGAGAATAACCCGATTAATCTCTTCCAGATGCAACGCGCAACGAATGCTTATGCTATGGCAATGGGATTATAAACGAAACTGATTAATTATTAAAAAGTGCCGCAGTGCGGCACTTTTTTACCGTATAGGAAATTGCACCTGCCAGCGTAAATCATTCCGGGAGAATTGCGAAGCTTGCTTCGCTTTTTTATGAAAGGAGTATGGCTAAAGCATGAAAAAAATACTAATTGTCGTTGATATGCAAAATGATTTTATCAATGGTTCATTGGGCACGAAGGAGGCGGAGGGCATTATTGATCAGGTGGTTGCCAAAATCAAAGAATATCCCCCCAATCAGATTTATGTCACGCTCGATACCCATTCAGTCAACTACTTGCAGACCGCGGAAGGTAATAAACTGCCTGTTGAGCACTGTATCAGTGGAACGCCGGGATGGGAATTGAACGAACGGGTCAAGGAATCTTTGACCGACTCAATCAATATTGAGAAGCCGACTTTTGGTTCTTATGCGTTGGTTGATCAGATTCATAGCTTATATCAAGAAACTAAAAGTTTACTTGAAATTGAATTGATTGGTTTATGCACCGATATTTGTGTTATAACCAATGCGTTATTGCTGAAAACGAAAATGCCGGAAGTTTTGATCAAAGTGAATTCTTCTTGTTGCGCCGGAGTAACCCCGGAAAGTCACGCAGCGGCATTATTGGTGATGAAGATGTGTCAGATTGAAGTCAATTAACATTTTGTGTGCATTTTGTTTCTGTTTGCGGCTTGCCGTGAACAGAAACAATTGTTCGAAAAATCCTTGACAATCGAATGAACGTTCGGTAAAATAAGGTAAATATCTTATTTGAGGAATATGATATGCAGATTCGGATCGCCGAAGAAATGTCTATGATGGATAAGCTGGACATCCTTGCGGATGCAGCCAAATATGATGTGTCCTGCGCATCCAGCGGTGTCGAGCGGAAGAATAATGGCACCGGCATCGGCAATGCTGCCGCCGGAGGCATCTGCCATAGCTTTAGTGCGGATGGACGTTGCATTTCACTTTTGAAAATTCTCTTTACGAATGAATGCACCTATGATTGCAAATACTGTATCAATCGCCGCTCGAATGATGTCCCACGTGCTTCCTTTACACCGGATGAGATCTGTAATTTAGTGATTGAGTTTTATCGGCGTAATTATATAGAAGGTTTATTTCTAAGCTCCGGCATTATCAATAGTCCTGATTATACCATGGAACTGATTTATCAGGCGATTTTTAAATTACGCAATCAATATTTATTCCAAGGCTACATTCATGTGAAATGCATCCCTGGCGCCAATCCTGGTATCATCCAGAAGTTAGGGCTAGTTACCGATCGTACCAGCGTGAATCTCGAACTTCCGACAGCTCAAGGCCTAAGTGAGCTGGCTCCGAACAAACATCGCAAGAGCATACCGGCTCCAAT
>Ga0082212_10004300_pt1 | contig 13622 bp, 15 predicted proteins | sample TergutNt197P3_FD_71548 | JGI IMG/M metagenome (GOLD analysis project Ga0082212, IMG submission 71548) | Neocapritermes taracua P3 segment gut microbial communities from Petit-Saut dam, French Guiana - Nt197 P3 | ecosystem: Host-associated > Arthropoda: Insects > Digestive system > Gut ... | reverse complement strand
TCATAACCGGGACGCGGAACAGGTATACCCCATTTAAGGTCCCTGGTGATGGCCCGTTCCTGAAGACCTCCCTTAATCCATGCGCCAGTCATCTGAATTGCATTTTTGGCCCACTCACCCTTTACCGATGTTTCATTGATCCATTGTTCCAGTTTGTCTTTGATTTTGGGAAGATTAATATAAAGATGATTTGTTGATTTTAACTTTGGTTCATTGCTGCAGGTGGAACAGCGGCTTTCCTTTAACTCTGTCGGATCAAGCAGCTTGCCGCAGGATTCACATTGATCCCCCCTGGCTTCTCCATAGCCGCAGTGGGGACAGATCCCCCGCACGTAGCGATCGGCAAGAAAGCGTCCGCATTCTTCACAGAAAAGCTGCTCGCTTGTGTTTTCGGTGATGTAACCGTTTTCGTCGAGTTTTTTGTAAAGATACTGTGTTACCTCGGTATGTATGGGCGTGGAAGTTTTGCCGAATTTATCAAAACCTATGGTAAACCATTTATAAATATCATCATGAACCTTATAGAAGCGATCACAAAGTTCGCGCGGGGTGATTTTTTCTTCCAGTGCTTTTGTTTCCGTTGCAGTGCCGTATTCGTCGGTACCGCAGATATAGAGCGTTTCATAACCGCGAAGCCGGCAGAACCGGGCGAAAACATCAGCCGACAGTACCTGTATAAGATTTCCCAAATGGGGAATGTTGTTTACATAGGGCAAAGCGGAAGTAATAAGTCTGCGTTTCATGGGTATACTATACATGAAAAAATAAAAAATATCAACCTCTGGAATTCCCTGCTCAGACTACATAAAAATATATTGTCAGAGCTGTGCTGAACAAAGTTTAATCGCTTAATGAGTCCTTGTTCCTTGCAGGAAAAATGATAAGTCCAGCTTGTATGTTGTAGGCAATATTACGCTTGCAAATCAACTGTTTCAAAATATTCTTCTTCTACGCTTTTTACATTTATTCCAAATTCCTGCGCTATTTTTCGGGCATGAGAATTTACAGTACTAATGACACCAACTTTATCCATATTTTTTGTTTCGTCGTACAATTTTATTCTAATTTCGTCAATTTGATTTTCAAAATCAGTCATATTACCTCCATTGGCGTGCATATAAAAGGATTATTATACCCTTTCATCCTGTGAATTACTTCTGTAGCCATTTTAGTTTTTAGTTTGTTAATATGATGAAAATTTAAACTAACAATACAGTCCATATTATGTATTGCCGTCATTGCTATATGGATACCGTCGACCATAAACTTTAATGGAATTATTCCCATTTCAATATATATTTCAGCTAAATCATAAGCTCTTTGATCAATTTCTAATACAGTTATTTCATATTTCGATACAAGGTTTAGCAATTCACTTCGTTTAGGTTCGGGTGCTTTATCAAGTTCTTCGATAACATAGACCGATGAATAGGCATCTATTTCATTTTGCAGTATTTTATTAAAAAGTTCCTTGGTTTCTATATAATATTCACGATTATCTTCAAGAAAACGGTTGAAAACTGTTGTCTCCAAGTATATTCTTTGCATAAATATAATATACCACTATAAAACGGTTATTTCAAGGCATCGCTAAATTGGGATTTTAGGCTTATTCAAAAAGAGCCGTACTGAAATACCGCTCCGCCGTATCGGGAAGCAGAGTGATTACCCGTTTACCCTTGCCGAATTTTTTTGCCATACGCAGGGCGGTACAAACATTGGCGCCGCTTGAAATGCCGCACATCAGGCCTTCCAGTCGGGCCAGATCTTTCGCTGTTTGCAGTGCATCCCTGTCGCTTACAATGTCAACATTACTGTATATTTTGGTATCAAGATTGGGCGGAATAAGTCCGTCGCCGATACCCATTTGAACATGGGTTCCTATTTTTCCTCCCGACAGGATTGCAGCATTTTCCGGTTCCAGCGCCCAGATTTCCATATCCGGATATTTTTCGTGCAGTACCGCACCAATACCGCTGATCGTACCGCCGGTACCGATACCGGAACAAAAACCATGCAAAGGCAAACCTTTAAGCTGTTCGATTATTTCACGGCCTGTTTGCTCCCGGTGAACCGCAGGGTTGGCCGGGTTTTCAAACTGCTGAGGCACAAAGACCTTCGGATTTTCCATTGCCATTTTCAGAGCCGTTTGCAGACAATCTTCAATAACCTTGCCGATGTCTCCGTCATCATGCCTTAGTATAACTTCCGCTCCGTATTGTTCAATTAACTTGCGGCGTTCACCGCTCACGGAATCGGGCATTACGACAACGGCTTTGTAACCGCGCACTGCCGCAACAAGCGCAAGGCCAATGCCCTGATTGCCGCTGGTCGGCTCGCAAATGATCGAATCAGGTTTTAATAATCCCAGCTTTTCAGCTTCAAGAATCATATTGCAGGCGGTGCGGGTTTTAACGGAACCGCCAACGTTCAATCCTTCAAATTTTACAAGGACTTCCGCATCGCCGGGCCCTGCCATACGATTCAGACGAATAATCGGGGTGTTACCAATACTGTCCAGGATATTCGAACAGATCATAATTGCCTCCTAAAACTTTTAAAAATAATCCTTCCTGATTTAGTTTTTTCGTGTTTTGGCAGAAAAAGAAACAGTGATCCGGTTTTCCCACATATCACCGGGATTAAGAAAAAGCTGAAACACCGGAAGAAAACAGCGTGTCTGGTACGATTCTTCCAAATCTACGAAATACAAATCACAGGGGGTTTGGAAACCAATGTTAATGGCAGCTCCATGTTTGGAACTCTGTTCTTCAAAAGAAAGCACCCGTTTTTTTTCGCCGTTTTTTTCGGAAAAACTTTCTTCTTCCCCCTGACTCTTGCGAAAAAGAAGCTCTCTTCCGGCCAATGCCAAATCAAACCGGGGCAGAAAACAAATGACCGTTTTTTCTTCTCCCATATTATATAACTTATATCCAAGGTTAAGTATGTTTTTTTCCAGGCTGTAAGTTTTTTGAATTTCGATAAAACCAAAGGGAATCCCCTTCCTCGGAGAAAGGTTAAAAGAAGCTTTAAGCTTTGCCCTGTCCGCAGTCAAAAGCCTGTATTCTTCGTTTCCGCAAAACCTGCAGTTATCGGGAAAAACGGTTTCACCGGGAGAAGAGTATACAAACGAAGATGATTCTGCTGACGGGACAAAATCGCCGGGAAAAAGCATATCGGTAAAAGCACATCGCCTTTCAGAACCTCCTGTCAGAGAATCCAGATAATTCCAGCCTTTGGGAAGGTAATCCAGTTCAAAAACAGCCGCCCCTTTTGTTTTTACATAACAATTGATGTTTTTATCATGAAAGAGGTATTCTTCAATGCGATCCAGATCAAAATCAAAACTAAGAAGCGAAGGTTTAAATTCCTTTTCACGGATTATCCGTTCAGAAGCAAGAATTGCCTTATGAGCATGGCGGCGTACTTCTTTATTACCGATAGACGACAAAGCTTCCGCGCCTTGTGCCTTCCACAGTTCTTCCCGTGCACTGCGTTTTCGTGATTTGTCTCCGCGCAGCTGGTTAATAAGGTTATGAACAAAATGAATCCTTGCATAAAGCTCGTTGGCTTCGGGATACCTTGCAAAGAATGAACGAGGCTGAGGACAGGAAGAATCCCCGGAAGCGGGGAAGTACAGCCTGGGAAGAAAAGTACTGGAACGGTATACTCTGCCGGGAGTAGTAAGACCAAGGTTTAAAATACCGGATTTATCTGTCAGCGCAGAAACCAGTCCTTCAAAAAACCACCGGATGCCTTCTTCGGCATTTTCCCGGGGAAAATCGGGAAATACTGTTACAACAGCTTCTTTTCCGTCATCAGGGTTTATTTTTGCTTTTTGCAAAATATCCCTGACGCTATCCTTCCCTATGTTCGCAAGGGAAGAAAAAACCGGAAACACAACAAGAAGTTTTCCCTGGTCTTCGGTGTACACCGGGCTTAAGAGGCTTTTCCCTATGCAGCCGGCAGCGGCAAACTGTTCTTCACATAAAAAGGTATAGGAAAGGCCGCAGGCGGTAAGCAGCCCTGCCAGAGACTGTTCCCACAATGAATGGGCCAGCATACAACCTTGAGGTTTCCGGCCGAAATTTTGTCTTATATACGTAGTCAACATTTCTATCTGACCAATTCTGTCCGACGGAGGAAGCAGAGGCACCAATGGTTCATAAAAACCACCCCCTAAAAGCTCCAGCTGTTTACGGGCTGCCATGTGCTTAATCAATAAAAAGAGTTCAGGCTTCTTCTGTTCCAGACGACTGAAGAGAAAACCGGAATAATGGAGTATTGCCGGGATTTTGGGATATTGATTAAGCACGGTAATAAAAGGTTTTAGCCTGGTTTGATATAATTCCTCAAATTCGTCATCTGTCGCCGAAGGAAAAATATGCGCATGAGAACCCAGAATCAGGTTTACCTTTTCAGCCATTATCCTACTCTATAAAAATATTTTTAAGAACAACACCGATGCACCGGAAAAAATTAATGATAAAAGTCCCATGGAAATGAACAGTATTGGGGTTCCCCTTAGTCCATGAGGTATTGCTTCGAGAAATGAACGTTTTTGTATTTCTTTAATAATCAAAAAAGACAGGAGGGCTCCCGCCGAAAAGGTCAGGGAAAGGAGAAAAGCATCCGTAAAAGTCAGGGCAAAGTGGAGCGTTAAGAACAACGCCACGGCAGAAAGGCCGTTATAGGATGATCCGGCAGAAAACAAACACGGATTCTCATGTTGTTTTGTTAAGGGTTTAGCGAAGCGAAAAAACAGAATTTCCAGTCCCATACTTCCAAGGACCGACAAGGGAAAGATTAAAAAATAATCAAAGATTCCGCCGGTAAAAAACAAGATCCGTGCAAAGAGTATCCACAGAAACAATGTGGAAACAAAAAGAACAATCCAGGGATAATAGAGCAGTATTGCCGGAGTTCGTTCTCTGAGTATCAGTTCCTTAATTCCCAGCGCAAAATTTAAAAAGAGGTTTAAAGACAGGGCCGTAAAAAATACAAGCGCAAAAACTGCCATTAATCATCCTCCGAACGGGTAATTTCTTTTCTGAAATACCGGTACACTGCAATTACATAACCAAGAACAATCAGGGCGCCTGACGAAGCCTGAAGAAAACGCAGCGGCTCATTCTTTGCAAAACGAATAATATCCAGACCCGGAAAAGAAACTGAACCAAAACCCAGCGGTTCCCGTATAAGAGAAAGGCCCAGGATAAGAATTCCCAGAACCAGAGCTTCCGCCACGGCCTGAGACAGAACTTCTCCCATGTCATAATCCAGCACCCTGCTGTGAAGACCCGAAGCAATAAACACAACCGGCACAAGAAAAACAAAGAACGAACTTTCCATTGCCAGTACAGGATTAATTATCCAAAGGAGTATCACAAAGATCCCTGCCGCCACAGAAGATATAAAAAGCAATACAACATTCCTTCCCCACCGGGGAAAATATACACCGCCCAATTTTGCGGCGGTTAAAGTAAAAACATAAACCCATACAAGCGCCAGACTGCAAAGGATGGCAAAAACTATACGGCCGGAAGCGACAATAAGCAGGGCTGCGCCGGTAAGTGAACCAAGCGGTGAATTCTTTCCCCAGAACAGATGTGATTCCATTTGAACGTTCACCGCGATGCCCTCTCCTTTAAATTCATACGTCGTGCAGCCCGTTCTATGCGATCCACATAAAAACGGTATATCGGCAAGCGCAATTCATCGGTAATCTGCCGGGCGTTTTCGCTAAGGGGAATAATCGACCTGACCTTGTTTTCGCTGTCGACAAGGGCGACACAGGCTGCGGCAATTCCGTTTTGTATCATGGTAAACACAAAAGCCCTGTCGGTATACTCCGCCGGGCGGGCATTTGATGGCGAAAGTTCCCCTCCGAAAGAATTGCCCAGCATAAACCAGGAACCGCCCAAAACAGAAGAAGGACCTCCCAAAACACCGGATATTTTTTCGATACGCCCGCCGGCTGTAACACCGCTTTGTGCAAGGGCTTTGTTTACTTTTTGCGTTAATAGTCTTGTCCGGTATGACAAGGTAAAAAACCAAAGCAGAAAACCTATCAATAGCGCCGAACCAATCCAGACAAGGCAAAGAAGTAAATTCCGTCTTGTCATAACAGTTTCCTCTTTTCATAATACCATGCATTTTCCAGCCTTCTTATCAAAGGAACCAGTGCACTGCCCACAAGAACAGCGGTAACCGCTCCGTAAGGATCAAGCCCCGGATAACGAAACAGAAAAGTAAAAACAGCACAAAGGGCGATATAGACTGCATAACCCGGCGTGGATTTAGGACTTGTCGCAGGATCGGTAACAAGAATAAAAGCGGCTGCCAGAGTACCGCCGGAAAACAGGGCAAAGATTACATCTCCTTCCCAAAAAGAACCTCCAAAAGGCAAAGCCCCAAAAATCCGGATCAACAGGGAATAAACAAAGATAAACACTGCCGGCAGCCAAAACCTGAAGCATTGGGAAGCAGTTATCAAAATCGTTCCCAATACAAGAAAAAACAGCCCCCGGTCTGCAATGATCCCCGGCCCGTTTGAAGAAAACAAAGCAAGATACCCGCTTGGCAGCGAGCTTCCCGTAAAATTAAAGATCGTCTGATTAAAGAAAGAACTCAGCTTATTGTCCAGGGGAGAACTCGACCACCCGTTAATCATAAGAAGAGTAAGCGGTGAACCCAGACTGTCTCTAAGACCCCCTTCAAGCGATGCGGAAAGCCTCATAAGATGGTTGTCCTCAATACTGCGGTTAAATGCAACAGGCCAGGCGGAACGGATAAAAAGCCATGCGCCCGCAGCCGGGTTAACCCAATTGGATCCCAATCCGCCGAAACTATGCTTAAGCACCGCCATTGCAAAGATCCCCCCCAGAAATGCATAAAGAGGATTGAGTGTATTGGGAAGGAACAAGGTGAGGATCAATGCGGAAGCAATAGCGCTTGAATCTTTAATGGAAAAGTTCTGTTGTTTTAAATTAAAGAGAAGCTCCGTTCCCGCCATCCCCAGAACAGCGGCTAAAGCAATTAAAAAGGAATGCCCTGAATCACCCAGGGAAGACTCAAAAATAGCCAATAAAGCGCATACCGATACAAGCCGCATTCTGAGCGGAGTGGATCGGGAAAGATTGATTTGCGGTTTCTGAAAAAGGCTCAGATCCATGCTAGTTTCCCTTTAAGGCCGAGCGAATAATACTGGTAGAAAGAGGAAGTCCCGAAGGACAAACTACTTCACAGCAACCGCAGCCATGACATTCGGCCGCTCTGCCTGTTTTACTGTCTCTGCTTTCCATACCATTCATATATTTAAACAGCGCTTCAGGATCCAGACCTACAGGACAAACAGTCCGGCATTCACCGCAGCCAATGCATTTATTTTGATTGCCGCTGCCCAGTTGACCTCCAAGAAAAGCAAAAATTGCAAAGCTGGTCTTAATTACCGGCTCGTCCAAATCTACAACAGTTCTTCCCAGTAAAGGGGAACCCGAACCGATACGCTTGGGCTTATCAACATAACCGCCGCATTCGGCGAAGATTTCCCCAATCCTTGTACCAATCTGAACTTTCATTACCTGAGGTTTTTTTATTGCCGAACCTCCCACCGCCACGTAACGGGAAAGTATGGGTCTTTTTAATTTTACCGCATCGTGAATTGCCGCCAGAGTGGCAGGTCCCAATGCAAGTATTGTTCCCAGTTCTATACCTTCTTTTTTGGCAAAACGGTGGAGTACCAATTCCAGTTCCCTGCGGTTTCTTTGGGGATACCTTGCTCCGGTAAGGACAATCGTTACAGGGAATTCCAGTTTCCCCATAGCTTCCAAAAGCGTCTGGGCAAGATCCTTTTCTCTCCGCGAAAAAACCAGAACTATCCTTCCCATACGGCCTGCACGTGCGGCAATACGGCTCCCTTCGGCCACTGCCGTCAATCGTTCCTTGAGCAGTACATAATCCGCCGCAAGCCAGGGATCGTCAAAGACACAGCGCACAACCAGGCTTACCGGTTCCCTGGCAGCCCGGAGGGAATAAAACATATCCGATACAGGTCTGCCTGAACCTTCCATTTCGACAATACCGTATTCGGAAATAATCCTTTGGATTTCAAAAGAAGAAAGACTCTGCCAGGGGAAAACTTCCTCATGCCGGCCAAGCTTTTCAAAACTGCCGTCCAGTTTTATTACCAGGGCATTGTTGGTAAATCCTTCGGCCGTTTTCCAGGAAACGGTCCGCACTACCCTCCCCGGTACAGTGGCATGAATATTAGCCGACCCAAGCCCCTGACCCCGCCCTATAAGCATTCCTTCGCTGACCCTATCCCCCACACTTACCACCGGATTTGCCCGGCTGCCCGTATGCTGAACCAGAGGGATTACCGAAAGACCGGGAAGAAAGGCGGTTACACTGGAAGTACGCGGCGGCACTGAAGAATCGGTATAGTGTATCCCCCCGCGGAGGAATGAAGGAGTAATCATGATGATATTTATATATTACCATGATTTGCTTGTTTTTTCAATGCATCACGTGCTGCGTAGTGCCTGCCTTAATTACTCCTTGTTTAATCTGGAGGTATAACATCTCTGTCCGCAGCGCATCCGCTTACTGACAGAGAGTTATTAATCAGGCAAAATTTTCTTTCCATGCGGGGAGTTTTTTCATCATCGAGAGCGCCGCACCTTCGGCGGCTTCCCGGGCAAGCCCCTGGGTTTTGACGATAAAGTTCGTCATGCCTTCCTTTTTCTCCTCGAAATTCTGCATGGAGCCGTCGGGACGCGCGCAATGTACGCAGTAATCCCTGCTCTCGTCATTCATGGCAAAATCCTCCGGTTTCTTCATGGGCATCCCGCAAGCGATACAGGTTTTCATTCTTGTTACCTCCGTGATTAATTTATTTTTTGATTAACGCTGTAAAACACTTGACAAGTGAATTTTTATGGCGTTTCAAAACCGATTTCTCAGGCGCAAACAGGGCGCCGTTTAGCAGATAATAATGAACCAGTCCAAGCCATGTGTTAAAAAGCATATAGAAAGGTACATTCTTTATTCTTCCTGCGTTCATTTCATGTTCCAATACCTGCATAAAATGTATGGATACTGTTGATTGAATAGCTATAAAGGTGTTTTTTGCTTCTTCCGGCAGATAAACGGCCTCTGTTATCAGACGTTTGTAAAAATTCTCATACTTAATCAAAACGCTTATATGCCTATTCAAAAGCTTTGCGATGTCGCCGGATTCGGAGAGGGAGTGCAGTTCGGCTTTTATCTCCCGTGCAAAAACTTCCAACAGACAGACCAGAAGGTTCTCCACAGTTGGAAAGTGAACGAATATTGACCCGTGGGCGAGACCTGCTTTATCGGCAATTACACTCGTGGGAGCGGAAAATCCCTGATCAGAGTACACCTTTAATGCGGCGTCTATTATTTTCTCCCTTGTTTGAGACTTCTGCAATTGGCGCTTTCCCATATATAATGACCTTATACTCAATGAGTATGTACTCATTATATTTTATTGTGAATATTTGTCAAGAGGCATTACAGGAAACGGTATAAGTTGCTGAATTTTCATAGAGTTCTAAAAACAATAATTCATACTTGCAACTTTCTTTTAAAAAGAATATATTGGCACTGTCGGTTAATAACAACTGATAAACCAGCCGAAACAGGCTTTAAAAGGGGCAATGTATGGCAAAGAGACCAGCGACAAAGAAAATTACCAGACCGAAAAAACCAACGCCCAGACCAAAGCAAAAGACAGCCGCTAAAAAAGCCGTGCCTGCAAAACGGCAGCAAAAACCGCAAACGGAAAAATAGGTAACAGGAAAACGCAACAGTCTGGCGCTGTTTTTGAAGTCATGTAGTGGTTTCTCCCATTCTGACCATACTACATGAGAAAACTGTGGTAAATAACCCGGGCATTACTGACTATGCAGGAAAAACTGACATCCCGCGAACAGGAAATTTTTGACTTGCTGCTTGAGGGTATCCCGCCCAAGGAAATTGCCTTTAAACTTAATGTCACCTACTCTACAGTTGATTATCACAGGACCAAGTTATACGGTAAACTGGGTGTCCGTAATATTCAGGAGCTTTTTGCTAAATATTCAAAAAACGGTACGCCTCCCATCGAATCTGCAGAACCGCTTCCTTCTTATGAAACCAAAAAGCCTGCGTTATTCAAATTAATGCTTTCCGCCGGAATTGTGGCACTTGCTGTTTTTCTATTTTTCTCAGGGTATTTTTACGCGAAACTAACTCTTACAAAATCATCCTTTTTAAGCCCATCTGGTAAAAACCCATTTACTGTTACTCTTTCCAATAATGAGCCTCATGGATGGAATATTCACTTAATCCCGCCGGAACTTTATGATACCAGAAGAACCAAGGGAGAAATTTATACACTTAATTATTCTTTTTCGTCAGATATTGATTTAGGTAATTTAACAGTTTTTTTTATCGATCTGGAAGCAACCAGTGCAACAGGACATGAGCATTTTCTTTGCGGTCCCAGAAAATTAGTAACAAATATTAAAGCAAATACCGAATATAAAGGCTCTGCGACTCTAATTATTAACCAAACCGCATACAGTACAATTTCTCATGCAAACCTGTTTGAAATTTCTGCGATGCCTTATGTGCCGGATTGCCCGCCGCCAACCCTTACCTTTGCCAAACTTGAATTTGTAAAAGAAAACTAAACCAGAGTTCCCAGGAAATTGCGTACCTAAGGTACGATACTTCATGAACAACTCAAACTGGGTAATTATTGGGCAATTACCCAGTTTTATTTTTTTATCTATAGAGGTAACTTATATTACAGCTTTCAAAATCAAGGGAATATTAATGAAAAACAAATTAATTTTTCTATCAATTGCATTTATCGCCCTTGTGCAAACATTGCCGGCGCAGACAAAGGCAGCAGGTATTCCGCAGGCTCCTTTTTCAAAAGGCATCAATTTTTCCGAATGGTTTGAACCAAGAACTAATTTGGAAAAGAAGAACTTTAGTGTGGAATATGTTGACTTTACCCAATATACCGAACAGGATTTTATTGATGTTAAAAGAATGGGAGTCGATGTAATACGCCTGCCGATCTGGTTTGTTGAAATGTCAAGCGGTGCGCCAAATTATACGATTGATCCAATTTTATTAAAATTTATTGACAAAGCGGTAAGTTGGGCTGAAAAACACGAACTTTATATCATTATAGATAATCATTCTTTTGATCTTATTAAGCCCACGTCAAATAACATAGACAAGCTTCTTATTCCACTATGGACGCAAATAGCTCAGCGGTACAAGGATCGCAGTGAATATGTGGTCTATGAAATAAAAAATGAGCCTTATGGCATTTCCGACAGTCTTTGGGGAAGAATTCAGGGAAAGGTAATAGACACAATCCGCAAGTATGATCAAAAACACTGGATAATTGTCGGCGGAACGTTTTTTAACTCTATTGATAAACTTTCCGCATTACCAAAATATTCCGATAAAAAGCTGATTTACACTTTTCATTTTTACCTGCCCTATTTATTTACCCATCAGGGCATGGATTCCAGTGTACCTTCACTGAAAGACCTTATCGGAGTTCCTTTCCCGTATGATAAAAGCAGGATGCCAAAAACACCGGACAGTTTAAAAGGGACATCGCGTGAACGCGAGTTAAACGAATGGTACGAAAAAGAATCTTCATTTCAATACCTTAATGCGCTTTTTGATAAAGCAGCGGCATTTGCAAAACAGCGCAATGCTCCTGTATTCTGCGGAGAATTCGGGGCAACTTTTCATTGTCTGCCTGAAGATCGCCTTAGATGGTATGAGTTTGTTGTTGACGCTTTGGATAAACGGGGTATTTCCAGAACGATCTGGGAATATCATTACCACTTTGGAATTTTCAACAGTAACAGTGAAAATGAAAATGAACATTTGTTTGGATTTGGAGATGTACATTACGATCTCAATGTTAATTTGGCAAAAGCATTGGGGTTTACACCGCCCGTACAAAGAATCCGCAGGCCAGAAACGATAAGAGAAGGTTTTACAATCTATGACGATTATCCCAACCGTGAATTTGTAAGAGTACGGTTATGGGCTGATTTGGGTTTTACCCTGCTTGATACCAATGCGGCGGAAGGAGAGTTTGCCATTCGCTGGGGGAATCTGCCTCAATATTGGTCTTTAAGGTTCCAATTTGATACCAAAAAAGATTTGAGCGTTCTCGCCTCAAACGGTTACTTTCTTGAATTTAAAGCTCGTGCGGAAGTTCCTGTAAGTTTTGACATACGTTTTGTAAATCCTGAAAACACTTCTTCCAGACCCTGGCGAGTGCGTTATACTATAAATCCGGCTAATTTGCCGCCGGATGGTAAATGGCATACAATTCGTGTCCCTCTTGCCCAAATGAGGGAAGAAGGCGCATGGCTTGAATCGACACAGCAATGGCTAAATCCACGAGGAGAATTTTCATGGAGAAATATTGATCGTCTTGAATTTGCCCTTGAACACGAGAATTTCATAAACAAATATGTGTGGTTAGATTCAATAAAGATCACGCGTTAGTATTAAGGTATCTACAAGAAACAAAAGGCTGCGGCAATAATAATCCCCAGAATAGCGCCTACGGTTACTTCCAAAGGAGAATGACCATGCACTTCCTTTATGGGATGGAAATCTATCTTTAGTTTTTCCGAGGTTTGGCGGCCAAGCCAGTTAAGTACCCTGGCCTGGATTCCCGAAGAACGCCGCACCCCCAATGCGTCTCTGACAACAATCAGGGCAAACATAAGTGTAACAACAAAAAGGTTGGTATCTATCCCTTCAACAAATGCAACCGAAGCAGCCATTGCAGACACCATTGCGGAATGGCTCGAAGGCATGCCGCCGGTCCGCCATATCAGGATTTCCAGCGTATCACGGGGACTCTTTGCTTTTCTTCTTCCTGAAAGATGAATGATCGTTTTAAGCAGCTGAGCAAAAAACAGACTTGAAATAACTGATAAAAAAACGGGGTTTTCTATAAATCGTATCAAAGCCATAATAAAACAATGAAAGCTAACAGGGGCTTTGTCAAGAAGTTGAAACTTACCGCCCAAAACGACGATGCAGACCGGCGGCTGGACAGGATACTCCGAAAAGCCCTGCCGGACATTCCCCTTTCCGCACTCCACCGGCTCCTGCGCAAAGGCCGCATACTGGTAAACGGCAAACCGGCAAAAGGCGAAAACAGGATTCCGGCCGGTGCGCTTATTGAACTCCCGCTCAAGGAAACCGAAGTAACGTATAAACAATACAAACCGGCATTGGAAAACCAGCCAAAACAACCGGTAACTATTGACATACTGTGGGAAGGTGAAGGATTACTTATCGTCAATAAACCTGTTGGACTGGTAATACACGGCGGAAGCGGATCGCCGGATAATCTTGAAAGCCGGGTGCAGGTATACCTGGAAGGAAAACTGCCCCCTTCCCTTTCGTTTAATCCCGGCCCGCTTCACCGTCTGGATAAACCTGCCAGCGGCGTTGTTGTCTTTGCATGTAACCTGGAAGCCGCCAGATGGTTCAGCGCCTTGCTCCGCAAAAGAAAAATACGCAAAAGTTACCTGGCTATTCTGGAAGGAGAA
>Ga0082212_10008273_pt1 | contig 13623 bp, 10 predicted proteins | sample TergutNt197P3_FD_71548 | JGI IMG/M metagenome (GOLD analysis project Ga0082212, IMG submission 71548) | Neocapritermes taracua P3 segment gut microbial communities from Petit-Saut dam, French Guiana - Nt197 P3 | ecosystem: Host-associated > Arthropoda: Insects > Digestive system > Gut ... | reverse complement strand
CCATTTCTTTATAATTTAATTTTTCGATAGAAATCGACCGAAATCGATAGATTAGATATAAGTCGATTTATGAGGTTGTTATTTTTGTGAGGTCGCGGTTTATTTTATCAATAATGTTATCTATTAGTTTGGGGGTGGCGCCGATGAATTGGCGGCGGGGCATTGTGAAGGGCTTTTTGCCGTATATTTTGGCGGTGCCTCCCTCGTTGTGTACCTTTGCGTAGGGTTTGTCGTTGGAGATGATGACGCTGTTGCCTTCTTTACGCCAGGTGGTGGCTTCTTTTAGTTCGCCGGTTTCACCTGACAGGATTTTGGCGGATTTTCGGGAGTTGGACTTTTTGCCAGTTTGGCCGGAATGGCCGTACCATGGGCTATTGGGGTCGCGGCGTTTGACATCCTGCCATTTCTTGCCGTCGAAACTTTCTTTTTCGAAGTTTCGTTCAAATTCGGCTTTTGCTTCGGCGCCGATGACGTCAGGTACGTCGCGGTCGACGTAGGTTTTGACGGCGTCGAGGCGGTTTTCGATTTGTTTTTTGAGTTGGGCTAATGTCATTTTATTGTTTTTTTGAAATCGACTTTTTCGATGGAATTCGATAAAAATCGATTGGTTGTTGTTTTTTTTTGCGTTTAATGTTGTTTGTTTGGGATTTTGTTGTAATTTTGTGGTCGGGTATGGCGCATTTGATGCGTTGTACCTATGATACTGCCGGTAATTTATTACCGGCTTTTTTTATCAGAACCTGTATAGTTTATTTTCAATAATATAATATATTGTGTTGATACAATTGACTTGATTGTCACGCCTTGTTTGCATAATATAGTCTATATATCCAGCCTCAAGAAGTTCCATTGAAAATACGCTCTCATTGTGATAATAGAGAACTATCGTATTAGCCTCCTGACGTCTTGCCTTGATAAATTTGTTTTTGATCGTATATTCACCCATTTTTTCTACTCCTTTAATATCAAATTTGATATCGTTTAAAAATCCATCTGCAACACTAACTCCTTCAGGCGCAACTTCGGATTCGAGAATGACTTTCATGCCGTAGTTATATAGTACATCCCTTGCTTTACTTTCGTATAGACCCCTCTTTATGCCGAAGATGCCGACTTGCCTGTCGAAATTATGTAAGCGATGCGTTGCTTTCAATCCTCCTGTTTGCGGATTGAATTTGACGTTTACGTAATTTGGGTCGTTTTTTAATCTGTTATATTCACGGAGATTTGATGCGATGCGGGTTTGATTGGCTTGCCATGTTTTTGCGAGCATGCAGATTTGACATTCTTGGCGGTTGGGAGGATCGGATAAGGTTGTTGTGGGGGGTGGAAAGGTCGATAATGTCGGTATGGACGGTATGGATAAAGAGAGGGATTGGCGGGAGCAGGTGCCGACGTGGGGGCAGGTTACATAAGGGTGTTCATTTAATTTAATGAATGAGGCGGTTTTGCCGGGGTGGTTGCGGAAGACGGGGTTGTGGGTATCTTCTGTTTGGGGGATGGCGGTTTCGGGTTTGTCGGTTTGGCGGACGCTACATTTACAGTTCCAGTCGCTGGGGGGGATGTGGTCGTCCCACCAGGTGTGTTCGATGGGGAGGACGGTTCCGACCCAGCTTTCGTGTATTTTTCTGCGTGACTTATCTGGGGCTGAAGAAAGGATGTATTCGAGGTTGGGGTAGAGATGCTTGGTTTCGAGATACTTTTTGTAGTTGACAGCCAAGCGGGCGGCGCGGACGGCGGTGTTGTATTCGGTCTGCAGCCAGCGTTCGTTGTAGTCTTTGGATATTTCGCCGGCTAATTTTTTGAACTGATGGAAGGAACGGAGGTTGCCGTCGTCGTCGTACAACAGGGAGACGATCTCGGCGGTCTGCTGGTGGTTTTTAAAGGCGGAGAATACGGCGGTGTTGTAGCGGAACTGGTCGATAAAATCGCTGTTCTTTTGACCGAATTCGACATCGTCGGCTAATTCGAATTGTTGGTTGATGCCTGCCTGCAGGACGGTGTTGGTGATGTCGAATAGGAGGCGTTCGACAAGAGCCTGACGGCCTCCGGCGTTGGCGTAGATGTTTTTTATGGCTTGGAGGAAAAGGTCTTTAATGTCGATATGGACAGGAAGGACGCTATTGTTGATTGTATTGGCGGTTGATTTCGTTGTGGAGTTTCCGGTTGCCCCGGTCATTGCTGCCGGGGCCTGGACGAAAAAACGTTTTAGTCGTTTCCAGGGGGAAGCCGGTGGAGGGATGGGCGTTTTTTCGATGTCTTCGATAGAAGTCGATGTGAATCGATTTTTTGAATTTGATTCGGGTTTTTCGGAAAGGGGGGGCTTGGCGGGTTCTTTTGGGGGGCAGGCTGACCCTGCCCCTACATCGGGTTTGGGGATGCCGGAGATGTTGTAGATGTAGTCGTCGTCGACAGGGATGCCTTCGCGGCGGATTTTGAGGGCGAGGTCTACACGGTCGTTGGTGGTCATGTTTTCGCCGGCGTCGGGGAAAACGAAGTAACCGCCTTCGGCATGGTAGCCGCGTTCGATGAGCATGGGCAACAGGTAGCGGTTGAGCGTGCGGGCTACGAAACGGCGGTCGGCCGCGTTGATTTTTTGCTCGGTGTCCTGATGTACTTCGCCAAGAGATCGGGCGCCTTTGTCTCCCTGTACGGTTGTCATTGTGTTGCCAAGCACAGCGATCAGTATTTCTTCGTTACAGGCGGCGCGGAAATCGCGATACAGGGATGAGCTGCCGGATGACTTGTTTTCGTGTATCTCTATGTTTGTGCCTTCCGGGATTGCGCCTTTGGGGTTGGATCCGAGTTCTTCGAGGGCTTTGAACAGTTGGTCGCGGGCTTTTTCGTCGTAGGAGTTGTATTTTCCCAAGAGGAACGGCATGCCGAATATTTCGACGAACTGTGCCCAGTCGCCGAAGCCGCCACGTTTGTAGATTACATATTGGGCGGCTTTGAAGAGGAAACCGAGTTCGTCGTCCTTGCCACATTCGATAAAACGTGGATCTGTGGTGAAGTCGTAGCCTTCGCGGTCGGTTTCTTTGGAAGCAATAAATTTTCGGTGCTCGGCGAGCGGACGGTCAAGGTTGGTGATCCGGATGTTGCGGCGGGGGTATGAAAAGATGTTGAAACGGGGGTTAAACATTATTTCAATGACACTTTTACCGTAGGCTTTTGAGAGGATGATTTCTTTTATCAGTTCTTCGAATTCGACGGAATCAATGAGGTCGTCGATCTGTTCTACGTTTTGGCCGTCGCGGATAAAGGCGAGTTCGGCGTTTGTTATTGCGTTGATGCGTTTGTCGACGGCGTTGGCGAGTATGGTGTCGGCAAGGACGTTGTCGTAGAGATCGTAGAGTTTTGTGCGCTCGCCGCGCTTTGCGCTATTAACGGCGTTTTGCCATGTTTCGATGCTTGATGATTCGATGCGGGCGTTTTTGACGATCAGGGTTTGGTAGAGGACGGGGGCGTCTGGGGCGTCGTTGACCTTTTTGTCTTTTGGTTTCATATTGCGTTTTTTATTAATTTTCGATAGAAGTCGACTGATTCGATAGAAATCGATTTGTGTTATTATTCATTCTTAACTCTTAGTTATGTTATGTGGTTGCTGCGTTTGGGGTTGCTGCCAAAGCGGAAGCCGGTGGGGTTGACATCTTCCGCGACAGGGAAGTCGGGGAGGATGTCGCCTTTCTGTACTCCTTTTAACCAGGAGATGGCGTCGTCGTATCGTTTTTCTCTTATGGAGAAATCAATGTTGGGGTTGGCGATGTTGATGTAGTGCCAGACGGCGATGTCTTTCAATATTATCAACAGGAATGAATCGCGCCGGGTGCCTTTGGCGGAGAATATTTTATCAATGTCGTAGCGGTGGAGGTAGCCTTTTGCCTGCGTGATTGCTCCGGCGATGGCTGCCGTCAACATGCGGTTGTCGCCGTCGCTGATGGCGGCGATCTGCTCGGGGTAGAGGTGGGTAAATAACTCTTTGTTGGTGATCATACTTTTGTTAATTAAAAATTATAAGTCGATAGAGGTCGATGGGAGTTGCCGGAAATCGACCGAAGTCGATATGTTCGATAAAAATCGACAAAATCGACATGTTCGATAGAAATCGATGAATTTGATGGGGGGTATTTGAGTGTTCATTTTATTTCAGGCGTTTGGGGTTGCGGTGTTTGGACTTGGGCGTCCAGACTTGGGATATGTTCAGGGACTGGGTTTTGGCGTTGGCTATCCACCAGGCGCCTTCGATGCAGTCGGGGCCGTCGCTTGGCGCTCCGAGTTTGGGTTCGATCAGGAGGAACTGTTCCTCAAGACGCTTCATGTGGTGGTTTTCGCGCTCGGCTTCGTTGAAGATGAGAATGCCTTCGCGGCTCAACGGTTCGAGGTTGGCGATGCGTGAGAACTTGTCGGGTTTCACACGCGGATCCGGAGCGATGGGGATTATCTTGCCTTCGGCGATTGATTTCTTTTGGATCAGCGGGCGGATGACCTGGTCGTAGAATGGGTCTTGTAGCTTGTTGTTCTCAATCAGGTGGTAGATGGTTGTTTTACCTGCTACACGCTTGTCTATGTAGTAAAACCAGTTGATGAATTCTTCGTTGGTTTCGCGGTCTAAGTAGCCGTCGATGATATATACTTTGCCTTCGAGTATGCCGACGAGGAAATTGGCTTTTAAGCTGTTTGCCTTGCTTTTGACATTGTTGCTCGGCGAAGGGTCGGCGTAGTTGACTAAGAATGGGAAGCGGTTGAGCGGTGGGACTTTTCCCCATTTGATTTCTTTGAATACGCTACCTTCGGTAAGGGGGTTGTTCATGTATTCGGCCTGGTAGGCGGAGGTGCTGATCTTGCTTCGGATACGTGCGATGGTTTCCTGTGTGATTTTTTCAGGCCAGGCGCTTTTCCCTTCATGATCTTCGAGATTGACGATATCGACTTTGTCGGCCATGTTCATGGCGCGGGCTACGCAGCAGTCTTTTGCGATCAGGTTGCCGAGAAATATAACCTGCAGATCGTTGCCTGTTGAGCGCGTAGGGAAAACGGCGCTTTCGAACCATTTCCAGCGTTTGTTGATTATCTCGGTGTTGCGGACGTCGGAGTCGGTGTCGATGTCGGTGATGATTATTTTATCCGGGCGGACTTCTTCGTTGCGCGATCCACGAGGCGACTGTTCGGCGCCGATGGCAAGGAAAGATGCGCCCTGTGTGGTGACGAAATTGCCTGCCGTCCATGATCCGGGCATTTGTTGAATGCCGTAATCGTTGATGATACGTTCGTTGCGTTCGAGGTTGATTTTGTAGGGTGCAATCAGCTTTTCGGCTTTGTCGTAACTGTTGGAGATCAGCAGGATGTTTTTTTTGATTCCGGTTAGTGTTTGGTAGAGCGTTTCGAACATGCAAAGGGTGTCTTTTGCGAGGTCGCGTGCCCAGACGCGGGATTCGTACCATTCCGGGTTGGATAGGATGCGACGGGATGCGCGACGGTGGAACGGCGCAGGAGGGGCAAAACAGTATTTTGGGAAATAGTACTTTTTCCATTCTTCGAAATCTGATTCAAGACCTGATATGCGTCGGCGTTTTTGCGCAGCGGATTCGCTTGTGTCGGCGGATGCTTCGGCAATCAGGTTGTTGAAGTAATTGTTCCAGTCTTTGGATGCTTGGATGTCGGAGGATTTCATTGAAATGACATTAAGGACGTTAATGACTGTAAGGATGCTAACTTTTCAGGATGTGTTTGATAAAGTCGTCGAATATGCGGGCGACTTCTATGGCTTTGTCCTGGCTGACTGGTCGGAGGTAGTCTAAGAGCCTCTTTGCTACTTCGACGATGTCGGCGATGCTGGCGTCGGATTCCATTGCTTTGATGGCGTTGGTCAGTTTGCTGATGGCGTCGGCTTCTTTGTAGTCGGGGAAGCGGTGGCCTTCTTCACGCGCCAGGATGGCGGCGTTGAGTTCGTCGAGTTGCATGTACAGTCGGCTTAACTGGGTTTCGCGGGTGATCAGCATGGATTGACGGAGTTTGTCCCAGGCTTCGAGCTTGATCCACTTGCCGATCGTCAGTGCGCTCATGCCTACCTTTTCCGCGATTTCTTTTTGGGTAAGGTTTTCGCGGATGTAGAGCAACTTTGCCCACTCTCGCTTTTGTCCTTTTTCTTTTTTGAGCATGATGATAAATTTTTTCGACATCATTCGATGTTATTCGACAGATTCGATATAAGTCGATAATAATCGATTTGAACGATGTATGTAATTGGGGCAAAAGTAGGGTTTGAGGTGAAAAAAATGAAAAAAGTGTCCTACGGTGAGACGGATTAGTCTCACGGTGGGACACTTTTTTGGTGGTTTTTAATTAAGGGCTTTAATTTGCGCGTGTTAAAAACAAAAATGTCGGCAAGGACAATAAGGACATTAATGTGGGTAAATAAAAAAAGATGTCGGGAGAGAATAGCGGAAAAAGTTTTGTGTTGACGGATGAGAGTTTGAATTCGTCGGGGTTTTGGATTTTGACCAAAGGCGGCGATTTGAAACAGTTTAAAAAAAATCCGGTCATGCTGTGGTCACACATGCGTGTGTGGAAAGGAACAGAAGATGAGGTGTTGCCGATCGGGCGCTGGGAAAACGTCAGAATTTCAGACGATGGGGCGTTGATTGCAGATGCTGTGTTCGACGAGAATGATCCGTTTGCCGTGAAAATCAAAAATAAGGTGGAAAATGGATTTTTGAAGGCTGCTTCGGTCGGGATTCGTGTAATTGAAACATCTTCAGACACGAAATACAAGAAGCATGGGCAGACGCGGGAAACGATAACGAAATGGAAGCTCGTGGAGGCTTCTATCTGTGATATCGGGCGGAATGAGAATGCGCTGGTGTTTTATGATGAGAACGATAATGTGCTGGAGTTGTCGGGGGATTCGGAGGTGAATTGTCCCATCAAAAAATTGACAATTGATAATGGACAATTGACAATGAAAGAAGAATCGACTGAAACGACAGGATCGACCGAAGTCGATAAAAACGAAGGAGTGAAAGATACGAACATTATTAATATTTTGAAAATGGAAAAGTTAACGAAATTGTTGAATTTGGCTGACGGTTCGCAGGAACAGGAGATTGTTGCTTCGGTTCAGGCGATCATCGGTGAGCGTGATGCGCTGAAGGCTGAAAAAGATGCCAGGAATGCGCAATTGGCAGCAGAACGGCAGACAGAGGCGGAAACGCTGACGGATGCGGCGATCAGAGACGGTCGCGTGAATGATGATGAGAAACACAGTGTGCGGACTTCGTGGATTGGTTTCTTTGAACAGAACTTTGACGGTGCAAAAAATGCGCTGGCAGGGATACCGGTTCCCAAGTCTGTAAAGGAACAGATGCAGGAACAGCAGAGTGAACAGCCTGCGGGTTCGGCCTGGGCGAAACGGCAGGCGGAGATTGAAGGGGGAGTTAAGAATTGAGAGTTAAGAGTTGTCGACCGGAATCGATAAAAATCGACGGAATCGACAAACTAAAATTTAAAAACTAAAATTTAATTTTTATGGCAGTAAATATTACTACGGCGTATGCCGGTGAAGTGCTGGAACAGTTGCTTGTAAGGGCGACGACAGGCAATGAGGTGGTTGCAGGTGGACATATTCGTGTGCAGCCGAACGTGAAAAAGAAATTTGCGATCCCGCGCCTTAAAACGGGGTTGATGTTGCAAAAAAGGAAAGAAATGCCTGTTGAAGCTGATTCGCAGGGTAATTTCACGATCGATGAAAAGTATCTCGAACCGAAGGATATCATGGCGTTTACGACATTCAATCCGCGTGTGTTCGAGACAATCTGGAGGCCGTTTCAGCCGACAGGGAATCTTGTTTTCAGGGAATTGCCTGCGAACATTCAGAATCAACTATTGGCCGAATTGGCTAAAGTGGTTGACTTTGAACTGGGCGACCTGATTTTGAACAGTGTAACAGGAACAGGTGCGCGTGACTTTTTTGACGGTATCCTGAAGCGTATCACGGATGATACGGCTGTGCTTGTGTCGGACATGACGCCTGATGTGCTTGACGAGGACAATATCGTTGAAGCACTCGAATCTGTGCGTGCGAAGATTCCGGTACCGGTAAGACGCGATCCGAACCTGAAACTGTTTGTGTCGATCGAAGATGCAGACCTCTATGATATGGCGCTGACGCATCGTGAGTTCAAAGGAACGAACTATACGGACAGAAATCCGGAACGCTATAAAGGCATACGGATTGTTCCGCTGGCTGCATGGCCGAAAGATACCATTGTGGCGGCTGCCACTTCGGCAGGTATCGACTCTAACTTCTGGATGGGCGTGGACTATTCGGATGACGACGAGGTGGTACTGATCGACAAACTGACGAATGCAGGGGAGAAATACTTCTTCAAGATGCTGATGAAGGTGGATACCAACATTGTGTTTGGGGAGGATATTGTGATTTATGAGGGAGCGTAATTGAGTTAAGAGTTAAGAACTAAGAGTTAAGAGTTAAGAATTATGGCAAAGAAAGTAATGGAACAGGAAAATACTGTTGAAAACCTGGAAACGGGATCGACAGAAACGATTGAATCGACCGAAATCGAGGAAATCGAAGTAGGGAAGTTTCGTTTGAAGGCGGAGCAGATTGCGAAAAGATATGGCGTTTCCCATGTTTGGGGGACGGCTGATGGCGCTTATTGGGCTACGACGGAAGAGAAAAAGAAAAAGCTACCGTTGAATCGGGGTGGAATTGAGGAATACTCTTTTTGAGTTAAGAGATAAGAGTTAAGAATTGGCAATGGGGGACATTCCCCCATGCCGATCGAAGTTACGAACTAAAAAAATAAAAGATATGCTTTGTACAGGTATTTTTGGTATCGAATTTGGCGATATAGAGGCTGACGGTGGAGTGGCTCAGGCGTTTGGTGCTTTGGGCAGGACACGTGAGGGGACTCTGCAGTTTAATGCGGCTGACGACCAGACGCAAGACATTACGGTAGAGGAACAGGATGATCCGATTATGCAGACCATCGCCTCGAAAGGAACGCTCGACATAAACTGGTCGATGGTTGACTGGGATGACGATGTGATGATGGCACTGTTTGGCGGCTCGGTCGTAAACACACAGTGGCAGGCGCCGGATCAGAGTCCGACGGTTGAAAAATCGCTCAGGATTACGCCGAAAGACGGCAAACCCTTTACGTTTCCGCGCGTAAAAACTACGGCAAAAGTCAACTATGATTCGCAGGGAAAAATCTTCCAGTTGGACGTTACCTGCCGGAAGTTGAAACCGGAGAAAGCCGGTGAACCCGGAATGACGTGGGGATAATAATCAATTGCGAATTACGAATTAAAAATTGCGGATTGCGTGATGGATGTGAATGTGGTACAGGCTGCGGCTGCGGCTATGTTGCTGGATCGGGGTGTCCGATATAAAGTGGAGGGCGATGCGGTGACAATTCGCCCTCTTCGTTTCGGGACATTGCTTGTGATAGCGCGGATGGTGGCGGAGGCGGGGCTTACGCTTGACAAAATTGAATCAGGAGAGAGGCAGGATCAGATGCGGCTGTTTACCGATTTCGGGGAACTGATGCTTCGGTGTGTGGCGGCGGCGGAATTGAACGATAAGGAAAAACTGACGGACGATCGGATTGAGGAGCGTGCGGGGTTTTATCGGGAAAGCCTTACGGCGTTTCAGGTGTATGAGCTTTTTGCGCATGTGCTGAATCTGTCGGGGATACAGTCTTTTCAGAATACTATCAGGGTACTGCTGACGATGAAGGAGCGGACACTGAGCCCGAAGAAAAACGAGCAGGGGAGTTAAGAGGACTCAATAGCCCCTGGGGACTGTTGTACATGATTCAGAAAGAAACGGGATGGACGGACGATTATCTGCTTTGGGGGGTGTCGTGGGCGAACATTCAGATGAAGATTAAGGATGCGCCGTATTATAAATATGGGAAATCGGGAGAGAGGAAGGTTGATCAGAAGGGGTTGGAGGAGTGGCTTAAATCAGCCATGAGTTAAGAATTAAGAGTTAAGAACTAAGAGTTATGCTGGAGCCGGTTGAATTGGAATTTCGGGTAAAGGATGCTGATCTGGAACAGGGGTCGAAACGGATTGTGGATCGGATTGTGAATATCGATGAGGAAGCAATGATTCTCATTAAGCGCTTGGAGGCGCTTGAGGAGAAGTTTCGGGAACTGGCGGGACAGCCGGTTATGCCGGGTGTTGAAGAGCAGATGACCGATATTCGCACTGAAATTGATCAGATAGGCGGTTCGCTGAGGCAAATGGTTGACGGGGCCGTGACGGTCGGGATCAATGAGGTGGCGGAAGGGATGAGGCAGGTGGCGGAAGCCGGAGAAGGGGCTTCAAAATCAATCGGGAAATTTGCAGAAAATATATCGGATTTTTCACATGAAGAACTTGTGGGAATGTTCGATGACTTGATTAAAAAACGTGACGAGTTACTTGCATCTGGCAAAGATAAAGAATCTGACCTTATCAAGGGAATGAATAAGGAGATCGTCGCTGTGATGGATGCGCTGGACGCATTGGAAGGGAAGGCTGAAAAAGCAACCACAGGATTGTCGGGTGGTTTTGACAAAGCATCACGGGCAGCCGGATCGCTCGGAAAAATGATGACCGGAAGCCTTTACATGATCGCGGCACAGGCGGTAGCCGGACTGGCGGTTGCAATCTATAAATTAGCTACGGAACTTACAGACCTTGAAAAGGCCATGCAACGTGTTGATAAGGGGTTTGTGGATTTCTTTGAAAATCTCAATAAAGAGCGGGCATCGGTGGATGATCTGTTCAATAAATTACGCAATGCCCGCGAGGGTACACAGGCTTACGAATCGGCCAAAGATTCGATTATTTCACAATACGGGAAATATCTGAAGGGGATGTCGGATGAGATACAGTCGCTGCAGGATATGGAAGGAGCATATAAGGCTGTATCCGCAGCTGTTATACAGTCTGCACGCGACAGGGCAATGGCGGAAGGAAAAGAATCGGCTTTGAGTGTATATAACAAAGCGGAATCAAAACAATTGACAACAATTATGGAGGCGTTTAAGAAAACGTCGCCTGAACATTATAACTCCATTTTGGATGAACTGAAACAGTCGATTGATAATGGGACTGAACTTACGGATCGCGTGAAACAGGAGATTGAGAAGTTTACCACTCAGGCGACAACCATGCAGTCGTCTGCAGGAGCGTTTAGCTTCGCAGGGGGCAATAAGGTAAAAGACGCACTTAATGAAATCATTAAAGCCCGTCAGACTTACGAAGAGGAGCGGAAACGGGTATTTGATTTATATAGTGCCCCTCCCGATGACAGTGAGGTAAAAAGAAATTTTGACTACTGGAGTAAGGAATTGAAACAACTGGAGGAGCAACGCAGGGATCTTTCTTCGGGCGATGTAGGCGGGGAAGAGTGGAAGCGGCTGACGACGGAGATTGAGGCTGCTCGAAAAGAAGTTGAGAAATATTCGGATGCGAAGGCTGCGCCTGATCGTCATTCGGCGCGAACTGATGAGCGTCAGTTCGGGCAGGAACAGCAACGGTTGCGCAGGATTGCGGAGCTTCAGCGGCGGATGCGGGAACAGGAGGTAGCGGGGGAATTGGAAACGCAGGCGGCGATTATTGCTACAATGGAGGAGGGCGTCGAAAAGGAACTGGCGCAGATTGCGCTGAATTATGAGCGTCGTAAAATGGAAGTCGCAAAGTGGGGAGACGAGTTGATCAGGCAGCAGCAGGAGATTGAGCGTGCCATTTGGGAAAATGAGAATCCTGACTGGCAGCAAAAAGGAATAACATATACGCCACAGACTACTTCGATTGAACAGTTATCCGATAACCAGCGACGTCTTATTGAAGATATGGCTTTTCTTGCAGAAGAAGTAAAAAGACAGTCAATTGAACGGCTAAGCAAATTAGACGAACAATATAGAAACGAGTATATGAAAGATTACGGCGATTATTACGATAAACTCGCCGCAATAAACAGAGAATACACAGAAAAGATTGCTGCTGAAAGCAATGAGTGGAAGAAAAAATCTTTAACTGGGCAATGGAAAAAAGAACTTGCCGAACTTGAGAAAGAGATGATTCAAAAATCTCATGTGTGGGAGGTTTTGATGAGCGATTTGTCAGGAATCGGATCAAAGATGATACAGGAATATGTAGATAATGCCGAAAAATTACTCTCCGAATCTGAAAATCTGACCGTACAGGAAATAGAGGCGATGAAGCGTGCATTGGATAATGCAAAGCGCACAATTGCAGAAAAAAATCCTTTTGAAATGATGTTTCAATCGTATAAAAAATACAGAGAAGCATTAAAAAATGGCAGTACTCAAGATGCTGCTAATTATTTTTCACAGTTTGAGGCGGCGGCAAACAAGGTAACGAGTATTATTTCGGAAATCACATCTACAACATCCGGGCTTGCCGGCTTGTTTTCACAGGATGCAGCCAAAGCGTTACAGGATCTTGGTGGCATATTAAATTCAGTTGTCAATGCAGTAAAAGGTTTTTCGAGTGGTGACAAAATAAGTTCCATTACAGGAATAATATCAGCGGTAACGACTGTACTCGGGGGGATTGTCGATGCATTTGAATCTTCTTCAAAAGCGCAAAAAGAGTATCTTGAATACATGGAGCGTTTTGAAAACAGGATGTTTTTAATGCTTCACAGTATAAGGAAAGAAGATTATGAGAATATATTCGGTATTGATGTTATTTCAATGTCTATTGATTCATGGAAAAACATTATAGATGTTTCCCGTCAATATCAAGATGCTGTTAAAGGTAATTCTGTTGCATTGGACAGAATGTACAATGATAAAAAATGGGGAGAGATTAATAAGTTAATGATGAGAGAAAAAGGCTATGATGGACTTGAAGCTCTTCCGATTATTACAAAACAGGCTAACTGGTTACAGAAATGGTGGGGAACAGGAGACGAAATAAAATCTTTGAGAGATTTTGCCCCTGAATTATGGACAGATGGCGTTTTTGACCCGGAAAAGGCGAGGCTGTTTCTTGAAACGAATAAGGAAATTAACAAAGAAGTAAATTCAGCACAGCGAGAGGCAATCGAGAATGCAATTGTCTTGGATGAAAAATATAATGAACTTCTCGGATTAATTCGCGATGAATTAAAAGATACATTCGGGTATTTAGGCAACGCCCTTACTGACCATATTATAAATGCCATTAAAAGTGGTTCCGATGCGTGGGATGATTTTAAAAACATTGGTGCGCAGGCAATCGAAACACTTGGCAAGAAGCTGATGTACAATCTTTTTCTTGATAAGGCATTTAAAGACTTGCAAACGAGGCTGAACGACAGTTACAATGATATAACAGATGCAGAGCAAATAGCGAATACGCAAGCTGCAATACTGGATGACTTCTTTAACGGACTTACCGGCACAATTGAAACTGCTCAGAGTTGGGCGGAAGAATGGCGGCGAAAAATGGCAGAATACGGGTTTGACATTTGGGGGATGGATGATCCTTTCAATCAAAAGAAAGAAGTTGGCGGTTTTCAGACGCTGTCGCAACAAACAGGGTATGATTTGCTGGGGCAGTTTACGGCGTTCAGGATTCATGCGGGTGATCTTGTGA
>Ga0082212_10008272_pt1 | contig 13624 bp, 1 predicted proteins | sample TergutNt197P3_FD_71548 | JGI IMG/M metagenome (GOLD analysis project Ga0082212, IMG submission 71548) | Neocapritermes taracua P3 segment gut microbial communities from Petit-Saut dam, French Guiana - Nt197 P3 | ecosystem: Host-associated > Arthropoda: Insects > Digestive system > Gut ... | reverse complement strand
AGTATCTATGGAAGCCGGCGTATTCCACGAAGCTAAACCCTTATACCTCGTATACACAGACAGTATAGACAACCCTGCCGCCTGGAACGCAAAAACCCTCTATGTCAGCGCCCCAAGCCCGCTTAGGAATATTTATTTAGACACCTCGCCGTTAAAAACCTCCTACCTGTATGGGGAGCCTCTTGACCTCACCGGCATGAGTGTAATTGCAGAAAACCTTGCCGGGCAATCAAAATACGTAACGAACTACACAACTAACCCCGTTGCCGGCACACCTCTGACTACTCCCGGCTCTCAGCAAATCCTCATTACCTACACCGAGTACGGCCTTACGGCAACAGCTTCACTCTACGTAACCGTCTCTCCATCAATCCTGTCGAGTATCGGCGTATCTTACCGCCCGGCAAAATATACATACAACATAGGCGAACCCCTTGACCTTACCGACCTGGAAATAACCGCAAATTACGAAACCGGGCCTTCAAAAATCGTCACGACCTATACAACGGATCCCGTTAATAATGCTTCCCTGATTACCCCCGGCTATCAAAATGTCACCGTCAGCTACACCGAGAACTCCATAACAAAAACAACCACATTCGAAATATACGTCAACCCCCCGGTCCTTCAAAGCATATCCGTTGTTTTGCCAACTAAAACGGAATACTTTGTAGGCGAAAACCTTGACCTCACAGGCCTGCGAGTCTTTGCCAAATATGAAGTCATTGGCGACAAGGAAGTCACAGACTACATAACCGACCCGTCAGACGGCACATATCTCAGCTATGCCGGATCCCGGACCGTTTATGTTTACTACTACGAAAACGGTTATTCAAGATCAACAACATTCAGCATCGACGTCAAAACCCCGGTCATGACAAGTATTTCTGTAACCACCCCGCCGGCAAAACTAACCTACATTGAAGGGGAAACTCTCACCACCGGAGGCTTAACCCTGACCGTCACATATGAAAACGCCACCTCAAAAACAATCACTACAGGTTTCTCGACAGTCCCCGCTTCCGGCGCAGTATTGAACACCGTTGGGACTCAGGAAGTCACCGTCAGCTACACGGAAAACAGCGTAACAAAAACAACCACATATAACATAACCGTCAACCCGATACCAAACGACTGCAGAATCGGCAGCACTAATTACAGAAACTTCCGCGACGGCTGGAACGCGCTTCAAGACGGCGAGACCCTTACCCTGCTGCAGGACGTCACCTATACCTACAGCGCAACGTCCGGCTCAACAGCCGCGCTTATACTCAGCGGCAAAAACGTAACGATAAACACACAAGGCCGAAACCTGAATATAACGAACAATAACGGCAGAGCCCTACAGATCGCACAAGGCGCAAAACTGACCTTTGACGACGTCGGAGCAGACGGCAGCATAGTAACACTCAGAAGTCCAAACGGATACGCCGTTTGTGTCTACGGCGAGCTTGCCCTCGTCAGAGGTTTTGCCTCCGGCGCCAGCGAACTGAACCTCGAAGGTTATTCCGGCATAGAAATCTATAACGGCAGCAAAGCAACCGTGTCAAACATCAATGTATCATACATGGGCGTGCACTCAGCCAATAACGGCGGCTCCGTTAACGTTCATTACGACATAACATGCACCGGACCCAATTCATACGGCATCAATTTAGAAGGCGGCAATGTAACCGTAGGCGGAGACATACGAGCCATGTACTATGGCATCAACGCCAATAACTATTACTGGGACAGTTTTTCGAATATACTCGTTTACGGCAGCATCATTTGCACAGGCGCCAATAGCAGTGGCTTATATGCCTATGTAGATCGCAGCAGCCTTAACGTAACAGTTCAAGGGAGCGTGACATGTTCCGGAAATTATTGCTACGCCGTTAACGCCTCGAATTGGCAAGGGGATACACAAGTTCACGTGCAGGGTAACGTGTCAAGTACAAGCTATAACGGTCGCGGCATATGCGCGCAAGACGGAGCTGAGGTTTTCGTTGCAGGCAACGTAAACGGACCATTATTTGATGTAGAATGCTGGGACGGCGGCAAAGTAACCATAGACGGTACAATCACATCCGACATACCCTATTTCTATATCGATGACATCGAAAAAACCGCGAACCAGCACGAATCCTTCACTACAAAATCCGGCTACTATACCTATACAGCCGGCGGACTGTCAACAGTCTGGGTCAAAGCCCCCGCCGCCTCAAAATCTATAGAGATTACCTCTCACCCGCATAATTACACATTCAATGAAGGCGCGGTTTCCGGCGCCTTGAGCATATCCGCAATAGTCGTTGGCGGCGGCTCAACCGTCCAGCAATGGTATACAAATACCGAGAGGACCAACAATGGCGGCACCCCCATCGCGGGCGCAACAGGCACAAGCTTCACAATCCCGCAGAACCTGACCGTAGGCCAGCACATATTCTTCTGCGAAGTGCATGACAGCTCAGGCGCAGCCATGCCGGTCAGGTCTGACATAGCCGTTATCATAGTACTCGCCCCGGCTCCGCAGGCGCAGTTAGACTATAAAACAGAGCTCATTACCGGCCTCATCCCGAACGGATGTTACAGGTTTGACATGGAGAGTCTGGACCCGGAAGACCCATGGACCGACTGGTGGGGAGACCAGGCCACAGACGACGGCACCTACAAGGTAGACTGGTTGTACTTCGGCATCAAGTTGGAGCTTTCAAGATCGGATGAAGATGATTGGAATTTACCGGTAAGCTACCCGCAGACAATTATAATCCCGCCCCGCCCCGCCGCCCCGGGCTCACTCTCAGGCGGCGCAGGTGTAATATCAGGCGTGAACGATACGATGGAATACCGGATAGACGCACCCTATCTCCCCTGGACTCCCGTCCCATCCGGCGAGGTGGTTGTAAAAGGTCTTATTGACGGCTCATACCACGTGCGCTACCAGGCAACGAGCTCGGCCTTCGCAAGCGAATACCGCCGCGTGTCCGTACAGGCCGGAGCGCAGGAGCCCGCGTTCAGCATCAAAAACAAAGGCACGTATACAACGATTCACGAGGCCGTGGACGCTGCGGCAAACGGCGAAGTGATTGAAATGCTGAGGGACTATGAGACAGGCACAAACCTCACGATTTACAAATCCCTCACCATAAACATGAACGGCAAGAAGCTGACAACATACCGGGATATCACAATCGACGGCAACGGCGTTAAGGTCACATTCGCGGGCGGTGCGGGCGGTTGCATCGAGGCGCGCAGCGTCTATGTCCAGTACGAGGCCGAAGGCGTCTTCCCCGCCCTGACCCTGACGTACGACAGCACGGCCCTGATTGCAAGATATGACAGCCGGCTGACCGTAAACGGCAGCGTCCTGATGACGGAACCTTACGGATATGCAACCGCAAGCAACCGCAGCAGCTTGACGATTAACGGGGACTTAACCGTGCTCTCGGAAGACAGCGTCCAGAATGCGGCGGTTACTGCATATTCTAACAGCGAAGTGAACATCAGCGGCAGCGTCACAACCGGAGGCAACGGGCTTTATGTGAGAAGCGGCGCGGTCGTCAGGGTCGCAGGCGACGTCAAAGCCGCGAATAGCGGTATCGATGCAGACGGCAGCTCTACGTCCGTGTACGTCGGCGGCAGCATATACACGGAAGGCAACGGCATTGACGCGTACAACTGCCGCGTGACCGTAGACGGCAGTCTCTTCGCCGGGAACAGGGGCGTCCGCGCATACAATTACGCAGACGTCACAATAAACGGCGTGCTCCGGGCAAACCCGAACAACTACATCTCGTTCCGCAACAACAGCGGCGATTTCATTTATCGCGATGAGTATAATTACTACCTGGAAAGCGGGTACAAAGTTTACTCATATACAAACAATAACGGGACTTCGTATGTAAGAGTGAACGCTTCCGCAACCCAGCCTGCTAAATCTTTAACCACCTCGCCGGCTCACGTATACCTCACGCAGCAGGGTGACCGCGCGGACTTTACGGCGGAGCTCACCGGCGGAGTGATTGGGGAAAGTATCTACTGGGAGATAGACTCAGACGTGCCGGATTATGAGGAATTCATCGTCCTTAACTCAAACGGTAAAAACGCCTGGGTCAGAGTCACGGACAACTTCACGGTAAGCGGCGTGCTCTTCGTAACCGCGTACTGCGAAAGCGGCGGTCAAACGTACAGCGCGACGTCCCTGATAGACCTGCTGCCCGGCGGCATCGTTTCCGGCACAGGCGACCCGAACCTGGATACGACGGTCAAACTCCTTGAGACAAGCGTAACCGTGAACACCGCGAAGATGGCAGGCGCCCTCGTGCCCGTGCTGATTTCGAAGACCGCGCAGGTGCAGACCTTCAGCCTGATTGCACCGATGGCATCGCTCTCAGAAATCGCGCCCGTTGAGCTCCAGGTCCAGGACAAGAATAAGAACTGGGTCCCGCTGACAACCTTCAGTGCGGAAATCTATGCTAAAGACGACAGGTATATCGAGATCAAAGCCCTTGCCGGCGCAAAGACAACGAGCGGCGTCAAAGTCCTCGTCGGCGGCGTTGAGGCAAAGGAAAAACTCAAGCTCACCGTGACCGCGTCCTGGCCTAAGATAACCGTCAAAGCAGCTCAGATAAACCTCTTTAAATATGACGCGACATCGCGCTTTATAGCAACCGCGGCGGACGGCAGCAAAGTCACGATTACCGGTATACAGCCCGCAAAAGCAAAAGACGCGCAGCTCGTATACGTCGGCCCCGGCGGTATACTCGAATCCGAAAACGGCAAAACCGGTACCGGAAACTTCAAGCTTACCCTCGCGCTAGAAGGGTATTACAAGCCGAACAAGAACGGCACAGCCGTCAGCGCAAGCGTCAAAGTTGTAAACACGGCGCCGAAACTGAAACTGGCAAAAACGACCGTGACGATCGCGACGCCGCAGGCATACTGGGTATCTTTTAACCTGCTCCGCTCAAAAGACGCAAAGAAGACGCTTAATGACCTGGGAATGATCGATTGGGTACAGATAGACAATGAGACATATGACATATATAACGGCGACGGCTGGATAGCCATCCCGCCCGGGCTTAAAGCCGGCTCCCATACCCTTAAGGTCTGGTTTGAAGGCGCGTCAAAATCCGTGAATCTAACGTTAAAGATAAAATACATCGCTGAAAAAGACGTGACCCCTTCCCCGACAAAGAGTTCCGTAGTCATCAACAAAAGCATGCCCGGCGACTATACCAGTATAAATATCAAATACAACGCCGCTAACATATCAGCAAGATGGAATGACAATTGGACGATTACAAAAGGCGCGCTTCCGCCAGGGGTCGGGTTGTATAGATATAGCGACTATCTTGAATTTTACGTGTCGGACGCAAGCCTCCTGAAAAAGACAAAGAGCGCAGTAAACCTGGAGCTGAAGCTGCTGGACAATGAAGGCAACATAAGGATAAAGAAGCCCGTCAAACTCAAGCTCAGCATATCCGAGGCAGGAGTCTCGGTAAAACTGACGCAGAAAGGCAAGCTTGACGTATCAAATCCCGAATCCTTTATAACGGCAAAAGTCGCAGTCAGCGGCACGAGCAGCGATTATTACACCGCGAGGCTCAGGCGCAGCGCGGAAAACTATGACCTGTTCAGCGCATCGTCAAACGGCTACGGGCAGCCCGTCACAATCAGCGTCAGGGACGGCGCAAAACCCATCCCGGGCGTGACATACCCCGTCACGATAACCTTCTTCCTGAACAACGGCTATCAAATTGAAAAGACAATCAACATAAAGCCGACGCAAGGCAAAGGCAAAGCCACACAAAGCAAAAAAGCCGTGACCCTGTACAAGCACTGGCCGAACTACACAGACACCGTCGGTCTCGGCCTGAAAGCTCCGGCTAACGCACAAATCGGCGAGGTGGTTCTAAATCAAACAAAACTGCAGAACCTGCGCTTCGCCGTAGAAGTGACCGGAGTAGACGCGGACGACCCCGCCTCGCACGACCCGGCAAACGGCGTCTACAGAGTAAACACAGGCACAGCAAAAGCCCCCGTCTGGAAATGCTACAGCAGGGTAACCGGCTTCGACATCTACAAAAGCGGCGACGGAACCTGGACAATCTGCTTCGCAAACGGTTTAGTCCCGCAAAAAGTCTTCACAGACAACAAGCTGAACAAAGTGAAAAACCTGCCCTCCGCCTGCACAGTCGAAGCCCAGCTCTGGCCCGAAAACACCTACAACATAGACCCCGCAACCGGAAAACCGGTCGCCCTCGGCTACACAAACAACAAAAACAAATGGGTCCAAACAACCGCCCCAACAAAAGTAAGCCTCAAAGTAAACATGAGGTAATCGTAGAAGCGGCAAGCCAAAAGGGGACGGTTCTTGTGGCACGCCCCCCCCAGCCGCCCGCCAGCAAGGAGGCACACCAATGAAAACTCGCAACCGCATCCTGTCGATAATCCTAACGGTCGCAATGGTCTTATCGGTGACTGCCCTCTCGCCGCTCGCGGCCTACGCCTCGGACGACGATGAATCGCCCACGGATTTTCTTGAATTAACCACGTCGCCGGATGACGATGATCCTCCGGAAATTGACGACCCTGACGACTCCCCCCTATCCCCTGACCCCTATCCCCTAACCCCTAATATTGTCGCCCCCATGGCGGCCGGGATTGTGGAAGTTTCCAGCAGGGAGGGACTGACGACCGCGCTTGAAAAAGCGCCGGATTATAATAATAATCCGGAGAATGCGCTGACAATCAAACTGCGGGCAAACATCACGTATCCTGACATAACAACCATAGATAACAGAAAAATCACTTTCGACTTGAACGGCAAAAACTTGATTTTCAGTAACAGCTTAAAGGTTGATGGTTATTCCTACGTCGACTACATCGGGACAGGTAAACTTGAAGTAAACCGGACCGCTGTCACCTCAATTACATATGCACTTCAAGTTAACGAAGGCTGTACATGTAAACTAACAGGCGTCACATTTACAGACTCGGGAACAGCAACGCACTCCATGAAGGGTATTGAATGCAGCAGCGGTACCGTGGTAGTGAACGGCAATGTCACAGTAACCGGCAACAAAACCAGTACCTCCGGAAACACCTGCGGTGTTGAAGCGCAACCCGGAACAGTAACAGTGAACGGCAAAATTAATGTAACAGGCAACTTTAACACATACGGCGTTTATACGCACGAATCCGGAACATCAACCGTGACCGTGAACGGCAGCGTCACCGCAACCGGCACCGGCTCCGGTGGCGTCCGGGGGGTTTATTCATCTGCAAGCAGCGGAACGATAACAGTAAACGGGAATATCAAGGCAACCGGCGGCAGTACCGCGGCCGTTTACGGGATTGACGTGGCCGCCGGAAAGGCCATAGTTAACGGGAATATCGATGTTTTGTCTGTGAACGCCGGCACCCAGTGGTTCTATGGTATTTCCGCAGCTTCAACCGGTCAGGCCGCGGTTAACGGAAATATTACCGTGAACAATACCGGCGTCGGAACAACAAACGGCATTGGTATTTATTCATCAGGCGCGAATCCGATAATAACGACGACCGGTACAATCAATATAACCGGCAACGGAGCAGTCTACGGCATTTACGCAACCGGCGGCAAGATCGATGTGTTCGGCAGTATAAAGGCAACCGGCAAAGGCGCCGCGACCGGAACCGTTGGGTTGTCTGCACTTGGAAGTTCTGCTGTTGTCGTCAACGGCGATATTACCGCAATCAGCGACAGAGCCGCAGCCACTACCGCTCACGCAACCGGCGCCTCTACATCCTCGACTGTAAAAACCATCGTGAATGGCAATGTCACGGCAACAAACAACAGCACGTCTGCCGCAGCCGGTACCATCGGCGCCACCGGTGTTAATACTTCTGCCAACCGCAATGCAATAATAAACGGAAATGTTACCGTATACGGAAAAGGAGCCGGCGAAATCTACGGCGCACGCGCGCAAAATAAAGGCAACGTCACCGTGGGCGGGGATATTAAAGTAACCGGTAACGGGGATATTTACGGCGTTCACGCTTCAGGAGCCAGCGGCGGCGTTTACAGTAAGGTCACAGTGAACGGGAAGATAGACGTTCCTTCCACTACAAAAGCGACATATATTTATACCGGAGGCTGGAGCTGGGGGAAAGGCGCGGTCACAGAAGAGCACGCAAACAAGCCCGGTTACTTCACTCACACGGATCAGGAAGGTTTCGGCAGCCCTGCCGGGCCCGGACTCACTACCGTCTGGGTCAAGAAACCAGACAATAACCAGCCGGTGTGCTCTATAGAAAACACCCTTTACTACTTCCTGCCGGACGCGATTAATGACGCGGAAGACGGCGAAACCATCAAGATGCTTAGGGACTTCACGCAAACATACGACAGACCGTTTGCGATCGAGGTAGACGGCAAAGAAATCACGCTTAACCTGAATGGCAAGAAGGTAAACATTGTGAATCAGGGTGTAATAGGCGACGGAGACGACATACACCGTGGTGTTTGGGTTAAAAACAGCGGGGGACTTTTACTTGCCGACCCATACAACGGGGAGTTCAATATCACTTCCGAGGGGTCGGCCATATATGCCTCCGCAGGCGGTAAAGCACATTTGTCAAGCGCAACTACACAGGGGTTTAATTCCAAAGAAGCTGTTTTTGCGGCGGGTGAAGGAAGCTCAGTAGATGTATATGGCGATGTGTCGAAGAAAAATGATAACAGCGGATATTGTGTAAATGCCGATGATAAAGCAGAGATTAGTATTAAAGGGAATGTAACGCACTTCGGAACTACCTTTTCAAGCCCCAGCGCAGGAGCCGTTTATATAGCTCGAATGTCAGCCGGTGTAACAGTTGGTATTGATGGCGAGATCAATATAAAATCCGGCATGGCTAAAGTAGGGTATGAAAATGCCGCTCGGCAACCACAAGAACTGACTGACCCTCCCGTCGCATCCGCCTTCATGAAGGGTTACCTGGAGTATAAACAAGGGAGCGGAGCCGGCACTTCCACCGTCTACTTAAAAGACGCCTCCGCCGCCTGCTATATACAGACAGACTCTTCGTTTGACCTGTATCCGACAATTCAAGCTGCGATTTCCGCTGTCGGAACCGGACTCGCAAACGAGCGGACAATAACGCTCCTGAAAGATATCACCCATACTGCGGAAATAACTATCACTAACAAAAGAATCACCTTTGACCTGAACGACAAAAACCTGATTTTCACAGGAGGGCTGACACTTCGCAGCAACTCCGATATCGATTATAAGGGCTCCGGGAAATTCGAACTGAATCGTACCATAACCGGTTCCGGGGGCCCTCCATGCTTAGCCTTGTCATCTGAGGTTGGGACTTATTGCGAGGTGACGGGAATAACAATCAATGACTACAGAACCGGTGTCGGCACATATGCCTGCGGCGTTGAAACTCAAGGGACGGTCAAAGTGAACGGCAACATCGTGGTTGACGCCAATGGTCAGGCTTTTGGTATTAACAAGAACGGTGGTTCAGGCTCGGTTTTAGTGAACGGCAACATCACGGTTGCGGGAGGCGGAACCTCCGATATCATCGGCGTTTACCTGCAAAGCCCTGGAAGTATTGCCACAGTGAACGGCGATGTTATGGCTGCGGGTAAAGGCATCGGCACAGTCGCTGCCCTTTACGTATTAGGTTCCGGATCCGTTGCCACTGTGAACGGCAGTTTAACAACCACGGGCAAAGGCGAAGTCTGCGGCGCTCATGTATCTAATAGCGGGAGGGCAACGGTTGGAGGGACAATCACGGTTCCGCCCGGAGGGGAATACATTCATACCGGCGAGGTGGTTAAAAAATCAACTGACGGTGTCCCTGACCCGAACAAGCCGGGCTATCTTTATTACACAGACGATGAAAGTTATCCCATCAACCCTAACCACGCTGACGCAAACACCGTTTGGGTTGGCAATAGCGGCGCCCCGGTTTGCTCGATAGACTCTACGCTGTATTATGACTTCGAAGAAGCCTGGGACGCGGCGGAAAGAACCGGCGGCAAGACCATAAAGATGCTGAGGAGCTTCACACATAAGTTCAGCGCTGCAAAACAGATTACCGGTTTTGTAATAGACGGCACAGGCGGCGCGAAAACAATCACCATAGACCTGAATGGGCAGAAGGTCGATCTTATAAACGAAAGAACTACAGGTATAAACCGCGGCATTGTCGCAGATAATGGCAAGCTCTTACTTCTTGACCCGTACAACGGCGAGCTCAACGTCACGTCTAACACTTATCCGGTTGATGTTTCAGGTGGCGGGCAGGTCGAAGTGACAAATGTAACAGCGACAAATTCGGGCAGCTCGGTTGGTATTTATGCCATGATAGGCAACGGCAACAAAGTGACCGTATACGGGGATTTTACAAAAATCGGAACCAGCACATGCATAACCGCAGGCGACAGTGCGATAATCGATATTAAAGGCGACATGACAATTCTCAGCCCTACGGCTTTACGCGTATCTGCGGGTGCAAACACAACGGTTACAATTAACGGAGAGATAAGAGAACCGAACGGATATCCTGTCAGCCCGAATGATTATATACTTTGCAATGGTTCAAGGAAACAGAAAGACGACTATAACACGACTGCAAAACCGGGCTACAAGCAATACATAACCGGAACCTCCGAAGTCCTGATAAAAATCCCCGGCAGCTTCACAGCGGTTGAGGAAATAAAGAACGTTCCGAGCGCTATGGTGGCGGGCACGTCTCTGGCGCTTACAGGCACAGTGGTGCCGGAAAACGCGACAAACAAGACGATACTCTGGAGCATAACGAACACAAGGTCGACTGGCGCAACGATTGCCGGGAATGTCCTTACCGCTAAGAACCCGGGTATAGTGACCGTAATGGCAAGTATTGCAAACGGCAAAGGCGACGGCGTCCCATATGAAGCTGTTGGATTTCATATAAATGTAACCACCCCGCCGGTCTCCCAAATCTCCATCTCGCCTGAGCGCGCGATACTTAATATAGGGTCGGACACGGCCGTATTCACGGCGGAGCTTGCGCCCTCAGTAGGAATCTCCGAAGAATACAAAAAAATAGAGTGGAGCGTTCGTAATGAGGACAAAAATGATGTATTTTTAACCGTATCTAATGGCGGCCGCAGCGCGGTTTTAAGCACAAATATTAGTTTTCCGAAAACGGTGCAGGTCATCGCGACATACGACAGGATTCATACAGCGACCGCAACGGTCGAACTGATTGACGACGCGAGTAAGCTAAGCGCGAAGCTGCTTGAAACTAAGGCAACAGTCAACAAAGCGAAGGACATAGGCGCCCTCGTGCCCGTGATTATCACACAGCAGTCGCCGGCGGATTTCGGAATGAAAACCTTCAGCCTTGATAACCCTGATTATATTGAGCCGATGGCGGCCGGCTCTCCGGTAGTAACTAATGTGTGGCTGATTAAAAAAGGCAAAACTGCCAATGAAGACAACAAGGTGAAGGGCTACACCGCGAAGATGTACGCCCTGGACGACAGGTATATCGCAATCAACCCGGTCTCCGGGGCGGCGAATCTGAGCGCTGACGTTTGGCTCAAATTTTCAGGCGTAATTGATCCGGTAAAAGCCGGCACGCTCGCCCTGACAGTGAAAACGTCGAACCCGAAAATTACCCTCAAAGCAGGTCAGCTCAACCTCGCCTTCCCAAGTCAGGGCGCGTCGCTGACAGCCACGAGCTCAGCCGGCGAGTGCACCATACTTAAGGTGACCCCGAAAAAGGCGAATACATACACATGGAACGGCAGTGAACTGAAGCTTGCCGGCATGAAGAGCAAGGGCACGGTCAAGGCGACGGTTACTGTAGCAGTCGAGGGATATAAAGACACATATAAAAAGGACGTGAGTGTGAAGGTAGTAAACACTACGCCGGCTGTGAAGCTGTCGTCCGCTTCCGTTAAGCTGATGAATGCCGAAAACGCAAACAGCGCTGCATATATAAACCTCGTCACAAGCAACAAGAAAATACCGTTCGAGAGCGGTTACAAAGTCGCGGACGTAAGGCTGTGCACGCCGAATAATTCATACAAGCCGAAGCTTGACGTTTCTTACAATGCGGGTGTGATTTCGGTTAAGCCCGCGCCGGACTGCGTGAGCGGCAAGGCACGCCTCGAGGTCTTGTTTGTGGGGGGACAGGCCTCCCGCCTTCTGACCTTGACCATCGGCGGTGTGGTTGATCCAAAAAACACAAGGACGCCTATCAAGCCTTCCACAAAGGTCACAAAGGCCACGGTGAATACGGAGTACAAAAACGGAGCGAAGATTGCGGACATCCCGATTTCGCTTGGTGTGGCGAACCATGTAGAGGGCGACTGGGCAGTTGAATTCCTCTCAGAGAACTACAAAGGAGCGCTGAATAACGCGATCGGCTTCACGCCGGGACCGAATTCGGTGAGCCTGTATGTGAAGAACGAAGTGCAGCTGAGAACCCTCTTAACGCCCACAAACGGGAACAATACCTTTGCGCTGATGATAAGCTCGGAGGATCTGCCCCGGCCGGGCGCGGCCAAATACTCATTCAAAGTCAGCCTAACGGCAACGTGTAAAGACGCGAAGGTATCGTCTCTCAAGACAACGGGCAAGATAGACATAGCGAATCCGGCCTCGGCTGTGACCGCTACGTTGAACACGACAAACGCCGCGCCGGACGTTGCAAAAGTCGAGCTCTTAATGGGCAAGGCAGCGGACTCGCTCGTTTGCGCGGACTTCACGGCCGGCTCCGTCAGCGGGAAAACCTTCACGATAAAGGCGCTGCACAACAAGGTCGTGCCGGGAGTTTCAACGGCGGTCTACGCTCATGTGACGCTTGCGAACGGGGTAAAAGTCGTTAGTAATAAAATAACGGTTAAGCCTACGCAGACAAAGAGTAAAGCTGCGCAGAGCACGAAGGCTGTCACGCTGTACAAGTTCGACCCGCTGTGCGGGCAGGCGGTCTCGCTTGACCTGAAAACGCCGGCAAACGTCAAACTCGGCGCCGTCCAGCTGAATAAGAACACGCTGAAAGGTTTTGACCTGTACGAAGCGACGAAGATTTTCCCTGACCACTACGACAAAAACAAGCCGACCGACGGATTCAAACTCGAGCAGAGCGGCGGCGGAAGCTGGACGATATCCTTCAAAGACAGCATGGCCCCGAAGCGCAAAAACGGCGCGGCCCTCAAGCCAAGCTACACCCTGAAGGTCGAACTCTGGGCGGAGGGAACCTACACTCTCGACATAAGCGGCAACCCCGTCCCCTTAGGCTACTACGATAAAAACGGAAAGTACGTCGCCAAGTCCAAACCCACAACCGTTAGCGTCAAAGTAAACATTAAATAAACTCACAAAACGGAGGGGCGGTCCCGCCGCCGCCCCTCCGATAAACCTGACATTCTTCACACAAAATTCTCTTGAATTTTTTCCGGCCATCACGGTATAATCGCTCTGTCTGAGATTTAATTTAAATTCATATTCTAAGTTTCATATAAGGGGGATGTAAATTGAATATTGACTCGGCGGCAAAACAACAGGTTTTGCTTGCTGTCGTAAAGGCGGTATCCAGCCGCCGGAAAGGAAGGGGCGGCCCCGCCGCCGGAAAGGAAGTACAAAATGAA
>Ga0082212_10008271_pt1 | contig 13624 bp, 13 predicted proteins | sample TergutNt197P3_FD_71548 | JGI IMG/M metagenome (GOLD analysis project Ga0082212, IMG submission 71548) | Neocapritermes taracua P3 segment gut microbial communities from Petit-Saut dam, French Guiana - Nt197 P3 | ecosystem: Host-associated > Arthropoda: Insects > Digestive system > Gut ... | reverse complement strand
GACTTTTTGTTCAGCTTTGACTGGCGGCTGGACCCGGTGGACAACGCGGCGAAGCTGCACAATTATCTGGAGGAACTAAAAGAAACGCGCCCCGGGACGGAGAAATATAATTTTTACGCCCAGAGCGGCAGCGGGCCGATCATAATGGCATACCTGAAGTTCTATGGCCTTGACCGCGTGGCCAGCGTCGTGTTCGATATCACCATGCAAAACGGTACGAGCATGTGGGGGGAACTTGCCAAGCGCAATCTTGTGGTCGATACGCAGGCCCTGGGCAAATTGCAGGCGGATACGCTCCCCGGTGAGGGGTTTTCCCTCCCGCCGCTGCAGCCCCTGCTGCGCATCCTCTACGAAATCGGCCTGTTTGAGCTCCCCGAGCGCATAGGGAAGCTGGCCGTGCAGCGTATCATCGACCGGGTATACGAAGAGGTCATGATCCCCTATATCTTCACGATGCCGTCCTATTGGACCTATGTGCCGCAAAAGGACTATGCGGCGGCGAAAAAATTCCTGCTTAGCGACCCGAAATATGCGGGCCTGGTGGAGAAGCTGGATTTCTACCGCGAGACCGTGATGCCCTACGCGGACGACATGATCCTCGCCGCGGCCGAGAAAGTCAAGGTAGGCGTGCGTGCGGGCTACGGCTTCCCCATGTGGCCCATAGCCGGGGGCACAGCCGTGCAGTCGGATAACTCGGTGGACACCGTCTATGCCAGCCTGGGCGCCACCTGCTCCCCCGTGGACCAGACCTTCGCCCCCTGGTACGAGCAAAAGGACTGCAAAGACCACATCCATATCTCCCCCGACCGCATGATCGACGCCTCCACCTGCCTGCTGCCGGACCAGACCTGGTTCGCCAAGAACAAGCCCCACGGCACGGAGAACAGCTACTCCGGATGGTATGACTGGTTCCTGGAAGCCGAGTTCCTGCCCACCGTCTTCAACGAGGACGGCTTCCCGCAGTACGTTAAAATGATCCTTGTGGACGAGCCGCTCGGCAACACCATGGGCGAATACGAGCCCCTGGTGGCGGAGGGAGAGCCCGAGACTGCGTTGGTCTGGGTGCTGAAGGCCGCCGGGCTGTGGCTCCTGAAGCTCTGGCGCTGGCTGCTGCGCCTGCCGCTGTTCTGGGTGTGACAGTGTGACAACATGTAAGGAGTGACTCCGATGCCCGAATTGCCCGATCTGGAAGTCTTCAAGACGAATATCTTTGACCGGCTGGCGTCCAAGCGCCTGGTGGGCCTAGAGGCCTTCAACCCGCAGAAGGTGCGCGCCCCCGGGGCGGCTCTGCTGGAGGACCTCGCGGGCCGGGACCTGCTGCGCATCGACCGCGTGGGCAAGGAGTTGCTTTTCGATTTCGGCGGCGGCAAAGTCGTCGCGGCCCACCTGATGCTCAATGGGGAGATCTCGATCATTCCCCAAGAGAAAGTCGGCGCGATTCCCTTCAAGATTTTCTCCCTGCGCTTCGAGCAAGAGACCATCGTCTTCAGCGACAGGGGGGGCCTGTGCACCATACGCTACAAGCCCCCGCCCGACAGGGCCCCCGACGCCTTCGCCGAGGCGTTCACCCTAGCGTATTTCCTGCAAGCCGCACGCATAAAGCCACGCGTTAATGTCAAGGCCTTCCTGATCGACCAGAAGATCATCAAGGGCATCGGCAACGCCTATGCCGACGAAATCCTCTGGGCCGCGCGCGTTTCGCCGCGCTCCGTGATGGGCAAGATCCCGGAGGACAGGCTGGAGGCCCTCTACCGGGCGATCGGGACTGTCCTGCACGACGCCATCGACTCCATCCGGCGCATCTCGCCGGATATCATCACTGGGGAGGTGCGAAGTTTCCTGAAGGTTCACAACCCAAGGCTGAAGACAACCGAGACCGGCTACCCCATCATCGTGGAGTACATCGCCTCAAAAAAGACGTACCATACTAAAGAGCAGGTTGTTTACCTGTAGCCTGTAGGGGCGGCATTCTTGCCGCCCGCCAAATAACATCACAAACAAATCCCCCGCTGTCGGTTCATTCACCGGTAGTGGGGGTTGTTATATATGGATACCGCCTATATCAGTCGGATGAGTTATGAAGTTCACAGCTACATCAAAGTTATAATCCCATATACAAAAGAAAAAAGAGAAAACAGAGCGATAAAAGGGAAAAACAGAACGGAAAGAATTCCTTCGATTACAATCATGATAAGCTCACTCCTTTCCTAGAAATCGCACACCGCGAAGAAATTCTGCTTCGGCATGCCGTTGCGGTCAAACAGCATCGGCCAGTCGTTCTTCAGCCCATCCGAGCCGTAGACGACAGCGGAGTGCGCGTCGTCCAAGCCCCAGAAGGTAGCCCCAATGACCACGTCCTTGTTCCGGCGCAGCGCCTCGAAGAACTTCTGGTACTTGAAAATTTGCCAGGTTGCCAGCCAGCCGGGCGGCGCTTCGTAGGGGGCAGTCCTCTGGCGGTCGATCTCGAAGACCTTGATGTCGATCTCCGTGTACTCCAGCTTGATACCCAGCTTCCGGCAGCGCTTGGCGAGATTGTCCACTACCTTAAAATTCGCGTCGAAGGGCAGGGTGCTGACCGTCCCCATGTGCCCCTGGGTGCCGATGCCGTCGATGCGCACGCCCTGCTTCAGCCAGCGCTCCACACAGTTGAACATGTTGGCGGTCTTCGCGGCGTTGCCCTCCACGAAGGTCTCGTTCACCATCAGCATGTCGCCCGGCTTGGCGTATTTGGCGGCGATCTCGAAGGCCTTGGTGACGAACTCCTCACCGGCGATTTTAAAGATGCTGGTCTCCTCCTTCAGCTGCGCGGACCGGGCGTAGTGGAAGGGCTCGTTCACCACGTCCCACACGTCGATCACGTCGCGGTAGCGCAGCATGATGAACGAGATGTAGTCCTCCATGCGCTCGAACAGGACCTCCTTGCTCACCAGCGTGGTCTCGCTCGCGTCCGTCCAGAGCATCCAGACGTTCGACACGGGCCAGATCAGCGTGTGGCCGCGCAGCTTGAGGTGGTTCGCGCGCGCAAAATCCGCCAGGCGGTCCATCGTGGCCAGATGCTCCTCATTGATTTGCCCCCACTTGTCGGGATCGCCCTGGTTGTCACACAGGTAGTGCTGCTTAAGCTCCCATTCCGGGACGATCGTGTCGAAATTCTTCAGGATGAAGTCCGCAAGGCGCAGGTCGTCCAGCTCCCAGGAGTACACCGCCGCGCCGATGGGGAAATACCCCTCGTAGGCCTCGCACAGGCCCGTGTAGTCTGCCGGGTCGTCCACCAGCTTGGCGGAATAGTCCAGGGCGGCGGCGCTGCTGCCGCCAAAGAGCAGAATAACGGGAAAAATGAGCGACAGGAGCTTGTAGAGTATCTCGGGGATGACGTTGTACATGGGTGATTCCTCCCTGATTTGTATTTCAGCATTATTGTAGCAGGTTCTGCGGGCGGTGTCAATGCGAGAGTTCAAAGCTTCACCCACAGAGCAGGGCGTACACCACCCACATCAAAGTAGACATGGAGACCGCGAACGAATAGACGACCATCAAAATCGACAGACGTGACGTAGTTCGAAACCATGCCGGGTGATCGAAGCCACCACCAATGCGCGCTATCGTTGAATTTTGCAATCAACCGTTCGTCCGCCTTATAGTACCTTTCGTCTTTGTGCAGGATTAAATCGGGGAAATATTGCAGGACATCCGCTACGCTCAGCAGGAATATGTAATCGTCCGTTGGATTGCCACCCGGCGTATTAAATGGCCTGCCATTTGTACTTCCCCAGGTGTTGTCCGGGTTTTCGTTGCGTGTCAACGCAATCTGCTTCCGGTCGGCCGCGCTGAAGTTTTCGTAAACTTCTCCGTTCAGATATTCGCGCAGCGTGCAGGTTTCCCATGTGACGTTTGCCGCTTTTTCATGGTAGCAGTGTTGCTCTATGATGTCCTCGGTGAGCAACAAAGCCCTGTCATTCTGTACCTCCAGCACACGCCAAGTATAGTCACCGAATGGAATGTTGCGTGTCTCTCCTTGCGCTATCATAACAGCTACAGGTGACGGCTCCGGCTCAGGGACTACATCCAAATACACCTTGTAAGTGCTAGCAATTGTGATAAGACCCGCAGTAACAGTCAACGTTGCCCATAGTGAGAGTATCAACTTCTTCTTCTTTGACAGCCTCCTCCTTGGTGGTTTTGCCTTTGGCAGCTTTATCTCTGGCGAATCTACCTCTAGAAGCGTTACATCTAGTGGCTCTACCTCTGGTAGCTCTACCTTTGGTGGCTTTGCCTTTGGTGGCTTTGTCTTTTGCGATTTTACCTTTGGTGGTTTTTTTTCTGGCTTATCAATTATCCCCGCAGTCACTAATGCTGCATATGTAGATCCTGCAGTTGCAAGAGCGCTAAATGCCGCAATAATAAGAGTCATGATTAGGTTGATTGTGTTGATATCCGCTTTCATCGAAATCCTCCATGTGCCTTTAATTTTTTAAAGTATACAACAGATTTCCACGAATTGCAAGTAAAAACGATAAATTTTTCCACAATAAGCCTTGACCAATAAAAGGTCAAGGCTCGTGTCATTTCCTGTCCTCCCCCTGCATATACATCCCACGAAAGACCTAAATCCAAAACCAGGGGGGACACCAACCATGGAGCTGCAACACACCACCCAGAGCGTCGGCAGCCTGGAGACCGTTTACGACGGCAAGCTGGAACAGGCGGTGGACGGCGACATCACCCTGCCCGAGTATTGCCCGGATATTCTGCGCATCCTGAGATGCGGCATGGAGCCGTCCATCCATGCCGTGCAGTCGGCGGGCGAGCGCGTGAGCATCGACGGCAGCGCGCGCATCACCGTGCTCTACGCCGCCGAGGACGGCTCGCTGCAGAGCTTCGAGCAGAGCTACCCCTTCAGCCGCGGGGCCGACGTAGGAAACCTGAACGACCAGTGCGCTGTGACGGCCTCCGCGCGGGCAGAGTACGCCAACGCCAGGGCCGTCAGCCCGCGCCGGCTGGATATCCACGGCATGCTCACCATTCCGTTGCAGGCGCGCCGCCGCCGGGAGGACGCCGTGCTCACGGGCATCACCGGCGGGGGCATGCAGGCTCTCGCCGCCCAGGTGAGCCTTTCGAGCCTGGAGGCCCTGCACGCGGTGAGCTTCCCGCTCAGCGAAGTGATCGAAATCGACACCGGCGCCCCTTCGATCGACCAGATCGTGCTGCGTCGGGCGGCCGCCGTAGCCACGGAGGTCAAGGCGATCAAGAACAAGCTGCTGGTCAAAGGCAGCCTGGAGCTGCGTGTGGCATACCGGAGCCGGGGGGCCAAAGAACCTGTGCAGGTGCTGCACTCCATGCCAATCAGCCAGATCATCGAGGCCGCCGGCGTCTCGGAGACCACCGCCAACACGCTGCGCCTTCGGATCAATGCCCTTGACTGCGCCCCCAAGGCCGACGGCAGCGGCGAGGCCCGCCTGCTGGAGATATCCGCCCGGGTTGCGGCCGAGGTGCGTGCCTACGCCCCGGTGGAGCTGCCCGTGGTGAAGGACGCCTACTCCACCCGCTGCGGCGTGACCCTCGAATCCCGCCGCCTGGATACGCGCCAGCTGCTCGAGAGCTTCCGCGAGGGCTTCGCCGCCCGGGAGAGCTTCGACATCCCCGGCAAGATACAGGCCCTGCAGCTGCTTACCGGCGAGCTGCTGTCCGCCGAGATCGCCGTGAAGGACGGCTCGGTTGCCGCCGCGGGCAGGCTCAAGGCCCACGCGGTCTATATCGACGGCGAGGGGAAGGCCGCCACCATAGAGAAGGAACTGAGCTTCTCCTTCCGCCGCGCGCTGAAAAAAACCGGCCCCGGCGCGGTCGCCGAGGTGGAGGTGGAGCTGCTCAGTGTGCAGGGCAGCGTCTCGGGCGACGCCCTGGAGGTGCGCGCGGAGCTCGCGGCGTTTGGCGACATCTTCACCGTGGAGAGCCGTAGCGTGGTTGGCTCCGTGGCGCAGGACGACGAGTGTGCCCCGCCGCGCCGCTCGCCTCTGACCATCTACTTCGCCGCCGACGGCGAGCCCTTGTGGGAGATCGCCAAGCGCTACCGCACGACAGTGGAGGCCGTGCGCCAGGAGAACGAGCTGGCCTCCGACGCCGCAGCCGCCGGGCAAATGCTTCTGATACCCTGTGTTTGATTGAATAGGAGGGAATTATCATGGAAGAACGCAGCATATACAACGACATTGCCCAGCGCACCCAGGGGGACATCTACATCGGCGTAGTGGGGCCTGTCCGCACGGGGAAATCCACCTTTATCAAGCAGTTCATGGATACTCTGGTCATCCCGCACATCCCCGACGGCGCAAGGCGCGAACGCGCCCAGGACGAACTGCCGCAGTCCGCCAGCGGGCGCACCATCATGACCACGGAGCCCAAGTTTATCCCCGAGGAGGCCGTGGAGATCGCCCTGCCCGGCAACGCGAAGTTCCGCGTGCGCATGATCGACTGCGTGGGCTATATCGTGCCCAGCTCGCTTGGCTACATCGAGAACGACCAGCCGCGCATGGTGATGACTCCCTGGTTCGATGAGGAGGTCCCCTTCAACATGGCCGCCGAGATCGGCACGCGCAAAGTGATTACCGAGCACAGCACCATCGGCCTTGTCGTCACCACCGACGGCTCCATCAGCGAGATTCCCCGCGACGAATACGCCGAGGCCGAGGAGCGCGTGGTGCGGGAGCTGCAGGAACTGCGCAAGCCCTTCATCGTGCTGCTCAACAGCGCAAACCCAGAGAGCCCGGCGGCCATCGGCCTGGCGCAGTCCCTGAGCGCGAAATACGGCGTGCCCGCCCTGCCGGTGAACTGCATGCAGCTCACCGAGCCGCAGATCAAGCAGATCATCTCCCAGGTGCTCTTCGAATTCCCGATCCGCGAGGTCAGCGTGAACCTGCCCGGCTGGATTGTCTCCCTGGAGAGCGAGCACTGGCTGCGCCGGAGCCTCTATACCAGTGTGCGCGCCTGCGCGAAGGGCCTGCGGGTCATGCGGGACACCGAAAACTTCGTGGCGGGGTTGCGGGTAAGCGAGCACGTGAGCGCCACAACCTTAAGCGCGCTGAACCTCAGCGACGGCTCGGCCATCGTTGAGCTCAGCGTGGTTGCGGAGCTGTTTTATAAAGTATTGGCGGAGTCCACGGGCCTGGACATCAGCGGCGAACAGGATTTGCTGCGCTGGCTGACGGAGCTCTCCCGCACCAAGGCCAGCTACGACCGCATTAAAAATGCCCTGGACGAGGTCGACGCCACGGGCTACGGCATCGTCATGCCATCGCTGGAGGAGCTCAGATTAGAGGAGCCGGAGCTCATGCGGCAGGGCGGCAGATACGGCGTGAGGCTGCGGGCCAGCGCGCCCTCGCTGCACATCATGCGGGCCAACATAACAACCGAGGTCGCCCCCATCGTGGGCAGCGAGAGCCAGAGCGAGGAGCTGGTGATGTACCTGCTCAACGAGTTCGAGGAGAACCCCGCCGCCATCTGGGAGAGCAACATCTTCGGCAAGTCCCTGCACGAGCTGGTGAACGAGGGCCTGCACAACAAGCTCTACCGCATGCCCGCCGACGCCCGCATGAAGTTCCAGGAGACCATAGAGAAGGTGATCAACGAGGGGTGCTCGGGGCTGATATGCATTATCCTGTAAAAAACGCTTGCGTACTGCCGTTTTCTGTAGTATACTCTGATTAACAAGTGAAAGGAGTGTACCTATGGATCAGCAATATCAGCAGTATTGGCAGGAACAAAACCAGCAGCAGCCGGTTTCTCAGCAGCAGCCGGTATATCAGCAGCAGTATCAGCAGCAATACCAGCAGACGGTGTATCAACCCCCGGCGCAGCAGCTGCCCACCGACCGCAACGTGGTGGTGGTGATCCTGCTGAGCCTGGTCACCTTCGGCATCTACGGCCTGGTGCTCCAGTACCAGTTGATCAAGGAGATCAACCTCACCGCCGCCCGGGACGGAAAGCGAACTACGGGCCTGCTCGCGATGATCCTGCTTAGCTGCATCACCTTCGGCATCTACGGCATCGTGTGGACGCACATGTTCGCCGAGCGTGTGGGTGCAGAGGCCGCGCGGCGCAACACGGGCGTGCAGTTCGGCGCAGTTGATTTCTGGATCTTCAGCGTGCTGCTGAGCTTCACCGTGATCTGCCCGTTCATCTACAAGCACAAGCTCATTACGGCCGTCAACGCGATCAACACGAGCTACAACTACTACGGGTGAGCAGGGCAGGGGAGGCAAAGCTACATAACAAAGCGGGCGGCTGGGTGGCCGTCCGCTTATTCATGTAAAGCAATCCTCTTTATTTTTCCGCACTAAATCGTGATTTTTGACAAGTGCATATCCTTTTCACGCTCCGCAAAGCCTTACGCACAGTGCGCTTTATTGCCATGAATTGGAAAGCAAAGGGCTTTACGGCGCATGCATCACCAATTCATCCAAAGCCAGCCAAACAGCAGATACCGCAAAATCCATTGCACCCAGTTGGGGACCTTTTGCCACCATTTTTCAGGTGGTTCTGGGGTTGTGTCGGCAAATTTAACTCTGTCCAGTATTGCTTTTGCTCTCACTTGCATATCCAAAAAGAAATTTGTCAGGTCAGCAAAGCTACCTGTTTTCTCTAGACCATTATCGCCATAGTGCCATCTTCCATCTTCGCCTATTCGGCTGTCGTTATACACGTCCTGAATCCAAGCCTCCAAAGAAACACAGTCTTCCCTTAATTCATTGATATTCGCGATTTTTTCTGGCCCTTCCTCATACAAATAAGCTAATAGTAAATACTGCGAGAACCCTCCTGCAAAAGCATCTCTGTATGGATAAAAGGTTGTGGTCAAAAAGGTGGTTGTAAAACAGTCGGAAAAAAGCTTTCCTATGGCTGGCAAAACTTGTTCAATTTCCGTAAACAGTGTGCCGTTCACATATGCGTCTGCGAAAGCATCGTAATCGAAAAACCCGTATTTTTTTTCAAAGTCTTCAAAAGCGAGCCATTCTGTTGTGCCCGAAATATCGCAAAAAGTATAACCTGGGTTTAGCCCTGCTTCTGCCTCAATAATTCTTGCCATGCTTCCCTCCCATTGGAAATAGGCCAACACGGGTAAAACAGTTGTGAGGATTTCCATTTGCTCTTCCAGTCTTAAATTGTCATATTTCGCCGCCCTTGCCCCCACCGTCCCGCACACACCAATGCCCAAAACCATCGCCATCGCTAGTAATATGCTCAGTAACTTTTTCATGCCAGTAACCTCCCTCAAATTTTTGTCCTCTTCATTATAGGACATATAGTCCAATTTGTCAATAGCATTTTTCATTCCGTGGTATTATTTTTCCCGGGTGATATTTATGCGCTTGCGCATCCGGGACTGCCGGGAGGACCGCGACCTGACGCAGCGGCAGATGGCCGCCTATCTGCACTGCGACCAGTCGCTCTATTCGAAATACGAACGCGGAGAGCGGGACGTGCCCTTGCACGTGATGATCCGCTTGGCCGACTTTTACCATACGAGCATCGACTACCTCATCGGCCGCACAGACGAGCCGGCGCCATACAAGCCATCGTATAGAAAATAGAGACGCACGGCCGTGCGTCTCCAATCATAATACCGACAAGCCAAAGCCCTTTACAGACCAAGCAAAGCCTTACACAAAGCGCGCTTTATTTACATAAATTGACAAACGCGGGACTTTACTTCCTCACATCCTCTACAACCTTCCCGTCGTGTATCCGTATCACCCGTTCCGCCTCGGCGGCGATCTCGCTGTCGTGGGTGATAAGGATCACCGTGCGGCCCTCGCCGTGCAGCTCGTGCAGGATGCGCATCACGTCCTCGCCGGACTTGGAGTCCAGGTTGCCCGTGGGCTCGTCGGCCAGGATGATGGGGGGCCGGGCGGCCACGGCCCGGGCGATGGCCGCGCGCTGCTGCTGCCCGCCGGACATCTCCGCGGGGCGGTGGCTGCGCCGCTCGGTGAGCCCCACGCGCTCCAGGGCCTCCAGGGAGAGTCTCTCGCGCTCCTCGCGCTTCATCCCGCGGTAGATCAGCGGCAGTTCGACATTTGCCTGCGCGGTCAGGCTGGGGATGAGGTTGAACCCCTGGAACACGAAGCCGATCTGCTGGTTGCGTATGTCGCTCAGCTCGTCGTCTGTGAGGTTCGAGACATCCTTGCCGTCCAGGATATATGTCCCACTGGTGCAGGCGTCCAGCAGGCCCAGCTGGTTCATCAGGGTGGATTTCCCCGAGCCGGAGTGGCCGATGATGGCCACGAACTCCCCCCGGTCGATATCGAGGCTCACGCCGTCCAGGGCGCGCACCTCGTTCTCGCCGGGGTTGTAGATTTTGTAGATTTCCTTCAGTTCGATCAAAGCCATGTGTTGCACCCTCAGTTCAGATGATTTGCGTTTCCTATCATGCAGGTCAGCTTGAACTGCGTCTCAAGCTTCCCGTCCTCGCTGTAGCGCTCGAAATGCCGCTTAGCGATTTGGCAGTATTCCTCAAAGCCGTCGTCCCCCGGGTTCAGGCTGCCGGAAAATGACAGCAAACCGCTCAATAGAGCCGTGAAGTCCTGATATAGCGTAAATACAAACTCCTTGGTCTTGAACGCACCCTCCTGGAAGGGCGGCGATTCATCGTGCCTGTCCCCCATCAGCCTTACAAAGCACTTCAACGATTCGTGCAATTCCTCTCTTTTCCTGAACGAACCGCCCTGCCACGCCAGTATGACATTTGCGTTCTCACCGGCCTTCAAGATACGCTTGAACTCCGGCACAACCCTTGCCCTGTCGAACCAGTAATACGAATTTCCGCAGAAAATGAGATCCACAGCGCCCGTTGGGATGCCGGTTTCCTCCGCGCAATTGCCCAATACAGTGCAGCCGAGGAAAGGGCCCAGCCTCTCCTGCGCGATGCGCCGCATGTCGTCGTCGGGCTCCACGGCGTATACCCGGCTGCCTCTTTCCGCAAATCCCTGCGCGATCTTTCCTGGCCCGGCTCCGATGTCCGCGATCACGGCATCCCGGGCAAGCCCGAATTCGCCATACAAATAGTCGTAGAAAGCCGCCGGATACATGGGCCGCCCCAAGTCATAGCGCTCGGCCTTGCCTGCGTGGGTGTTCCGCATGGTGTCCTCCTTCTACGGCGCGATATCTCCCAGCCCGTTCAGTATGTACTGGGGGCGGTATGGGAAGCTTTGCATGCGCTTGATGTCGGTGACGCCGGAGAGTACCAGGACGGTGTCTATGCCGGTTTCGATGCCGGCAATGATGTCGGTGTCCATCCGGTCGCCGATCATGACCGCCTCGGAGGTGTGCACGCCGAGCATTTTTAGCCCCGTGCGCATCATCAGCGCGTTTGGTTTGCCAATGTAGTACGCCTTTCGCTCGGACGCCAGCTCGATGGGGGCGACCAGCGCGCGGCAGGCGGGGATGACCCCGGATTCGCCAGGGGCTGTCATATCGGAATTGGTGCCGATCAGCTTCGCCCCGTTCCTCACATGGCGCACGGCGCGGGCGATCAGGTCGTAGTTGTAGTTGTGGGTTTCGCCCACCACTACATAGTCCGGATTGACATCGTTCATGACGATGCCCATGTCGTACAGGGCGTTGAACAGCCCCGGGTCGCCGATGATATAGGCCGAGCACCCCGGCGACTGGCTCTGGAGGAAGCGCGCCGTGGCCAGTGCGCTGGTGTAGAACTTGGAGACGTCCACATCGATGCCCATGCGGGCAAGCTTTTGCTGGAGCTCGAGCGGCGTGTGCCCGCTGGCGTTGGTCAGGAAGAGATATTGCTTCCCGCATTGCTCCAGCCAATTGACAAATGCTGGCACGCCATCTAAAAGGCGGTCGCCGTGATAGATGACCCCATCCATGTCGCATAGGAACCCCGTTTTTTCCCGGAGTGCGTCGAGGTTGGGCATTTGAGACATCGTGAAAGCTCCTTTCGTGCTATTCTCTCCGTAGCGCGTCGATCGGCAGCATCATCGCGGCGCGCCTGGCCGGGTATATCCCGAAGAAAATCCCGATGGCGCTGGAAAACCCGACGGCGATGGCCACGGTGCTGAGTTTCATCGCGATGGGGATGTCCAAATACCAGGCAACGAAGGCCGCGCCCGCCACACCCAATATGAACCCTATCGTTCCCCCGATCAGGCACAGAATGACAGACTCGGTCAGGAACTGGAACAGGATGGTGGAGGTCTTGGCGCCCAAAGCTTTTCGTATGCCGATCCCCCGCGTGCGCTCGGTGACGGAAACGAGCATGATGTTCATCACGCCGATGCCGCCCACCAGCAGTGAGATGGCGCTCACCCCGGCGATGAAAGTGGTGAAGATTGTGATTACACTGTTGAGCAGGTCTATGTAGGTGGCCATGTTCACCGAGCTGTAGGCCCCGGAGCCCGCGTTGCCGTGCTGGATATACAGCAGGTTCTTCGCTGCGTTGCCCACCACATCTAAGTATTGCTCGTTGTCGGCCATGATGTAGACGTTGTCATATGCGCCGTCAGAGTTCACAAGCTGGTCGGTAACGGTACACGCCATGATGATCATCACCATGTCCCCCCCGCCGAACGGGCCGCCGCCCATGGCGTCCGCCATACCAGACAGCCGGTCGTTATCGCCGCCCATCATGTCCAGCTCAATCACGCCCACTACCCGCAGGCGGGCGGTCTGCTGGCTGCGCGAGGGCGAATAGTCGACGTATTTTCCGATGGCGTGCCGGGTGCCGAACAGGGTCTCCGCGCTCATCCTGGTGATCATGCACACCCGAGCGGCGGAGGTATGCTCCTCCTCGGTGATGTAGTGCCCCTCCAGCAACGTGGAGGCGCTGATGTAGCGCAGGTCCGGCGTGCCGGAGATCGCGATGGCCATGCCGTTGAAGGTAGCGGAGCTGGCCGAGCCGAAGCCGTAGATCTGCGGTGAGGCGTACTGCACGTGCTCCAGGTTTTTGATGCGCTCGAGGTCCCCCCGGGTGATGTACTGGCTGGCGTCGGCTTTGCGGGGGTCCACGGTGACCATCACCATGCTCTGCCCCATGTCCCGGACCATGCCTACGATGTAGTCCCGTCCGCCGTTGCCCACGGTGATGATGGCGATTACAGAAAACACCCCGATGATGATGCCCAGCATCGTCAGCAGGGAGCGCAGCAGATTTGTACGTATGCTGTAAACTGCTATGCTGATGTTTTCTTTGGCGTTCATACCAGCTTCACTTTCTGCCCGTCCTCCATGGCCCGTACCGGTGCGCGCACGATCTCCGTGCCCTCGCCCAGGCCCCCGGTGATCTCGTAGAAGGAGTTGCCGTCGAACAGGCCCGTCTCCACCAGCTGCTTGTGGATGGTCTTGCTCACGCGTTCGAGCGTGAAGACGTAGTAGCTGCCGGTCTCCTCGTCATAGGCCACCGATTCCACCGGCACGCGCAGCACGTTCTCCCGGGTCTCCAGCTCAATGGTGACGTCCACGTCCAGGCCGATGGTGATGCTCTTGTCAGGCTGCGGGATGGTCACGCGGGCCTCCACCCCCCGGGCGGAGCCGCCCGCCCCCATGAGAGAGCTGATGTTGATGTCGCCGCTCTCCTTGGCCACGGGGCTGATGAAGCTCACGTAGGCGTCGAATTCTT
>Ga0082212_10008270_pt1 | contig 13625 bp, 10 predicted proteins | sample TergutNt197P3_FD_71548 | JGI IMG/M metagenome (GOLD analysis project Ga0082212, IMG submission 71548) | Neocapritermes taracua P3 segment gut microbial communities from Petit-Saut dam, French Guiana - Nt197 P3 | ecosystem: Host-associated > Arthropoda: Insects > Digestive system > Gut ... | reverse complement strand
GAATGGTGGAAAAGGGGTGCGATTGACCGCGTTTTGAGCGGGGATCGGGAACTTTTTTCAGGCACTGAACGAAAATTTCGAGCGATGCAGGGGCGGATTTTTCGGGTACGGAATTCGTAGGGGCGGAAGTTGTGGGTACGGAATTCGTAGGGGCGGATTGTGCGGTTGCAGACATTGGGACCTCCATGTCGTCAAAGGAAAAACGGAAAATATTTACGTCTGAACCTAATACGATGGAAAATCCGAAAAGGACGGAAGATTCTCTGGGGAACTTGGGGACGGACTGAACAGAATATCGAGATTGATTTTGGTTTTCGTAACCCATTGTTCGAGTTGCTCGCACCAGAGGACGGCCTTGCGATCGTGCAGGGGAATGTCGTCCAATTTGGCTTTTTTTGCGTTCTGCGAAATCTCACGCAACATTGCGGCAATATCAAAAACCCGCAAGACAAGCTGGTCAAGTTGCTCAGGGGAATAACGGGTATAAGTCATAACAGGGGTCAGTATCATCTCTGAAGTCCGAAGTCAGAAGCCTCTCTTTCCCAAAAATCGGCAATAAATCCGGCTTGAGGCAAAATATATTAAAACTACATAATAAATGGCCAAAATTATTTATTTTGTTTTATCTCTTTTTAATTATCATAAACTGCGTAATTTGTGATAAATGACATGTTTTTTAGTGTATTATATTACGTCATATAATAACAATATATAAAAAATGAGTAAATAAAAGTATTAAATAAAATATTATTTTAATCGTCTGGATAAAAAATTATGATTAAAAACGACATTATTCGGAAAATTCTGCTACTCGTCGATTAAGGAATGATGTCGCAAAGGCAAATCGCAAAATCACTCGGGGTCAGTCGTGGCACTGTTCAAGCGGTGGCACATGGCAAACGAACAGAACGCCACTCTGCCAGCATAAATTCAGCGGCGACTTGGGTTGTTCCCAGCGGTCGACCCAAACGCTGTCCCCATTGCGGTAGTTGGGTCAGAATGCTATGTCTGGCGTGCCAACTCTTACTGCGACCTGCGGGAACCGTCGCCGATGAGGACGGCGACCCATTCGGTTTCCTTGAATGCTTGCAGGATGATTTTGACCATGATGGTCAACGGAGCGGCCAAAAACAACCCGATGGCACCGAGCAACCAGCCCCAGATGATGAGCGAAAGGATGATGACAACAGTTGAGATGCCAAGTCCGTGTCCCAGGATTTTCGGGTCGATCCCATAAGCAAGCGTACATTCAATCGCAATGAGGCACACGACATAGAGCAATAACCAGGGAACTCCGCCGTCCATAAAAATCAGCAGGCCGGGAATAATGGACGCGATAATTCCACCAAGATTCGGAATAAAGTACAGAAAAACAGCGATCAGCCCCCAGAACAGGGCCCCCTGAACCCCAAATGCAAGGTAAACCATCGTGGCGGCTGCACCCGAAAGGAAGCTGGTGAACGCTTTGAGGAACAGATAGCGACGGATTTCGTTGGCGATTTTGTGCAGATGCTCGTTTGTGATCGGCCCTTTGCCGAAGGCACGGTCGATTTTCGCCGGGAAACGCGATGCCTCAAAAATCATAAATATCGTCATAATGAAAACGAGAAAACTGCTTTCGATCAAATGGCGAACGACTTCGACCGTCTTAGTAAACCAGGAATACAAGTTTTGTGCGTTCAGGTCGATCAAGGACGGTTCTACAGGGGGTAATATTTTTTGTTGAAAAATGGCAATGTCCTCTTCGTCCGGCTCAAAATCATTCTCATCTCGAGACGGGAAAATTCCCGAAGTGTAGTCTAGGACAGCTTCAAAGAGTGTTTTGTCAGCCTGTTCGTCTGTTTCCATATCGTCGATATTGTTCTCTGCGCCAACCGCGATATCGCCTGTTGGGATATCCGGTATCTGTGCGAGAAGCAAAGTTTCAGGATGAGGATCAGGTTCCACCGATGGCTGTGGTGTGGGACGCATATCGGTCACTTCACCACCAGACGCTAATTGACTATTTGCAACATTGTTTTCGGGTGAATCGACATGATCTTCCGGGTGTGTGGGATCGAGGTTTTCCGGCGAGTCCGGTTTTTTTTCTTCACCGAAATCAATTCTGAAACCATTTTTTTTCAACCAATTTTCAACATTACGAAACTCGTGTTCAATTTTAATGGCGTATTTTGTCGCGTCATCGCTCAATTTGGTCAGTTCTCTGACGACCACACGGGTCAATCCGAAAAAGAAAATCGCTACGCAACCAAGCACGATGACAAGCGAAAGAAGGCTCGGACAGCCTTTCGACTGCAACCAACGAAGCGGCACCAGCAAAATAATCGTCGCGAACAGAGCCAGTAGCATCGGCGCGATGATGACACTGGCCGCTTTGATACCTGCCAGGACGATCACAATAGCCGCCGTGATAATCAACCCGTGAAACACATACTCCTGTTTCGGCGGCTGATTGTAATGTGGTCCCTGGCCGTGGTCGGATGGAGGAAAAGGAAAACGAACTTTTTTAGACATTATTCTATGCTTTCACTGCATGATGATCGGTTATCAAAAAAACTCGACAAAAACATCGATTATGTCATTCTAGCACATTTTTGCATTTTTCGGTAGAGCAATTGTAAAATGTACGCTTATGCCTGGTGAGAATGACTTCGCCACTGGTTGAAATGGGGTGTTCTTGTATAATGCTATAGTGGATTTCGAGTTGTATAAAAACCGTCCTGAAAGGACGAAATTTCTATAACCTCCCGCGTAAGCCTGGGGGTTATTGCCGGAGAAGGAATAAATGGCAAACAAGAACTTATCGCAGGCAAAAAACGCCAAGAACGACGAATTTTATACGCAGTGGGCGGACATCGAACGAGAAGTCCAGGCGTACTTGGAATTCGATCCCGACGTTTTCCGGGACAAAACGATTTTGTGCCCCTGCGATGATCCGTATGAAAGCAACTTTTTTAAGTATTTCGCTATGAAATTTAGCGAATTTCAACTCAAAAAACTGATTGCCACCTGTTATGCGGGCTCTCCCATTGCCAACACGGAACTCTCATTGTTTCCCGATGAAAGAGAAGAAAACAAAACGACAAAAAAGCCGCATAAAATTGTCATCACGGAAATTCCCGACTTGAATCACGATGGAGCGGTGGATTTAGTCGATGTGGAATTGCTTCTTGCCGGCGATAGAAATCATTTAACCCGGCTCAAAGGCGACGGCGATTTTAGAAGCGATGAGATCAAAAAACTACGAGACGAAGCCGACTTCATCATCACCAATCCGCCGTTCTCGCTTTTTCGGGAATTTTTAGCGTGGATTGTGGAAGCGGATAAACGATTTCTCATCATAGGCAATAAAAATTGCATTACCTATAAAGAAGTTTTTCCTTTAATCAAAGATAACAAGCTCTGGACTGGTGCAATGCCGATGGGGGTTGATCTGTTATTTCATGTACCGGAAGAACGTGCAAAACAAATGCTTGAAGAGGGAAAAGAAGGCAGCAATTATAAAATTGTCGATGGTATTGTTTATGGCAGATCATCATCAGTTTGGTTCACCAACCTCGACCACGGTCGGCGGCATCAACCTTTGACAGAGATGACGGCAGAAAAAATCTTGAGATGTAGTAAGCACAAGGAAATCAGTGGAAAAACAGCTTTCGACAGATACGACAATTATGATGCGATTGAAGTTCCTTTTACCGATGCCATTCCTTCCGATTACGACGGCATCATGGGTGTGCCGATTTCTTTCCTCGACAAATACTGCCCTGAACAGTTCGAAATATTGGGGGCGACAGAAAGCGAGGGCAAGGGTTTTTCAAATGGATTGTGGTTAGGCGGTACAGCACAAGCAATGGTAAACGGCAATCGTGTATACAAAAGATTATTCATTCGTAAATGGAACAGTAACTCATAACGATAACAAAGGAAACATAACAGTGCAAACAAGGTTAAAAATATACACAGTCCGCGAGATGGTGGACGGTTTCGTCTATAACCAACTCGAAGAGAAAGGATTGTTCGGGCTTTCCGGTAAACTGACGATCCAGCCGGAATATCAGCGCAATTATATCTATGCCGACGGCAAGAGAGATGTTGCCGTCATCGACTCCCTGCTCAAAGGGTATCCTCTGGGGTTGATCTATTTTAACGATGTCACCGAGACTCAATTAGAAGTGTTGGACGGTCAGCAGCGAATCACGTCGATAGGACGTTTCATCACGGGGAAATTCGCCATCCTTGACGAAAACAACCGCAGACAGTTCTTCAGTTCTTTGACTGCCGATAAGCGGGAAATAATTATGGGAAGTGAACTTTTGGTCTATCACTGCAACGGCACGGAGAGCGAGATTAAGGAGTGGTTCAAGACGATCAATATTGCCGGTATTCCATTGAACGAACAAGAATTGCTTAATGCAATCTATTCTGGACCATTTGTAACGTTAGCAAAAACTGAATTTAGCAATTCCTATAATCGCAACATTCAAGATTGGGTTGCTTTCGTGAAGGGGAATGTTAAGCGTCAGGATTATTTAGCAACAGCATTGGCTTGGGTTGCCGCATCCCAAGGGCAGGAAATTGACCAATATATGGCGGCGCATCGATTTGACAACAATATCAACGAATTGAAAACCTATTTCAATACGGTGATTGATTGGGTTTCCGGTATTTTCCGCAGTAAACCGCCAGAAATGTGTGGACTGGAATGGGGGCGGTTATTCGAGACATATCATAAGCAATCGTACGATCCTTCCAAAGTGTCGGACGCAGTGCAACGGTTGTACGGGGACGTTTATGTCAAAAATCGGCGTGGCATTTTTGAATACGTTCTCGGCGGTGAAACCAACACCCGGCTCTTGGAGGTACGTGTTTTTGACGATGCGGTCAAGCAGGCGGTCTATCAACGACAGACCGCCGATGCCCAAAACAAAGGAACATCCAATTGCCCGCTTTGTGCAATGGGTCATGATTCTCATAAAACCAAGATATGGTCTCTCAAAGAAATGGATGCAGACCATGTTACCGCCTGGAGCAAGGGCGGTGCAACCGATGCAGCCAATTGCCAAATGCTTTGCAGGACGCACAACCAGGCAAAAGGAAACAAATGATGAGACCGCCCTACCTTCATGCCCTTACTTACGCTGTGGGCTCTGAAGCGACATTTTACTTTCTGGCGAAGCCTTATTGTGGCACGATTGCTTACTGATGCCACTCACCTTGGTAAAACCCTTTGAAAAGTGGTTGCCCATCCCAAAAGTTACGATACCATGCCGGAGAGGAAGGTTGCCCTTCCTGTCCAATCGCATCCACCGCCGTAACCCAATAGCGTGTCCTGTCACTTGCATGACCACCATCTCTGGGCGGTCTGTGACTGAATGTTGTCCCTTGGATGATCGGATCAACCGCTACCGGAACGATTTCCCCAATCCCCCGTAGCCGATAAACACGATAGCCCACGATGCCCTTTTCGGGACTTGCATCCCATTTAAGTTCCGCCGTTCCATTTGCCGCTTCACGGCACAAGACGTTTTCCGGCTCGGAGGGAATGGTCAGTGCATACGGCGATGACCCGCTTTCGGTTCCGAGTTTATTGACCGCCTTGATAATGTAGGCGTAAACGTGAAAACGGTATTCGTCTTCCGCCGGATTCACTTTCTTCAGTTCAACATTGTCTGTCCATTGGGTCGAAGTCAGCAACTGATCGTTGAGTTTACGAATATCAGTGATGTCCATCACCTCGACCACCACGGGCTGCAAATACTCCGGGTCGTTGTCCCTCGTGCCCGGTGCTCCCTTTCGGAGCGAGCGGACATCAACCAGCCCACGATAAACGTTGTATCCCTCCACATCTGCGGCGGGGTGTGCCATCCAGTTTACCTCAACCTTGTCGTTTGCCAGGACCGAGACCACCGGTTCGATGAGTACCTGCGGCTGGGTCCGTGCCTGTAAACTCGGCTGACTCAAGGTGCCGTCGGCAGCGACTGTCTGTACCCGGTAAAAATAAGTCTTACCCGAAGTCAGACCCGCGTCCTCAAAGCGGGGTTCTCCGACCGTAGCGACTTTCTCATATTTTACGTTCCAGATTTCGTTTCCCTCGCCGCGAAGGATTTGAAACTCCTTGCTCTCGCCGATTGCTTTCCAAGTCAACGTTGCCTTGTCGCTTTCGGTCGTAACCACCAAGTCGGTCGGTGCCGCCGGCTGTTTGTTGGCAGGGGCGTTCTTGATGCGATAAGTCCAGATTTGCGCACTTTGCGGCCACGGTGTCGTCGGCGGAACCGTTTCCAAAATGAACAGGTTCTCCTCGGCGATGTACGACAAGTTGCGAGACCGGCTCATGCTCGGCTCCGGCTCCACCGGCGGATTCATCTTGGTCCACTGGAGTTTTGCCGCATTAAATGCCCAGGTTTCGTGCAGACCGGCATCGCCTTCCAAACCGGCATCGCCATTCCTGGTGACACAGAGACAAAGCCCGTTGACACTGTCGAATGCCATCCTGGGATTCGTTGAATACTCAACCAATTTCTTACCGACAGGAGAGGGAGTCAGATTGTGACTCTCCCATTTGCCCGTTGAGTAGCGGTACAGCCAAGTCCGCTCGTCTTCGAGATACTGGCTTCCGAACATGACGAGGACATCATTCTTCGAGTCGTAACAAATTCCCATCCCGTCTCGCGGCGGCGGCGGGTTCTCGGCATTCATTCGGACGATTCTGTTGGAGTAAGCGTCATAGACAAAAAGGTTGTTGCCGCCTCCTTGTCCGCCGAATGAAACGGACAACTCGCGATGGGAATCGTAAGTCGCGCCCGCGTTGAGGCTCCCCATCCCATTCATCCGGGGATAGGGTGCCGGACGCATGTTCGTCCAGCGGTTGGCGGGGAGGTCATACAGCCAGACGGCCGAGTTCTTCAACCTCACGCCCCGACTCCACTGATAGCCGTGTCCCAGCGACGCACCGGGAAAGGCGACAAATCGCTGTTGGGCGATGTCGAAAACGTGAGAGCCGTCAACGCAACAAACACCGGGTGGCGAAGTGGGAGGGAATTTCTGCTCCCAGACGCCGGTATTCAGGTCGAATGCGAAGAGGTGAAAACCTTGCGGGTGGCTGTCATGACCGGCATAGCGGATCCACTTTTGATGAACGGGATCATAACCGCCGCTCCCTTCGTAACCCACCCTGGGTGCCGGTGCGTCCTCACGCGGCGATTGCTTCACCCACTGGTTTTCGGGGTGCTCTGCAGCCGCAACCGGCAATGTCATTGCCGACAGACCGGTCATCATCGCCAACAGACCGATCAACATCAGGGAAACGAACCGATTCATCGGAGGCTTCTCACGGTTGGCGTTCCATGTGGCTTCTTTCCCGTAGAGTGTTAAGTCATTCATCGGTGGTCTCCTGTCAAAATGGACATTAGTTGAATTGGTGCAACCTTACGCGACTTTTCCGCATTGTAGGGAATGACGCTTGTGGGGTCAAGAGTGCGACGAATGGGGATAAATGGCCTTTCATTGGGACTGCATTTTTCCAAAATTGTGGTAGAATAGGCAAGATATTTTTTCCAAAATGACGCGCGGAAATAGACATTATGCCCCGGCGGGGCGATAATGCTGAAGAATATGAGGAATATACTGTGTAACGCCAAAAATATGCAATTTCCGCCTCCATGTTTTTCACCCCCCTGTTTTTACGAACAAAATTGATTTGTAGAAACCACTTCGATCTGATATAATGAGTTTCCGGCTTTTCAGGCTTGAGACATTGTGGCCCCGTTGTGTTTACTCATCTGCATGGAGAACATTAATTATGAAAACGAAACGACTCCTCACCACAAGGATACCCCATGGTCTTCCGGTGATGCGATTCCTGAAGAGTATCGACAGAAACGCAGATGATTTTCAAATGATCTGTTATACTCAAAGTGTACAAGAAATTGTTTTTTAGCCACTGAATACACGGAAAAACACGGAAGATTGGGAGTGAAATGAGTAGAATATTTTCTATCATTCTTTTCATTTTCATTATCGAGAGGATTCCGTGCGCCGGCACTCCGGCCAAACAACATGCCGGCACTCCGGCCAAACAACATGCCAGCACTCCGGCCAAACAACGATTCAGTGTTTTCCGTGGCAAAAAAGTCCTACTGTTTACCGTTTGAGTGTTATATTATTACCATATAATCAAATGACTTGGCAATCCGTAGAAGAACTCCAGCAATTTCTTGCTCAAAAGGTGTTTCACCAATCCGGTGCCCCGCGAAAAGCGGCGGGACGTGCTTTGGGTACGTTGGTTGAGATCATTACGTTTTACCTACTCAAGAGTTGGGGATTGGAGCATTCCACCTTGATTGAAAGACGATTGCCGGAATACGCCAATAAATACAGTCGGCCTGTAAGGGCGAAACAAAACAGAGATACCCCCTGCAATGCCTCAATCATTCGCACAGATTTACCTGCATATTGTGTTTTCGACCAAAACGCGGCAACGATTTTTCATCGCGGCTCCGTTTCGGGAACAACTCCACGCATACATTGCCGGGATTTGTAACAATCAGGATTCGCCCGCAATTGTGGTCGGCGGAACGGAAGATCATGTTCATTTGCTCTGTTGCCTTGATCGGCAAAAAACCGTTGCCAACCTCATTCGCGATGTCAAAAGCGGTTCCTCGAAATGGATCAAACAACAGAACCCTCGTTTACGAGATTTTGAATGGCAGACGGGTTATGGTGCATTTTCGATCAGTCCGACGCATTTGATAATGCTCAAACAATATATTGCGAACCAAATGGAACATCATCACAAAGAATCGTTGCAAGACGAACTGCGGCGTTTGTTTCGTAAATATGATGTCAATTACGATGAACGTTATGTGTGGGATTGAATGAGGTGGAGATTTGTGTCGCCCCGTTGGGGCTTGTTTTGGTGAGGGGTGCCCTGTTACCAGGGGCTGCGGGCTTGCGCCCTTACCCCTGGCTATTTTGTTTTTGCCGTATCCCGTCTCGAAGCGTTTCATTAATGTTTTTATTTTTACCACGGAGGCCATAAGGCAACACGCTCCCCTCTCCAAACTAGCCACTAACAACTGGCCACTAGCCACTTAACAATGACCGCAGGACGAACCGTTAATTCGCAGAGTGTCGATTGGTGTACGCCGTCGAAATACGTTGAGTCGGTGAGAACGATGTTCGAAGGGAACATTTCCTTTGACCCGTGTTCCAACCGGTTTTCCATCGTCCGTGCCGACACGGAATTGATGTTACCAGACCATGACGGACTCAAAATCAAGTGGAATTTTCCGACGATTTATGTTAATCCGCCTTATGGTGCCGACCGTGACCGGGGAACAACCATCAAGCATTGGATTGCTCGTTGTGCGAACGCGAATGAAATGTTTGCCTCCGAAGTGCTTGCCTTGATTCCCGTCGCAACGAACACCCGGCATTGGAAGGACTACATTTGGAACCGAGCCACCTCCGTTTGTTTCCTATATGATACGAGATTGCGATTTCTCGTTGACGGCAAAGACGAGGGCAAAGGCGCACCAATGGCTTGTGCCATGGTTTATTGGGGAAAAAAACCAAATGAGTTTTTCAACATTTTTATCGAACACGGTGCCGTTGTGCCGATTGAACAACTGCATGACAGCCGACTCAATCAAAATGCGTACAAAGCATTATTGTTTTCCTGAATGACGATGCCCCGAAAAACAATCCTCGTCCCGCCAATAAAACAAACGGAAAAGAAGCGACCACGACAACACGTCCTATTTGACGTATAATCCTGGAACAAACGAAAAATAACTTTAAAACCAACCTCATTTTTGTATGAAAACGAACGAATTACGCGAAAAGTACCTGGAATTTTTTGAGAGCAAGGGTTGTGTACGTCGGGCGAGCGACGTGCTGGTGCCGAAGTGGGACCCGTCGGTGTTGTTCACGCCGGCGGGGATGAACCAGTTCAAAGACCATTTTCTCGGTCGGTGCAAGCTGGAGTTCACACGGGCGACGACCTGTCAGAAATGTCTGCGAACCGGCGACATCGACAACGTCGGACGCACGGCCTATCACCACACGTTTTTCGAGATGCTCGGCAATTTCAGCTTCGGCGATTACTTCAAAACCGAAGCCATCACTTGGGCGTGGGAGTTTCTCACCGATAAAAAATGGCTCGGCATTCCCAAGGAAAAGCTCTCGGTCACGGTGTATCAGGACGATGAAGAGGCGGCGGAAATCTGGCGAAATATCGTCGGCGTTCCGTCGAATCGCATCACGTTCTGCGGCGAGGAGGACAACTTCTGGCCGGCGAGCGCACCCAGTCAGGGACCGGACGGCGTGTGCGGACCGTGCAGCGAAATTTATTACGACACGCCGCTGGGTCTGGTGGAAATCTGGAATCTCGTGTTTACGCAGTTCAATCGCGTTGGCAATCCTCCCGACAATTTGCAGCCGCTGCCGAGCAAGAACATCGACACCGGCATGGGCTTGGAACGCTGTGCCGCCGTGTTGCAGAATGTCGATACGAATTACCACATTGATATTTTGCGACCGCTCGTCGTGGAAGCGGCAGCGGTGTGCAAGCGGAAATATCAACCGGACGAAGAGGCAGGACGTCGTTTCCGGCGCATTGCCGACCACGTTCGCGCCTGCACGTTTGCGGTCCATGAAAACGTGTATCCCGGCAGCAAGGAGGAGCGTTACGTCATTCGGCGACTGTTGCGTCGTGCGGTGTTGGACGGTTGGCAACTCGGCGTCAAGAAACCGTTTTTGCACCTGCTCGTGCCGAAGGTTGCGGAGCTGATGCGCGAACCCTACCCCGAAATTTCCGAAACGACGGAGCGGGTTGCTCGCGTCATTCAATCGGAGGAAGAGCATTTTCTCGGCACCATCGACGGGGGAATGTCGAAGATTGATCGCATATTTCGCAATATGCAGGGAGCAGGGAGCAGGGGGCAGGGGGCAGAAATCAGAGCCCGCAGCGTAAGCAAGGGACAATCAGAGCCCGAAGCGTTAGCAAGTGCCACGGTATCCGGCACCGACGCTTTTGAAATGTACCAAACCTTTGGCTTCCCGCCGGAGCTTTTCGAGACGATGGCCGCCGAGCAGGGCTTCCAATTCGATTGGGACGGTTTTAAGCGCGAAATGGAACGCCACGGTGAGATTTCCGGCTCGGCTGAGAAAAATCTGCTGTTTAAAAACGATCCGCTCGAAAGTATCAAAAAGCAATACGGTAAGACGGAGTTTGTTGGGTATGATACAAATACATGTGAGGCAAAAATTATCGCCATTCTTGCTGACGGCAAACTTGTCGATTTCGTGCCTGAAGGCAAAACTGTGCAAGTTGTTTTGGATCGTACTCCGTTTTACGGTGAAAAGGGTGGCCAAGTCGGTGACAAGGGACACATTGTCATAAGGGAATCCGATATGGCAGTTGATGCGTTTGTTGTTGAAGATACGCAAATGGACGGTGATCTCATCGTACACATTGGACAAGGATGCATCCCTAAATTCTTTAAACATACATTGAAAGTTGGTGGTGAAGTAGTTCCATGTATCAATCCTGTCATTCGATGTGGGATATCCGGTGCTCACACAGCGACACATATTTTACACCATGTACTGCGACAAAAACTTGGTACTCACGCAGAGCAGCAAGGCTCAAAAGTTGATGTCGATACATTACGTTTCGACTTCACGAATCACCAAGCGGTAGATCGGCAAACATTACATGAAATCGAATGGGAAGTAAATCGGCATATCCTCCAATGTAATCACGTGAGAAGTGAGGAAATGACAATTGAGGAGGCGCGAAAGACTGGTGCTATGATGCTCTTCGGCGAAAAGTATCCGGAAAGAGTTCGAGTCGTTCAGATCGGTGAAAATGAGGGTTTTAATAGTAAGGAGCTCTGTGGAGGAACACATGTTTGGGAAACACCACGAATCGGCCTGTTCAAAATTATTTCCGAAGAAAGCATTTCGGCAGGAGTAAGACGCATTACTGCTCTGACCGGAGAAAAGGCCGTTGAAAAGATGCAGGAAGAAGCGGCCATTGTGCAGCAACTGGCACAGTCGCTTCGGGTCAAGCCGGAGGAAATCGTGCCGCGCGTCGATGCAATGCTCGACAGTGCGAAAAAACTGAGAAAGCAATTGGAAACGCAGGTCAAACAGAGTAAAATATCGGTGGACGAGTTGATCGCCGGAGCGACCGACATCGGCGGCGGCGTCAAATTCATCGCAAGGGCGATTCCCGACGCCAAGCCGAACGACCTGCGCGACTGGGTGGATCAAATACGTAGCAAGATGTTGTCTGACCGGAGTATCGGTGCGAAAGTCGCCGTCATCCTCGCGGGCTTGCTGGACGACGACAAGGTGGCACTCATCACCGGGCTCGACCGCTCGCTCGTCACGACTCTGTCGTCTGACCGGAGTACCGGTGTGTCGTCTGACCGGAGTACCGGTGTGCAACTCGACGCCCAGGAATGGATACGCGACGCGGCCTCCGTCATCGGCGGCGGAGGCGGAGGCCGTCCCGACATGGCCCAAGCCGGAGGCAAAGGTCATGCCAAAATTGGCGAGGTTTTCGCCAGGGCAAAGCAATGGCTGGTGGAGCATACGAAGTAATTTTTTCTTCCACGAACGACACAAAAAGCACGAACAGTTTTCTGTGGAAAATATATTTCGTTCGTGTTTTTCGTGAAGTGCGTGGAAGAAAAACACTGAATTGAGGTCAAAATGGCACCACTTCTCGTGATCGCCGCATCGCTCATCGTGTTGGGTTTATTGCTTTGGGCATCGCTTTCCTCGCTGAAACGGCGGAGGCTGTTGGAGGATTTGCCGACTTCCAAAACCGACGGCGTCTTTATCGGGCTGGTCGAACTGAAAGGCACGGCGGAATCGGAGTCGCCCCTGACCGGTTTTCTTTCGGGCAAGCGTTGCGTTTGGTATTCGTGGAATGTGCAGGAACACTGGTCGCGAACCGTGACCCACCGCGATTCGAAAGGCAAAACCCATACACGCACCGAAAGCGGTTGGACGACCGTTGCGTCGGGCGGCGAAACCGGATTGTTCTACTTGCAGGACGATCTCGGCGTGATACGAATCAATCCCAACAAAGCGGAAATCCATTCCAAAAATTCTTTCAGTCAAACCTGCTCGAAACGTGATCCACTCTATTACGCCAAGGGGCCGGCCACAGCCATCGCCAACTCAACGGGCAAACGTTCCTTTACCGAACAGGCGATTTTGCTTCACCAGCCGCTCTACGTCGTCGGACAATCGCGAGTGCGCGACGATTGCGTTGCGGCGGAAATCGCGCATGATTCTTCCGCCCCGATGTTTATGATTTCCACATCGACGGAAGAATCGCACCGTGCGTGGGGGCTTTGGAAATTTTGGTTTTTCGGCTTGCTCTTCGTGCTCATTCCGACCATCGCGGGAATCGCTTTCGTGCAACATTCGAACGACCTTAGTGCTGTCACCGGCGATATTAGCTTCATTATCGGCGTTCCGGCGGAGATCTGTGGCATCATGCTCCTGATTTGGGGTACCGGTTGGTTTTGGATGGTTTACAATTCGCTCGTTGGGCTGAAAAACCGCGTCAAAATGGCTACGGCCAACATTGACGTCGAACTCAAGCG
>Ga0082212_10008269_pt1 | contig 13626 bp, 12 predicted proteins | sample TergutNt197P3_FD_71548 | JGI IMG/M metagenome (GOLD analysis project Ga0082212, IMG submission 71548) | Neocapritermes taracua P3 segment gut microbial communities from Petit-Saut dam, French Guiana - Nt197 P3 | ecosystem: Host-associated > Arthropoda: Insects > Digestive system > Gut ... | reverse complement strand
GTTGCTCACGGTAAAGGTGGTGGCGGTGATGGAGCCATAACCTTCGGTTGCTCCCGTAAAGGTATGGGTACCGCCGTCCGCTGTGGCCGGAGCAGTTACGGCAACGGTGTAGGTGGGGGCGGCGTCTACCGTAAAGGCTACATTGACGGTTAAACTGATTCCGTTATCGCCCGTAACCGTCAGCGCGTCATTATAGGTGTTTGCTGCAAGTCCCGTTTTGGGGCGGACGCTGACGGTGAGCGTACTGCCGGTTGCAACCGAGGTGCCGGAGAGGGCGGTGCTGATCTCAAAGTTTGTGCCGGAGGTCAATGCCGCCGAAAGAGCGGTGAGCGTGCCGGTGCCGGTGTTGGTTATGGTGAACTCCTGCGCTGTTTGTGCGCCGTAGCCTTCTATGGCGTCGGAAAAGGTATGGGAGGTGTGCGGGTCGATGGTGGCCGTATAGGTGGGGGCGGCCGACACTAAGTCAAAACTGATGGAGATGCTTTTGCTCTCGGGCGTGGGCGTGGAAGAGTCTGTTACGGTGAGGGTGGCCGTACCTGCCGCGGTGGGGGTGGCGGGGGTGCCGGAGATGACGCCGGCGGCGCTCATGGTGAGGCCCGCGGGGAGGTTGGCGGCGCTAAAGGTGTAGGGCGTAGTGCCGCCTGTTGCTCCACCGGACACATCTATCGACGTGATGGGGGTGCCTACGGTGGAGGCGGGAATATTCATCCACGTGTAACTGGTAAATTCGAGGGGGGAGACGGCGGCCGTAACCGTTACTTTGCCGGAGACGAGGTTGTAGTCCGGCGCCGTCATTTCTTCCAGCGAAGTGTTGTAAAACTCGTTTATTATCACGTTGAGGGCAGCATCGCCGGCAGGAGCGCCGTCTTTAACGCGCAGTTTCAGGGTTCCTATCGTAAAACTCTCGTTAGCAACGCCGATAAAGGCCGGATCTATTAAATCGAAAGTAATACGATCAACGGGTCTTGTGCCCGGAGTGGCGGTAAAATCCATAACTCCGCCAAGATAGAACGGAAAGGTGGCGGGATTGGTGGGAGCATACGGCCCAAAATCCTGCCATTCGAGTCTTGTGTCGTCAAAGGTAATCGTTATATTAAGCATAACAATACCTCTGCTGTTTGCGGTAACATTAACCGGAATTTCGACTAACTCGCCCGCGGCTTTAGTAGCGCTGCCGGCGGTAAAAGTTACGTCCCCCGGACCCGCAAAGGCGGGCAGGGCAGACATCATCAGGAACACGAGCATTGCGCTCATCAAAAGTTTTAATTTGTAAGTCATAATTTTTTAATTTAAAAATGATTAATACTATAAGTTAATTAAAGATATTTATAATTTTATTTACTGTTTTCCAAGCGTTTCGTAGCCGGGCCACCCGGCGCGGTGTCTGGCATAATAGAGATAGTCGAGGGCGTTCACGGTTCCGTTGCCGTCAACATCGGCGCCGGCAGCGACCGTTTCGTAACCCGACCACCCGGCGCGATACCTTGCAAAAAACAGATAGTCCAACGCATTCACCGACCCGTTACCGTCCACATCGCCATAGAGGATGCTGCTGCCTGTTACCGTAAAACTGACGGTAAAGGTATAGGGTGCATCAAGGTTGGTATCGTTGATGGTTACCGTAGCGGCGTAGGTTCCTGCCGGCAGGTTGTCGTTGGGTTTGAGGGTAAAGGCTGTTGCGGCGCCTGCGGGGAGCGCAGGGCTGAACAGGGTTTTGGCGAGGGTGTAACTCCCCGCATTTGTGCCGGAGAGGGTGACGTCAAGAGCGGTTATGGCAGCGTTGCCGGTGTTGGTCACGTTGAAGGTGACTGCTTCGATGGGAGCATAACCCGCGCTTGCGCCCGCAAAGGTGTGCGTACCGCCGTCCGCTACGGGCGGAGCGGTTACGCTTATTGCATACGCGGGGGGCGCTTCGGGCGTGGCAACGGCTTCGCCGTAAGCGACTATGAAATATACGCCGGAGTTTGATCTAAAGGCGCACTTGTAAATCTGCACATAGATCGGCGTACCGTCCGGCCCCGGTATATTCTCATCTAAAGAGCCAAAACGGGTGGAACCCTGTATGGCGTCAATAAGGGTACCGTAAGCCGGAGGCGTTGCCGGCGCGGCGCTGTGGGTGTACCAGAAAATGTAGCCGGGGTCATCGCCCGGATGGGCAACTGTTACGTTTCCGGGATTGGCGGTGAGGTTTACGGGCTGACTGCGCAGGCTCCATGCTATGATGATCGGGTCGCTGTATTGCGATACCGGAGCGCCCTCTATGAGAAATGCTAACCGGTAGGTACCTTCAATAGCACGATACTCCGGAAATGAAACGGCGTGTTGGACGTTGGGCGTTGCCGGCAACGAAGAACCCAAATCACTCTGTATCCACTCTGTACCGTTGAATCTCTCAAGACGGCCGTTACTTGTACCTCCCCCCGTATTCAAGCGGTAGGAGAGCGTACCTGTGCCGTCAGCGTTGTCGGTAAAGAGGGGCGATGCGCTAAAGATTGCCGACTGGCCGGGCGTGGCAACGGCTTCGCCGTAAGCGACTATGTAAGACGCTTGGAGTGATGTATTATAGGCGCACTTGTAAATCTGCACATAGATCGGCGTACCGTCCGGCCCCGGTATATTTGCAGAAGATGAGCTAAAAGCAGTGGAACCCTGTATGGCGTCAATAAGGGTACCGTAAGCCGGAGGCGTTGCCGGCGCGGCGCCGTGGGTGTACCAGAAAGTATAGCCGGTTTCATCGCCCGGATGGGCAACTGTTACGTTTCCGGGATTGGCGGTCAGGTTTACGGGCTGACTGCGCAGGCTCCATGCTATGATGATCGGGTCGCTGTATTGCCATACCGGATCGCCCTCTATGACAAATGCTAACCGGTAGGTACCGTCATAAACTCCACGCTCCGTAATTGAAACGGCGTGTTGGACGTCGGGCGTTGCCGGTATCGGCGACATATGGGTTACCCAATTTGTACCGTTGAATATCTCAAAACGGCCGTTACTTGTACCTCCCCCCGTATTCAACCGGTAGGAGAGCGTACCTGTGCCGTCAGCGTTGTCGGTAAAGAGGGGCGATGCGCTGAAGATTACCGACTGGCCGGGCGTGGCAACGGCTTCGCCGTAAGCGACTATGAAATTCCCGATGCCTGTTATATTGGCGCACTTGTAAATCTGCACATAGATCGGCGTGCCGTCCGGCCCCGGTATACCCTCATATGAAGAGGCAAAAAAGGAATAACCCTGTATGGCGTTAATAAGGGTACCGTGCGTTGGAGGCGTTGCCGGCGCGGCGCTGTGGGTGTAATAGAAAGTGTAGCCGGTTTCATCGTCCGGTCTGGCAACTGTAACGCTGCCGGGATTGGCGGTCAGGTTTACGGGCTGACTGCGCAGGCTCCATTCTATGATGATCAGGTCGCTGTATTGCGTTACCGGATCGCCCTCTATGTTAAAGACTAACCGGTAGGTACCGTCAATCACTCCAAGCTCCGTAATTGAAACGGCGTGTTGGACGTTGGGCGTTGCCGGCAACGACAAAGTGTGTGTCCACCCTGTACCGTTGAATCTCTCAATATGGCCGCTATTTGTACTTCCCCCCATACTCAACCGGTAGGAGAGCGTACCTGTGCCGTCAGCGTTGTCGGTAAAGAGGGGCGGTTCGCTAAATAATGCCGACTGGCCGGGCGTGGCAACGGCTTCGCCGTAAGCGACTATGTAAGACTCTTGGAGTGATGTATTATAGGCGCACTTGTAAATCTGCACATAGATCGGCGTGCCGTTGGGCCCCGGTATATTCACATCTGAAGCGTTAAAAACGGTAAAACCCTGTATGGAGCTACGGAGGGCGCCGTAAGTTGGAGGCGTTGCCGGCGCGGCGCCGGTGGTGTAACAGAAAGAGTAGTAGGTTTCATCGTCCGGTTTGGCAACTGTAACGCTGCCGGCGTGGACGGTGAGGTTTACGGGCTGGTTGCGCAAGTTCCATAATATGATAAATTCGTTGCTGTAATGTAGATTTAAATTTTTATCTGTGACTTTTAACCGATAGGTTCCGCTTGGACACTCTCGCTCATTGATGGGCAGAGTGGGGGGAATGCCGGTATCGGTCCACGTTCTGCCTTCAAACCGCTGAAGTACTCTTTGGATGAAGTCTGCATTTATCTGCCAGGCAAGGTTTCCGGTGCCGTCGTCGTTGTTGGTAAAGACCGGCTGCTGTGTCCAGATGGTTGTTTCCCAGTTTGCCGTAACCACTGCGGCGGCGGCGGGCATCGTAACGGTGGTCGCTACGCTATTCGGGTTGGCTACTGCAGCGCCGCCCGTAGCCGTCCAGTTTGTAAAGTTGTAATATTCGGGCACGTCAGCCGATATTCCTGCTACGTCCCCCGCCAGAAACTGAACGTTCGGGCTAAAGATTCCGGTTGTTACGTTGCCGTCTATGTTGCCGCCCGTTACCGTCAGGAAGCGTGGCGTACCGTAGCGGTAAACGGCTTTTGTGTTGCCCTTGCAGACGGCAAAATCTGCCTTTTCGTATTGGAAATTTTGGGGCATAGACATTTCGGCTCCATTGCCATTCCAGATAAGCGTCATATTACCTGCCCTCAAAAGTTGGTAGTCTGTTGAAGATAAGCAACGAGCAAAGTTATTGGGGGAGGTGATTTCCGAAACATCTACCGTTACCTTGCCTCTGGTATTAAAAATATTGAAAAAAGTACCTCCGTTAGAATCATAATTAAAAATGCCATATCCGGAGACGCTCCCGCCGTGGAGTTTGACGTTAAGAGACGCTTCGTCCCGGATCTCAAACAATCCCCTGGCGCTAATGCCCATCACTTCACTTGCCGCCGTTGCGATGGTCGTTACGTTTGCCAGCCCGCTGATACGGAGACTCATAGGTACAAACAGAGTGTTGGCTATGCAGTACGCACCTCCGGTTCCGTTGTTTTGCACGTCAACGACAAGTCCGGCGTTCGAGTCGGCGGTAATGGTAAGCAAGTTGTCTGTGGTTGAGGAGCCTGCGATACCTCTTAACACTCCCTGATCGTTTCCTGTGACGGTAACAAGGTTCGTACCCACCAACTTGATGGTCAAGTCGCCGTGACCGGAGGCGATTTCCCCGCCGTTGTAACCGTGTAGGGTCAGGACGCCGGTGTTCGGGTCGAAATGCGCCATAGCGTTCACCCCCAGCGTGCCGGTAGTCGAGAGAGTAACGCCGTCATTGAGCAAATACCGCTGACTGGTTATCGATACGCCGTTTATGATAACAGAATTCGCGGGAGCAGCCGCGGCTGTTACGGCGCACAGGATAGCGAGCGCAAGCATCATCGTGATGCTGCGCCTGCGTTCAAAAATGTAAATCTTTTTTGTCATAGTTGTTTTATTTTAAGTTTATAATATATTTTGTTTATTTTTTCTCTCATTCCGTCATCCTGAACTTGTTTCAGGATCTTTCGTTATTTTTGGGTGGATTGCGGGTTGCGCCCGCAATGACGCTGTTGCGTCTTCCGCAGGGGCGAAAAATTTTTCGCCCCTACATTTTTTTTCTGTCGTTGTTGTGGATGCTGACCTTAAGGTCGTTAAGGTCGTTAAAGACCTTAATGTCGTTAAGGGGATTGCGGGTCAAGCCCGCGTTTTTTTGTGTTACGCACAAAAAAAAACGTGTAAACAGTTTTATCGGTTTACACGTTTTATTTCATATCGTATAGGGGGAGGGATTACATCAATCTGATGCAAAAGGATTCATTATTTTTAACCTGTCTTCTATCATCTGACCGGATTGCAACTCATCTATTTCTTTCTTCAAAATTGGTAAACTGTTGACAACAATACTCCATATTTCAGTATTATCAATGTCGTCGTATCCGTGAGCAATCCGATTCCTTGCACCAACTATTTTTCGGGCGTTAGAAATATTTATATTGGAGTCAATATCCAAAATCCGTTTGGTCGCCTCTCCTATGATTTCCAAGTTTCGTTCTACGGCTTGTTGCAGTTGCCGATTTCTTTCGTAATCAGCAAATATTTTGGGCGTTCCAACATACTCCTCAATGCTGTTAATAGCGGACGAAATATCAAACAGGTATTTTTTAATGGCTCTATCCATATATTTTCATTTTTGTTTCGTTTACTTCTTCAATAAAATAAGGATTTTTAAGCGAAGTTTCCGTAATTAAATCAACAGGTCTTTTTAGATTATCCTCCAAAGAAAAACGCAAATTCCACAATAATTCACCTTTTTCCAAAGGATCTATCCCGTCAATAAAATTGACTAAAAAATCCACATCGCTTTTTTTCTCATCAAATTTATCGGTAATCACCGACCCAAAAAGGTAGGCGTCTTTGACTTTATGCTTTTCAAAAAGCGAAATAATCAAAGGAAGATAAATATTTATTGGAGTTTTTACTTCTTTCATACTATTCTTCTATTGTTGCTTTAGCCCTGCAAAGATAGGAAAATCAATTAAGACTTTTCAATAGTGTTAAAATTAATGTTTGGCTTTCGGAACGGAAGCAATTACGAATTACGAATTAAGAATTAAGACTTTTCAATAGTGTTAAAAATTAATGTTTGGCTTTCGGAACGGAAGCAATTAAAAAATTAATAAATTTTAAACAGTTTCTAAACGCTGTTTAAATATTTTCGTAATTTTTTGTCGAATGTAAAAATGGTATAGCCGTCTTCTTTGGCATAACCTGTCAAAAGACAGTCCACAAAGTCGAGCGTTGTAGTTTCATAAACGCGAAGCGCATGAAAAACAACGTTTTCCGATGCGACCCTGATATTGCTCACATGCGCTATGTCTGATATGATTTTTGCGATAACAGCACGTTCCACGCTGTAAACCTTTGACAAAACATATACAATTTCTGCTACAACCTCAACAGGAATAAAACAGTTATCGGAAGACAACTGTCGTTTAACTTCCGCCGCCATTTCGGGACTGTCGCGTAAAATGTAGCGCAATATGGCATTTGTATCAATTATTACCATACTTGTCGATGATGTTATCTTCCCATGCGTACTGTTCCTTTTTCCATAACGCCGGATTGGCATACGACCGAAGGCATCCTTCCAGACTTTCCAAAGATACTTCCTCCCGATAGGATTTTTCTATTACCTGTGGTATTACAATCACTTCTACCTGCATACCTTTCGTAGCCCATGGCAAATCCATAACCGGCAACAACATGTCTGCACTGACTGTTTTTCTGACTGCTTCCATAATCTTTCTGTTTTTAAAAATCTGCTGCAAAGATAGGGAAATCAATTAAGAATTACGACTATTCAATAGTGTAAAAATCAAAAAATGTTTGGCTTTCGGAACGGAAGCAATTAAGAGTTAAGAGTTAAAAATCATTTTTCTTTAAATCTTTAAATCCCACTAACCATTAACCATTGAAAAACGTATCGAGAGAGGAATTACATCAATCTGATGCAAAAGGATTCATTATTTTTAACCTGTCTTCTATCATCTGACCGGATTGCATATCCTCCGAATAGAGTATAGCACAGTCATTTTCCAAAGCGGAAGTCAATACCAATGAATCCCACCACGAATAACCGTATTTTTCCCTGATAATGATACATCGCCTGACGGTTTCCAATTCTAAAGGCATAACCTGTACCTGCTCAATTATCTCATTCAGACAGGATTTTATCCCGTTATGAGGATATTTATATCTTTCCATAACTGCATAAAATTCATTGAGAATCTGAACGCTTAAAATAATTTCACCGCCTGCAACATATTTACGTAACAAATCCAAGCAATTAAGTGTTTATGCTCGTCATCGCCGGTATAGGCATAAATAAGGATATTAGAATCAATAAAGACTTTTTCTGTCATAAATCTCATCTCTTGAAATTTTCCTGAAGTTTTTGCCTATACAAACAGGATGGTCAATTCCTGAATTGCCTGTAAGCCACGCCAAATGCTTTTTTTCTTTTGACTGCCGAACCGTAAGCGGATACGCCAGTACAACAACTTCCATTCCATACCAGTCGGCGGGAATGGTCACTGTTGCATTTTGCGCATCCGGCACTAACACTTGTCTGTACATAATACTGTTATTAAAAATCCTCTGCAAAGATAGGAAAATCAATTAAGAATTACGAATTACGAATTAAGAATTAAGAGTTAAAAATCATTTTTCTTTAAATCTTTAAATTTTTAAATCTTTAAATCCCAATAACCACTAACTGTTAACCACTAACCGTTAAATTACGTGTAAACCAATATGTCAAAGAACGCTTTTGGAGTTGAGGGCGACCGCAAGGGTACGCCCCTACAACTCAAAATTCAAAATTTAAAATTCATTATCCATTGTCCATTGTCCATTGTCCATTGTCCATTATCCATTATACAATCAGGGTGCAATCGTTATGGTAAACTGTTTTTCGGGCGATATCCCTGCGGGGTTTTGAACAAACACATGAAATGTAAACGTTCCCGCCTTTGTTGGCGTTCCCGAAAGGACGCCGGAATCACTCATTTTTAATCCGGGAGGCGGGTCATCAGGAATATCCCACGTTAAAGGCGATGTGCCGTTTGCGTTAAATCCATAATAGTATGGCGTTCCTACCTTTCCGGCGGGCAGCGGCGACGCGCTGCTAATATTCGGTATCACCGCCGCCGCCTGCGTTACGGTTATGGTTCTTGTTATGCCTCCGCCGCTTACGGTTATAACTGCCGTTCGCGGCGCGGTGCTTGGATTGGCGGTTACCACAACACGAATCGTCTTGTCGCCGTTGCCTGAAGTAATATTTTCCAAATTAGTACACCAACTCTGGTTGCTGCTGAGTGTCCAGCTTGTATTTGACGTAATGCCAAAGGTTTGATATACTGCTGAGGTAGCTCCGGCTCCAAGATTAATCGACTCCCGCGATAATGTTAAGATAGGCGCGGCGGCCGCCTGCGTTACGGTTACGGTTCTTGTTATGCCTCCGCCGCTTACGGTTATAACTGCCGTTCGCGGCGCGGCGCTTGGATTGGCGGTTACCACAATATAAACCGTCTCGTTGCCGTTGCCTGAAGTAATATTTCCTGTATTAGTACACCAACTCTGGTTGCTGCTGAGTGTCCAGCTTATATTTGACGTAATATTAAAGCTTTGATATGCTCCTGAGGTAGCTCCGGCTCCAAGACTAATCGACTCCCGCGATACTGTTAAAGTAGGCGCGGCCGCCGCCGCCGTCACGTTAATATTAAAATCCTTTGTATAGGGCGTTGTGGCCGATACGCCGTTGGTAATGGTTGCCGTTACGACTACCGTACCCGTTGCCGTTGGGGTAAGGGTACTGCCGCCTGTGAGATTTGCGGGGCCGCTCTTTAACGTCCATACGATGTTTTTGTTCGTTGCGTTAGAGGGAGCGACCGTACCTGAGAGCGTGAGCGGCGTTCCGACTGTGGCCTCTGTCGGTACGTTTGTGATATTGGTTACGGCCACAAACGAGGGCGCCGATGCGCTTACCTCAATGCTGAAATCCTTTGTATAGGGCGTTGTGGTCGATGCGCCGTTGGTAATGGTTGCCGTTACGACTACCGTACCCGTTGCCGTCGGGGTAAGGGTACTGCCGCCTGTGAGATTTGCAGGGCCGCTCTTTAACGTCCATACGATGCTTTTGTTCGTTGCATTAGAGGGAACGACCGTACCCGAAAGCATAAGCGGCGTTCCGACTGTGGCTTCTGTCGGTACGTTTGTGATATTGGTTACGGCTACAAACGAGGGTGTGGCGGCTGCCGTTGAGGGAAATCGAGCCGTTATCACGCCGCTGTTGGCGGGGTTGGTGGCCGATGTTGCGCCCGCTACGGTAAAGAAGTTCTGCGCCACGCCTGTGAGTGTAAAGCCCGTTTTGGGGGTAAGCGTAATGGTGGCGGTATAAAGCACGCTATTGGCAAAGGCGGTGGGGGCGGCGGGCGCCCATACGACTGTGCCTGTGTACTGCGCCGTTTCGGTAACGGCGGTTACGGGCGTTGCGCCTGCTACGGGGGGCGTTACGCCGCCAATGGCGGCGAGGCTGATTTTGACAGGCTCGGCGGGCTTTTCGGGCGCGGCTGCCTGCGTGATGGTTACCTTGACGGACGTTACGCCTGTGGCGGTAATGGTCAGTTCGGCGCTGCGCGCTGTGGTGGCGGTGTTTTCGGTTGCCGTGGCGGTAACGGTCTCGTTGCCGTTGCCTGCCGCGGGCGAAATACTTAACCACGCCACAGATTCGTGACCTGTAACCGTCCATGCGATATTGGCCGTTACGGCAAAGGTTTTGCTTCCGCCTGCGGCTTCAAAACTTAATGCGCCGGAGGCGCTCAACTGTTTGACCACTTCGGGTTCTTCGTTCTTGTCGCTGCAGCCGAAAAACGTCAGCGCAATTGCACATAGCAAGAGGATTGATCCCCTTGTCAACATTGAAAATTTCTTCATTGATTCCATAGTTTTTTTTTTATGTTTATAAATAATTTAGTTACGAGTTATGAGTTTTATCTTCTTTATCCATTTTCTTCCCCCCGCGCCTGTTTTTGGGGCTAACTTTCGATATTCGCCGGGCGAAATGCCGTATTTTCCGACAAAAGACCGGTAAAACGAAATGCGGTTGTTGAATCCGCTTTCGGCGGCGATTTTTGCAATCCGGGTGTTGCCGGCAGGGTCGGAAAGCAAGGCGCAGGCGTAAGCAATACGCAACGAATTGATGTATTCGTTGACGGTCATGCCGGCGCCTTTTCTGATAGCCTTGGCAAGATAGTTTTCGTTGGTTTTCAACTCGCCGGCAAGCGTTGTGCGGCTGATATCTTTGTCGAGATAGCGTTTGCTTTCGTGCAGGTAGTTCTCAATCCTTACAAACAACGCGCCATTGACGGCTTTCGGCATGCTTTCGCGCGTAGTCGCCACGACATTGCCTGCCGCCTGCCGCGTAAATCTATTGTAGATGTTTTTTAATAATGACATTATTCACACTTTTTACAGTGTGCAAAAAAACACCGAAAAGAATCAAAGGTTGTTACGTATTTAGACTTTTTTGTTACATTTCAAAAGAAAAATGAAAAAAAAATGTTACGTGGGTGGAAAAAATGAAGAAAAACGCCTATTTTATGGCTAATTTGCGAAATTCTTTGGGCGATATGTCGTATCTTGCCACAAAACTCCGGTAGAATGAAGTGCGGTTGTTGAATCCGCTGTCGAAAGCGATATTTTCAATATTATTACTGTTGCCGGGGTCGGAAAGCAAGTCGCAGGCATGCGCAAGTCGCAGCGAGTTGATGTATTCGTTAAAGGTCATTCCCGTACAGTCCCTTATGGTGTTTACAATGTATTTTTCGTTTGACGCAAGATGTCCGGCAAGCGTTGTGCGGTCGATGCTTTCGTCGAGATAGCGTCTGTTGGCGCGCAGGTATTGCTCGATTTTGAAAAACAGTGTGTTTTCGGTCGCCTTTTTCCTGTTTTCGGATGCTGCCGCCGCCTTGAGATTTTCCGCACGCCTGTTTTCGAGGATGCGGCGGGTGATGGCGATGTTTTTGCGGCGTATCTTGCGGTAAGCGACCAGCAAGAAGGCGGCAAGCGCCGTAAGCGATACGGCAATGATAATCAAGAGGGTTATACGGCGGCGATGCCGTTCGATTTCCGCCTGCTGACGCGCGATTTCGAGTTCCTTTTCGGCGGTTTCGTATTTGACTTGAAAATCGTTGATCTGCTGTTGGGTGGTTGCCCTGAAAACAGAGTCTCTGATGCTGTTGAATTGTCTGCCGTAAAAATACGTCATCGCACCGGGTTCGAGATAACTGTATGTTTCGCTTAACAAAAGGCTGACGTCAAGTTGAATACGCAAATACTGATTTTCTGCTGCAATGGCTTCGCTCCGTTGCAGCGCGGCGACTGCCTCATCGTAGCGTTTTGCTTTTACGTGCAGCCGTCCCAGTTGCAGCAATGTAGCGGCAATATAATAATGCAGTTCGTTCTTTTCAAAAAAATCGAGCGCTTTCAGGTAGCTGTCTGCCGCCTTTTCCAAATCGTTCAATTCAACATAGATATCGCCCATAATGGACTGATGGGTGGCGATACGGTTCTCTTTTAACGACGGCGACTCGATTTTTTCGTCGTACCGGAACGCTTCTTCGATCAGCTGTAGGGCTTTGGATGCGCTGTCGGTCTTTACATATTCGCGCGCTAACTGTGCGAGGCGGTTGGCGTACTGTAAGGGACGGTCGAGGGGACGCTCCACCCTTTCGGCTTCTTCAAAAAAACGGATTGCCTGTTCGGGTTTCCGCCACTGGCTGTAGATGACGCCAAGGTCGTTGAGCGTACTGCTTAATGCGATGGAGTCGCCCGCGCTCTTTTCCCATTCGTAACATGCCGTTTTATAGGCCGCCGCCTGCTCGTAGTCGCCCAGCCGCGCATAATTGGCGCCGATATTGTTTTTTTGCAGATTGACCAGTTCGGCGTTTCGGGTGGCTTCGTAATAAGCGAGCGACAGTTTTAAAAATTCAATGCTTTTCAGGTAATTTTCCTTTTCATACATAAAATAACCGCCCATGGCATCGTGTACGGTTACGCGGATAAATCCTTCTTCATCGGTGGTTTTCAGTGTAATAAGGCTGTCGATATGTTCTTTTTCGTAACAGTAGCGTACAATCTCATTGGCTGCGCCGATACGCGCCTGCCCCCGCGAAGCGCTGAATACGGCATACAGACTGTCGACGTCCCGCGCCTGTACGTGTTGCGAAGCAAACAGCAGAAACAGTACGCAGATTGCGGCGTAATATGCTGAAAAAGAGCGCATTACCCACCCCCCCCCTCGTAATTGATTGAGTGTCAGTGAGTTAGATGTGTTTGTTGGGGTGGACATTTTGAGTTATGAGTTATGAGTTAAGAACTATGAGTTATGAGTTTTGAATTAAGTGAAAATCCACAATTCATAACTCATAATTCAAAACTATCCTATCTCCGCCCTCCTCGGCGGGGGACGCGGCGTTCGTTGTGGTTCAGGTCGGACATCTTGTTTTGGGATTCCGACATAAACCGTTTGAGTTTGTCTTCAAAAGACGGATTGGCTTGGGGGCGAGCGGGCGGGCGGGCGCCGGGCGCCGCGGTTTGACGGGGGCTTGGCGGCGGTATGGCCTTTTTGATGGACAGATTGACACGCCCGTCTTTATCGACGGACATGACGCGCACACGAACCTCCTGCCCCTCGGAGAGGTGGCCTCGGATGTCGTTTACATAGGAATGGGCGACCTCGGAAATATGCACCATGCCGGTCCGGCCCATCGGAAGCGCGACGAACGCGCCAAATGTGGTGATCCCGGTCACCTTGCCATCCAGGATACTTCCAATCTCAAGCTCCATGAAGGAATTTTACCCTCCTCAGTGTCCGATGTCTACGATCAGGAGTTCGTCTTTGCGCACGTAGCCAAGATCGTCGCGCGCGATTTGCTCGTAAATCTCGTGCATACGCGCAGGCGCCTCGCTGTCGGCCCCGTCGTCACAGCCGGACGCGATCAGCGATTCGATGAACGACTGCTCCGCGGCGTTTTTTTGCCGGAGGCCGTCTCTACGGCTGGCCAGCCTCTCCTGCTGGGCACGCTGCGTGTTGATCCCAATCTGCAGAACGACCAACTGCACAGCGGCATACACCACAAACACGGCAACCAGTAATTT